>Ga0335077_10011755_pt1 | contig 10936 bp, 9 predicted proteins | sample Lox_Sample_31_FD_207151 | JGI IMG/M metagenome (GOLD analysis project Ga0335077, IMG submission 207151) | Soil microbial communities from Loxahatchee National Wildlife Refuge, Florida, United States - Lox_Sample_3.1 | ecosystem: Environmental > Terrestrial > Soil > Wetlands | place: USA: Florida...
CCCCTGCAGCGGTTTTTTGGGACGTAAAGGGCAATGGGCGAAGCAGGGTCGCGTAGTGGCTGATAGCTGATGGCTGACAGCTCCTACAGTTTCGCCCGCCTAAGTCGCAGCGCGTTGCTGATCACCGATACCGAACTGAAACTCATCGCAGCGGCGGCGATGATGGGGCTGAGCAGCAGTCCAAACTTGGGATAAAGAATGCCCGCCGCAATGGGCACGCCGAGCGAGTTATAGACAAAGGCAAAGAACAGGTTCTGCTTGATGTTGCGCATGACGTCGCGGCTCAGCCGTCGCGCTCGCACCAGGGCTTGCAGGTCGCCCTTGAGCAGCGTGATGCCGGCGCTTTCCATGGCGACATCAGTGCCAGTGCCCATCGCAACGCCAACCTGTGCCTGCGCGAGAGCGGGCGCGTCGTTGATGCCATCGCCCGCCATGGCGACCACTTTTCCTTGCTGCTGAAGTTTCTTCACCACCTCGGCTTTGTGGTCAGGCATTACGCCGGCTTCGAAGTCGCTGATGCCGACCTGGCGCGCGACCGCCTGGGCCGTCGTCTCGTTGTCGCCGGTCAGCATCACGACACGCAGGCCTTCGCGGCGCAGGTCGTCGATCGCCGAAGCGGCCTCAGTCTTTACAGGATCGGCAATGCCGAGCAGCCCAACGGCTTCGCCGTCCACAGCGGCATAGACTACGGTCTGCCCATCGCGGCGCATTTCATCGGCCTTGGGATGCAGGCGCTCCAGCAGCGGCACACCCATCTCTTGCAGCAGCGACTCATTGCCAGCGGCCACTTCGTGTCCGCCGATGGTGCCAATGACGCCCCGCCCGGTGAGCGAGCGGAAGCCGTCGGCGGGAATCAGTGGGATGCGATTGGCTTCGGCAGCTTCAACGATTGCCGCTGCCAGCGGGTGCTCGCTGCCGCGCTCCAGGCTGGCGACAAGCCGCACGACGCGGTCTTCGCTCTCGCTTCCAACCGCGACGACGGTCATCAGCTCCGGCCTGCCTTGCGTCAGTGTGCCGGTCTTGTCGAGGACGAGCGTGTCGGCCTTCTGCAGCGTCTCCAACGCCTCGGCGTTCTTGACGAGTACACCGGCGCGCGCGCCGCGCCCGGTGCCGACCATGATGGCCATTGGCGTTGCCAGTCCGAGAGCGCAGGGACACGCAATGATGAGCACAGCGACGGCGTTGACGATGGCATGTGCCAGTCGTGGCTCGGGTCCAATGACAAGCCACACAAGGAACGTAACGACAGCAACCGCCAACACTGCCGGTACAAACCACGCTGCAACCTTGTCGACGAGCTTCTGAATGGGAGCGCGGCTGCGTTGCGCCTGGCTCACCATCTGGACAATTTGTGCCAGCATGGTCTCGCTACCCACGCGCTCGGCGCGCATCAGCAGCCAGCCCGTAGCGTTAACGGTCGCGCCAATCACCTTGTCGCCGGCACGCTTTTCGACGGGCATCGACTCTCCGGTCACCATGGACTCGTCAACCGAACTGAGCCCATCGAGCACGACACCGTCGGTTGGGATCTTCTCGCCGGGACGCACCCGCAGCTTGTCGCCAACCTTCACTTGCTCCAGAGGGATGTCGTACTCGCTGCCGTCATCGCGCATGATGCGCGCCAGTTTGGGCGAGAGGTCGAGGAGGGCACGAATGGCGCTGGAGGTGCGGCTGCGCGCCCGCAGCTCCAGAACTTGCCCCAGTAATACAAGCGCGACGATAGCTGCTGCCGCTTCGAAGTAGACCTCAGGCAGTCCGGACATGCTGCGCATGGCCTTGGGGAAAATCCCGGGCAGGATGGTCGCGACAGCGCTGTAAACATAGGCGACGCCGACGCCCATTGCGATCAGCGTGAACATGTTAGGGCTGCGGAACTTGACCGACGCCCAGCCGCGCACGAAGAACGGCCAGCCGCACCAAAGCACGATGGGTGTAGCCAGCGCGAATTCCAGCCATGTGCCCAGCCGGGGCGTGAGAAGGTGCGCGAGCGGGCCCATGCGCAGCATGGCGTACGCCACCAGCGGGACGGCAAGCACGACACTGATCCAGAAGCGGCGCGTCATGTCGCGCAGTTCAGGATTTTCTTCCTGCGACGCTGAGACTGTCCTTGGCTCCAGCGCCATCCCGCAGATCGGGCACGCGCCGGGTTTGTCGCGTACGATTTCGGGATGCATCGGGCAGGTCCACTGCGTCCTCGCAGCCGATACTGGGACCTCCGGCTCCAGCGCCATGCCGCACTTGGGGCACGCGCCAGGCCGCGGCTCACGGACCTCGGGATCCATGGGGCAGACGTAGGCGGTCCCCGTCGGCCGCACGGCCGTTACGTCTGTCTTCGACGGAGCTGCTTGCGCACCAACATCTGCGAGCGTAATAGCTGGTGGGCTTACGCCGGGCGAAATCTGTGCCGGCTTGGTCGCAAGTTGCACCATACCGTCCATGCCTGCGGGCTTGTAGTTAGGCGAGAGATACTTGGCCGGCTCGGCCTTGAACTTCTCCGCACAACCACGCGAGCAGAAGTGATAGAGCCTTCCATCGTGCGCGACTGAGGACGCGGCTTGGGAAGGATCGACCGTCATGCCGCAAACCGGGTCCTGGTTGGCTTTCAGAGTTACAGTTGCTTGCGCTGGGATTTGAGCCGGTACACGATTGGCCGCCAGATACATCGCAGGAGACGATACGAACTTGTGCATGCATCCGGGTGAGCAGAAGTAATACGTCCGCCCTTCGTGTTCCGCTTTACCGCGAGGTTGGGCCGGATCCACCGCCATGCCGCAGACCGGATCCTTCACCGAAACGTCGACGATGCGGTTTTCCGGACTCTCCTGGCCGTTGCTCTTTGCTTGCCCTTCGACGTTCATCTCTTCGCGCTGTTCACACACCCAGCAATGCTCTATAGTGAGGGCGGACGAATTTCCGCGGATGCCGATGCTGCGGGGACAACGAACAACACGGCGCTCCGCCTCTATCATTGCACGTTTACGGGAAAGGTGATTCGATGACCGCGGTTGAAGTATTGTTTCGCTATGGAATGCCGCCCAGCGAAAATCAAATGGCGGCACTGGGGCTTACCAGTGACGTCTATGGGATTCGCCGCCTGCAGTGCAACGAGCGGGAACGGACCATCCGCATCGAGTATGACGCCACGCGCTTGAACGAAGCGAGTGTGGAGAAGCTTCTGCGCAGCGCCGGGTTCGACATCCGCGAGCGGCCCGCGCTGCTTTAGGGCCGGTCGGTTAGGGATCCCGGAAACAGGAAAGGCGAAGCTCTGTAGCTTCGCCTTTTGTGTTCACTCCCGGCTACGATCGAACCGCCGGAGCAGCTTGCTGGGGGAGGCAAGAACTTGAAAGGGCCATTCGGAAAAGGAGCTCTGGCCGAAACTCCCCCTCGAATGACCCCTATTGCGCCACTTCGTCTGTTTTGTCTAATAGCACTCCCGGTGCCAAAGCTCACCACTGAAAACAAAAGGGTTAGTCAACGGGGCAATTTATTGGCATGGTAGAACTTTCCAAGTAACTAGGGAAAAATTACCATGTACCACCAAAGTTGTAGCCACCACGTGGCTGTATTTGGTGCCTCGACCCCTCGTAGGATCCCTATGCAGGCATCGAGCCCTGCGCCAAGACATAGTCCATGATCTCTAACACACGGCTTGTACCGGAATCGCCCAAGCGATCGCCGTTATCCACAATCAGGAATGGCATTAGCCTCGGCTGCGTAGTCTTGCCTTGCGTCTCGCATGCTTCCTCCAAATCGCCTGTCTTTTGGAGCGTTGTCCAGCAGGAGATCGCCGCAGGGACTCTTGTAGCTGTTTCGTTGGCAGGGATAGGCGTTAGGATTGAGTATCTGTTCGTGCACCGCAAGGAAAAGCATATGCCGGCTGCTGTCAAGTCTTTCCTGGCACTGCTGCAACAGGAACAAACGAAGGCATGACCTCACCGGCCCCTCCTATCATTTGCCGAGGTTGCTGAATCAGTCGAGAAGGTTGCTGTCACATGGTCACGTCATGTGGCAAAATAGGCTCCCAGTAGTACCCGGCGCGAGTCGGCCTAGGTTTTCCTTCTTCAGAGTGTCGTAGCCCAGGCGATTCTCTACAACGTGTTTTGATATCAGCTGGTCGAAGGCTGCACTCTGGCGAGTCCGTCTTGCGGCTGGCGGGGGCCAGCAAGGGAAGAGGTGAGGCAATGCTGTTGAAACCTTTCGTCATCAACTCTCACGGCCGCATTGTGTTTCCCGGCAATTTCTTCCCGGAGCTGGATTTTTCCGCGTTCAAGACCCTCAAGCAATTCGCCGCGGTGATCCGGCGCGACTTTGGGGAGAAGGCGCCCACGGAAGCTGAGATCCTGGCGCGGTTACAGGCAGGTGAATACAAGACCCGCTATGAGCTTTGCCGCGATCTGGTGCTGAACCGCTTCTGGGTGAACCGTTACACCTTGACAATGTACGAAAAGCGCCCCACGCGTTTCGGCGACTTGCCACGCCAGCGGGACGATGTGTTCCTGCCGGTGTACAAGCCGCGGGACTCGTCGGCCACCACCAAGACGTTGCAGGCGGGGTACAATGCGCTGCCTCCGTCATGGGATGAAGAGCTGGAAGACCGAAGTTTTGCCATCCTGCTGCACGTCTTTCGCAACGCCATGAGTTATGGAGGAGAGCTTCGGCCGATTCGCCCGACCGTCGCCGAGGCGCTGGACGGTCCTGGCAACCGCACGCGGCAACTGCTGACCTACAACCCGGACTATCTGCGCTACACCTACGAAGACGTCATCGACTGCCTGCATCCTGTGCCCGAACTTGAGGCCCTGATGCGGCAGTGCATGATCCTTCACAACCAGTATCTCTGGGACCCGTCCACCAGCACGGTTACCGAAATCAGCCAGCTGAAAGACGACGACTATGTCGTTGCATTTCATCCCCGGAATGAGGACGTGCTGCGCTTCATCCAGCGCGTGAAGCAGGACGAAAGCTGGGGACCACGAGTCCGGCAACTGCCGGCACTGCGGCCCGACACATTAGCGCTGAGTCAGCCAGCCAAGCCGTACCCGCCGGTCGAAGTGACTAAGCAATTCAAGGTCCTGCCCCGGTTTGAAGCCATCGCGGTCTATGAAGGCGAAGTAGTGTGCAGCAATGAAGACCTGATCCGCAACCACGCTTACTGCTGGTCGCGCATGAGTGCTGCTGAGATCAGCGAAAAGACCGGCATCGAGCAGCGGCGGTACACCCAGTTGCCTTTGGAAGACATGGCCTTGATTGCGGCCAAGCGCACTCTGGAGAAGTCGGGCCGGCGGCCGTCGGAAATTGGCGCTGTTCTGTTCTGCACCTGTACCAGCACCAAGCTCATTCCCTCGGTGGCCACGTGGCTTTCGGGCGAGCTGGGATTGATGCAGACCCACACATCCTGCGACATCGTCGCTGCCTGCGCGGGGATGCCATACGGTCTTGCCGAGGCGGTGCGCCTGTTGCAGGAAATCGAACGGCCGGTGCTGCTGGTGTGCGCGGAAAAGTTCTCCGACAAGATCGGAACGGTCCGGACTTCGCGCATGATCTTCGGCGACGGCGCAGCCGCCGTAATGCTCGCGCCGGCGCCGGAAGGAACACCTTCCGACATCGAGATCTTCCAGACCTACGCCAGCGGTCCGTGGTCGGAGGTGAACTCCATCATCTGGCCCAACCCTGAGTTCGACAACAACATTACGGTGTACGGACCGGAAGTGAAAGCCCTGGTCACCCGCTATTTGAAGGAGATGATGGGCGAACTGGCGGTACTTCCCGGTCCCAATGGCAACGGCCCTCTGATTGATGCGATTGAGCTGGTGGTGCCTCACCAGGCCAACAAGAACATGGTGCTCACGCTGGCCGAGGAGGCCGGCATAAAGGGTGAGCGAATCTTTTTCAACATCGAGCGGGTAGGCAACACTTCTTCCGCGAGCATCCTCATGGCTGTGCATGACGCGGTGCGCGAAGGAAGGATTGACCGGCCCATGCGGATTTTCGCGCCTGGCTTCGGCGCCGGCGCAGTCGGTGGTTACGTCGTCATGCGGGTCGATCCCGCGATTGTCAGTGTCAACACTGAAGACAGGAGTTTCGAAATGGCAAACGTTGCAGGTGGAGATGGAAATTATCAGCCGACGTCGCTGGCCGGGAGGGTTGCGTTGGTCACGGGAGCCTCACGCGGTATCGGCCGCGCGATTGCACTGGAACTCGCCCGTCGTGGGGCGAAGGTCGCCTTGAACTTTCGGTCGGGGGTCAAGGAGGCGGAGAGCGCGGCCGAGGAAATCCAGGCGATTGGCGGCGAGTGCCTGCTGGTGCAGGGCGACGTCGCCAAGAAGGGCGAGGCAGCGCGCATCGTCAAGGAAGTAATCGACAAGTGGCAGCGGCTCGACATTCTGGTGAACAACGCCGGCATCACGCGTGACCGCACCATGCGCAAGATGACGGAAGAAGACTGGGCGGCCGTGATCAACGTTAACCTGAACGGCACGTTCTACTGCACCAGCGCAGCCATACCAGCGATGATGAACCAGAGGTTCGGACGGATCATCAACATCAGCTCGGTGGTCGGTCAAATGGGCGCATTCGGCCAGGCGAACTACTCAGCCAGCAAAGGCGGCATCATCGCCTTCACCAAGACGCTGGCCCTGGAAATGGCGAAGTACAACATCACGGCCAACGCGATTGCGCCAGGCTTCACCTCGACGGAAATGGTGGGTGCAATTCCCGAAGAGATTGCGGCGCAGATCAAGGCGAAAATCCCTTTGGGGCGTTTTGCGTCGCCGGAGGAGATAGCCAAGGCAGCGTCCTTCCTCGCTGCGGATGGCGACTACATTACCGGGCAGGAGTTGAACGTCAACGGCGGGTATCACATGTAGGCGCGGGTGCAGCCAACACTGTCGATGGGAGCCGGTGGACGGCTTCTAGTACTCGGGCACCGCCAGCTTCAAGCCCTCGATTACTCCAAAATGCCTTCGGTTCTTGGTCACCAACGTGAGGCTCTCCTCGATTGCAGTGGCTGCGAGCAGGGAATCGAAGACGTGCAAGCCGTGAGATTTCGCGTAACGCTTGAGAAGGTCGTACGGTCGCGACCCTGCGGAGTCACGAAGCGGCACGATCAAGTATGCTGAAAGAAACGCATCGATGACAGCCAGATCTCGATTGTCACGTGCGCCAACAATGAGTTCCAAGGCAGAAATCTGGGAGATCCCCATCCCGCCGGCAATGCATCAAGGTATTCGCGTGCCGCTGGCTTGCCACGGGAAATGTCGATCAAAACATCGCTATCGATGAGGTAAGGCATGCGGCAAATCCAGCAGGCTTCGTGGTGAAGTATTAGCCGCGAATATCACGACGGAGCTTGCTGATGTACTCGACACTGTCGCCGATGTCAGCGCGGTCCCTCCATATGCCGTAGAAGGCAAAATCCTGTACCGAGGGGGACCTGGCTCTAAGGCGGTCTGCATACGAAGGCACACGCACCTCGACGATCGTTCCTTCATTGATCGTCACGTCCTCAAGAGGTTTGAAGACGCCGTCCTCGTACTTCGCAGTGATAGTCATGAGCTTCTGATTCGCCCCTTGCATCTAGCATGTGCCTGGACGGTATCCGATTGCTGGCTTCATGGTATCACCAGAAGCTGATGCGGCTTTGGTTCACTTCTACTTGCCACCTACGTCCCCAACACCACCCCGCCGTCCACCGAAATCACCGCTCCGTGGATAAAGCTTGCCTGGTCTGACGCCAGCCAGACATAGGCGTTCGCCACGTCTTCGGGCGTGCCCATTCGTCCCAGCGGCGTGCGAGCAATCATGCCTTGCAGGATTTTCTCGGGCATCGCCCTGACCATGTCGGTGGCAATGAATCCCGGAGCGACTGCGTTCACGCGAATCTTGTGTTTGCCCAGTTCGCGCGCCCAGGTGCGGGTCATTCCGATCACACCCGCCTTGGAAGCCACGTAGTTGGTCTGGCCGAAGTTCCCAAGAAGCCCCACCACCGAGGCCGCGCACAGAATGACTCCGCCGCCCGCCTTGATCATGTGAGGAACGACGGCGCGGGTACACAGAAAAACACCCTTCAGATTGACTCCGATCACGGCGTCCCAGGTCTCCTCCGACATGATGGACTCAGGGCCGCCGCCGTTCCACTTCACCAACTGCGCATCACGCACAATGCCGGCGTTGTTGATGAGAATGTCGATGCGGTTCCACTTGTCGACCACGGCCGCCGCGGCGGACTCGATGGCACTCGCTTCCGTAACGTCCACGGCCTGGAAATGGGATTCGCCGCCCTTCCACTTGATCGCCGATTCAAGCTGCGCTGCAGCCTTGGCGGAAACGTCCCAGGCAGCAATGCGAGCGCCTTCTTGAGCGAAACGCAGCGCCGTCGCCCGGCCGATGCCGGCGCCGGCTCCAGTGATCACCACAACCTTCCCGCGCAACCCGCTTTCCGGCGCAGGCCGCCGCTTCTCGCGAACGTTGGGCGTGTCCATTGGGGTGATTTCGGCCGATTCCTCGGCGTCCAGAACAGCAGAGTCTAACTCAGAAGGAGGCATCGATGCTCCTGATTGTCACAACTTGTAAGGGGAAGCGCCGTTGTCGGGGCGGAGTCAAGTTCTTGGCCTAATGGTTGGGCGCCACTGAATACACTAGACTCTTTGCCGCAGTGCGTCAAGCCTTGCGGCGAGATTTTGCTTTCCGCGGTTCCTTTTTAGGAACTCTCTTGGTCAATTGCGCTTCCAGTTCCCCAATGCGGCGCTTCAGTTCCTCCACCTCGCTGGCGCTGGCCGAAGTCGACGCCGCGGGAGACCTCGGTTCCGTCGAACTCGCGGTCGCACCGTTAGCGGCCGGCGACGAGGCTGGCTGCCCCGGAGGCTGCATCCAGCGGCCTTGTAGCAGTTCGAAGGGGTTCATGGACGGCGTCAGCGCGCGGTACGCGTTCTGGTACATGTCCAGCATGGCCTTCATGTAGCGCAGCGCGCCCTCCTGCGTGGCCTTGCCGGAGGCGACGATCATCTGCCGCAAGACGTCAAGCGGAAAGACCGAATCGGGCGTCTTGGCGTCCTCCAGCACAATCTGCGCCAGGATGAGCCGGGTGATGTCTTCCCCGGTGGCTGCGTCCACCACCTGTACATCGTAGCCGTCGCGCACCAGTTGCGCCACCTGGTCCTGGTTGATGTATTGGCTGGTTAAAGTGTTGTAAAGACGGCGGTTCTCGTACTTCTTGATGATGAGCGGAGAGGCCACACTTTTTTTCATTTTTCCGCTTGACACGCCGCAGAAAAGGAGTAGGATTGAGTCATGTTGCAGCGCAGCATAAACTGCAACATGAAAATTAGAACCGTTCTCCAAAGGAGCAGAACATGCCTACTACCTCCAAGTCAAGCAAGAAAGCCACGCCGGCCGCCGCCGCGCCGGAATTTGTGGATACCATTACTCCACTGGTTTTGGGCAGCGTAGAGCGCGTTGCCGAACTGCAGAAGAAGACGCTCGACCTCGCGGCCGAGCAGACCACCGAGTTCATCAATGCCTGGAAGAAGGCCTTCAGCTACTCGCCCGTGCCCGCGCCCGCGTTCGTGTGGGAAGTCGCCGGCCAGGCTGTGCAAACCGCCATCGACACTCAGAAGAGCGCCATCGACCTGGTTGTTGAGCAAACCAAATCCGTTGCCGACATCACCAAGGTACGTGCCGGCGCGTATTCGCAGATCGTTGACGGTGTGACCGCCACGGTAAAGAAGTCGGTGGAGCGCACGGTGGAAGCCCAGAAGAAGGTCCTGGAATTCGCCGCTGAGCAAAACAACGCTGCCTTTGCTGCCGCCAAGAAGCAGCTGGGTGCGGCCGCTGAGCCGGCAAGTGTGATCGTGGACACGTTCCAGCGCGGAACTGAAGCCGTGATCGAGGCGCAGAAGTCGATTCTGAACATCGCTTCCCAGCCATTTACGACCAGCAAGAACTAAGCAAGTAGTTGTCGAGTCGGGAATGAGGCAGTCGCGGAGGATGCCGCTCGGGCGCGAAAAAAGGCGCCCGGCGGAGTTTCCTCGTGGCTGTCTCTGGGTGTATCGTCGTGCAGAGAGGAGCCGCGATGGGGGATGAACCAACCAATGATGGCAAGCGGTTTGATCCCATGGAGCCGTGGCGCGGGATGCGCGACGCCTATCTGGACGCCTGGGCCAAGTCCATGGTGGACATGGTGAACACCGAGGCTTACGCCCAAGCCACGGGAACGATGCTTGACAGTTACCTATCCGTTTCCGCTCCATTTCGCGAGGCAGTTGAAAAAGCCATGCTCAAGACGCTTGAGCAGTTGGCGATGCCGTCGCGGGCCGACGTGGTCTCAATTGCTGAGCGCATGACCAACATCGAGATGCGCCTGGACGATATGGATGCCAAGCTGGATCGTCTGATCTCGCAATCGGCACACGCCGCGCCGCGCACACAGCCCGCGAAGGCACCTCAAGCGAGCAAGAAATCCGTCAAGGCCAAACCAGCAAAGAGAGGAAAGAAGTAGGATGGCAGAAGCTCCGGTTATCACCGACCCGTTCACAGAAGCCGCCAACCGGCTCAAGACCCTCAACAAGGTGATCACCACCAAAGCTGCCATTGCCCAGACGCCGAAGGAACTGGTCTGGACGCTCAACAAGACCAAGCTCTACCGTTACGTCCCCGTTGTTCCCAAACAAAAGCGTCATCCGGTTCCGTTCCTGCTGGTCTTCGCCCTGATGAACCGGCCGTACATCCTCGATCTCCGGCCAGGTCACAGCTTCGTCGAGTACATGGTCAAGAAGGGCTACGACTTGTACCTCCTCGATTGGGGAGCGCCCGGTCCCGAAGATAAGAACCTGAAGTTCGACGACTACGTCCTGGACTACATGCCTCGCGCCATCCGCAAGATGAAAACGCTTTCCGGATCGGAGGAGTTCAGCCTGCTGGGATGGTGCATCGGAGCGAT
>Ga0335077_10011756_pt1 | contig 10936 bp, 9 predicted proteins | sample Lox_Sample_31_FD_207151 | JGI IMG/M metagenome (GOLD analysis project Ga0335077, IMG submission 207151) | Soil microbial communities from Loxahatchee National Wildlife Refuge, Florida, United States - Lox_Sample_3.1 | ecosystem: Environmental > Terrestrial > Soil > Wetlands | place: USA: Florida...
GACGAACGCGATCGCGGCCGGGGTAGGCGTGCCGATGATGGTGATGTCGATCACCTGCGGCGACCCGTGCTTGGTCACACCACCCGTGATCGTAACGGACGCCTTCTTGTACTGGGCAGCATAAGCCGCACTGCCCAGGTTGATCTGGACCGGCAGCGGGATGTAGGCCAGGTGCAGCTGGATCGCCTGGGTGACGAAGGCGCTCGCCGCGTCGAGCTGGCCGGACTCGAGCGTCGAGTCCAGCGAGGACTCGGCGTAGATCTGCGACGACGAGGCCGTGCCGTAGTCCGAGGTACCCAGGATCTTGGCCGCCGTGTCGGACGGCAGGTGGTAGTACATCTGGGCGAGCTGCAGCATGAAGATGAAATCCCGGCCCTGCGGGTCGGTGTTGGGGTCGGTGCGGCCGAGCTTGAGGCCGGGCGTCTGCAGCAGGGTGAACAGATCCGAAAGTGGCTTGCTGCCGTCCGCGATCGCCTTGAACTGGCTGGCGTACTTGCCGTTGGGGTTGTATGCCACCACCATCGAGGTGCCCGCGTACTGGACATACCAGTTGGTGAACTTGGGCTGGAGCGGGGTGATGTTGTCGCCGCCCACGCTCTCGAAGACGTTCGGGGTGATCTCGCCGGAGGTGATATCCGCCTCCAGGGCGCCGGACTGCCCGCCGCGGCCCGAGAACGTGTAGCCCTCGGCGGAGGTGAAGGCCGGGCTCACGACCTTCTCGTTGAGGTACTGGAGCGACGACGCGTAGGCCACCTTGACCGTGCCGGTCGGCTTGCTCGACTCCGAGGTGGCCGGCGAATTCGAAGCCGGTGCCGAACTCGACGAGCTGCTGCTACTGCTGCATCCGGCGGCCAGCGCGGTGCAGGCTATGGCGAGCAGAGCGACCAGAGGCGCTCTTTTCCTGGCCAGGAAAGAGATCATTCCCAGAACATAGCCACTGTTAGTTGCGCGACGCAAGTAAAACGGACATCACGAGACGGGCTGTTTGTGCTTTTCCCGCCCAAACGGGGCTTCGCGCTGTGTGAAACCCCCTTGGCAGTGTCACCGCCAGCGGGGCATTGTTGACCGGTGAGCACCGCCGCGTCTCCGCCTCCACCGGATTTCGACGACCTGCGGAGGCTGGCTCGCGGCCTGCGCCACGGACCGCGAGGAAGGAAGGTCAGGTAAATGGAATCCACATCCCGCCGGACCAGCCCGCCGTTCCGGGCCGATCACGTCGGCAGCCTGCTGCGCCTGCCCCGGCTGCATCGGGCGCGAGAAGACTTCGCCACGGGCCGGATCACCGCGGCTGACCTGCGGGCGGTCGAGGATGAGGAGATCATCAAGGCGATACGGATGCAGGAGGAGGTGGGTCTGCAGTCCGCGACCGACGGGGAGTTCCGCAGGGCCACCTGGCACATGGACTTCATCTACGCCCTCGGCGGGGTCTCCAAGGCGCCGGGCCATATCGCGGTGAAGTTCACCAACCCGTCCGGGACCATCGAGTGGACTCCCGCCGCGCTGCACGTCGGCAGCAGGGTCAGGCTGGATCACACCATCTTCGGCGAGGACTTCACGTTCCTGAGGGACCACGTCACCACGGCCGTGCCCAAGCTCACCATCCCGTCGCCGAACATGGTCCATTACCGTGGCGGGCCGGCGATGCTCGACCCCGGGGTCTATCCCGATATCGAGGGCTTCTGGGCTGACCTGGCCGCGGCCTACGCCGACGAGGTGCGGCGCCTCGGCGAGCTGGGCTGCACCTACCTGCAGTTCGACGACACCAGCCTGGCCTACCTCAACGACCCCGCCCAGCGCGCCGAGATCAGCGAGCGCGGCGAGGACGCCGAGCACATGCACCTGCGCTACATCAGTCAGATCAACGCCGCGATCAAGGACAAGCCGCCGGGCATGGCCATCACCACGCACATGTGCCGCGGCAACTTCCGCTCGAGCTGGGTCGCCTCCGGCGGCTACGACTTCGTGGCCGAGGCCCTGTTCTCCGAGCTGAACGTGGACGGGTTCTTCCTGGAGTACGACGACGAACGCTCCGGCGGCTTCGAGCCGCTGCGGTTCGTCCCCCCGGGCAAGATGGTGGTGCTCGGCCTGGTCACCACCAAGCGGCCGCAGCTGGAGCCGAAGGACGACCTCAAGCGGCGCATCGACGAGGCGGCCAGGTACATGCCGCTGGACCAGATCTGCCTGTCCGGCCAGTGCGGGTTCTCCTCCACGGTAGAGGGCAACGCGCTGACCCACGACGAGCAGGTGGCCAAGCTCCGCCTCATCGTCGAGACGGCCCGGGAGGTCTGGGGCTGAACGGGGACACATGAAGCAGTCGGGACACGTCCCGTTCGCGTGCCGGTGCGTGTACCCCTGGCCCTGTCTACCAGGGTCGGGGTGCCGCAAGCTTCATTTGATGGCGACGGGAGGTAACAGCCGGGCCCATTTGGCTTCGCAGCAGGAGAAGAGGCCGAACATGATGAGGCCGATCGCCACGAGCACGAGGAGCCACGGGCCGAGCGGCGTGGCCGCCAGTGCGCGCAGCGATGAGTCGAGGCCTTTGGCCTGCTGGGGCCGGGCGTCGACGGCCGCGACCACCAGGAAGACGCCTACGGTCACGAATACGACGCCGCGGGCGATCCCGCCGTACCGGCCGAGGCACTCGACCACGCGGCGCGCGGGCGCCCGCACCCGCCCGAAATCCAGGTCGCGGCGGAACTTCTCGCGCCACGCCTCGTAGGCCAGACACAGGCCGCCGCCGGCGAAGGCAAGCCCGATCACGACCACCAGTGCCTGGCCTCCCGGATGCCTCAGCAGCGTCGCGGTGAAATCGACCGATTGCGTGTCACTGGATTGCGGGCCGCCTTCGCCGAGCGCGTACTTCAGGATGCCGTAGGCGATGACGCCATAGATGACGGCCCGGGCCAGCGCGGTCAGCCTCTGGCTGATCTTCCGGCCGCTCGTGCCCGGAGAACCGTACAGCGCCTCGGACAGCCCCCACAGCGCCATGCCGAAGAACCCGATGGCCAGCAGCCACAGCAAGACGCCGCCTACCGGGGTGGAACTGGCGGAGTGCAGCGCGCCGGTCCGGTCCGCCTGCTGACGGGAGCGGCCGAAGGCGACTTCGACGGCGATCCAGCCGATGATCACGTACATGACGCCGCGCGCCGCGAGCCCGGCCCGGGCCAGGAATCGCATGGCCGCGCTGTTGGCGGCCCGTCTGCCCGCATACCGGGTGTTGGCGCTCCTGCGCCGGGCTGTCCGGGTGACCAAGGTGTGCTCCTCTCCTCGCGCCCAGTGGCCGCTCAACTTCCCTGCGCGGAAGCTCCTATGCCGGCGGCTCCTATGCCGGCGGCTCCTATGCCGGCGGCTCCTATGCCGGCGGCTCGCGCGGACAGGCCCTGCTGGCCGATGAGCACGCCCTTGGCCAGTACCGGTGAGCCCGGGTCATCGGGACCCCGGCCGGTCTGCCAGGGTGTTGTCATGCCGTGGATCGACCTTGAAGGTGCCGTCAACGTGCGCGACCTGGGCGGCCTCCCCACCGATGAGGGCGGCGAGACCGTGGCCGGCCGGCTGCTGCGCGCCGACAACCTGCAGGAGCTGTCGCCCTCTGACATCAGGCGGCTGGTAGGGGAAATCGGCCTGACCACCGTTGTCGACTTGCGCAGCTCGGCCGAACTAGCGTCCGAGGGCCCGGCGCCGCTCGACGCCGTCCCGGGCGTCCGGCACGCGCATCATCCGGTGATACCCGAGCTCGGATCGGCTACCGACGCGGTGGCCGAGGCGCTCCTGCTCAAGCGGAGCCAGGACCACTCCCGCTTCCCGAGCGACCCCACCTGCGGGCACTACCTGGGCTACCTGGAAGACCGGCCGGATCAGGTGGTCGGAGCGGTGCGGAGCATCGCGCGCGACGGGGGGGCGGCGGTGGTCCACTGCGCGGCAGGCAAGGACCGGACGGGCGTCGTGGTGGCGCTGGCCCTGACGGCGATCGGCGTCCTTCCCCAGGCCGTCGTGGCCGATTACGCCGCGACCGGTGAGCGCAGCGAGGCCATACTGCACCGCCTGCGCCGGTCACCGACATACGCCAGGGACCTCGACAACCTGCCCGCCGAAGCCCACCGGCCCCGCCCGGAGACGATGGCGGCCTTCCTCGAGCAGATGGACAGCCGTTACGGCGGGGTGGCCCGCTGGCTGGCCGGCCACGGCCTCGGTGCTGAGGAACTGGACCTGCTGCGGGCCAAGCTGCGCCGTCCGTTACCCCTAAGGGTGCAGGAGTCGACCGCCGGAACTTCCTGGCCCGCGCTGAGCTGCTCGCCGCGTGCGGCCAGACGGTGCTGATCACCGACCAGGAATGACCTCGCCCTGGCTGCGCAGCGCCTCCACCTTCAGGAGGGCGGCCACGCTCACCGATTCGGTGATCGATCCGGCCAGGACCTTCTCGACCGCCTGGCCGAAGGGCAGCCAGCTGAGGACTATCCGCTCTTCCGGGTCCTGCGCGTCCGCTCCGGCCTCCAGGCCGGTGGCCAGGAACATGTGGGCGGTGTCGGTCGTCACCCCGTTGCTGTTATCGACGAACCCGAGTTCCCGCCAGCGTCTCGCCGATAGCCCGGTTTCCTCGCGAAGCTCGCGGCGGGCGGCGGCCAGCACGTCCTGATCGGATGACTCCGAACCGCCGGTGGGGATCTCCACCGACATCCGGCCCAGGGCGTATCTCCACTGGGTTACCAGGGCCACGTCGCCAGCGTCGTTGACGGCGACGATGCCGACCGAGGGCCTCATCTCCACCACGCCGTAGATGCCCTCCCGCCCGCCGGGCTGGATCACCGTGTCTTCGCGCAGCCGCAGCCAGGCATTGGCGTAGATGATCCGGCTGGCCAGCGTCGTCCAGGGATTCTCGTTCATCTCCCGATACGGTAGTCCTGCTGGGTCCGGGCGTACTCGGCGAAGGCGTCCAGTGACCGCGGGTTGGCCATCGCGTCGCGGTTGGCCGCCTCGTCCGGCGGCATGCCGAGCAGGATCTTGCGCACCGGCACCTCCATCTTCTTGCCGGTCAGGGTGGCCGGGATGGCCGGGACCTGGATGATCCGGTCGGGAACGTGCCGTGCGGTGTACTGGCTGCGGAGCCGCCCGGTGATCGCGGCGCGGAGGCCGTCGTCCAGCACGGCCCCCTCCTCCAGCGTGACGAACAGCGGCATGAAAAACCCGCCGCCGGGCAGGTCGAGGTTGACGATGAGCGCGCCGGTGAGTTCCGGCACCGACTCCAGCGCCGCGTAGACCTCCGCGGTGCCGATGCGGATGCCGTGCCGGTTCAGGGTGGCGTCGCTGCGGCCCAGGACGAAACAGCCGCCGCGCTCGTTGACCTTGAAGAAGTCCCCCTGGCGCCAGACGCCGGGGAAGTCGGCGAAGTACGTCTGCCGGTAGAGTTCGCCGTCGTCGTCGTTCCACAACCGGACCGGCATCGACGGCATCGGCTGGGTGATCACCATCTCGCCGACTTCGCCGGTCACCGGCTGGCCCTGCGCGTTGAACGCGTAGGCGGCGACGCCGAGGTTGCGCGCCTGGTGCTCACCAGCGTAGACCGGCAGCGTGGGTGCCCCGCCGGTGAACCCGGTGCAGACGTCGGTGCCGCCGCTGCCCACGTGCAGCCACAGGTCGCGCTTGACGTTCTGGTAGAACCAGGCGCCGCACTCGGCCGAGACCGGCGAGCCAGCCAGCATGAGACCGGTCAGCGCGGACAGGTCGTACTTCTCGCCCGGCACCAGGCCCGCCTTGGCCAGCAGGTCGGCGTAGGCCGGGCTGGCCCCGAAAAACGTCACCCGGGCGGCCTCGGCCATCTCCCACAGCACGTCCGGGCGCGGGTAGCCCGGGTGCCCGTCGTACAGCAGCGGTCGCACTCCGAGCAGGAGCGAACTGACCAGGAAGTTCCACATCATCCAGCCGGCCGTGGTGTAGAAGAACATCCGGTCGCCCGCACGCAGGTCCATGTTGAGGGTCTGCAGCTTCAGCTGCTCGATGAGGATGCCGCCGTGGCTGTGCGTGATCGCCTTGGGCAGGCCGGTGGTCCCGGAGGAGAACAGGATCCACAGCGGGTGCCCGAACGGCACCTGCTCGAACCCGAACCCGGCGGCGGGTACCGGCGGATGATCCATCAGGCCGGCCCAGGCGTGCAGGCGCGGCCCGCCCGGGGCCACCGGGATCCCGAGCGGCCCGGGCACCCAGATCACGTGCCTGAGGCTGGGCAGGCCGGCGATGACCTGGCCGATCTCGGCGCTCCGGTCGTAGTCGCGGCCGCCGTAGCGGTAGCTGTCCACGCAGAACAGCGCCTTCGGAGCCAGCTGGCCGAACCTGTCGCTGATCCCGCGGCCGCCGAAGTCGGGGGAGCAACTGGTCCAGATGGCGCCGATGCTGGTGGCGGCCAGCATCGCGATCGCGGTCTGCGGGATGTTCGGCATGCAGGAGGCGACCCGGTCACCAGGCCGGACGCCCAGGCCCCGCAGCTGGGTAGCCAGGACGCGGACGCTGTTCCCCAGTTCCGGCCAGGGCAGGCCGGTCAGCGGCGTGGTCTCCGACTGATGGTAGAGGGCGACCTGCCCGCGCCGCTCGTTCCGCAGCACGTGCTGCGCGTAGTTCAGCCGGGAGCCGGGGAACCAGTCGGCGCCGGGCATGGTCCTGGTGCCGAGGACCGCCGACGGCCGTGCCGAGGCCTCGATGCCGCAGTAATCCCAGACCGCCTGCCAGAAACCGTCGAGGTCGGTCACCGACCAGTGCCACAGCTCGTGATAGTCGCCGAAGTGACGCCCTCGCTCCCGGTCCAGCCACCGGGTGAACGCCGTCACGTTGGCGCGTTCGATCCGGTCCGGGTCCGGCGCCCACAGCAGGTCACCCTGGCGGACCCCTTGGCCTACCGCCTCCACATCGCAGACGGTGCCACAACCCGGTCGTTCCCGGCAATGTGGTGCCCGCACAAATGCTGATCAGGGAAATGCTGGCCGCACCATGCTGGCCCGGGCGAACCTGACGTATAGGGTGTGTGGATGGCTGACCTGGACGTTTCCGCACTGCAGGGGATCGACGTGCACGTCCACGTCGAGTCGGACGGGCACGGGCAGCTCTCCCTGGACGATGAGCTGCTCGCCGCCTCGGCCAAATACTTCAAGGCCGACAATGACCGGGCGCCGACGGTAGAGCAGATCGCAGAGCACTACCGGCCGCGCCGGCTGGCCGCCGTGGTGTTCACCGTGGACGCCGGGACGGCGACCGGTCATCCGGCGCTGTCCAGCGAGGAGCTGGCCGACCGGGCCGCGGCCCATCCCGACGTGCTGATCCCGTTCGGCTCGGTGGACCCGCAGACCGGCGAGGCGGCGGTGCGGCGGGCCAGGCGGCTGATCAGCGAGCACGCTGTGCGCGGGTTCAAGTTCCACCCGAGCCTGCAGGGCTTCTTGCCGGACGACCAGCGCTATTACCCGCTATACGAGGTCATTGAGGAAGCGGGGCTGCCGGCCGTCTTCCATACCGGCCAGACCGGCATCGGAGCGGGCCTGCCGGGCGGACGCGGGATCAAGCTCCGGCTTTCCAACCCGATGCTCCTCGACGACGTGGCCGCGGACTTCCCCGGGATGACGGTGATCCTGGCTCACCCGTCGGTGCCCTGGCAGGACGAGGCGATCTCGATCGCCACCCACAAGGCCAACGTCTACATCGACCTGTCCGGCTGGTCGCCCAGGTACTTCCCGCCGCAGCTGGTCCGCGCGGCTGGTTCTTACCTGCAGGACAAGATGCTGTTCGGTACCGACTATCCGCTGCTCACCCCGGAGCGCTGGCTGAGCGACTTCGAGCTGCTCGACATCAAGCCGGAGGTCCGGCTCAAGATCCTCAAGCACAACGCGGCCCGCCTGCTCGGCTTCGGCGGTTAGGGGAGCCGAACCGGTACGGCGTCCCGGGTTTCGGTTCAGCCACGAATCGGCACCAACTGCGTACAGTACTTGCCCGCTATCCGGGAGCCGGCCTTGAATGAGGATTCATGCCAGAACATCCCGTTCGCGGTATCGAGGACAAAGACTGATGAATCCAGGTTCAGTGCTCGAGGTGCGGGGCGTGACGGTCCGGTTCGGCGGGCTGACCGCGCTGGATGAGGTGTCGCTCGCGGTCCCGCCCCGGCACGTCATGGGGATCATCGGGCCGAACGGAGCGGGCAAGACCACGCTGCTGAATGTACTGTGCGGCTTCATCCGGCCCGACGCCGGGGAGGTGTTCTTCGCGGGCCGCCGCCACCAGGTGCGGCCGCATCAGCTGGCCGCGCTCGGCGTGGCCCGGACCCTGCAGGGGATCGGCCTGTACAACGGGCTGACCGCGCTGGAGAACGTCATGGTCGGCGCGACCTGCCGGGCCAGGGCGGGATTCTGGTCCGCGCTGCTCGCGCTGCCGCGGGCCGGCCGCGACGAGCGGGTACTGCGCGACCTGGCCAGAGCGGCCCTCGAGCGAGTGGGTGCCGCAGAGGCGGCGGACATACGGCCTCTGGAGCTGCCCTACGGGATGCGGAAGAAGGTCGCCCTGGCCCGGGCGCTGGCGGCCAAGCCTGGGCTGATCCTGCTGGACGAACCCGCGAGCGGGCTGAGCGAGGTCGAGCTCGCCGAACTCGGCAGGCTCATCCGCGGCCTCGCCACAGAGGGATCCCTGATGGTGGTCGAGCACCATATGGACCTGATGATGTCGGTCTGTGACTCGATCGTGGTGCTCGACTTCGGCAGGGTGATCGCCACCGGGTCGCCACGGGGGGTTCAGGATGACCCGATGGTGACCGCCGCCTACCTCGGCACCGCCGAGGCGAGCGAAGGCCCGGCACAGTGAGCAGCGAGGCGAACGGCACCGGTCCGGCCGCAGGCGCGGACCAGGCCGGTGCGGCGGGCAAGTCGGCCTCGCTGACGGTCGATGGGCTCGTCGCCGCCTACGGCGAGGTCGTCGCGCTGGACGGCGTGACGGTGACGGCGGACGCGGCCGGCATCACCGCCGTGCTCGGCGCGAACGGCGCGGGTAAGACGACGCTGCTCCGCGCGGTGAGCGGCCTGATCCGGCCCCGCCGCGGCCGGATAATGCTGGCCGGCCAGGACGTGGCGGGCCGCAGCCCCGAGCAGATCGTCCGGGCGGGCATCGCCCACGTGCCCGAGGGGCAGGGGGTCATCCCGGAACTCACCGTGGAGGAGAACCTGCGGATCGGGACGATGTCATGGCGGCGCCAGCGGGGCCGGGCCGACCGGGCGGCCTTGCTGGAAGAGGCCTACACGCGCTTCAAGCCGCTGGCCGACCGCCGGCGGAAGCTGGCCTCCACGCTCTCCGGCGGCGAGCGGCAGATGCTGGTGATCGCGCGCGCCCTCCTCGCGCGGCCGCGGGTGCTGCTGCTCGACGAGCCGTCGCTCGGCCTGGCTCCCAGGGTCATGGCGCAGGTCATGGATCTGGTGGTCCGGCTCAGCCGCGAACAGGGGCTGACCATCGTGCTGGTCGAGCAGAACGCGCGAGGCGCGCTTTCCATCGCCGACCACGGCGTGGTGCTCAACCTCGGCCGGGTGGTCGCCTCGGCCGACGCCGCGACCCTGGCCGCCGACGTCGCACTCCGCCACCACTACCTCGGGTTCTAGGCACACGCAGGGAGCATGCCGTGGTCGAGTTCCTTCAGTTCACGCTCAGCGGGATCGCCTTCGGGATGATCTACGCCGCGGTCGCGCTCTCCCTGGTGCTGATCTGGCGGGGCACCCGGCTGCTGAACTTCGCCCAGGGTGGCATGGCCATGCTCACCACCTTCATCGCGATCGAGGTCATCTACAAGACCCACTCGTACTGGGCCGGCTTCGTGATCGCGCTGCTGGCCGGCCTGGTGCTCGGTGCGGCCAGCGAGTTGACCGTGGTCCGGCCCACCACGGGCAAGCCGGAACTCAACTCGGTGATCGTGACCATCGGGCTGCTCATCTTGTTCGAGGGCCTGGCCGGCATCTTGTTCGGCGGCCAGTTCCGGTCGTTCCCCACGGCATTCTCCGTCACCGGGCTGAGGGTCGGCGGCACGCCGCTCGGCGTGTCCCGTTTCGACGTGTTCACCGTGGCGGCGGTGCTGCTCACCACGCTGATCCTGGCCGTGCTGTTCCGGTACACCACGGCCGGGCTGCGGATGCGCGCCGCAGCGTTCAACGCGACGATCGCCCGCCTGTCGGGCATCCGCGTCGCACGGGTGCTGACCGTCGGCTGGGCGCTGGCCGGCCTGCTCGGCGCGCTGGCCGGCGTGCTCGTCTCGCCGTCCACGTTCCTGTACCCGAACAGCATGGACGCGATCTTCGTGCTCGGCTTCACCGCGGCGGTGATCGGCGGCCTGGACAGCCCGGTGGGAGCGGTGGTCGGCGGGCTGCTGCTCGGTATCGCGCTCAGCTACGTCGGCGGCTACCTGAACTCCGACCTGACTACGCTGGTAGCCCTGGGCATCCTGGTCGTCGTGCTGATGATCCGGCCCAACGGGCTGTTCGCCGGCGCGCGGATGCGGCGGGTGTGACCATGCGGACGCTGCCCCGCAGGCTCGCCGTGGCCATCATCGTGGCCGCGATCGTCGCGGTCCTGTCCATCAAGCTGAACGCGTTCCGCGACTTCCAGATCGCGGAGATCGCGACCGAGGTCACGGCGGTCGCCGGGCTCACCGTGCTGACCGGGCTCAGCGGCCAGATCTCGCTGGGCAACGGCGCGTTCATGGCCATCGGCGCGTACACCACCGCGCTGCTGCTGCTCCACCTCAGCTGGCCCTTCTACCTCGTACTGGTGATCGCGGGCGCGGTCACGGCCGTGGCCGGCGCCGTGGTGGGTATCGCCGCGGCCCGACTGCGCGGCCCGTACCTGGCGGGCGCGACCCTCCTGCTCGGCGTGGCGCTCCCGTCGCTCGCCATCGCCTACCCGGGGACCTTCGGCGGTGACCAGGGCCTGAATG
>Ga0335077_10011757_pt1 | contig 10936 bp, 4 predicted proteins | sample Lox_Sample_31_FD_207151 | JGI IMG/M metagenome (GOLD analysis project Ga0335077, IMG submission 207151) | Soil microbial communities from Loxahatchee National Wildlife Refuge, Florida, United States - Lox_Sample_3.1 | ecosystem: Environmental > Terrestrial > Soil > Wetlands | place: USA: Florida...
ACCAATTCCGCGGCGGCAGAACCGGCCAAGACGCCCGAGAAACCGGCTGCCGCATCGGCTACCCCGGCTTCGCCCGTTCCGGCCCCGGCGAATAATGCCCCAGCACGCGCCAACACCAACGGAGGGCCCGGCGGACGCGGACAGAACGGCGCCAACGGCGGACGCCCGAGTCTCACCCAGGCCATGAACAATTACCAGCGCGTCGATGTGAATGCCTCGGGCGATCTCTCCGCGGCCGGTGACGCCGGCAATCTCGGCGCGAACGAGGTGGCCGACTTGAGCGGCAGTGCCGATGCCAGCCTCATGGTGAACGGTAGTCTGAGCCGCGGCCTGGATGGGCCGCAACAGAATGACTGGTTCGGGGGCCCCGGTGGCCGCCCCGATGGCATGGGCCCGATGGGCATGGGAATGGGCCCTGGCGGCGACGGCATGAACAACTTCGCCAACGTCGGCGGGGACGGAGCGGGTCGCGGCGGACGCGGCGGCCCGGGTGGACCCGGCGGCCCCGGGTTTGGAGGTCCCGGCGGCCCCGGCGGATTCGGCGGACGTGGCGGCCCCGGCGGATTCGGCGGATTCGGCGGGCGAGGCGGACCCGGCGGCCGCGGAGGACGTGGAGGCAATGCCGGCGGACGCGGTGGACGCGCGGGCGTGGCCAGTTTCGGCAACGCGCGGCGTGATCGCCGTATGCAGTACAACGCCAACGCTGCCTTCAGCCTGGATAACTCGGTTTGGGATGCGCGCCCCTATTCGATCAACGGCCAGGACACCGAAAAGGCGGCTTACGCCAAGGCGCGTGCCACGTTCATGGTCGGCGGGCCGCTCAAGATTCCGCACCTGCTCGACGGCCGCAAAGGCACCTTCACCTTCAATTACCAGTTGAGCCGCACCCGAAACGGCACGACCAACACTCAAAGCTTTCCCACGTTGCTGGAGCGAAGCGGCGATTTCTCGCAGTCCGTCGGCGCGCAGGGCCCGGTTACCGTGTACGATCCGCTCACCGGTGCTCCATTCCCCGGGAACATCATCCCGTCGAACCGCATCAGCCCGATCGCCCTCGGGCTGCTCAACTATTATCCGGTGCCCAACGGACCCGGATACCGGTACAACTACCAGGCAGCGATCGTCACCATCCAGAACAGCGACAATGTCAACGCGCGGCTGAACCAGACGCTCAACAGCAAGAACCGCCTTAGCGGCGGCATTGGCTACATGGGCAACAACAGCACCACCCCAAACATCTTCAGCTTCATCGATAGCGGCACCGGGCGCAACGTGAACGCGAATATCATGTACACCCACAACTTCACGTCGCGGATCATCAACAACCTGCGCTACACCTTCAGCCGCTCGCGCAGCACCATGCTGCCGTATTTTGCGTACAACCAGAACGTGGCCGCGGAGCTGGGCATCAACGGCACGTCGCAGGATCCGCGCAACTGGGGACCGCCCAGCCTGTCGTTCACGAACTACGGCGGCCTTTCGGACGGCAACTCTTCGCTGGTTCGGAACCAGACTTCCAGCGCGGGAGACAGCATCATCTGGGTGAAGGGCGTGCACAACCTAACCGCGGGCATGGATTTTCGGCGCCAGCAGTTCAATCGCGCGAGCGATCCCAATGGGCGCGGCTCTTACAGCTTCACCGGTATCGCAACTTCCAATTCCATCACCGGGGCGCCCGCCGCGGGCGCGGGTTTCGACTTCGCGGACTTTCTGCTCGGCCTGCCTGCCACGAGCAACATCCGCTACGGCAACAGCGACCTTTATTTCCGCAGCTCTTACTGGGACGCCTACGCCACCGACGACTGGCGCGTCAGCACCAGGTTCACGCTCAACTATGGCTTCCGCTGGGATTACGGCTCGCCGGTCACGGAGTTGTACGACCACATCGTGAACCTCGATGTCGCGCCCGGCTTTGCCGCCGTCTCCCAGGTGCTGCCCGGACAGAGCGGACTGTATTCGGGCGCGGTGCCCACCTCCCTGGTCCGCCCGGATCACAACAATTTCTCGCCGCGTATCGGGTTCGCCTTCCGGCCGGGCACCAAGCGCAACATCGTAGTCCGCGGCGGGTACGGAATCTATTACAACAGCTCGGTCTACAACACCATCGCCAACAATATGGCGCAGCAACCGCCGTTCGCGACGACGCTGAGCGTAGCCACGTCGATCGCCGCGCCGCTCTCGCTGGCCAACGGGTTCCTGGTCCCGTCCACCAATCCCGTTACCAACACCTACGCCATCGATCCGAACTATCGCACGGGCTACGCGCAGATCTGGCAATTGGCTGTGCAAAGCGATCTCGGACACTCGCTGGTAGGCACCATCACTTACAACGGCACGAAAGGCACACGGCTCGACCAGACGATTCTGCCCAACTCCGCGCCGTCAGGAGCGCATGCGCTGCCATGGCCCTCAGGCTACATTTACGAGATGTCCAACGGCGATTCGGTCTACCATGGCATCTCCGGGCAGTTGCAGCGGCGGTTCCGCAACGGCATCTCCGCCAACGCCGTATACACCTACTCGAAAGCCATCGACAACGCGGTGCAGGCGCAGAATTTCCTCGATACCGCGGCCGAGCGGGCCGTCTCCGCGACCAACCGGACTCACGTGGCGAACTTCAACTGGCAGTATTCCACCGGCGTGGGCCGCGCGGGCGGCACGCTGGTCAACGGCTGGAAGGGCGCCCTGCTGAAAGATTGGACTTTCACCAATGCGATCAGCATCGGCAGCGGCCGCCCGTTGACACCGACCGTTGGCGGCGTGCGAGCCACCACGACCGGCACCGGCATCACGGGCGCGCAGCGCGCCGATGCTACCGGGCTGCCGGCGAATGCCGCGCCTTCCGGCGACACGTTCAATTACGCCGCGTTCGCTATTCCGGCTCTCGGGCAGTGGGGCGACGCCGGCCGCGACACGATCGCCGGCCCCATGACGTTCTCGCTGAACGCTTCGCTCGGCCGCGTGTTCCGCATCGGTGAGCGCCACAGCATCGATCTCCGTTACGACGTGACCAACGCGCTCAACCATGTTACCTTTACGGGCTTCAACACGACTGTCGGCTCGAACAACATCGGCCTGCTTTCGGGTCCGAGCGCCATGCGGGCCATGACCGCGACCATCCGCTTCCGTTGGTAGGAGGGCAGGCCACCGAGTGCCCATCTTGACGAATGAGTACTGAACTTATGCGACCGATCATCGCCACACTCCTCAGCGCCCTGATGGCGCTTCCGGCTCTGCCGCAGCAGGCTCAGGCGCCGGCTCCGGCCGCGCCCAAGCCCGTAGCCAGGTTCTCCGCCACCAGCCAGCTCGTCATCGTGGACGTGACGCTGAAGGACAAGAGCGGCAACCCCGCCAAGGGGCTCAAGGCCAGCGACTTCCTCGTCACCGAGGACGGGAAAAAACAGGACGTGAAAATCTGCGAGTACCAGGAGCTCGAAGAGACCATCGCGCCGCCGGCGCCGGTGCCGTCGAAGAAGGCGCAGCCGGTGGTTGCCGCAGTGGCCCCTGCCGCGGTTCCGGCGGCGGCCGCCCAGCCCCAGGTGAAGTCGCTCACCGCCAACCAGATCGCGCCGTCGCGCCCCGGTGAAGTCAAATATAAGGACCGCCGCCTGCTGGTGATGTTCTTCGACATGACCAGCATGCCGATTCAGGACCAGATCCGCGCCCAGACCGCGGCCGAGAAGTTCCTCAAGACTCAGATGCAGCCGGCCGACCTCATGGCCATCATGACCTTCTCGAGCGACCTCGACGTCAAGCAGGACTTTACCGACGATAAAGACGCCCTCCAGAAGACGATCAAGAGCCTGATCATCGGTGAGGGCAGCGACCTGGCGGTGCTCGGCTCGACCGGCGCCGACAACGAAGAGGACACCGGCGCCGCCTACACCGCCGACGATACCGAGTTCAACATCTTCAACACCGACCGCAAGCTCGCCGCGCTGGAGACCGCGGCCCGTATGCTGGGCAGCCTGCCAGAAAAAAAAGCGCTGGTCTATTTCGCCAGCGGAGTCTCCAAGACCGGCGTTGAAAACGAGGCCCAGCTTCGCGCTACTGTCAACGCGGCCATCCGCAACAACGTTTCGTTTTTCCCCATCGATGCCCGGGGCCTGGTAGCCAGTGCGCCTCTCGGCGACGCCACCAAGGCTTCACCCGGCGGGGCCGGCATGTACTCCGGAAGCTCCGCGCGCAGCCAGCAGTCCCAGTTCCAGGACCAGCAGGAGACCCTATACACCCTCGCTGCGGACACCGGCGGCAAGGCGCTGCTCGATAACAACGATCTCGCCCTCGGCATCCAGCAGGCGCAGAAGGAAATCTCCAGCTACTACATCCTCGGCTACTACAGCAGCAACGAGAAGCTCGACGGCCGCTACCGGAAGATCAAGGTGGAGCTCAACCCGCAGCTCGCGTCGCGCTACGGCAAGCCGGATCATCGTCCGGGCTATTTTGCGGGCAAGGAGTTCGGCAAGTTCACCTCCTCCGACAAAGAGCGGCAGCTCGCCGAGGCGCTCATGCTGGGCGATCCTATGACCGACCTCTCCGTCGCGCTCGAAGTCGATTACTTCCGGCTGGCGCGCGACCGCTACTTCGTTCCGGTCACAGTCAAGATACCCGGAAGCGAGCTGGAACTGGCCAAGAGCGGCGGCGCCGAGATGACCAAGCTCGATTTCATCGGTGAGGTCCGGGACGCCAAGGGTGCCGTGCAGGGCAACGTGCGCGACGCGCAGGATATCAAGCTGAAGGGCGATAACGCCGGCCAGCTTTCCAAGCGCACACTTGCCTACGACACCGGGTTCACGCTCCCGCCGGGCACCTACACTCTGAAATTCCTGGCGCGCGAGAACCAGACCGGCAAGATGGGGACCTTCGAAACCAAGTTCGTCATACCCGACCTGACCACCGAGATCAAGCACGTGCCCATCAGCAGCGTGGTGCTCAGCAACCAACGCATGGACATGAGCCAGTCGCTGGCCACTGCCGAGAAAGATAAGAGGCTGCTGTCCCAGAACCCGCTGATCGAAGGCAACCAGAAGCTGATTCCCAGCGTGACAAGGGTTTTCAAGAAGGACCAGGACATGTATGTCTTCCTGCACGCCTACGAGCCGGACGCGCAAACCACGCAGCCGCTCGTGGCCTCGGTGAGCTTCTATCGCGGGAAAGTGAAGGCGTTCGAGACGGCTCCACTGCAAGTCAAAGACGGGCTGGATCCGAAGTCGAAGGCGCTGCCGGTGCGGTTCAGCGTGCCGTTGGGCAAACTCCAGCCTGGCAGGTACACGTGCCAGGTGAGCATCCTCGATCCGCAGGGCCAGAAGTTCTCCTTCTGGCGCGCGCCCATCGTGATGCTGCCGTAGTTTGTAGAGGCCTCTGGCCTGCCCACGCGAGGCAGCCGCGCTCGGCACGCCAGGCTGGCCCTCGACGAACGCCGAGCTCGGGAACTGGCCCTTCCGGCATACCCTCCGATGCTGCGCTGGCTGTGCGAATAGCGCCCCCATTCCTTCCGCAAGCCTGATACAGTATTCGCAAATGCAACCCAACCAGATCTCTCGCCGCAGCGTACTTTCCACCGCCGGCGCCGCCCTCACCACGTCGCTGTTCACCGGGCGCGTCCGCGGAGCCAACGACCGCGTCGCCATCGGATTCATCGGCCTGGGGGCCATGGGGTCGGGCAACCTCGGCTACGCCATGAGGGTTCCCGCCGCACAGCCGGTCGCGATCTGCGATATCTACCAGCCGCACGAGGAGCGCGCCGTTGCCGCCGCCAGGAAAGGCGGATTCGACGTCAAAACCGTGAAGGACTTCCGCGACATCATCGCCGACAAGTCGATCGACGCCGTCTGCATCTCCACGCCCGACCATTGGCACGCCTACATGACCGTCGAAGCCTGCAAAGCCGGCAAGGACGTGTACGTCGAGAAGCCCGCCTGTACCTACGTCGAGGAAGGCCAGAAGATGGTGCAGGCCGCGCGCAAGTACAACCGCATCGTGCAGGCCGGCACCATGCAGCGTTCCGGCGGCTACTTCCTCAAAGCGGCGGAGCTGGTCAAGAGCGGCATCGCAGGGGTGCCCACGTTCTGCCACACCTTCCAGACGGGCATGACCAACGAGCGCGGCTTCGGCAATCCGCCCGACAGCGATCCGCCCAACGACCTCAATTGGGACATGTGGCTCGGACCCGCACCCAAGGTGCCGTTTAACGCCAACCGCTGGGGCGTGAAGGCCGCCACATTCCCCACCTTCCGCTACTTTTGGGATTACGCCGGCGGCGCCATGACCGACTGGGGCGTGCATCTGGTCGATCCCCTGCATCAATGCTTCGACGAGGTCATGCCGCTAGCCATCACCGCCCTGGGTTCGAAGTTCTACGTGAAGGACAACGTCGAGACGCCGGACACCATGCTGGCGACCTTCCAGTACCCCAAGTTCCTGGCCACTTACGAAAGCCGCACCTGCAATCCGATGCCGCTGCTGCCCGTGGGCCAGGGCTATGGCACTGCCGTCCACGGCACCGAAGCGACGATCTTCGTCAATCGCGGCGGGTGCTGGTTGATTCCCAACGCGCGCTCCAAGGTGGAAGCGCAAACGTACGAAAAGGACCAGCAGATGTCCGCGATGAACGTTCCTCACTGGCAGAACTGGCTGGAGTGCATCAAGACCCGCCAGCGCCCGATGAGCGAAATCGAGACCTGCGTCCGGTCTTCGACCGCCTGCCTGCTGGCCAATCTGTCGATGCGCTTCCAGTCGCGCATCGATTGGGATGAGCCGAACTGGACCGTCAAGCAGGACGAAATCAAACCCCACCTCAAGGCCCGCTATCGCGCGCCCTGGAAGCTGGAAGTGTAACGGGACAAGGAAAAACCGGCGGCGCCTGCGGAACGTTTTCTTCCAACGTTCGCGAGGCCCGCCGGTTCGCGCCACTTCAATTGCCTCTTCTACCAGCAAGCGGCTGGCCAGACACGCAAGGCGTGAGGCAGGTCACGCATCCGCCGCTCAGCTCGCAGCCAACTGTCGCAAGACATACGGCAGGATGCCGCCGTTGCGGTAATATTCCACCTCCTGGGGTGTGTCCACGCGGACGTCAACCGTGAAAGTCTTACCGCCTGCGCGCACCGTTGCCTTCCGTCCGCCCCTGTTCAATGAGGCGGCCACCCCCACGACGTCGAACACCTCCTCGCCCGTGAGTCCGAGTGAAGCTGCATTCTCGCCGGGCTGAAATTGAAGCGGCAGCACTCCCATTCCGACCAGGTTGGTCCGGTGGATACGCTCGAAACTCTCCGCGATCACCGCGCGCACCCCGAGCAGCGCCACGCCCTTCGCCGCCCAATCGCGCGACGATCCCGAGCCGTACTCCTTGCCCGCAACGATCAGCAGCGGCACGCCCTCGGCCTGGTATTTCATCGAGGCGTCGTAGATGAACATCTGCTCACCGTCCGGCAGGTGGCGCGTCCAGCCGCCTTCGGTGCCGGGCGCAAGCTGGTTCCGGAGGCGAATGTTGGCCAGCGTACCGCGCACCATCACCTCGTGATTGCCGCGGCGTGCGCCGTAGCTGTTGAAGTCCTTCGGTTGAACGCCGAGCGAGATCAGGTACTTTCCGGCGGGACTGTCTTTCGGAATCGAGCCCGCGGGCGAGATGTGGTCGGTAGTCACCGAATCGCCGAGCACCGCCAGCACCCGCATGCCGTGGAAATCCGTCAGCGGTTTGCCTGGGTCGGCCATCTGGTCGAAGTAGGGCGGCTTCTTGATATAGGTGGAGGATTCGTCCCAACGGTAGATCTGTCCGGTGGGAATCTTCATCGACTGCCAGTTCTTGTCGCCGTCGAACGCCCGTGCGTACTCCTGCTGGTACATTTCGCGATGAACGCAAGCCCGCACGCTGGCCTCTACCTCTTCATTGGTGGGCCAGATGTCGCGCAGGTAGACCGGCTTGCCGTCCGAACCTGTTCCCAGGGGATCGTTGGCCAGGTCGAGATCCACGGTCCCGGCAAGCGCGTAGGCGATCACCAGCGGCGGTGAGGCCAGGTAGTTCGCCTTCACCAGCGGATTCACGCGCCCCTCGAAATTGCGATTCCCGCTCAGCACCGCCGAGACCACCAGGTTCTCCTTCTGCACTGCCTCGGCGACCGGCTCGGGGATAGGGCCGCTGTTGCCGATGCAGGTGGTGCAGCCGAATCCCACCAGGTGAAAATTGAGCTGTTCCAGGTACGGCATCAGGCCGGAGTCGCGGTAGTAATCGACCGCCACCTTCGAGCCGGGCGCGAGGCTGGTTTTTACCCAAGGCTTCACCTTGAGACCGCGCTCCGCGGCCTTCTTGGCCACCAGGCCGGCCGCCAGCATCAGGCTGGGATTCGACGTGTTGGTGCAGCTCGTGATCGCGGCGATTACCACCGCCCCGTTGCCCAGCTCGCCGCTGGCGGGAAGCGTCGCATTGGGGAAAGCGGCCCGGAAATTCTTCTTTACGTCGGGCAGTTCCACGCGGTCCTGCGGCCGTTTTGGCCCGGCCAGCGACGGGACCACCGTCGCCAGGTCGAGTTCCAGCGTGTCTGCGTAGGCCGGATCCGGCGTGGAGTCGGTGCGGAAGAGTCCCTGCTCCTTGCTATAGGTCTCCACCAGCGCAATCTGCTCCGGATCGCGGTTGGTGAACTTGAGGTAGTCCAGCGTTTCCTGGTCCACCGGGAAGAAGCCCATGGTGGCGCCGTACTCCGGCGACATGTTGGCCACGGTGGCCCGGTCGGCCAGCGCGAGCGCGCTCAGTCCCGGCCCGTAATACTCGACGAACTTTCCGACCACGCCCTTCTTGCGCAGCATCTGGGTGATGGTGAGCACGAGATCGGTGGCCGTGCAACCTTCTTTGAGGCGGCCCATCAGCTTGAACCCGACCACCGGCGGCAGCAACATCGAAACCGGCTGGCCCAGCATGCAGGCCTCCGCCTCGATGCCACCGACGCCCCAGCCGAGCACGCCGAGGCCGTTGATCATCGTGGTGTGCGAGTCCGTGCCGACGACGGAATCGGGATAGACGGTGCCCGCCGGATTGCGGAACACGACCGGCGCCAGATATTCGAGATTCACCTGGTGGACGATCCCCGTATCCGGCGGCACGACGCGGAAATTCGAGAACGCGGTCTGGCCCCAGCGCAGCAGCATGTAGCGCTCGCGGTTGCGTTGGAATTCGAGCATGGCGTTGAGATCGAACGCGTCTTTGCTGCCGAAGTGGTCTACCTGGACCGAGTGATCGATCACCAGGTCGGCCGGCATCAGCGGGTTGGCGCGCGAGGGATCGCCGCCCATTGCGGCCAGGGCGTCGCGCATGGCTGCCAGGTCCACCACGCAGGGCACGCCGGTAAAATCCTGCAGGAGAACACGCGCCGGCATGAAACTGATCTCTTTAGCGCCGGCGCCTTCGCCGCGGGCCACCATCTCGATATCCGGTGCGGAGACGCGTTTGCCATCTTCGTTGCGCAGCAGGTTCTCGAGAAGTATCCGGGTGGAGAACGGGAGCCGGGAGATGCTGCCCACGCCCCGGGATTCGAGCGTGGAGAGCCGGAAATAGTCAAATTCGGCCTTGCCGGAGCGCAGCTTCGCCGCCGCGCCAAAAGTATTTTGTGCCATTAGCTTCGATTATAGCCGCGGGCCCTACGTCTTGAGCTCCGCGACAATCTCCGCCGCGATCTTTCGTGCCTGCTCCAGTTCTCCCGGCGACAGGCTGATCGCGCCCACGCGCGCGTGCCCGCCGCCGCCGTAGCGCTCGCAGATCGATGCCAGGTTATGCTTGGGCTCCACCGGAGTCCACGGATTCGACCCCACCGAGATCTTCGTGCGAAAACTCGACGGGCTCACCGATACCGTGTACGTCGAGCCCGGAAACAGGTAGTACGGAATGAACTTGTTGTACCCCTCCATTTCCTGGCCCGCCAGGTCGAAGAACACCACCCCGTCGTCTTGCATCGCCCGCCCGCGAATCACGTCGATCGATTGCAGATGCCGTTCGTACAGCGGATTGTAGAGCCCGCACACCTCTGGCTCCCGGATGATCTCGGCCAGGGGCCGGTGCTGCATCCAGCGAATGATCTTTTGCACGATGTCGTTGCCCTTGGCCGCTTCGATTACGAGAGTCAGCTTCATCGCCGGCTCACCCAGCTCCACCGCCGTCCGCGCGTCGGGATACTGCGCCCCGTCGATGATCACGCTCCAGTGCACCAGGTCGTCCAGGTCCGGCGCGCGAAAGCCGTACCTCTCCGCGGCGACTCTGCAGATGAAGGACGTACAGCTCTTGTAACTCGGGTCGTACAGCTTACGGCCGCTGCGATCGCGGCGGAAGTGTTCGGCGTCATCAGCGCTCAGAAATGCGCTCTGATGGTGGTCGAACCACCAGGTCAGCCTGGGACTGCTGGAGTATTTGAAATCCACGATGGCGTTCTCGTCGCCATCGAACAGCGCGGCATCGAACTCCTGGGAAGCCTTATGGGCCATCCCGGTATAGCGGAACTCGGCATCCGGGTGAACAGCGCCCGCGATGAAGCGGCTGAAATAGGCAGCCGACGCTGCCCCGTCAAAACAATGGTCGTGATACAGGATTCGTAACAACATCGATTCGCCAGGGGAAAACCTTTCAGCTTGCCTGAACCCGGGAGGAAATGCAACTGTATGGTATGCGCACCATCCCCGGCTGGGACCAGTACTACCTGGAGATCTGCAAAGTAGTCGCGGCGCGGAGCAAGGATCCCAATACGCAGATCGGATGCGTGATTGTCGGGCCGAACCACGAGATCCGCTCCACCGGCTACAATTCGTTCCCGCGCGGCATCCGTGACGACGTGCCCGAGCGCCTGGTCCGGCCCACGAAATATCTCTGGATCGAACACGCCGAGCGCAACGCCATCTGCAACGCGGCCCGCGCCGGCACCGCGACCGAAGGCTGCACAATCTACGTGGAAATCATGCC
>Ga0335077_10011759_pt1 | contig 10934 bp, 8 predicted proteins | sample Lox_Sample_31_FD_207151 | JGI IMG/M metagenome (GOLD analysis project Ga0335077, IMG submission 207151) | Soil microbial communities from Loxahatchee National Wildlife Refuge, Florida, United States - Lox_Sample_3.1 | ecosystem: Environmental > Terrestrial > Soil > Wetlands | place: USA: Florida...
GACAGCGCGGCGAGTGGGAGCCTTCTCATCACCCGGACGAGCGCCCGAGTCCCCTCGGGCGCCTCTTCCTCGGGCAGGACCCCCGCGAAGTGCAGGAGCCAGACCTCGAAGTACCGCGCGGCGAGCGGCGCCGGGACGCCCGCTTCGAGAGCGTCGAGCACGTGCCTCACGAGGCGGAAGACGTCTCCCCCCAGCTCGGACTCGGGCACGAACGTGAGCGCGCTCTCGGCGAGATACGGGAGGAGCATCGCCGTCTCGGCGCGCGATGCGAGGCCGAACGCGCTCGCGACGATCTCGAGGCCGTCGACGCGCGCGAGATCGGCGCCCTCGCGCCGGAAGTACGTGAGCGAGACTTCCGTGAGGAGCTGCAGCGCTGCGGCCCGTTTCGACCTTCCGCGCGCCCCGCGCACGGCCGCGCGCACGACGCCGTGGTCCTTCGTGAGCAGCGCCACGACGAGATCCTTCTCCGAGAGAGGATCGAGCTTCAGAATGAAGGCCGTCGTGGAGACGAGAGACATGAGAGGCGATTCTGCTCCGCGGGAGGAGGGACGTCTCCCCCGGGTCGTCGTGAGGCTCGGCTGGGTCTCTCTCCTGACGGACGTGTCGTCTGAAATGATCTTCCCCCTCCTGCCGGCGTTCGTCGCGACGCTCTCGGGCGTGCCCGCGATGGCGCTCGGGTGGATCGAAGGCGTCGCGGAGACGACGGCTTCATTCGCGAAGATCGTCTCGGGACGCTTCACCGACCGCGCGAAGGCCAAGAAGCCTCTCGTCATCCTCGGCTACGGCCTGTCTTCCGTCGCCCGCCCCGTCATCGGCGTCGCCCCGAGCTGGCCAGCGGTCGTCTTCATCCGATTCCTGGACCGCATCGGGAAGGGCGTCCGCACGGCCCCGCGGGATACGATGATCGCGAACGCGGCTCCCCTCGCGCGCCGCGGCGCGGCCTTCGGCCTGCACCGTGGGTTCGACAACGCGGGCGCCGTGCTGGGCCCGCTCGTCGCGGCGGGCCTGGTGGGATGGCTGGGGCTGAGCCTGCGAACGGTCTTCCTGCTGGCGGCCGTGCCGGCTGCGCTCTCGCTGCTGGTGTTGGCGTTCGGGGTGACAGAAAGAGGCGAAGAAAAGACTTCTTCGAAAGGTGAAGAGAAGGACGCAGTGCGCGGGGTGCCCTCCGACGCCGGCGCGTGCTGTCTGAGCGAAGCGAGTTCACGCGCCCAGGAGGGGGGCGCCCCGCGCGATGCGGCCCCAAACCCCGCTCTCCCTCCGATCTTCTGGCGCGCGGCGTGGCTCATCGCGTTCTTCACGCTCGCGGCGTCGTCCGACACGTTCCTGCTCCTGAAGGCGAGGCAGATCGGTGTCGCCTCCGCGTGGCTGCCGGTCCTCTGGGCGTTCTCGAACGCGGTGAGGTCGGCGCTGTCGATGTGGGGAGGCGGCCTCTCGGACCGCTTCGGGCGCCGTGAGCTCCTGCTCGCGGCGTGGACGCTCTATGCGCTCTGCTACGCGGGCTTCGCGTTCGTGTCCACGGCGTGGCCCCTCGTGGGGCTCTTCGGCGCGTACCCGGTCTACTACGCGCTCTCCGAGGGCACCGAGCGGGCGCTCGTCGCGGACCTCGTGCCCGCCTCATCGCGGGGGCGCGCGTTCGGGTGGATGACCGGCCTCACGGGCTTCGCCGCGCTCCCCGCCAGCGTCGGCTTCGGGCTTCTCTGGGAGCACGCGGGCTCGAAAACGGCGTTCCTGACGGGAGCCGCGATCGCCGGAATCGCCGCCGCGGGCCTCCTCGTCCTGCGTTTTCCCCGCCCGCGCCCCGCCGGGTAAGATCCAGGCCATGTCGGGACCCGTCTGGAAGCGCCTCCGCATGAAGGGAACGTGCGACGCCTGCGGCGAGACCTGCGACGAGCTTCTCGCATCCGGCACCGTCGTCGACTTCAGGTTCACGCCCGATTCGCGCTATTGCGCGTCCTGTTACGCCCGCTACGCGGGCCGGTACGACGAGCTGAACCCGAAGGCCGTCGACGAGCAGCAGAACCCGCCCGGTCTCTCGCGGCCCATCGCCACGGGAGACATCCCGGATTGAGCGCTCTTCTCGAGCGTTTCGCCGGATCGCCGCTCCTTCCCGTCGCGGAGAGGGTCGTGGAAGGCCGCCGCCTCTCGTTCGACGACGGCGTCGCGTTGTTCACGTCGCCCGACGTCCTCGGCGTCGGCGCGCTCGCGAACTTCGTGCGCGAGAGGCGGCACGGCAACACCGGCTATTACAACGTGAATCGCTACCTGAACCCCACGAACCTCTGCTGGGTCGACTGCGCGCTCTGCGCCTGGGCGCGCAAGCCCGGGGTGGACGGCGGCTACACGATGTCCATCGAGGAAGCCGTCGCGGAGTCCGCCGCCGGCTGGCACGACGGGATCACGGAGCTTCACATCGTGGGCGGGCTCCACCCGTCGCTCCCCTACTCCTGGTACCTCGATCTCCTCCGCGCGCTGAAGGCCCGCTTCCCGGGCGTCCACCTCAAGGCGTGGACGATGGTGGAGCTCGACTGGATCGCGCGCGTCGGCAAGAGGGACGTCGCCGACGTCATCCGCGACCTGAAGGGCGCCGGCATGGACTCGTGCCCGGGCGGAGGAGCCGAGATCTTCGCGAAGCGCGTCCGCGACGTCATCTGCCGCGACAAGATCTCCGGAGAGCGCTGGCTCGAGGTCGCGCGCCTCTGCCACGAGAACGGCGTCAGGACGAACGTCACGATGCTCTACGGCAGCGTCGAGACCGTCGAGGACCGCGTGGACCACCTCGTGCGGATCCGCGAGCTGCAGGACGAGACGGGAGGCTTCCTGGGCTTCATCCCGCTCGCGTTCCATCCGGAAGAGACGCAGCTCCCCCATCTGCCCCCGGCGACGGGCCTGACGGACCTCCGGGTCATCGCCGTCGCGCGTCTCGTGCTCGACAACGTCGAGCACGTCAAGGCGTACTGGGTGCAGATCGGCGAGAAGCTCGCGCCGGTGGCGCTCCACTTCGGCGCGGACGACCTCGTGGGCACGGTGACCGAGGAGACGATCACGCACGCGGCGGGCGCGAAGACCGAGGCCGGCCTCTCGCGCGCCGAGATGGAGAGGATGATCCGGGGCGCCGGCCGGGAGCCCTTCGAGCGCGACGCGTTCTACGAGCGCGTCGTCCGGGATACGAACGGCCGCGTCCTCCGCGCGAACCGCCACGACTTCGGGCCAGTCGTCGCCGCGGCGCCGGCCGGCCCGTCGCGACACCCTTCCTCCATGGACTCGGCCCTCGCGTCGAGCTGACCGCCTCTAATCCTCGGCCTCGGATCGTTTCCCGGCGCCATCGAGCCAGAGGCTCCGGGCCCCGCAGCCTCGCCCGGTCACTCGGGCTTCACCGCCACGAGGAAGTTCAGCGCCTGCCCGTGTCCGCCTCCCCGCTGGACGTAGAAGCGGATGTACCGGCCTTTCGGCGCCTTCCGGATCTGCGCCTGCAGCTCCTCCACCGACCCCACGGCCGTGCCGTTCACCTCGAGGATGACGTCGCCTTCCTGGAGGTTCGCGTCGCCCGCGGGCGAGACCGGCTTGACGTGCGTGATGAGGACGCCCTTCCGCACGTCACGGTCGAGGCCATACGCCCGGCGCGCCTGCGGCGTGAGTTCGTCGAGCTCGAGGCCGAGCATCTTCTGCTTGCCGGCTTTCGAATCTTCCTCTTCCGCGGCCGGCTTCTCGCCGGGCTCGACGCGCTCCTCGAGCGTCGCGACGGCGGTCTTCTCCTTCCCGTCGCGGAGGTATGCGATCGTGATCTTCGTGCCCGGGACCTTGCCCGACACGTAGTCGATGAGGTCGCGGTTGTTCTTGACGGCGACGTCGTCCACCTTCGTGATGATGTCTTCCCGCCTGAGGCCGGCCTTTTCCGCCGGCTTTCCGGGCTCGACCGACGTCACGAGGGCCCCCTCGGGCGATTTCAGGTCGTAGGCTTCCTGCCACTTCCTGTCGATCGACTCGATGCCGACGCCGAGGAAGCCGCGCACGACCTTGCCCTTCCGGAGCTGGGGGAGGAGGCGCTTGGCCATGTTCACGGGCACGGCGAATCCGATGTTCTGCGCGCGCGCGATCGCGGTGTTGATCCCGACGACCTCCCCGGCCACGTTCACGAGCGGACCGCCCGAGTTTCCGAAGTTGATCGCCGCATCGGTCTGCAGGAGGCTCTCGAAATTCGCGGTCGCGCGGGAGAGGCCCGCGTACCGTCCCTTGCCGGAGATGACGCCGACGGTCACGGACTTGTCGAAGTTCAGGGGGTCGCCGATCGCCATGACCCATTCGCCCACGCGGATGCGGTCCGAATCCCCGAGCCTGACGGTGGGGAACGGCCTGGCTCCGTCGATCTTCAGGAGCGCGAGATCCGAAGCCGGGTCGCGGCCCACGATCTTCGCCGCGTAGTCGTCCTTGTCGCCGACCTTGACCTCCACCTTCTCCGCGGCGTCGATGACGTGGTTGTTCGTGAGGATGTAGCCGTCGCTCTCGATGAGGAAGCCGGTGCCTCCCGAGAGCTGTTTCTGGTCCTCATCCTCGTCCGAGCCCCGGCGCCTCGGCCCGTCGGGGCCGAAGAAGAACTCGAACGGGTCGGAGCCGTCCGGGATTCCGAAGTTGTGGAAGCTCCGGCGGCGCTTGTCGGCCTTGATGATGTCCGTCGCCGTCACCGAGACGATCGCCGGCATCACCTGCTCGGCGATGTCGGCGAAGGAAGGCAGCGCGACCATCTGCGGGACGCGCGTGGGGGCCGCCGCCGCGGCGGGCGCGGCGGCCGTCTTCTGGGCCGACGCGTGCTTCGTGAAGTCCAGGCTGCCGGCCAGGATCATCCCGAAGACGACCGAGCCGGTGAGAAGAGCGGCGAGAGACAGGACCTTCGTTTTCGTGCGCATGCTGTCCATGGATGATAAGTCCTCGTCGAGACGGCCTCTGCCGCCTCTCGTTCGCCTTACGGGCAAAGTTCGTGCCGGACCCCCCGTGTCAAAGCGACATCCCGTCAAAGAGCGGCATGGTCGCGGTAGATGCAGCGGTCCATCGCCACGGGGATGCCGGCGGCCGTGAGGCGGCGGGCCGCGCCCTCGTCCACGACGCCGTCCTGCATCCAGAAGAAACCCGCCCCGCGCGCGAGGGCCGCCTCGGCGATCTCGGACACGGATTCCGACCGCCGGAAGACGTCCACGATGTCGACCCGAACGTCCTTCGGAATGGAGCCCAGATCCGGATAGCACGTGCGCCCCAGAATCTCCGTGTGGCCGGGGTTCACGGGGATCACGTCGAACCCGGCGCTCAGGAGATAGCTCGCGATCACGTGCGACGGGCGATCGTCCCGGGGCGAGCAGCCGACGACCGCGATCGTCCGGGCGGTCTTCAGGGCGAGCGCGATCTCCTCCGGGTCGTTGATGCCGGCCATCTCTCCTCCTACCGCGGCCGGCCCCTGCCGGCGTACTCGTCTTCGGGACGCAGGTTGTAGAAGAACGTGACCGTCACGCCCTCGCGGTCATGCCCGAGATCGGCCGGAAGCGGGCGAAAAGCGCTGGAGCGCGCGATGGCCTGGAAGGAGGAGTTGTCGAACGGGGGATGCCCGGAGCCCGAGAGGATCGTCTCGCCTTCGACCCGGCCGTCCTTCAGGATGTAAAAGCGAATCGTGATCCGGCCCTTCACGCCGTAGCGCGCTAGGGCGGGCACGTCCCAGTTCCGCTTGATCTTCCTGATCATCTCGGCGGCGTACGCTCCCCAGTCGTAGCCGACCGTGTCGAACGAGAGGGGCCCCGAGTCGACGAACCCGCCCTCCCGCTCGAACCCCCCTCCCTCCTCTCCGCCGCCGCCCGACTGGGCCGCCCGGCGGGCCGACTCGGCGGTGATCGCGCTGAGGTCCGGGCCGGGAATGCCGCGCAGCAGCCGCTGGCGGTCGCGCTCCTCGGCCGTCGGCGAGTCGTGGAGCGAGCCGCCGGGCGCGAGATCCGCGAGCTTCGATCTCTCGCCGACCTCGCTTCCCGCGGGCGGCGGAGCCGCGGGAGCGGCCGCGACCCTCGGGCCCTGCTTTCCCGGCTCGAGGTCGCGGATGCCGGCCTGCGGATAGGCCTTCGGCGCCGGCAGCACCGGAAGGGCGCGATCCCCGCCGTGCGCCTGCCGGTTCATGTCCGACGGCAGTCCCGTCTTCGGCACCTCCTTCGCGCGCGCGCCGGGCGCCGGGAAGAACTGGATCGGAATCGCCGGATCGGGCGGCGTCGCGCTCATGAGGCTCTGGATGCCGAGCGGGTCCATCTGGTCCTGCGCCGCGGTGCGCGGCGGAAGCTTCACGGTCACGAGGGCGATCACGAGGAGAAGGTGCAGGATGACGGACACCGCGAACGCGCGCTCGGTGTTGATGCGCCGCGAGTCGATCCTGGCGATGGCGCCGGGCGGCAGGAACTCCGGCGGGGCAACCTCCGCCTTCGTGTCGAACGGATCCTCCCCGGGTGGCAGGCCTTCCCTTGGAGGCCAGGCGGCGGCGGTTTCCGCGCCCTCGACAAACTCGTCGTTCAGAGGGATGACGATGAGATCGCTGATGTGATGCCTCGGGAGGGCGATTCGTGGCGCGCCGGGCCTCCCCTCATGGGAAGTCCGTGCCACGTCGATCCGGCGCGCATGTTACGCGGATTCAGGCCGTTTCAGGCAGTCGTCCCTTGCCCCGGGACGCCTCGCGGCCTATAATTCCCGGGCGGACCTTCAAGGGGCTTGAAAGGGGGCATTTGCCCTCTTTTTTTTGCCCCAAAACGGCTTCCGAAAGGTACGAGACGGCTTCATGAGCCAGGCGACGCTCCCCTTCGACGAGGTCACCCACGACCTTCTTCGCGCCCGCTTCGCCGCGCTGGGGCTGGAGCTTTGTCATGTCGACTGGAAAAAAGGATCGCGCGCCACGCTGACGCTCACTGTGGACAAGCCGGCCGGCGTGTCGCTTCAGGACTGCGAGGCAGCCTCGCGCGCGGCCTCGGAGATTCTCGACCCCCTCGAGGAGCATCTCCCGAGGTACGCGCTCGAGGTCTCCTCGCCCGGCCTCGACCGGCCCCTGTGGACTCTCGCGGACTGCGCACGCTTCCGCGGCCGGCGCGTCACGATGCGCCTCGCGGCCCGCGTGGAGGGCACGGCGCGGCTGAAGGGCGTCCTGGAGGACATCCAGGGGGACGCCCTGACGGTTCTTGATGAGGATCAGCACCGACGATACACTGTGCGATTCGGCGACGTCCGGCTCGCGCGCCTCGTCCCCGAGCTCTGAACAGATTGCGGCCCACGGAGAAAACGACACGATGAGTGCGACTCAACCCCCGACGGAAAGCGGAGCGGCGCCGGAAAAGACGGAAAAGAAGACGGGCAAGGGCTCGCGCGGCGGCGCCAAGGGCCGCGCGGTGAAGGCGGCGAAAGCCACCCAGGCCCCGCCCGCGACGCGCGCCGACGAAATCATCGAAGCCCTGCGCGCGGCCTCCCGCGACAAGGAGATCGACTTCGAGCGGCTCGTCGCGGCCCTCGAGGAAGCCATCGCCACCGCCGCCCGCAAGGTCTACAAGGTCCGTGAAATGGCGGCCCGGTTCGACCCGAAAACCGGGACGCTGACGGCGTGGACCCCCTATCGAATCGTGTCCGAAAAGACGATCAAGCCGGAGGAGACGGAGCCCGCGGCCGCGATCGACCCGGACGACGTGCCGCTCGGGCAGACGGTGGCGCGCGCGCCCGCTTCGGCCACGCCCGTCGACCCCGAGAAGGAAATCCGGCTGCCGTACATCGAGGTGCTCCCCGACGAGGCGCACGCGCTTCTCTCGGGCGAGTTCCAGGGACAGAGCTGGGAAGTCGTGCGGAATCCGAAGGGCGAGGGGTCGACGGGAGAGGAATCGGTCATCGAGCCGGCCGCGATGGGGCTCGGCGACGAGATCCGTCTCTATCGCTCGACCGAGGGCCTCGGCCGCATCGCCGCCCAGAGCGCCAAGCAGGTCCTCTATCAGAAGGTCCGCGAGGCCGAGCGCGACAACATCTACAACGAATACTTTCCGAAGGTCGGCGAGCTCATCACGGGCACGGTCAAGAGGTTCGAGCGCGGTGACATGATCGTGGACCTCGGGCGCACGGAAGCCGCGATCCCGCGCGAGCACCAGTCGCGCGCGGAGCGTTACACGCAGGGCGAGCGCGTGCGCGGCGTCCTCGCGGACGTCCACAAGAACCCGAAGGGCTCGCAGATCATCCTCTCGCGCACCGCCCCCGAGCTCCTCATGCGCCTCATGGAGATGGAGGTCCCCGAGATCTACGACGGCACGGTCGTCATCCGCGGCTGCGTGCGCCAGCCCGGCGACCGCGCGAAGGTGGCGGTCTCGTCGCGCGAGAGGGACGTCGACCCGGTCGGGGCGTGCGTCGGCATGCGCGGCTCGCGCGTCCAGGCCATCATGCGGGAGCTTCGCGGCGAGCGCATCGACATCATCCAGTACTCGGACGACCTCATCACCTACGCGCAGAACGCTCTCTCTCCGGCGAAGATCACGCGCGTCTCGGCCATGCCGGCCGACGACGAGACCGAGCCCGAGACCGGCGCGGACGGCGAGCCGGTGGAGCCGGTCCCCACGCTCGAGTGCATCGTCGAGGAGGACCAGCTCTCGCTCGCCATCGGAAAGCGCGGGCAGAACGTCCGCCTCGCGGCGGCCCTCATCGGCGCCCGCATCGAGATCAAGAGCGAGCAGGCCGTCAAGGCCGAGGTCGCCCAGGCCCTCCAGCGGATGCTCCTCGTGTCGCAGCGCCGCGGAGCGCCGCTCGCCGAGGTCCCGGGCTTCGACGAGGCGGCGACCGCCGCTTTCGCCGCCGCGGGCTTCGCGACCGTCGGCGATCTCCTCGACGCCGAGAGCGGAGGCGAGGGCAAGGAGGGCGAAGATCCGCTCTCCTCGGTCGCGCTCGACAAGCCCGCGCGCGACGCGGCCCTGGACGCCGCGCATGCCTTCGAGGAGGCGCCCGAAGAGGAGGAGGCCGCGGACGAGGGCCTCGAGTTCCAGGAAGTGGCCGAGACCGAGGGCGAGAAGGGCCCCGAGGGAGACCCGCAGACTTGAAGACGACAGCCACCAAATTCACTGTCGCCCAGCTCGCCAAGATGATGGGCAAGCCTCCGAAGGAGGTCCTCTTTCTCCTGCAGGGCATCGGCGTCGACGTCAAGACGGCCGAGTCCGTCCTCGACCCCGCGACCGCCCAGGCCCTCCTGATGGGCAAGACGCAGGCGCCCAAGTCGCTCATCGTGAGGCAGGCGCCCTCGGCGGCCGCCGCGGCCGCGGCCGCGAGCGCGTCGGCGGCCAAGGCGCGGACCGAGCGCGCGGCGTTGAAGCGCATCAAGATCGTCGAGCGCTCCCTGGACGCCGAAGAGGGCGAGGCGGGCGAATCCGCGACGGCTCTCGAGCCGGAAGCGTCCGCCGTTTCTCCCGCCGCAGCCGAGATGCCGCCTGCCCCGCCGACTGTCGAAGCCGAGGCGCCGGCCGCTCCCCTTCCGGCCGCGCCTCCGGTGGCGTTCACGCCTTTCACGCCGCCTCCTCGGGCCGCGGCCCCGGCGGCGCGCTCCGCGCGCCCCGCCGAAGCGACCGTCCCTGCGGCTCAGAAGGCCCGGCCCACCGAGGCACCTGCCCCGGCGGTCCGGCGTTCTGCCGCGGTGCCGCCCGCCCGCGTGAGCGCGCCGGCCGCCATGCCGAAGACCCCGCCGCCCGCCGCTTCCGCCGCGCCGGTCGGCGCCCTCGGCCGCATCCAGAAGCGCACGGGCGATGTTCCGTCTGGTCCGCCCGCCGCCCCGGCTCCGGCCGCACCCGCTCCGCGTCCCGACGCGATGACGTCCCACGGCGCGAGCGCCGGACCGCATTCGCCCGGCGTGACGCACGTCAGGAGCGCTTCCTCCGTCCCGCAGGGCAGCGCGACCGCCGCACCGCCGCTCCGCGGTGCCGGCGGCCTCGGCCGCGCCGTCATCGCAGCGCCGCCGGGCCCGGTTGCCCCAAGGCCCGCCCGCGTCTCCCAGACGGCCGGCCCCGCCGGACCGGGCTTCCCGCGGCCAGGCTTCGCTCCGCGCCCCGGCGCGCCGTCGCGCCCCGGCTTCGGCCAGCGCCCCGGCTTCGGCCCGCGCCCCGGCGGCCCCGGACCCGGGTTCTCTCCGCGTCCACCCTTCGGGCGCCCGCCGCTCGGCGTGGCCCCTCCCGTGCTGCCCGATACGGCGGAGCGCCGGAAGAAGGACGCGACCAAGCCCGGCCTCTCCGTCAAGAAGGACGACGCGAAGAAAGCCGCCTCCAAGAAACCGCGCACCAAGGAGGTTTCGGCGCTCGAGGAGGACGTGCGCGAGTACCTCGGCACGTACAAGCAGGACACCTACGAGGACATCCCGACGCCGTCGGCCGAGGGGGCGGACGAAGCGCTCGCAGCCAAGCCTCTTTCCAAGTCCGCGCAACGCCGCGCCGGCAAGAAGACGATGGCCACCGAGACCGGCGAGGTCGTCGAGGTCAAGAAGAAGGCCGAGGGGCCCGTCTTCCTCTCGGAAGGCGTCACGATCAAGGAGCTCTCCGAGAAGCTCGGGGTCCTCGCGAAGGACCTCATGAAGTCGTTCCTCGCGCGCGGGGTCTTCGCGACGATCAACCAGCCGCTCGACCCGAAAGTGGCCGTCGAGATCGCGCGGGAGTTCGGCGTCGAGGCGGCGGTGGTGTCGTTCGAGGAGGAGCTCGAGCTCTCGCGCCAGCAGACCGCGATCGACCTGGCGGCCGCCGAGCCGTCGCGGCCCAAGTCGGCCGAGATGCCCGCCGTCGGTGAGCGCGTGCTGCGCGCGCCCGTCGTGACCGTCATGGGACACGTCGACCACGGCAAGACGTCGCTCCTCGACGCGATCCGCAAGGAGCATGTCGCCGAGGGCGAGGCCGGAGGCATCACGCAGCACATCGGCGCCTACCGCG
>Ga0335077_10011761_pt1 | contig 10934 bp, 8 predicted proteins | sample Lox_Sample_31_FD_207151 | JGI IMG/M metagenome (GOLD analysis project Ga0335077, IMG submission 207151) | Soil microbial communities from Loxahatchee National Wildlife Refuge, Florida, United States - Lox_Sample_3.1 | ecosystem: Environmental > Terrestrial > Soil > Wetlands | place: USA: Florida...
CGCCGGCCGCGCGCGGGCCAGGTCGTTCAGGCCGACGATCCCCGCCACCGACCCGGCGATCGCGGAGGGCAGCGCCGCTGCGGATGTCGTCGTCTGGCCAACCGAGCCGCTCGACAGCCGGTAGCGCTCGACCCGGGTCTGGAAGGCGTGCGCGATCTGGGCGGCGGTTCCCGAGAAGTCGACCAGCAGCCCATTGCTCGACACGCCGTTGACGTGGAGGCCGTCCGCCGTGAGCTCCGAGCGCACGTCGGCGATCGTCGCCGCGGTCGGACCGAACCGGCTCGCGAACGCGCCCGCCGGTAGGTACTGGTGAAACAGCGGGGAGCTCGGATCGCTGACCGCGTTGATGAACTGCACCAGCGCCCCGTTGTTCCTAGGCTTCAACACGACGGTGCCCGACAACGAGGCGGACGACGACACCGCGCCGAGGGATTGCGCGCCGGCCGGAACCCGCGGAGTCGCGCCGACCCGGACCAGCGCTCCGGGAGAGGCGCCGGCGGACCCAGACAGGATCGCCACCGCCAACGCGGCCAGCAGTGCAACCAGCACGGTTCGTTTGAATCCCTGCGCCACGACGACAGCCTCCAACGTTGGATAAGAAAACGGGGCGCCCGACATCTGGAGCGCGCCTCCGGCGGCACGCGGCTTATATCACCGCCCAAACCGTCGAGTCAAACGACGCCACGGCCGGCGATACGCTGGCAAGCGCAGTGACTTCAACGAGCGACCAGACAACCACCGAAGGTCCGGCCCTCCCGCTTGCCGATCGCGAGAAGGTGCTCGAGCACGCCGCCGAGCTGATCGCCGACGCCTGGCGGAGCTTCGACCAGCCGCGTCCCGGCCAGCCGCTCCCCGACGCGCACACGCATGAGCTGCTGAGCCGCCCGCTCCCAACCGCGCCCTCGGACGCGAGCGAAACGCTAGACGCGGCCGCCGACGTGCTCGACCGTTCGCTGGCGCAGTCCCGGCCGCGGTGGTTCGCGTATATCGGGTCTTCGGGGCTGGAGATCGGGGTGCTCGCAGACGCGCTGATGGCCTCGCATGACGTCAACGTCGCGAACAGCGCCGGCGCGGCGGATCTGCTCGAGGCGCAGACGATCCGCTGGGTCGGGCAGTTCGTCGGGTTCGACGAGAACGCGAGCGGGCTGCTGGCGGCGGGCGGGACGATCGCCAACCTGACCGCGCTCACCGCCGCGCGCGAACGCGCGCTCCCCGGTGTCCGGCATGAGGGCGCCGGCGGCAGGAAGATGGCGCTCTACTGCTCGGCCGAAGCGCACTACTCGGTCCGCCGCGCGGCCGAAGTCCTTGGGATCGGTGGGCGGAACGTTCGCGCGATCCCGATCGACGAGCACCGACGCATGGACGTCACCGCCTGCGCCCACGCAATTGACCGAGACCGTAAGAGCGGGGTGACTCCGGTGGCGGTGGTTGCCACTGCCGGCACGACGCTGACCGGAGCGGTCGATGACATCGACGCACTCGCCGACGTGTGCGGGGACGAGATCTGGCTGCACGTCGACGGGGCCTATGGCCTCCCCGCCGCATCGACGGAACGAGCCGGCGACCTGTTCAACGGCCTTCGCCGGGCCTACTCAGCCACCGTCGATGCCCACAAGTGGATGTACGTCCCCAAGGCGTGCAGCGTGCTACTGATGCACGGCGTCGAGGCACTCGAGCACGCGTTCTCGCATTTCGAGGGATACATGCCGCACGGCGAGCAGCTCCATGCGGTCGACCGCTCGCTCGAGTACTCGCGCCCGCTGCGCGGACTAAAGCTGTGGCTCGCGTTCTCCGTGCACGGCGCAGACGCGATCCGGGCGGCGATCGAGCGAAACCTCGAGCAAGCGGCGCTACTGGCCTCGCTGATCAAAGCCGACGACCGGTTCGCCCTCGCGGTCGAGCCGCAGCTATCGGCGGTCTGTTTCCGCCACCTGCCGCCACCCGGCGTCGACAGCGACGAGCACAACCTGGACCTCGCGCGCGCCGTCGCCGCCGACGGGCGGATCCTGCTCGCCCCGGCCGAGGTCGACGGCACCACCGTGCTCCGCGCGTGCTTCGTCAACCACCGCACGACCGAGGACGACGTACGCGCGATCCCGGCCGTCGTCGCCGACGTGGCGAGCAAGGCATGAGCAACGCGGTCGAGGTCGAGGGCGTCAGCGTCCCCGTCGACCACTACATCGACGGCCGCCGCATTGCCAGCGAGACGACGTTCGAGGTCCGGAGCCCGATCGACTGGGACAACTGGAAGCTCGCCGACGTGGCCAACGGAGGTGAGGCAGAGGTTGACGCAGCAGTCAAAGCCGCACGCAGAGCCTTCCCGGGATGGGCGGCCCTCGGACCAGACGGAAGACACGAACACCTCACCAAGCTCGCCGACGCGATCGACGCCGCGGTCCCCGACCTTGCCAAGGTCGAAACCGCAGACAACGGCTCGCTGTACGAGGCGATGAGCCTGCGCGTTCTCCCGCGTGCCGCCAACAACATCCGATTCTTCGCCGACTTCGCAAAGGACCACTTGAACGACGAGGCGCGCACGCTCCACGGCGGCGAGCGCAACCGAGTCCGCTACGACCCCGCCGGCGTCGCGGCGGTGTCGACGCCGTGGAACGCGCCGTTCATGCTCGCGACCTGGCGGGTCGGGCCGGCGCTCGCCGCCGGCGACACCGTCGTGCTGAAACCGCCCGAGTGGGCGCCGCTCACATGCTCACTGCTCGGCAACCTCGCCGACCAGGCCGGGCTGCCGCCCGGGGTGCTGAACGTCGTCCACGGTACAGGTGCCGGCGCCGGCGCACCGCTCACCGGACACAGGGGCGTCGACCGCGTCGCGTTCACCGGCTCGCCGGCAACCGCGCACACCGTGTACCGCGATGCCGCCGCGAACCTGACGCCGGTGTCGTTCGAGCTCGGCGGCAAGTCGCCGTTCATCGTGTTCGAGGACGCCGACCTAGACGCCGCCGCGGCCACCGCGGCCTATCAGTACGACAACTCGGGTCAGGTTTGCCTCGCGGGGACCCGCCTCCTCGTCCAGCGCGAAATCGTCGACGACTTCCTCGAGCGTCTCGAAGCAAACGTCGCCAACATCCGCGTCGGCGACCCGCGCGACCCGGACACGACTTACGGCCCGCTGATCCACCCGGTGGCGCTCGAGCGGGTCACCGGCTACGTCGAGCGCGCGTTCGAGGCAGGCGCGAACCTCGCGTTCGGGGGCCGGCCGCTCGGTGGTCTCTACTACCCGCCGACGTTGTTCACGGATGTCCCGCCACAAGCGGAGATCCTGCACAGAGAGGTGTTCGGCCCGGTGCTGACGCTGCAGACATTCGAGGACGAAGCGGGGGCGATCGCACTCGCGAACGACACCGACTACGGGCTCGCGGCCACCATTTACACCGGCTCACAAACCCGAGCCGACCGCGTGAGCGCCGCGGTCGTCGCCGGGACCGTGTGGGTCAACTGCTTCTACGTGCGCGACCTCGAGACGCCGTTCGGCGGCGCCCGCGACTCGGGCATCGGCCGCGAGGGCGGCCACCATTCGTTCGATTTCTACGCCGACGTGAAGACGGTGGTCGAGCGGACGGCGTTGTTCTCAGCCGAATGAGCCGACGAGCTGGCGGCACAGCCGCCCGACCTCCGAAGGATCGTCGGTGTACTGCGAGGGCTTGAAGCAGATCGTGGTGTAGCCGGCCTCGAGCTGCGCCGGGATCGCCTCCGCCGCCTCCATCAGATCCGCGACGCCGCCGCCGTCGGGGAATCGCCCGCGGATTCCCCCCACCACCTCGATCTCGTCGAACGACCGACCGGCCGCCGCCAACGCATCGACCAAAGGCTGGAGCTCGTCCGCGGTCGGCTGCCCAAACGGGTGAAAGCCATGCCCGTACTCGACGAGCCGGCGCACGATCCACGGCCCGACCGACATCCCGCCGAACCACAGCCGCGGTCCCTCCGGACGAAACGGCTTCGGCTCGAGAAACACGTCGGCGAACGAATACGACCGCCCCGAGAACGACGCCGGATCCGATCCCCATAACACCTTCCACGCCGCCAGGTGCTCATCGAGCAGTTCGCCACGGCGCTCGAACGGAACGCCGAGGGCGGCGTACTCCTCGCGGAGCCAGCTGACCGTCGGCTGGACGACGAGCCGCCCCTCGCACAGCAGGTCGAGCGTCGCGAGCTGGTGCGCGAGCAGCACCGGGTGACGGAGCGGCGCGATGATCGCGGCGCCGATCAACCGCACCCGGCTCGTGACCGCGGCGATCGCGCTCATGAGAACGATGGAGTCGGGCCACGGAGTGTCGGGGTCCTGGTTGCCCGGGGCGGCATAGTCGCGCGGGTTCGCCGGACGGCCAAGCGCTCCAGCGGACGGTCCGAGCACGATGTGCTCGCTCAACATCACTCCGTCGATCCCCGCGTCCTCGGCTTCGACGGCGATGCGCACCAAAGCGCGCAAATCCCGGGGTGAGGTCATCGTCCAGTTCTCGCTCAGGACCAGAACGAACCGCGGCGACCCGCCGGAAACACTCACGATCAGGCCAGGGTGACTCGGACGGGCAGACGCTTCAGCCCGTTGGTGAAGTTCGTGCGCTGGCGCACCGGCTCGCCGGCGAGCTCGATCCGCTCGACCCGCTCGACGAGCTCCTCCAGATACACGAGCAGTTCGAGCCGCGCGAGATGCGCGCCGAGGCACTGGTGCGGACCGCCGCGGCCAAACGTGAGGTGATCGGTCGGGTTGCGGGCGACGTCGAGCCGATGCGGATCGGGATAGTGATCGGGGTCGCGGTTGCCGGCGGCAAACCACACAATCACCTTGTCGCCCGCGGCGATCTCGACGTCGCGCACGGTGACGTCGCGGGTCGCCGTCCGGCGGAAGAACCACACGGGCGACGAGAACCGGAGCAGCTCCTCGGTTGCCGACGGGATCAATGAGCGATCCGCTCGAAGCCGTGCGTATTCGTCAGGGTGCGAAGCGAGCGCGAGCGTTCCCAGGCTGATCGCCTGGCGCGTGGTCTCGTTGCCGGCCACGATGAGGAGCGCGAACGTGTTGTCGAGATCCCGTTCCGACATCGGCTGGCCGTCAATCTCGCCGTTGGCGATCAGGCTGAGGACGTCGTCGCGCGGGCAGGCCCGCCGGTCGGCATAGAACTCGCGGCCGATCGCGCACAGCTCGTCGGCCCAGGGCGAGCCGAACGGCTTGTAGCGATACTCGTCGCGCTCGCCGGCGTAGGCGTGCTCGCCGACGTACTCCGGGTCGGTGTCGACCAGCAGCCGATCCCCGAGGTCGATCAGGTGGGGCAGGATTTCCTCGGGTAGTCCGAGGATGTGCGCGAGCACGCGGATCGGGATCGGCGCCGCGAGCTCATGGACGAGGTCGAACTCGCCCCGCGGGAGCACGTTGTCGAGCCGGTAACGGACGAGCTCACGCAACCACTCCTCGTAGCGCGCGACCGAGGGCGGAGTGAACTGCCGCGAGATCAACCGGCGATAGCGACCGTGCTTGGGCGGATCGAACTCGAGGAAGTTCCGGCGCGCCGCGAGCACATCCTCGGGCAGGTCCTCGATGGTCGCGGCGCCCCCGACCTCGGACGAGTACGTCTTCGTGTCGCGCAGGACAGCGAGCACGTCGTCGTATTTGGTGAGTGCCCAGAAGCCGCGGCCGTCGTGCTCGGGGTGACGGTAGACCGGCGCCTCGCGCTGGAGGAGCTCGAACACCTCCCACGGTTCGTGGTCGGCGAACAGGTCGTAGTCGAGGAGATCGACCGGAAGGACGTCGTCCGAGGCCGCGCTCATCGCGTCATCCTAGCTCGTTTGCGTAATGTATCCAATCTGGATGAGGGTGCGTGCAGGAGTGCGTGCAGGGCCGTGGTCAGTGGTCCCAGAGGACATGCAAGTGGGGCGGCCGGCGGAAGTTGAAGCCCACCGGCTCGGTCGGGTGCGCCGGGTCCAGCCGCAGCCCGGGCAAGCTCTCGAACAAACGGCGCAGCGCAATCGCGCCCTGGAGCCGGGCGAGGTTGACGCCGAGGCACATGTGTATGCCCTTCCCGAACGAGAAATTCACCCGCCGGGCGTCACGGGTGATGTCGAACCGATCGGGGTCGGGGAACGTAGCGGGATCGCGGTTGGCGGCGTGGATGATGCCAAGCAGATAGTCGCCGCGGGCGATCGGTACGCCGCCGAGTTCGGTGTCGGCGCTCGCCCAGCGATCGGTGTAGCCGACGGGCGGCACCCATCGCAGACCTTCCTGCACGGCTGACGGCCAGAGCTCCGGGTCGTCCGCCAACAGACGCACCTGCTCGGGATGTCCAAGGAGCGCCCAAGTCGTGTTGAGAATCATCGACTCAACGGTCTCAACCGCGCCGAACAGGATCAGGCGGAGGTTCGCCTCGAGCTCCTCGGGCGCGTGCCACGCCGCCGAGCCGCCGTGAATCGCAGCGGAGAGCATCGAGCCATCGGGTCCACCGCCGAGTCGCTCGATACGGGGCGCCAGGAGCTCGGCCAGCCGCGCACGGCCACTCATTGCGTGCGCCACGGCATCGGGATCGCGGTAGCCGACCATGCCCTCGGCGAACCCGGTGTAGATGTCGTGCACCTCCTCCACCTGATCAAGCCCGAGTCCGAGCACGTCGCTGGCCACGCTGACGGCGAACGGGCTGGCGAACTCAGCCCCAAGCTCCACCCCGCCTCGAGCGGCGATCGCGGTGAGCAAGGACTCGACCCGACTCGCCACGAGGTCCGTGAACTGCTGACGCACCGCGGAGTACTTGAACGGACCCGCGAACGGCGCGCGGTGGCGCGCGTGCTCCTCCCCATCTACGACCAGCATCTGGCGACCCAGCACGACGTGCTGAGGGTTGTCCGGGACGTCGACCACGAAGCGCTCCGGGTCCATCTGCAGCTCGTCGAACAGCGCCTTGCTGGTCACGAGCCACACGCCTTGCTCGGCGAACCAGGTCACCGGCTCGCGCTCGCGCAGCTGGTGCAACAGCGCCGCGTTGTCGTAGCGCTCCAGCTCGGAGAGCGTCACCCCGGCCCCGAGCGGGAAGCGCTCCACGACCTCCGCGGATTTCATCGCAGCGTCAGTAACGATCGCCGGCTACCTGCGCCGTCCCGAGCTCCACATCGCGGATGCCTCCTTCCGGGTCGTCCGCGGCATAGGCCGCGGCCGCCCGAACCTCCGCCGATCGTGTGGCCCGCAGGTACAGGCACCAGATCAGCGCGAGGATCATCCCCCCGATCCAGATGAAGACGGCCTGGTTGTTGGGGGACGTCGGGAACGGATCCAGCGATCCCTTGAACGCGAGGATCGGCGCGGCCAGGCCGACCAGGACCGCGATCAGCCGCCACACCATGCCGAACCCCGAGAAGTCCCGCCACACGATCCCCAAAGCAAAGAGCGCGAGGAAGATGTAGATCGTCTCGACGAGGAAACTCCCGGCGTTGGCCGAGATCGTGAACGTCTCGATCACGTTCGCGCCGCCGTTCGGCGCGTAGTCGGTCACCGCGGTCCACAAAAGAACGATGACCCCCCAGGCCCCGAGCACGCCGATGGCGGTCACCGGAGTGTTGTGTGGCGATGTTCTTCCCAACCACTCTGGAAGCAGGCGATCGCGCCCGAGGGCAAACAGCAGCCGCGAGGAGGTGACCATGATCGCGATCCCCAGCGAGAGCGCGTCGAAGATGATGGCGAGGTCGATGAGGACGCTGAGCCACGTCCCCACGTAGTGCTGGGCGAGGTCGCCCATCGCATCCGGCGACATGCCCCAGGCGTTGTGAGCGAGCGCCTCCTTACCGTAGCCGATCGTCGCTGCGTAACAGACCAGCAAGAAGAACAGGGCGCTGACGGCCACGGTCCCGAGCACCGCGACCGGGATACGGTCGCGTGGAGCGTGCATCTCTTCGGCGATCGAGGCCGCCGCCTCAAACCCGACGAACAGGAGGATCGCGAACAGGATCCCGTTGAACACTGTGTTGAGCGAAGTCTCGTTGGGGTTGAACACCGACAGCGTGTTCCCGCTCTGGCCGCCCTTGGCGATGATCACGATCGACAGGATCAGGAACGGAATCGCCGACAGGCCGCACAGCGTCAGCACGCCGCGCACGGCCAGGCGCACGCCAAAGTAATTGAGCGTCAGGGCGATCACGAGACCGGCGAGACCGCCCGCCCACCAGGGAATGTTGGCGTGCAGATGGCTGGCGAAGAAGCCCTGAACCAGGAAGCACAGGCCGAGGTAGATCCCGCCCGAGCCGAGCATCAGCACCCCGACCAGGTAGGTACCTCCGGAGAAGATGCCGAACGAGTTGTTGACCGCGCGGGCCAGATACTCGTACATCGCGCCGGCGCCCACGTAGCGCCGCGCGTACAACGAGACGACATAGGCGATGCCGAGGGCGCCGATCGAGCCCAGGAGAATCGACAGCGGGGTGTTGAAGCCGGCCACGGCCGCCACCAGGCCGGTTACCGCGCCGGCCGAGAAGATCGGGCCGATTCCCAGCGCCTGCCCGACCGCGTGGATCGTGGTCAGCCTTCTCGGCCCGAGCGAGCCGCCCGATTCCACGGTCACTGCGCCATCCGCGTCTGCCATCGCCCTCTCCTCAGGTATCTACGGCACGACCGATAACTGCGTTCTGGATACATTACGCAGCCGCCCGGAGCGGGTCAAGCGGGCCGCCCCGGGCGGGTCAAGCGGGCCGGGCAAGTCCTCAGAAACGGCGGTGCGTATTCGGATCACGGAGCGACTACAGCAGCTTTGAGTACTCCTCGAACTCCCAGTCCGTGACCCACGCCCGGAACCGCTCGAGCTCGGCCATCTTGATCGTCTCGAATGTCTCGACCAGGCGCGAGCCGAGTGCGTCGATCATCACCTGGTCCTGTTTGAGGGCGTCGAGCGCCTCGGCGAACGTGGTTGGCAGCGGCGCGCCGAGCGCCTCCTCGGGCAGGTCGTAGATCATCCCCTCGACCGGCTCCGGAAGCTCGAGCTCGCGCCGCACCCCGTCGAGGCCGGCCGCCAGCGCGGCGGCGTACGCGAGGTACGGGTTGGCGGTCCCGTCTCCGAGTCGCAGCTCGAGCCGCGTCGACGAGCCACGCTCCTTGGGGACGCGGACCAGCGTCATCCGGTGGTCGTGGCCCCAGCACACGCGCGTGGGCACGAGCGCCTCGGCGCTGATCCGCCGGTAGGCGTTCACCGTGGGGTTGAAGAACACCATCATCGCGCGGGCGTGTTCCATCACGCCGGCGATGAAGTGACGCATCACCGGTGTCAGCCCGTGGGCACCGTCGGAAGCCTCTCCGGCGTTGGCACCGCCGGAATCCACCAACGAGACGTGCAGATGGAACCCCGACCCCTCGTCGCCGTTGAAGGGCTTGCCCATGAACGTCGCCACCAGTCCGTCGAGGGCGGCCATCTCCTTGACCATCGCCCGGAACCGGAACGCGCGGTCGGCGGAATCGAGCGCCGCCGAGTGGCGCAGGTTGATCTCGAACTGGCTGCGGCCGTACTCGTGCGCGGCCGCGATCGCCCCGACCTCTAGCTCCACCGCCGCATCCAGCATCTTCGCGAGCGTCCCCCGCGGGTCGGCCATGTCGCCGACGGTGTAGACCGCGCTGTCCTGGCCGGCGTAGGGCCGGAAGCCGCGAGGATCCGAGGGGTCCGGCTCCATCAGATAGAACTCGAGCTCGGGGCCGACAACGGGAGAAACCCCGAACTCCGAGAACTGCGCCAGGACACGCTTCAGCGCGCCGCGGCAGTCGAGCGGATGGGGCTCGTGGGTGACGGGATCCTCGAGGTCCACCAGGCAGGCGACGACGTCCTCCTCCCACGGCAGCGGCACCAGCGTGTTCAGATCCGGGCGCGCGAGGAAGTCGGGGAAGCCGTGCTCGAACCCGGCGATCACGTTGTGGCGCAGGTCGACGGTCATGACCGCCTCGACGAACCCCATCCCCTCCTCCGCGATGTTCGGGAAGGCCGAGATCGGGATCAGCTTGCCTCGGGCAATACCGTGAAGGTCGGCGTACTGGAGACGCACGGCGCGCACGCCGACATCGGCGAGCTCGGACAGGCTGCCCACGAGCCTGACCCGGGCGGCGGTAGCGCGGTCGCCGGGATCTTCCGCCATCTCTGTCTCCTCTCGTTGAATCAGTCCGGGGTCGGCGCGAACGCGAGCGTACCGGCGTCGACGACCGCGGCGCCACCGTCGACGGTCAGCACCGCGCCGTTCACGTACGAGGCCGCGGGCGAGGCCAGCCACGCGACGGCCTCGGCCACCTCGTCCGGGTTCCCGGCCCGTCGCGCGGGGATGTCCCCCACGGCTATCGCGTATGCCTGCTCGCGGTCGACGCCACGCCGCTCGGCGAGCACGTCGATCTCCTCATCGGCCATCGCCGTCCGGATCCAGCCGGGACAGATGGTGTTGGCTCGCACGCCGCGCGGCCCGTAATCGAGCGCGATGCATTGCGTGAGCATCACGAGACCCGCCTTGGAGCTGCAGTAGGCCGCCGATGCCGGATCGGCGCGGAGGCCCGCGAGCGAGGAGATCGTCACGATCGCGCCGCGGGCTTCGATCAGATGGGGGAGCGCGGCTCGGCAGACGAGGAACGGCGCCGTCAGGTTCGTGCCGATCACGAGGTTCCAGCGCTCGATCGTCTGCTCGGCGACCATCGCCCCCGCTCCCGCGCCGGCGCTCACCACGAGCGCGTCGAGTCGCCCGAACCGCTCGACGCACGCCTCGACCGCACGCGCCGCGCCCTCGGGAGTCGAAGCGTCGGCGCTCACCGCCAGGCCACCGACCGAGGCTGCGACCTCGTCCAAGGGCGCCACTCGTCGCCCACTCACGCACACCGACCATCCGGAAGCCGCCATCCGCCGCGCCACGGCCGCCCCGATCCCGGTTCCGCCCCCGATGATCAGCGCGCTCGGAGCCACGTCAGATCAATCGCGCAGGAA
>Ga0335077_10011762_pt1 | contig 10933 bp, 9 predicted proteins | sample Lox_Sample_31_FD_207151 | JGI IMG/M metagenome (GOLD analysis project Ga0335077, IMG submission 207151) | Soil microbial communities from Loxahatchee National Wildlife Refuge, Florida, United States - Lox_Sample_3.1 | ecosystem: Environmental > Terrestrial > Soil > Wetlands | place: USA: Florida...
CGCTCCTCGCGGTGTCGGCTCACTGGGAATCGGACGGCACGTTCACGACCCTCGACGACCCGCCGGCCACGATCCACGACTTCGGCGGTTTCCCGCCCGAGCTCCACGCAATGCGGTATCCGGCCTCCGGCGACCCCGCGCTCGCCACTCGCGCCGCCGCCCTCACGGGCGGCTCGGCGGCAGACGGCCGCGGCCTCGACCACGGCGCGTGGTCCGTCCTCCGCCGGATGTATCCGGCCGCGGACGTGCCGGTCGCGCAGCTCTCGCTGGATGTGCGTGCGAGTGCCGGCGAGCACCTCGCGCTCGGGCGCGCGCTCGCGCCGCTGCGCGACGAGGGCGTGCTGATCCTCGGAAGCGGCAACCTCACGCACGACCTCAGAGACGCCTTCTCCCGGGCGCGGCGCGGCGACCCGTCGACGCCGGATTGGGCCGCGCGCTTCGACTCCGGCGTCGCGCGAGCGCTCGAAGAGCGAGACGAGGCCTGGCTCCTGCGCGCCCTCGACACGCCGGACGGCCGCCGCGCGCACCCGACGGCGGAGCACTGGCTTCCGATCCTCTACGCGGCGGGTGCCGCGGACGCGCGCGACGGCGTGACTTTCCCGATCACGGGCTTCGACCTCGGGTCGGTCTCGATGCGGGCGGTGCTCTTCGGCTGAAGGGTCGTCGGCCCGGGCGACGCGGGCTCTCAGTCGAACGCGAGTGACGTCGAAAGGTCCCGTTCCGCCTCGATCTGCGCTTTCAGATCGGCGATCCTCTGCTCCGCCGTGGCAATCGCGTCGGCGCCGGCGATGAAGCGGCGCGGAGGCGGCACCCGGCTCGCAATGACGATGAGCGCGCGCGCGAGCTTGGCCGGGTCGCCGGATTGCCGGCCGTTCTGGGCTTTCCAGAACTCGAGCTGTTTCGCCCGGCGCTCGTCGTAGTCCTCGATGGCCGGCTCGGCGTAGTTCGTCGATTGCTCCGTGAGGAGCTCCGTGCGGAAGAACCCTGGGTTGACGACGGTGGTGGCGATGCCAAACGGTAGGACCTCGGCATGCAGCGACTCCATCCAGCCCTCGAGGCCGAACTTGGATGCGGCGTAGGCGGTGCCGAACTCGAACCCCGAGAGGCCCGCGGACGAGGAGATCGAGATGATGTGCCCCGAGCGCTGCGTGCGCATCACCGGCAGGGCGGCACGTGTGACGTTCATCGGGCCCATGAGGCTCGCCGCCAGCTGCTTCTCCATCTGCTCTGGCGTTAGCTCCTCGAAGTAGCCGGCATAGAAGCTCGCGGCGTTGTTGACGAGCACGTCGATGCGGCCGAACCGGTCGACGGCGGCCCGCACGGCCGCCTCGGCATCGGCACGGCTCGTGACGTCCAGCTTGACGGCCATCAGGTCGTTCGACCGTCCGAGGACCCTGGATACGCGGTCGCGGTCGCGGCCGGAGGCCACGACCGCATGGCCGGCGGCCAGGGCGGCCTTCGCGAAATCGACTCCCATGCCACGGCCAGCTCCCGTAATGAACCAGACCTTCTTGTTACTCATGGCATCTCCGGATGTTCATTCCGGGCCTCCTTACGTGTTCGAGTCGATCGCGTCGCTGTCGGCGCGGGTGACCACGATGTGCGTCACGGCGTCCCATGCGTTGCGGATTCCGATGAGCAGGAGGGCGAGGGCCGCCGCTCCGATCATGAAGGGGCCTGGTTGCGCAGCGGTGCTCAGGAGGAGCGCACCGGTCGTCACGGCCGGAAGTGCTCCTTCACGGCGCGCGAGCGGAAGGCGAGGAGAGAGAGGGCCGTGGCGAGGGCGACGCCGGCGAGGATCAGTGTCATGCGAAGGACCGGCGCGCCGATTGCGCGGCGCTCTTCGGCGAGGAGCGCGATTGTGCGGAGCCATTCGAGGGCGCCGAGGGCGAGCGCGATCTGAACGGTCCGCGCGGCCCAGGGGCGCCGAACGAAGAGAAGCGCGGCGACGGCAAGAACGAGGGCGACCAGGGCGAGGTTGCCCGCACGCAAGAAGTGCGCACCGAGGACGAGAAGGGCGAGAGCCGCGGGGACGAGGCGCAGGGCCATGCCGCCTATGCCGCCCCGTGGACCCCGATCTCGACCTTCGGCGGATGCTGGAGGGCGCGGGCCTCGACGTCGAGAAGCTCGTCGAGCCGGCTTCTCGCCGCTTCCTCGCCCGCGTGGGCGATCGCGAGGTCGAGGTAGATCGGGCCGTGCCGCGCCTCGGCTTCGGCGAGCTCGGCATAGAGCTTCGCGAGACGCGCGTCGCCGAGGTGTCCGAGAAGGCGCTCGAACCTCTCGTGGCTGCGCGCCTCGATGAGCGCGGCCACGAGCAGGAGATCGAGGCCCTTCTCGGGCTCGCGCTCCCTTCGGCACGCGGCGCGGAGCTCGGCCACGTAGAAATTGCGCCTCGTCGTGGGCATCGGCGCGCCGAGGCGGCGTGCCTCGCGCGAGACCTTGCGGAAATGGCGCAGCTCCTCGGCCGCGAGCGCCGAGAGCCGGTCGACGAGAGCCGGGCTTCGCGGGTAGGCGCCGACGAGCGAAAGCGCCTGCACCGAGGCCTGCAGCTCGCAGACGGCGTGATCGGCGACGAGGGCGGGCAGGTTCTCCGCCGCCGTGACACGCGCCGCCCACGAGTCTGGCGTCATCGACTTCAGGCGGATCGGAATCACAACACGGGCGCGGAGGCCGAGTCCGGAGAAGCGATCGAGGCCGCGGGGGCCGGAGCCGGCGACGGCGCCGCTTCCTTCGAACGCTTCAGATAGGCGGAAGCCGCGCCGAGATGACCGGCGCGCGTCAGGATCCGGAGCAGGACGACGAGCTGCTGGCCGGCGAGGATCAGGGCGAGATTGCCGGCCTCCTTGCCGTCCCACACGGGACCGAGGAACAGCCACACGAGAAGCGGAAGAAGGCCGAAGACGCCGAAGAGGATCTCGAGCGAAAGCGTGCGAACGGGCCGCCCGAGGACGAACCCGAGGCCGCGCATCAATGCCGTGATCGGATTCGGGGTCCCTTGCCCCAGAGCCGCGCGGGCGTAGAGGAGGACGAGCCGGACGTATCCCGCCACGATCAGGAACGCGCCGAGCCGGAGGAGGAGAAGCCCGACGGCCTCCCATTCGTAGCGCAGCTCGTCGGGCTCGTAGAGCGTGCCCGCCGCGGCGTAGACGAAGCGGTATGCGGCCAGGATGCCCGCGAGAGAGAGGGCTCCGAGGAGAAGGGACGGGACCGCGAGACGCGCGGCGTCCGCTCCGAAAGCCGCGAGGCTCGTGCGTTCGCGCTCGGCGCCGAAGCGCCCGGCAAAGCCGCCGGAGAAAAGCGCCGCGAGAAGGGCCGTGAGCCCCCCGAAGGCCACGGCCGAGCCCGAGAGCCCGGACGTGCGGAAGAAACCCGAGAGGGGCGCCGGCCGCCCCGAGGCGCGTCGCTCCTGGCGTTCGCCCGTCAGGGCCTCGTCCCATGTCGAGAGATCACCCAGGACGTCGGCTCGCGTCCGGGAAAAAGACGCGAAGAACGCGTGGAGGTCCGCGTTGCCCGCGGCGAGGCGGTCGGCCCATGTGCTCCTGTCGAGCGTCTGCCGGAGCGCGGACGCCAGCGGATGCACGAAGGCGCAGGCGAGCGCCGCGTTCAGGACGAGGAAGAGGAGGAGCGCCTTCCACGTCTCGAGGGCCGAGAAGAGGCCGCGCGTCGCGAGGACGAGCACGGAGTCGCGCTTCATGCGGCCCCCGCGAAGCCGAGCAGCGCGAAGAATTCGAGGACGTTCTGCGCCCAGAAGCGCAGGCGGGTTTCCCAGCGCCGCGACGCGGCGGGCGCCTCGTCCGTGAGGCGGCCGTTGTTGAGCGGATTCGAGTCGAGAAGGCACTTGCGGTCCGGGTCGATCTCCACCGAGAGGAGCTTCGGCCCCGTGGCGCGGTACCGGATCCAGCGTTCCTCGCCGATCCAGGGGCGGCGGACGCGCGTTCCGTCGGCGAAGCGGAGCTCGACCTCGACGGGCCACGACGCCTCGCCGAGGCGCTGGACCACGGCGAGCGACTCCCAGCCGCCCGCGTCGCCCTTCGGAATCACGAGCGTGCGCGCGTCGCCCTCACCCGTGTATCCCGTCAGCGGCCGCGCACGATGCGTGGAGGCCGAGGTCACGGCGTAGTCCACGGCGCCCGCCGTGCTCCAGATCCCCGCGATCGCGCGCGCCGCCGCCTCGCCCGCGACCTCGCGAACGACCGCCAGGAAGTCCGCGAACGTCGGATGCTTGAAGGCCCAGCGCGTCGCATACGTCTTCATGACCTTCGCCCACGTCTTCTCGCCGAACGTACGCTCGGCCGAGGCGAGGAGGAGGGCCGTGCGGCTGTAGGCGTTCACGCGCACGGCGTCGCCGTCCAGCTGGCGATAGGACGGCACGTCCAGCGCGTCCGACCGCGAGGCCCCGACCCAGCGGTCGTAGCGCTCGCTCATCGCGGCGAGCGGCGGCACGGGCACGGATGGGAACGCGACCGGGAGGCCGAAGAAGCGCACGACGAGCGACGGGGCGCCGAACGCGGCCATTTCCGTCCGGGCGGTCGCGTACGTGTTGAAGCCCTCGTCGAGAGGCGCCTCCTCGAACTCGTTCGAGGCGAGCATGCCGTAGAAGACCTGATGGCCGAACTCGTGAATGGTGACGCCTTCGGGGGAATGCGCAGCGGCGGGCGCCAGCCAGCGCGCGCCCCCCACGAAGAGCGTCGGGTACTCCATGCCCTCCGTGTGGCTGCCCCAGGGCGGGTCCACGACGGTGATCAGGGGATAGGGATACGGGAGGTACCAGGAGCCGTAGTCCGCGAGAGCGGCCTTGACGGCCCTGAGATACCGGTCGCGGACGCGGCGGTGGTCGGGCTGCAGGAGCAGGAGGATGTCGACGTTCGGAAGGCCGGCCGCGCTGAACGTGTCGCGCACGACCTCGAAACGCGGGCAGGCCGTGAAGGCGAAGTCGTGGACGTCCTCCGCCAGGAAGCGCACGCGCACGAGGTCGCCCGGAACGTCGGCCTCTTCCCGGAGGACGCCCGTCGCGCCGACTCGCCCCTTGACGGCCTTCGGGAGCGTGAGCGTCACGTCGTAGTCGCCGAAGTCCGCGAAGAACTCGGTCGGGGCGTGGAACTGGTGCGCGTTCCAGCCGCCGTCGGTCGCGACGCCCAGCTTCGGAAACCACTGCGCGCCGAGAAGGTAGTCGTCCTTCCAGCCCGTGCGCGCCACGGCTCGCGGAAACCGGCCCTCCCAGTCCACGCGAAAGACGATCGTCTCGCCCGGCACGACGGGCCGCGGCAGCGCGACCGAGACGAGCGTCTGATCGTCGGGATTGCCGTCGTCCGGCGAGACGTAGCGCAGCGACGGCGTCAGGTCCGTGCCGTCGTCGAGGGCGATCCGGTGGATCTCGGAGAAGCCCCACCGGCCGGCCTCGGCCGCGCGCACGCCGCGGTCGCTCCGCCCGCCGCCGCGCGCCTGCTCGGTGAGCCACGTGGAGCGGTCGTTCTTCCACGCGTTCAGGTAGAGGTGAAGGCGGAGATCCTCGAACGAGAACCGCGTGCGGTTCGTGAAGCGGACGGTTTCGCGGCCCGTGATGCCGTGCTCGGCGTTCACCTGTGCCTCGATCGTGTAGGAAGCGACCGGGGGGACGCGCGGCCCCGCGTCGGCGCGGGCCGGGACGAAGAGCGCGACCAGGGAGAGGAGAGCGGAGGCGAGAGGGAGCCTCCGCGGGCGCGGCATCGTCACGAGCGCGGATGCTAGCAGGAGGAGGGTTCACCCGGGACCGGCGGGCGCCGCATCCTAGAATCTCTCCGTGGCGAAGTCCGTGACGAAAGTGAAGGATCCCGCGGCGCGCGCGGCGGAGCTCCGGGGCGACATCCGGCGGCACGACGTCCTCTACCACACGGAGGCCCGGCCCGAGATCACGGACGCCGAGTACGACGCCCTCGTGCGCGAGCTGAAATCCCTCGAGGCCGCCCATCCCGGGCTCGTGACGCCGGATTCGCCGACGCAGCGCGTGGGCGGAGCGCCCGTCTCCGAGCTTCCCAACGTGCGGCACGAGATCCCGCTCCTTTCGCTCGACAACGCCTACAACCGCGACGAGCTCGAGGCGTGGCTCAAGCGGGTGACCGAGCGCCTCGGCCGCACGCCGCCGCTCGTCTGCGAGCTGAAGATCGACGGCCTGTCGGTCTCGCTCGTGTACGAGGACGGCGTTTTCGCGCGGGCCGCGACGCGCGGCGACGGGACGATCGGCGAGGACGTCACGCCGAACGTGAAGACGATTCACGCCGTGCCGCTGAGGATAGGAACCAGGGAGATTTCTGCGAAAGGGAAGAAGGGGGGGGCGGCCGGTCCCGGCCAGCTTCGGGTTCCACGGCTCCTGGAGGTTCGCGGCGAGGTCTATTTCCCCAAGGAATCCTTCGCGGCGCTGAACGCGTCGCGCGAAGAAGCGGGTCTGCCGCTGTTCGCGAACCCGCGGAACGCCGCCGCGGGCTCGCTGCGCCTCCTCGATGCCCGGATCACGGCACAGCGGAAGCTCTCGGCGTTCTTCTATTCGATCGCGCGCTGGGAGGGAGAACCGGCGCCCGCGAGCCAGAGCGAAAGTCTTTCCACCCTCGAAGAATTCTCCTTTCCCGTCAACCCCCATCGCGCCGTCGTCTCCGGCCTCGAGGGGGTCCTCGCCTTCCTCGAAACGTGGCGCACGAAGCGCCACGACCTGCCGTTCGAGACGGACGGCGTCGTCCTGAAGGTGGAGGCCGTGGCCGACCAGAGGCGCCTCGGCCAGACCGCGAAGGCCCCGCGCTGGGCGATCGCGTACAAGTACCCCCCCGAGGAAGCGACGACCACGGTGACGGGGATCGTCGTGCAGGTGGGCCGCACGGGGGTCCTGACGCCCGTCGCCGAGTTCACGCCCGTCCTACTCGCGGGCACGGTCGTCAGGCGCGCGACGCTCCACAACCTCGAGGACCTCGCCCGCAAGGACGTTCGCGTGGGCGACACGGTGGCGGTCGAGAAGGCGGGCGACGTGATCCCGAAGGTGACGCGCGTCCTCCTCGAGAAACGGCCGAAGGGAGCGAAGCCCTTCACGATGCCGGGCAGGTGTCCGGCCTGCGGCGAGAAGGTCGTGCAGCTGGAGGGCGAGGTCGCGATCCGCTGCGTGAACCCCGGCTGCCCGGCGCAGATCGCCGAGTCGCTCCGGCACTTCGTGACGCGCCGCGCGATGGACGTCGAGGGCCTCGGCGACGAGCGGATCGAACAGCTTCTCGGGGCCGGTCTCCTCGAGGACGTCTCCTCTCTCTACGCGCTCACGAAAGAGCGGCTCGCGCCGCTCGAGCGCTGGGGCGAGAAGTCGGCCGCGAACGTCGTCGCGGAGATTGCCCGCTCGAAGGACGCCGGGCTGTCCCGACTCCTCTTCGGGCTCGGGATCCGGCAGGTCGGCGAGAAGACGGCGAAGCTCCTCGCGCGGCGGTTCCTCTCGATGGACGCGCTCCTCCAGGCGGACGAGGGAGCCCTCACGGCCATCCCCGAGATCGGCCCCGAGACGGCCCGCGGCATCCTCGAGTGGTTCCAGCGCCCCGCGAACCAGCGGCTCGTCGGGAAACTCCGGGGGGCGGGCGTCCGTATGACGGAGAGCCCGGAGCCCGCGAGGGCCGGCGGAGCCCTGTCCGGCGGGATCTACGTCCTCACGGGGACGCTCCAGAGGCGCACGCGGGACGAGGCTGCGGCGGCCATCGAGTCGGCGGGTGGAAAGGTGAGCGAAAGCGTGTCGAAGAAGACGACGGCGGTCATCGCCGGCGAGGAGCCGGGAAGCAAGCTGGACAAGGCGAGATCGCTGGGCGTCGCCGTGTGGACCGAGGACGATCTCGACCGGGCGCTCGGAGCGACGGCTTGAGCGCGGCCGAGCCGCTCGTCCTCGTCGTCGACGACGACGCGGGCAGCCGGAGGGCGATGGCCCTGACGCTCCAGACGGACGGACGCCGCGTGGAGGAGTTCGCGGATGCCGACGCCGCACTCGAGAAGGCGATCGAAGATCCCTCCGTCGCCCTCGTCGTGACGGATCTCAAGATGCCGGGCCGGAGCGGGCTCGACCTCGCGGCGGACCTCGCCGCGGCGAGGCCGGACGTCTCGGTCCTGCTCGTGACGGCGCACGGCGACGTCGAGACCCTGCTCTCGGCGCGCACGCTCGGCACCGTCGACTACGTGGCCAAGCCCCTCGCGAAGGACGACCTGCGCCTGAGGGCGGAGGCGGCTCTCAGCCGCTCGCGCCAGGCGGGCGAGATCAGGGATCTCCGCGAGCGCCTCGACAAGCGCTTCGGCTTCGAGGCGATTCTCGGGATCTCCAAGCCGATGGAGGATCTCTTCGCGCGCCTTCGCGTGGTCGCGCCGGCGAAGACGACCGTCCTCGTCGTCGGCGAGTCCGGCACGGGCAAGGAGCTCGTCGCGAACGCGCTCCACCACAACTCGCCGCGCCGCGGACGCGCGTTCGTGGCCCTGAACTGCGGCGCCATCCCGCGCGAGATCATCGAATCCGAGCTTTTCGGCCACGAGCGCGGCGCCTTCACGGGCGCGCTCGTCAAGCGCGTCGGGCGCATCGAGCAGGCGCACGGGGGCACGCTCTTCCTCGACGAGGTCTCCGAAATGCCGCCCGACCTGCAGGTGAAGTTCCTGCGCGTTCTGGAGGAGAAACGCGTCACCCCGGTCGGCGGGAACGAGGGCAAGGACGTGGATTTCCGGCTCGTCGCCGCGACGAACCGCAGCCTCGTCGCCGAGATCGACACCGGCCGCTTCCGCCAGGACCTCTACTACCGCCTGTCCGTCGTGACCGTCGAGATTCCACCGCTTCGGGAGCGGCGCGACGACATTCCCCTTCTCGTCGAGCGCTTCCGTGACGTCTTCGCGAAGGAGCACGAAAAGCCCGTGACGGGGGTGACGCCCGCGGCTCTCTCGGCGCTCGTCGCCTACGAGTGGCCGGGCAACGTCCGTGAGCTCAAGAACGTTCTCGAGAGCGCGATCCTCTTCGCGGCGGGCGGGCGCATCGACGTCGGCGACCTGCCGGCGGCGGTGCGCGGCCGCGCGACCTCGCCCGGCGCGGCAACGCCCGCCCCTCAGAAGCCCCGCTCCGGAGAATGGCCGGCCGTCCGATCCGCGACCCCGGCGACGCCCGCGGCCGCGCCGGCTCCGGGGGAGGAGCCCGTCTCCGTCGCGACGCTCGTGGGCAAGACGATGGCCGAGATCGAGCGCGAGGCGATCCTCACGGCGCTCCAGGTGTCGGGGGGAAACCGCCGCCGGGCCGCGGAGGCCCTTGGAATCGGCCTCAGGACGCTTCAGCGTAAGCTCAAGGAGTACCGGGGCGAGCTGCCGGGGGAAGACGACGGCGACGAGGAAGGCGACGAGGAGGGCAACTGAGCCCCTTCCGGCGCCCCGGCGACGCCGCGTTCGAGGTTATCCTCTAGAGGACGAGAGGGGAGGGCCGATGGACATTCCGATGAAGGTCTACGTGACCTGCCCGATGGCGGAGCTCAAGCACGTGCCCGGAGTCCTCATCTCCGTCTCGCCGCACGGCTTCTACGAGATCAACCTGATCTACGGCGCGAACACGCACCTCATCCTGTTGCCGGTCGAGGGGACCGCGCTGACCGCGCAGGAGCCGGTCCTCAGCCCCGCCGCGAGCTTCGAGGTCGAGCGCTAGGGCGGCGCGCTACTCGGCTTCGGCGGGGACCGCTTCCTCGGGCTTCTCGAATGCCTCGGCCCCGCGCCTCTCGAACGCTTCCATCGCCCTGAGGACGCGGCGGCGGGCGTCCTCGACGAAGGCGGCCTGCGAGTCGACGGGCGTCTCGCCTTGGGCGGGCTTGAGGCGCTCGTAGGTTCCGTCCTCGTTCAGCCGCCGCGCGCGCACGTTGTCCTTCAGCATCGTATCGAGCGCGTCGACGACCTGCTGCGCGAGCGCGGGCTCCTCCACGGGGAAGGCCGTCTCGACCCGGCGGAAGAAGTTGCGCGGCATCCAGTCGGCCGACGAGAGCCAGACCTTGCGGTCGCCTCCGTTCTCGAAGACGAACGCGCGGCTGTGCTCGAGGAACCGGCCCACGATCGAGCGCACGCGAATCGTCTCCGAAATTCCCGCAACGCCGGGCTTCAGGCAGCAGATGCCGCGGACGAGGAGGTCGATCGCGACGCCCGCCTGCGAAGCCTCGTAGAGCGCCGCGATGACCGGAGGGTCGACGAGCGCGTTCATCTTCGCCTTGATGCCCGAGGGACGGCCGGCGCGGGCGTGCGCCGTTTCCCGGGCGATCCACTCGAGGACGGCCCGGTGCATGTCCTTCGGCGCCGTCACGAGGCGCGCGTAGCTCGTCCGGCCGGCGAAGCCGGTCAGGGCGTTGAAGAGACGCGTCGCGTCCTCGCCGAACTCCGGGCGGCAGGTCATGAGCCCGAAATCCGTGTAGATGCGCGCCGTCGTTTCGTTGTAGTTGCCGGTCCCGAGGTGCACGTAGCGCCGGATCTCGTCCTTCTCGCGCCGGACGACGAGCGCGATCTTGCCGTGCGTCTTCAGGCCGACGACGCCGTAGACCACGTGGACGCCCGCCTGCTCGAGCGACTTGGCCCACTCGATGTTCTTCTCCTCGTCGAAGCGCGCCTTCAGCTCCACGAGGACCGCGACCTGCTTGCCGTTCTCGGCCGCGCGGATGAGCGCCGGGAGGATCGCCGAGTCCGGGTTCGTGCGGTACAGGGTCATCTTGATCGCGACCGTCTTGGAGTCGATGGAAGCGCGCTCGATCATCTCGGCGACGGGCGAGAACGAGTCGTAAGGGTGGTGGAGAAGGATGTCGCCGGCACGGATCGCGGCGAAGACCGAGGTGTCGGGCTGGTTGAAGACGGCCGGCACGGAGGGCGAGAAGGGCGGATCCTTCAGCTCGCGCCGGTCGAGGCGCGTGAGCGACATGAGGTCGCCCGCGCCGAGCGGCCCGTCCAC
>Ga0335077_10011763_pt1 | contig 10932 bp, 10 predicted proteins | sample Lox_Sample_31_FD_207151 | JGI IMG/M metagenome (GOLD analysis project Ga0335077, IMG submission 207151) | Soil microbial communities from Loxahatchee National Wildlife Refuge, Florida, United States - Lox_Sample_3.1 | ecosystem: Environmental > Terrestrial > Soil > Wetlands | place: USA...
ATCCCGGTTTTTCTTGCCAAGTCGAAAATAGTAAGTACTATTGTATCATAAAGATACAATAGGTCGGGAAATATCCAAAAAAATTTGCAATTCAGGCCGAGAAGGATGGCTCATTTTATCAAACGATATGAATCATTTTATAACACATAATCAAACAATCATTCATTATGAAAAAGACCAGCTTATTATTGGCAGGATTATTCTTCCTGCTGCTATCGTTCAAAATACGGGCACAGACGAAAACGGGTGCTGATTATTTTGAAGGTAAATGGAGCGTGCTCCTGAAAGCCTTACCGGATGGCGATACAAAAATGTATTTTGTGCTTGAAAAGAAAGATACAACGATGGCCGGCGTAGTGCAGGATTCTACAGGCAAGGAAATAGCAAAGATTGATAAAGTGGAGTTGAAGGATACCACGGTGACCATTTATTTCACCGCGCAGGGATACGATGTGAATCTCGTGATGAACAGAAAAGATAATGATCATACCATCGGAAGCCTGATGGGCATGTTTGATGCCGAAGGTGAAAGGAAGAAAACAAAATAAGCATCAATCAAAATAAAATTTATGAAAGCAGTGAGTTATCGCCAGGCCATCCTGTGTTTGGCAGTTTTTTTTGCATTTTCAGGTTTTGCACAAAACAACCCGCCTCAGTTAGGCAAAGATCCGATTCCGGATGTTGTCAAAGCCATGACGCTTGAAGAAAAAGCTAAATTGGTTGTGGGTAAGGGCCTGATGATTCCCGGCATATCCCTTGGTCAGCCTACTGATCAAACCCCAGACAAAGTGAAAGGAATATCTGGTCATACCGTAGGCATCCCGGGACTGGGCATTCCTTCTTTAAACTTGGCTGATGGTCCTGCAGGCATTCATATATTCTTCGACTCGACGAATAAAAACTTTACTACTGCGTGGCCTGTTGGAACACTGTTGGCTTCGAGCTGGGATACCGCACTGATCAAGAAAGTGGGCGTGGCTTTTGGCAATGAAATCAAAGAGTATGGCATTGACTTTATCCTCGGCCCCGGAATGAATCTTCATCGCAATCCCCTCGGAGGAAGAAATTTCGAATATTATTCGGAAGATCCTCTTATCACCGGTTCTTCTGCTGCTGCAATTATCCAGGGAATTCAATCGCAGGGTGTGGGAACAACAGTTAAACATTTTGCGGCTAACAACCAGGAGACAGATCGCAATTCAGTAAATACTATTGTGAGTGAAAGAGCTTTGAGAGAAATCTATTTGAAGGGATTTGAAATGGCTGTGAAAAAAGCCCAGCCCTGGGCGGTGATGAGTTCATACAATTATATCAATGGAACTTATACTTCAGAAAGTCATGATCTGCTCACCACCATTTTAAGAAATGACTGGGGCTTTAAAGGATATGTGATGACCGATTGGTTTGGTGGTAAAGATGCTGTTGCCCAGATGAAGGCGGGAAATAATTTGCTTATGCCCGGCACGTCGGCGCAAATCAAAGCAATCACCGATGCAGTGAAAAGCGGGCAACTTGCTGAAAGTGTATTGGATGAAAATGTTGCCGGAATTTTAAAGGTCATGCTGCAAACTCCTACATTCAAAAATTACCAATACTCAAATCATCCCGACCTGAAAAGTCATGCACAAATTTCCAGGGAAGCTGCAGCAGAGAGCATGGTGTTGTTAAAGAATGACAACCATGCTTTGCCGCTTAAAAAGGGAACTAAAACGATTGCGTTATATGGCAATCATGCTTACGATTTGATCGCAGGGGGAACCGGAAGCGGTGATGTCAGCAAAGCTTATGCTATTTCATTGGCCAAAGGATTAAATGATGGAGGATACAAAGTTGATAAGGAAGTACAGGAAACTTATCTGAATTTTCTGGATGATTATGCAAAAAAACATCCAAAGAAAAACGCGCTTATGGAGATCATGAATCCCACACCTTATGCGCCGGAATATAGTTTTGATAAAAGCAGCTTTGATCAAAAAGCAGGAACTGCAGATGCTGTGATTGTATATATTGGAAGAAATGCAGGAGAAGGTAATGACAGAAAGGTTGCTGATGATTATGAATTGACAAGCCAGGAAAAAGAGATGATCGCTAATGTTAGCACTTCGTTTCATTCACAACATAAACCGGTAATCGTTGTATTGAATATTGGCGGGGTGATTGATGTGGTTCCTTTCCGTGACCAGGTGGATGCAATATTACTCGCCTGGCAGCCCGGACAGGAAGGTGGTTATGCTATTACTGATGTATTGAGTGGCAAAGTGAACCCTTCGGGCAAACTCGCAACCACATTCCCCGCATCTTACAATGATGTGCCCTCAGCAAAAAATTTTCCCGGCAAAGAATTTCCGGAAAAGGCTACTACGGGTATGTTTGGGATGAAATCAATTCCGGCAGAAGTGATTTATGAAGAAGGCATTTATGTAGGTTATCGTTATTACAATACTTTCCATGTGAAGCCTGCTTATGAATTTGGTTACGGTTTGTCGTACACTAATTTCAGTTTTAGTCCCGTAAAATTGAGTTCATCTTCTTTCAGCAGAAAACTTACTGCAACCCTAACGGTTACGAATACGGGCAAGGTGGCCGGAAAGGAAGTCGTGGAATTATACCTGAGTGCACCAGCCAATAAACTGGATAAACCTGCAGAAGAACTGAGAGCATTTGCGAAGACTGCGGTATTGCAACCCGGCAAATCACAAACGATCACATTCACTTTAAACCCAAATGACCTTGCCTCATTTGATACGAATTCATCTGCATGGGTAGCCGAAGCCGGCAAATACACAGTGAAAATCGGGGCTTCTTCACTGGACATAAAAAGTACAGCTTCTTTCAACTTATCTAATGACCTCGTTGTGGAGAAAGTAAATAAGGCATTGGCTCCCCAGGTTTCTATCAGTGAATTGAAACCTGGTAACAGCTCCAAATAAGTAGTAAAATAAGTATCAAATACGGTGTTCCGCTACTACATGTTTTGAATTTGTGGAGAGTTGTTTAAAATCAAAAAGCTCATGAAATTTTTATTTTATTGGCTTTTGATTTTGGAGAGAAATTCAACATAACCGGGATATAAAATTTGATTTGCTTATGAATCTGTATCCTGCTGAAAATAGACTAAATAAAATCTCGTATTGTGTTGTCGTCAAAACTCACGAGGGGTGCCACAATGTTGGATGTAAGTGGGTATAATTGCCAAATGTAACATATTTCAAGTCAAAAACGTTTTACTAACAGCACCAATCTTAATAAGATATTCGACTGCCATGTATCGACCGGCAATTACATTCACCTTTCTGCTTTGTGTTAATCAAATTTTTGGACAACAGGAAAAAGTCCGGGATTTGATCAATCAATACGGAATTCCCGGCATCCAGCTTGTATGCATCCGTGGGGACAAGGAACAAAGCCTTAATCTCGGGACCATCAGCGGACAATCAGAGGTTAAACTAACTGATAGTACCATCTTTGAAGCCGCTTCGCTCAGCAAATGTGTTTTTGCTTACGCCGTGTTACGCTTATATGATAGAGGTATCATCAGTCTCGATACACCACTAATAAATTATGTCGGTTCTTATGAACGCTTCGATCCGACGGATCCGAGGTATGCAAAAATAACTGCAAGAATGGTATTGAGGCACACAACAGGACTGCCGAACTGGGGTGACGAAAAGTTTGCCAAGCTTATTTTTCCACCTGACAGCGCATTTTCCTATTCGGGCGAAGGCTTCCAGTACCTGCAGCGTGCGATTGAGAAACTGACGGGCAAGACGCTCAATCAGGTCGCTCAGGAAGAAGTATTTAATCCGCTGGGCATGAAAAGGTCGAGCTATACATGGGATGATCAATATTATGCACTCGCAGCTTTTGGCAACAGCCCTGATGCCATTAACGCACACAAAATCCAGAAGGCCGCAGCAAGCCTGCTCTCTTGCGCGCATGATTATGCTCTTTTTCTTCGAGCGATAATGACGGGATGGGGGCTAAAGCCTCAAACCTGGAGCATGATGTGCAGCAAACAAACACCCGGGATTTGGTTCAAACACCGGGTTACCCCCGCAAATGAAAATATCTGGTGGGGTCTTGGAATGGGACTGCAGGAAAATGAGCAGGGCAAATGGTTATGGCAGTGGGCTGACAACGGCAACTTTAAAGGCATTTGTGTAGTTAACCCTGGGAAAAAAGAGGCCTTGGTTTATTTTACACACAGCAATTGGGGTCTCCACATTGCAACAGGTATTTTGAATGCATTTTTTCCGCCTCAGACCTGGTGGGTAAACACCTGGCTTGGATATGAGTTCTACGAAAAGAGAAATATGGAAATGTTTTGGGCCAGGCTGGAAAAGGAAGGTTATGATCATGCTTCACTAATCGCTGGGGATTTGAAAAATAAGGATACCGCTTTCAAGCTTCCTGAAACAGACCTAAACGACCTGGGGTTTATCATGATTGGCAAGAACAAAAAAAAGGAGGCGGTCGAGATCTTCAAATATGATGTCGAGGCAAATCCAAACAACGATGATGCCTATAACGGACTGGCTCAGGTCTATGAAGAGATCGGCGAAAAGGATCTTGCCATCCGGAATTTCAAAAAATCACTCGCGCTGAATCCGAACAACACTTATGCCGCAGATCGTATTAAGAAACTGGAGAGCGAAATGAATAAATGATTTGCTTTTTTATTGATATCGTTACACCGATATTTAATTTTTTAAAAACTGCTTCCGTTGCTGAGACTTTGGCCCCAATTTTTCATATTCAATCGTAAAGTTTTTCGGTTAAGCTTATTAGTTATTTAGTAAATCATTTTCAAATAAATAAGTCTTTGGTATCTTAATCTAAAAACCTTTAAACGAAATACTTCGTTGGGTGCTGAAGCGGAAAGAATAGTATTGATTCGTGGAAATAAATATACCGAAAACTCAGTGACTGCCAATCAATGTCCTGCACCGTTTCTTGAAAGGTAGGATACAAATATATGATGGCATCGTCCCTTCCGGAGACGATGTCAGACACAAAAAGGAATCCGCGCCGGCAAGTTTATCTACCTTATATTTTCCACTCTCCGGAGAGTTGTATTTCATCTGCCAACCGCCATGAGGATGAGGGGTTTCATTGCCACCGGGCGCTTCTACAACACCATCGTGTGTAATAAATTCGGCAACAATAATTTTTCGCATGATTTTTTATTTTAAATTTTTCAACAGTTTTTCCGTGAACATGATCGTCTAAGGTCGAGATATCTAATGCTGGGAGTGCATAAGAGTCATTGTTAATTTTTGTTACTTCATATTCACTACCATCACTGCGAAAGGCTGTAATGTAATTGTATTAGCTTTTAGTTGCATCTGCGAAATTGGTTCTTCACGTGTATTCACATCAACATAGAAAACCATTGCATCTTTAAGATCCAATGGAAGATTAATTTTTACTTCTTTATTGCGTGTATTTATAAGCAAAATTTTCTTACCGGTTTTTGTAGTAAAGCCCTGCGATATAATGTCAGCGCCATTTACAACTGTGCCAGCCAGTTTATCTCCGGTCCTGAAATTATCCTTTATCAATTTCAATATCCAATAGCGGGAGTTCGGTTTGCCGTTGTTCCAATTCATCATACTTACATCAGGAAACTGCGAAGGATAACCAACCAACTGCGATTCGCCGACCACGTCAATACCCAGTTTTGTAAGCTCAATAAAAAGATATGCATACATGGCACCCGACAAATTCCAGTAATTATAGGGAATATCATCGCCCTTGGCATTGATAATAGTTCCCACTTCATTAATCATAGTAATTGTTTTTGGCGATAAACGTTTGCGGATATTTTCTATATAGCGCACGCGGTCTAAAAAATAATTTGCTTTTTCAAAAAAAGTATATTGATAATCTTGAATCTTTTGTCCGTTAAAAGATGGTGTTCCGTAAAAATGATAAGAAATCCCATCAAGCGGAATGCCGGGCTTATGATGTTTAGCATTTAAAAAATATTCGAAGTATTCAGGATTATTTTGAAAAGCAAGTGCCATACCAATAAACTTTGTTGACGGAGATATCTTCTTCAATTCCGTTACAATGGCATCATATATTTTTGTATAAAGCGGAGGTGAAATATTATGTTCCAGGTCAGGCTCATTCAGCACTTCCCAATAATCAATTTTATAATAATGGTTCGATTGATGAAATTTACCCAGCTCATCTGTAAAGCCGCCTTTTGTATACCAGCTAAACAACCTTGCATAATAATCTGCAAGCTCTTTCATCGTTGTATCGCGCAAAGTCGAACCATCATTGTATCCCCAAAAAACCTGATAAGCATTTTCTGGATAAGGCGTATCATAATTTAGTTTCCACATCCACGATGGGGTTGTACTAAAATTAATTACTACACTATGACCCTGTTGTGCTTTCATAAGTGCATCCATCGTGCTATCGAGCCAGGTGAAATCCCAAAACGTATGGTCTTTTGTAGGTCGTTTCAATTCTGCCACCGCCATCCTTGGATAAGGAAACCACGGCACATACCGTACATAATCAGCTCCCAAATTTTTTAATGCTTTAAATGTGAATGCATGAATTGATGATGAGGGCCGCACCATAGGATTTTCAACCACCTGTAATGTGGCGGTTGTTTTGGATGTTGCGATTATTTTATTCCAGTAAATCGTGAGGTTCGCAGTGTCCTGTGCAAATGTGTGTGCTGATAAAAAAATTATAAATAATAGAAAAGCTATTATTTTTTTCATGTAGCATTATTTAATGCAACAAACTTTAATAGTATCTACGAGTCCGAACTATTGTTTTGGATAAGGAAAAACAGTCTTCTTGATTGTTTTTCCCTGAACTGTTTTTGAAGCAACTACCTGATCAGGCGCTTTTGACTTTTCTACCCAATCAACAATTAGATTAACCCAGTCCACATTGTCACAACCGGGACCCCCGCCACAATGCAAAACTCCGGGGAGAAGAAACAATCTTGCATAGGATTGCGCCTCTTTATCGGCCTTCAATATTCCTTCATAATGTTCGATCGTTGAGTATGCGGAAAGGGCCGGGTCGTTCCAGCCATGGTAGAAGATAATCTTCCCATTTCGTTTTTTGAATTCGCTGTAGTCTGTACGGGTAGCATCCAAATAAGATGAAGCATACAAAGTCTGCTCATCAAAATTTTTGAAGTTGTATTTTGAATAATCCCACTTGGGATCGTTGAAGATAAGATATTGGAAAATATTGGTAGCAAACATGTAATCTAAGCTGTGGGCATTGGAGGAATATGGACTGGTTCCTGTGATCCACATATCCCATGAACCCATTTCAGCTTCTTCACCAAATGGGTAGCCCGGATAAATTTCTTTTCCATCTACCACCAAAGGGCCGTGAATTGCCTTAATCGCGGCGAGCTGCTTTTTGGTTAGGCAAGAAGCACTTGGTTTTCCGTCGGGACACACCGGTAATTTTGAAAAATCGAAATTGCATTTCCGCGGGTCATCAATAATTTTGTCAGCGGTACCGTCGAGCAGGTCGCATTGTCCCAGCACCTCGTTCTGCAAAAGTTTGAGGTTATCATTTGTAATTATTGGCTTCAGATCATTTGGATTTGGATAATTGTATTGACTGTTTTTTATGCCTTTTGCTGCGATGGCCGGCCAGGCGAATGCAGGAGCCCCGGCAACGATCCCATCGAAATCTTCCGGGTAATATTGGGCTTCAACCATTGCCTGTCCGCCGCCGCGGGAACAACCGACAAAATACGATTTGGCGGGCCAGGAACAATAATAATATTGCATAATTGCTTTCGATACGACAGCGGTACGATGTATGGCAAGCCTCCCGAAATTCAACTGACGTTCCATATTGTTATAAGCCCATTTTGCATCAGTGCCGCCTTCGTGCCCGGCATCGGTGCCTGCTGTTGCAAAACCCTCGTTCACTTTGTCGCGGAATCCGTTTTGAATGCTACCGACAAAACCTCCACCTCCTGACATCAGGAACCGGCCATTACTTTGATCAGGTAATAAGATCTCGAAATTTATTTCCTTGCTTATCCTGCCAAGCACGCGACAGAAAGGTTTGTTTATAATGACGGTTGGAATCCAGGGTTGACCCGGATCTTTGATCGTGTCAGAAAACTTGGCTTCGGCAACCAAAATGGTAACATCCGGAAGCTGGAGGTTCTTGAGCTCCTCGCAGGGTTTACAAGGTTTTATGTTTTGTGCTGACGCAGCGCTGATAAAAAACATGAGCGCAAAACCGAAAGTAAGATTTCTCATACTATGATTTATTTTAAGGGTGTGCGATTGTTCTGTTGCCGAATTGAAACTACCCGAGACGGTCATCCGAAGATTTTGCAAGGGTTGCGGTTTGCCTAATGCGGCAGGCTATACTAATATAAGCTGAACTATCGAAAGTGCAAGCACTGGTTTTTCGCCCATTGAGAAAAAATATTAAATTATTTTTTTTCATTTTCTCCTCCGGCAGTACCCGTTTTTACTTCTCCGGCTCGTTTGTAATTGGCGAAAATCACACCATTTGGTGTAACCAAACTGTCTGTCAATGTAAAGGCAGCGGCAATTGTGCCATTGGCGAACAATCTTTTTCCCTGGCCAAGTGTAATGGGGAGAGTTTTGAGCCATAGCTCATCAACCAGGTCATGTTTGAACAGTGTCTGAACCAGGTTGCCGCTGCCGTGAACCTGTATGTCAGTGCCTTCCGATTCTTTGAGCTTTTTGATATCTGCCAGGTCTTTGAGTCGAATGCTGTTTTTCCAGCTATCCAACTTCATATCAGTACCGGACATGACATACTTTGTGACATCATTGACGCCTGGCCACATGTCCTCATGTGCAGGCCAGAAGGAGGCAAATATCTCGAAGGTTTTCCTGCCCAAAAGAAGATCCGCGGGTTTCAGCTGTTTCGCCATAAACTCATCACCCGCCGCGCCTCCGTCTAAATATGGAGCGGCCCAACCGCCCCATTTGAAATCACCAGACATGTCTTCATCAGGATTTCCACCTGCCTGCATGACTCCATCCAATGTGATAAATTCCAGGACGATTATTTTTCTCATTGTTTTTGTCCATTTGGTTGATCTGTTGGAATTTTTGTAACGTCCATATAGATTACATTCCAGGTATGTCCGTCAAAATCTTCGAGGGTTCTTTGCTGCATAAAACCATAATCACTCATCTCGTTCGGTTCAATTCCACCTGCAAGTAGCCCGTTTGTCATAAAACTATTCAGTTCGTCAATACTGGAAACAAGCAAAGAAAAATATCCTGCCATTGATGATTTTGTATCGGCCATGGGTTTGGTTGCAAAACTTGCAAATTTTTCGTGTGTCATAATCATTAAAGAAATGTGTTCACTCCAAACCATACGTTTTGCTGTTTCGTCGGAAAATTGCGGATGGAATCCTAATGCAGTGTAAAAATCCATAGATTTTTCCAGGTCTTTCACTGCTACATTGATTAATACTTGTTTCATTTTTTTGCTTTTGTTGTTGTACTATTGAAGCAATTCGCATAAATATTTTTGTTCCTCCATCAGTGAAACAATTTTCTCAGTGGAAATTATTTTTCCTTCCACTCTTAATATTTTATCACAATCGCCTAAATCAAAATTGACTTTCAGGTGAGGAAATTTTTTTGAAGCATTGACAAAATATTTTTCGCCTTAGTTTTCTTACTCACATCAGTTTTAAAAATTTCCACCATGGTAAATTTGATTTAAGATTAATTCTTTCCAGCCTTCGTCCCGATAACTATCGGGATCAGGGCCGTTGCGACAAAATAGTCAATAAATTGTCCAGGTTGTTCATTTGCATTGTAACTCCTTCTTTGAAGAAGCCCCCTTCAATCATCTTCTCCATACGGGTAAGGGATTCGTTATAAATAGTAATACGCACTTTTGTTGTTCCGTTTTGTTCGCTGAAATTCAAATCCCATTGAGAACCGGGCTGCCATTGAGGATCGATGTTTTCATCCTTGTCTGAAAAATTACTCACGAATTTGAAATTGGTTTTTGGACTAATGGATGTGTAGTTTTGAATTGACCATCGTTCCTGCCCTTCAGGGCTTACCATTGCATAAAATCTTCGTCCGCCAACTTTAAAATCCATTATTTTTGTTTTTGATACATGGGGTTTAGGTGCCCACCATTGGTCGAGGATTTCCTGTTTGGTAAATGCATCCCATACCAGCGAAAGTTCGGCATCAAATTCCCTGACAATAAATACCGTTTTTGTTGCTTTGTCAACGGTAAAATCAAATAGCAAATCGGTTCTCATTTTTTCTGCTTTTTAATTGTTGATAATACTTTATCAAGTTGAGTAAACCTGGTTTCCCAAATTTTTCTGAATTGGTTCAACCATTTGTCTATCTCCTTCATTTTTTCAATTTCAAGTGAGTAGTAAATTTCCCTGCCCTGATACGCTTGTTTTACCAGGTCACATTCTGTCAGGATGCGCAGGTGTTTAGAAATAGCTTGACGTGATGTGTTGAAGTTTTCGGCAATGGCATTGGGCGTCATTGCCTGCAATGCAATCAAAGCGATGATTGCCCGTCTGGTCGGGTCGGCTATTGCCTGAAAAATGTCTCGTCTCATATTGAATATATTTTAATTTGAGAAACTAATCGGTTGCAAATATATGCGCAACTATTCAGTTTCGCAAATTTTTTTTCAGATTGTAAGAAAAGTCAGTTGAACTTGTCGGCTTGAAGGGGGAGGACGGGTCGTCCCGGGCTTTTTGGAGACCTAATTGAGTCGCTAATCACCGCCGGTAAAAAATATTTCTCTTCTGTCCGGAAAACAAATAAGCGATTGTCTTAATGGTAAGAAAGGCCGGCAACATCCTTTTTGTATTTAAGAGTTGGGCCAATTATGACAAATATTTCAAACAATTAAAATTTTATAACAATGAAGCAATTTGTATTTGTC
>Ga0335077_10011765_pt1 | contig 10931 bp, 9 predicted proteins | sample Lox_Sample_31_FD_207151 | JGI IMG/M metagenome (GOLD analysis project Ga0335077, IMG submission 207151) | Soil microbial communities from Loxahatchee National Wildlife Refuge, Florida, United States - Lox_Sample_3.1 | ecosystem: Environmental > Terrestrial > Soil > Wetlands | place: USA: Florida...
CGGCGGGCGAGTCCCGGGGTTCCTGCTCACGGGCATCGGGCGGCTTCTCGGCGGGCGAGTCCCGGGGTTCCTGCTCACGGGCATCGGGCGGCTTCTCGGCGGGCGAGTCCCGGGGTTCCTGCTCACGTCGGCTTTCCGCCGCATTCAGGCGATGCTCCGCGTAGAAGACCTCGACCGCCGCGGCGGCGCACTGCCCGGCCTCCCAGGCGCGCCGGGCCAGCGACGCGGCCTGCTCATCGCGGGCGCGTTCCTGTCCGGCCGCCCCGGTGGCCGTCCTGGCCAGGGCGGCCCGCGCGGCCAGCACCTCCGCTTCCGGCGCACCGCCGAGCTGGCCTGCCTGCTCGATCAGCTCGGCGGCGCCGGCCTGGCCAGCCGCCATGATCAGGCGGGCATGCAGGATGAGCGCCCGGGCCCGGGCGTCGTCCGCTGCTGCCTGCCGGGTGCCCAGCGGCGCGCCCGCGGCCAGGTACCGCAGCAGCGGAGCCAGCCGCGGCACCGACCGGGCCGACAGCGCGTCCGGCGCGACGCTCAGCCGGTCCGGGCACCAGGCCGCTTCCGGCGCGAGCGGGAACGGCTCGCTGACGAGGCGGTCCGCTTCGGCCTGGCAGCCCTCCAGGAAGGCGCTCGCCCAGGCCGCGAGCCAGGAAGCGCTGCCGGCGACGGGATCGGCCGCAAGCTGCCCGGCGATGGCGTCCAAGCGCCGCGGCCACAGCCGGGGGTCGAACCGGCTGGCCTGCGCGGCCTCCTCCTCCAGCAGAGACAGCCGGCGGTCGGTGTCGTCCAGCTGGCTCAGGAACCCGCGCGCCTGGTCCCGCAGCTGTCCAAGCGCGGTGCTGACGGCCTGGATCGCCGCCGAGCCCTCTGCACCGTCGCGCACCAGGCTCGTAAGCTGCCCGGCCGCGGCGCGCAGCTTGCCCGCTGCGTCGGCGAGCGTCTCCAGGTCGCGGCCGATGCCGCCGGTGTCACTCACGGGATAGCACCCGTCACCTCTTCGGCCGGCGGGACAGCACCCGTCACCTCTTCGGCCGGCGGGACAGCACCCGTCACCTCTTCGGCCGGCCTGGTGCCGGCGGTGACGGCGGCGCCGGTGTCCGCCGGCGCGCCCTGCCTGCCGACGCCCGGAGGGATCGACTGCGACTGGGCCAGCAGGCGGACCTGCCCGGCCCGGCGGGTGGTCACCGTGAACGACCCGAAGGCGGTGACATCGCGGTTCTGACGGTGCTGTTCACTGACCGCGCGCCGGCCGGCCTGCACGGCCGATTCCACGATCTGGCCCTCGGCTAGATCCCGGTAGAAGCTCTCGTTGAAGTTCCGCATGTCAACGAGGTCCACCGGGTGCCGGGTGACCACGATCGCGTGAAGGCTGCCCTGTAGTAACGTAGCGAAGGCGCGCAGGTCGGCCGGAGGACTGGGTTCCGTGCCGCGGGGGCGAGGGTGGAATTCCGCGACGAAGACGGAACATCCGGACGGCGAGAGGTAATCCCTTTGCAGGTCTTCGAGCGAGGCGGGCCGAAGCCCCTCTTGCCCGCAGCCCATGCTGATGACGATCTCTCTTCCCGCTTGCCAGGAAAAGCCGACATAATGAATGATGTCCCACGGCTCTTTTAGCTTTTTGATCAAGTAATCACGCGATCTGTTATCAGCATATTCAATCTGGACCTTCTCGTCGTCGGGATGCACATCCCGGATGCTGCGGCAGAACTCTTCGGCGCTGGGCTTAATCTGCCGCATGCCGTCCTCGTCCATATACGGGTCCAACCGGTCAGACATGTCTTGCGGCATCTCGATCACGGCCAGCACGCGCAGTCTGGTCTTGGGATCGGGCGGTTCGCCGGGTAGGTCGGCAAAACGCGTGAAGACCACATCTCGATTCACTGACAGCGGCTGGGGGCGGTGGCCGTAGGCGTACTCCCAGGGCAACTCGCTTAGTGTTCCGGCGTCGTCCGCGCACACCCGCAGCAGCAGCGGCGGGCTCCGCAGGTCCGCATCCACCGTGTCCCTCGCCCGGTCCGGCAGCAGGGCATGGTCCAGTACCTGACCAAGGACCCTGATTTCTGCCTCCTGCCTGATCATCTGACGGCGGGACCAGCCGTCGACGGCTCGGATGACGCCATTGCCCAGCCCGGCCGTGGAACAGGCGATCCGCTCCTCTGCGGGCGAGTCGCCGTCCCTGACCGCACGGACGCCGATCTCCCAGCCGCCGCCCTCGGCCGGGTCCCGGGGGTTCTGCTCCACGATGAGATCGATGTGCGGCAGCAACTGCGGGCGGCCCCACCGAGATCCGTTCGGATCGCGGTGCGAGTCCCTGAGCTTTCTTGCCCCTAGAATCTCGCACCATTTCTTGGCGGCCCCGGCCGGAGGGCGGTCTGTCAGGGGCTGGAGGCGGAAGACCTTCCCGACGATGTCGGCGAAAAGAGTGCCGAAGCCGCCGAGTCCGGTATCCTCGCTCTTCGAATATCGCACGATGCCCTGAACCAGGCCGGATCGCAGGCTGACGATGGGGCTGCCGGAAATTCCTGGCTGCACGACATCGCCGGTGAAACGCAACTCCGGGTGGCCGTTTTGGTAGTTGATTTCGCCGGCTTCGAATCTTTGCAGCTGGAAATCGACCTCCGCGTCGTACGGGTATCCCGCGGTCAGCAGGTCGGTGCCATAAGCTACGTAGCTCGCGTCCAGCACGACGCACGGGCAGTCCGCGGCGCCGGGGATGCGCAGGATCGCGACGTCGGGCCAGTCCGGGGGCGGTTCGCCAGCGAGGCTGGCGTCCAGTTCCCTGGGCGGGTCATCGTGATTCGGGCGCCATAGCACCGAGATCGGCGCGGAATCGGGCCCGATCGCCGGCTCGATCACATGGCGGCAGGTGAGCGCCAGCCCGGGAGCGATGAAGAAGCCGGTACCTTCCTTGCCACCGGTCTTTATCTGCACGACGCATTCCCGGAGGGCGTCGCAGATGTCCCTTTCCTTGTCAGGGTCGAGGTTGGCCGCGGTGTCAGCCACAGAGGTTCACCCGGCCGGCGTGGCGGGGGGATCGGGTGCCCGTCACGTCCGGTCCTGTCCGTCGCCGGACAGGACAGACCCTTGTGACGGAACCACCACCCACCGTAAACCCTCCCCTAACAGACAATCGTAGTCGGCCGCCGCGCCCGTGGCCATGCTGGTCGGCTGGCCGGGTCTTTGGTGCCCGTTGCCCGACGAGCGCACCGGGCCCCAGGATCGCGGGCCCGCGGCCCCCCCTTCCGCCGCCGCACTCGGGCAAAATGCCGGACTCATGTGCCTGGCCAGGCCGGACGTGTGATGATCGGCGGGTGCCGGCGTGACCGCTGACGCGAAGCTGCCCGTGGAAGCGGACTGGAGGGGAGCGAGCTTGCTGATCATCTTTGGGCTCCGGGTGTGCTACCGCTCGACCGGTCAGGGGATCTTCCACTGCGAGCGCTGCGGCGGCGACCGCGAGTACCGGCACCGGGTCGGCAGGCGCTGGTTCACGCTGTTCTTCCTCCCGGTGATCCCGCTCGGCCGGGCCGGGGAGCACGTGCGGTGCACGGTGTGCGGCACCCGCTACCGCATGCCGGTGCTGGCCCTGCCGACGGTGGCCCAGATGCAGGCGGCGATCCCGGCCGGGATGCGGGCCGCGGCCGTCATCATGCTGCGGGCCGGGGGCGGCAGCGGCGCGGCGGCGCGGCGGCGCGCCGTCGACGGGATCAGGGGAGCCGGGCTGTCCGATTACGACGACGCCGCCCTCGGCGCCGACCTGGCGGCCGCGGCCCTCCCCGGCCAGCCAGGGCCTGACCTGGCTGGCGTGCTGAACCGCCTGGGCCTGCAACTCGAGGTCGCGGCGCGGGAGTGGTTCCTGGCCGAGACCGTGCGGATCGGGCTGGCCGACGGCGCGCTGACCGGTGACGAGCGGCACGCGGCCCAGCAGATCGCCGCCTATCTCGGGATGACCCCGGCCCAGGCGCGCGGGGTGATCTCGATGACCGAGGAGAACGCGTCGGCCTAGCCGCGGGGCATCCCGGCTGGTCGCGAGCATGCGCGACAATGTTCCGGTGAGCATCTACCGTGACGACGGCATCGTGCTGCGCACCCAGAAGCTGGGCGAGGCCGACCGGATCGTCACCCTGCTCAGCCGGCGGACCGGCCGGGTCCGGGCCGTGGCCAAGGGCGTGCGCCGCACCAAGTCCCGGTTCGGCGCGCGGCTGGAGCCGTTTACCCATGTCGACCTGCTGCTGTACACGGGAAGATCGCTGGACGTGATCACCCAGGCCGACACGGTGCGGCCGTACGGCAAGCCGTTCGCCTCGGACTACCCGCGGTACACCACCGGGACCGCGATGCTGGAGACGGCCGAGAAGTTCACCCCGGTCGAGAAGGAGCCGGCCATGCGCCAGTTCCTGCTGCTGGTCGGCGGCCTGCGGGCGCTGGGCGAGGGGGTCCACGATCCCCGCCTGATCCTCGACGCGTTCCTGCTCCGGTCGCTGGCCGTGGCCGGCTACGCGCCCGCGCTCGGCGAGTGCGCCGTGTGCGGGACCAGGGTCGGCGACGGCGACGGCGGCGCGGAGCCGACCGCGGCCGCGCTGCGCGCGTTCGCGTTCGCGATCGGCGCGGGCGGGCTGGTCTGCCGCTCGTGCCGGACCCCCGGCGCCGCCACCCCCGCCGCGCCGACGATCGCGCTGATGAGCGCGCTGATGCGCGGCGACTGGGGGTACGCCGACGGCAGCGAGCGCCGGCACCAGGCCGAGTGCAGCGGCCTGGTCGCCGCCTACCTGCAGTGGCACCTGGAGCACTCGATCCGCTCGCTGCGCCACGTGGAGCACGCGTGATCGCGGCATGAGCCGGCCGGTCCGGCCCCCGGACCCGCACCCGGAGGGCCTGCGGCCGCCCCGCCTGCCCGCCGAGCTGGTCCCGCGGCACGTGGCGCTGGTCATGGACGGCAACGGCCGCTGGGCCAAGCAGCGCGGGCTGCCCAGGACCGAGGGCCACAAGCGGGGCGAGGCGGCCCTGTTCGACGTGATCATGGGCGCGATCGAGCTCGGCATCCCGTACCTGTCGGCCTACGCGTTCTCGACCGAGAACTGGCGCCGCACCCCGGACGAGGTCCGCTTCCTCATGGGATTCAACCGCGACGTCATCCACCGCCGCCGGGACGAGTTCCACGAGATGGGCGTGCGGGTGCGGTGGGCAGGCCGGCGGCCCCGGCTGTGGCGCAGCGTCATCGCCGAGCTCGAGTACGCCGAGCGGCTGACCGCGGGCAACTCGGTGCTCACCCTGCAGTTCTGCGTCAACTACGGCGGCCGGGCCGAGATCGCCGACGCCGCGGCGGCGCTCGCGGCGGACGTGGCCGCGGGCCGGCTGCGGCCGGACAAGGTCAACGAGAAGGTGTTCGCCCGCTACCTGGACGAGCCGGATATTCCTGATGTAGACCTGTTCGTGCGGTCATCGGGCGAGCAGCGCACGTCCAACTTCCTGATCTGGCAGTCGGCCTATGCCGAGCTGGTGTTCCTGGACACGCTGTTCCCCGACTTCGACCGGCGGCACCTGTGGCGGGCCTGCGAGATCTACGCGAGCCGGGACCGGCGCTACGGGGGCGCCCAGCCCAACCCGGTCCGGAGCGTGACGGAATCCGGTCCTTGAGATCATGGGACAGGCGGCATCTGGTGAGGGTGAGGGGGCACAACGTGGCAGATGAGCGTCGCTACTCGCGTGTCGTGGTCAAGATCAGCGGCGAGGCTCTCGCGGGGGACAACGGCTGGGGCGTGGATCCGACGAGCCTGGGACAGCTTGCCGACGAGCTGCTGTCCGTGCACGCGCTCGGGGTCGAGCTGGCCGTCGTCATCGGCGGGGGCAACTACTTCCGCGGCCGGATGGCCCAGGGCTGGGGCATCGGCCGGGCCGAGGCGGACAACATCGGCATGCTCGGCACCGTCATGAACGCGCTGATGCTGCGGGGGGTGCTGACCGCTCGCAGCGAGTCGGACGTGCGGGTGATGACGGCCATCCCGATGCAGAGCGTGGCCGAGCCGTTCATCCGGCTGCGCGCCGACCGGCACCTGCGGCGCGGGCTGATCGTGCTGCTGGCCGGCGGCATCGGGCAGCCCTACGTCACCACCGACTACCCGGGCGTCCAGCGGGCACTGGAACTCGACGCCGACGCGTTGCTGGTCGCCAAGCGCGGCGTGGACGGGGTGTACGACTCCGACCCGAACGTCGACCCGGACGCCAAGCGGTTCACCACCCTGACCTACCGGGAGGCGCTGGACGCGGGGGTCAAGGTCATGGACGAGAGCGCGTTCGTGCTGGCCAACGAGCAGGGGCTGGTCATGCACGTCTTCGACGTCGCCGCGGTCGGCGCGATGAGCGCGATCTGCCTGGGCGAGGACATCGGCACCCGGATCACGCGCGACGACCGGGCCTGACCGGGGGCGGGCCGTCGCGGCCCGGGTTCAGCGCATGGCCTGGAACGCGGCCAGGCCGAGCACGCAGGCGATCACCGCGACCCGGCCGAGCCGTCCCGGCGCGGCCAGGCGGGGCCAGGACAGGTAGGCGAGCCAGCCGAGGAACGCCGCCACCACGACCAGCGCGGCCGCCCCGGCCCAGCCCCGCACCGCCAGCCCGGCCACCAGCAGCGCGGCCAGCACCACTGGCGGCACCCAGGCGGGCAGCTGGCGCAGGTACAGCAGCGGCGCCGCGCTGCGCCGCTCCGCCGACCGGCGGGCCGCCGAGACCCGGGCCGGCCCGTTCGTCCCCATCGTGCTTCGGTGTCCTCTCCGCGCTGGTTGCTGTCGTCCCCCGCCACGATACGGCCTTGCGGGCGGCTCCCGCCCCAGGTCACGCGGTGATAGCCGGGCCGTGCGGCCGGCCGGTCCCGCTAAGCTGGTCGCAGCGGCGCACGCACCGCCGGGCCGCAGCGCCCGCTCGCCAGCCGCCAGCCGCGGGCCGCCGCCGTACGCCGCATCCCGCCCGCCGCCGACCGCCAGCCGGATGGAGAAACGTGATGGCACGACGCAGTGACCGCCTGGACGACATCGTCAGCCTGGCCAAGCGACGCGGGATCGTCTTCCCGTCCAGCGAGATCTACGGCGGGCTCCGGGCGTCCTGGGACTACGGTCCGCTCGGCGTGGAGATGAAGAACAACATCAAGCGCCAGTGGTGGCGCTCGATGATCACCGAGCGCGAGGACATCGTCGGGCTCGACTCCTCGGTGATCCTCGCCCCCGAGGTCTGGCAGGCCAGCGGGCACCTGACCGAGTTCGTCGACCCGCTGACCGAGTGCCTGTCCTGCCACCGGCGGTTCCGCGCCGATCAGCTGATCGAGGCCTACGAGGAGAAGCACGGCCACCCGCCCGAGGACGGGCTGGCCCAGATCGCCTGCCCGCACTGCGGCACCAAGGGCGCGTTCACCGAGCCGCGCCTGTTCAACGGCCTGCTGCGCACCCATCTGGGGGCGGTGGAGCGGGACGCGGAGGGGGGCACGGACTCCGGCCTGGCCTACCTGCGCCCGGAGACGGCCCAGGGCATCTTCATCAACTACCGCAACGTGCTGCAGACCTCGCGCAAGAAGATCCCGTTCGGGATCGGCCAGATCGGCAAGTCGTTCCGCAACGAGATCACGCCGGGCAACTTCATCTTCCGCACCCGCGAGTTCGAGCAGATGGAGATGGAGTTCTTCGTCCGGCCGGGCACCGACGAGCAGTGGCACGAGCAGTGGATCGAGACCCGGATGGCCTGGTACGCCGGGCTCGGGCTCAGCCCCGACAACCTGCGGCTGTACGAGCATCCGGCCGAGAAGCTCTCGCACTACTCCAAGCGCACCGTGGACGTCGAGTACCGGTTCGGCTTCCCCGGCAGCGAGTGGGGCGAGCTGGAGGGCATCGCCAACCGCACCGACTTCGACCTCAGCACGCACGGCCGCGCGTCGGGCGCGGACATGTCCTACCTCGACCCGGAGTCCGGAGACCGGTACGTCCCCTACGTGATCGAGCCGGCCGCGGGCGTGGATCGCTGCCTGCTGGCGTTCCTGCTCGACGCCTACACCCAGGACGAGGCCCCGGATGCCAAGGGCAACATGGAGAAGCGCACCGTGCTGCGGCTGGACCACCGGATCGCGCCGGTCAAGGTGGCGGTGCTGCCGCTGTCCCGCAACGCCGACCTGTCGCCGAAGGCCCGGGAGGTGGCCGCCGCCCTGCGCAAGCACTGGAACACGGAGTTCGACGACGCGAGCGCGATCGGCCGCCGCTACCGGCGTCAGGACGAGATCGGCACCCCCTACTGCGTCACGATCGACTTCGAGACGCTCAACGACCAGGCGGTCACGGTGCGGGAGCGCGACTCGATGAAGCAGGAGCGGATCGGCCTCGACAGCCTCGTTCCCTACCTCTCCGAGCGCATCGCCGACTGCTGACGATCCTGTCCCGGCCCCGCTGGGTGCGGTCGTGCCGGGGGAATGCGATGAGGGGCCAGACGGCCCGGTGCGCGGCCGGAGGCGTCGCCACGGGCTCGATCGCGCTGATGGACCTGGTGGCCCTGGCCATCAAGCTGCGGCTGGCCGGGACCGCGGTCGAGGCCGACGGGATCGGGCGGTTCGGGCAGGACGCCGAGGCCGCGGTGTAGTTCTGCTGCCTGGAGGCGCTGCAGAACATCGCCAAGTACGCCCGCGCGACGCACGTGCGCATCCAGCTGCGGGCCCAGGACGGCTCGCTGCGCTTCACCGTGGCCGACGACGGGACCGGCTACGACGCGCGGCACACCCCGATGGGGTCCGGCCAGCGGAACATGGCCGACCGCTGGCGGCGCTCGACGGCCGCCTGGAGGTCAGGTCCGCGCCCAGCCGGGGCACCCTGATCACCGCGCAGCTGCCGGTCCCCGCCGCCCGCTGAACTGGCCCGGCAGCCTGGCCGGCCCCTCGCTCCTGCGGTGCCCGCCCGCCGCTTCCTATATTCCGATTATTTTGATCGAAAATATTGACTTAGCGAGAAGGGACGGGCACGCTGGACATATGACGTCCCACCGCAACGTCAAGCGCCGCTACGTGGACCTGCTGCTCGTGGCCAGCGCGGTCTGTGCGCGCTGCGCGCCCGGGCCCGTAGCGCGGCCCTGACGCGCGCCGCCCGGTCAACGCCCGGCGGCCCGGCGGCATCACTCCGTTTCCCGCACCTGATCATCATCCGCTGCTCCCGGGCGCCCTGCCTGCCCGGGAACGGTTTCGTCCGCGACCCCGCAACGAAAGGCACCAGCATGACCGACACCCTCAGCACCGGCACCCGCATCGGCCTGCGCAGGCTGGCCGGCAACATCGGCGCCGAGATCACCGGCGTGGACGCCGGCGCCGCGCCCGGCGACGACGCGGCCGGCCAGATCCGCCAGGCGCTGCTGGACCACAAGGTGGTCTTCCTGCGCGACCAGAGCCTGGACTACGCGCGCCAGGTGGCGTTCGCCGAGCGGCTGGGCACGCTCACCCTCGGCCACCCCACGCTGGCGTCCCCGCCGGACCAGCCCTTCCTGGAGGAGATCGATTCGCGCCAGGGCACCCGGGCCAATCACTGGCACACCGATGTCACGTTCGTGGACCGGCCCCCGGCCTTCACGCTGCTGCGCGCGGTGGTCATCCCGCCGGTCGGCGGCGACACGATCTGGGCCAACACGGTGACCGCGTACCAGTCGCTGCCCGCCGAACTTCGGGACCTCGCCGACCGGCTGCGGATCGTGCACACCAACGACTACGACTACGCTGCCGTGGCTTACCGCGCCGAGCGCGACGATGCGGCGGCGGCCCGGCGCAAGGAGTTCGTGTCGACCATCTACGAGACCGAGCACCCCGCGGTCCGGGTCCACCCGGAGACGCGGGAGCGCTCGCTGGTCCTGGGCGGCTTCGCCCGCTCGGTGGTCGGCTTCACGCCGCAGGCCTCCCGTGACCTGATCCGGATCCTGCAGGAGTACGTGACCCGCCCGGAACATACGGTGCGCTGGCAATGGCGCGCAGGCGACCTCGCGATCTGGGACAACCGGGCGACGCAGCACTACGCGATCTTCGATTACGGCCGCGAGCACCGGCGCGGCGAGCGGGTTACCGTGGCCGGGCCGGTACCGGTCGGCGTCGACGGACGGCCCAGCGTGGCGCTGAAGGGCGAGGCCACCGCCTACTACCGGAGCGCGGCGTGAGCGCCGCGCCCGGCACCGCCACGCAGTCGCGCGGCAGGGTGCCGCTCTTCAAGCGGCGGCGGCGGCGCATCTACGCCGCGGCCGCGGCGGCCGTGGCGGTGGTGATCGCTCTGATCGTCTGGGCGGTCACCCAGGGCAGCGGCAGCCCGGGGGCACTGCCGGGCTTCACGATCGCCTACGGCCAGGGAACCGTGGCCAACTCCGACAGCATCATCGACAGCGACCCGGCCCTGGCCGCCACGATCCCGGCGCACCTGCACTTCGTGCCCTTCGACGCGGGCGTGACCGCGATCGCCGAGATGCGCAGCGGCAGCCTGCAGGCCATCAGTGGCGTCGGCAACCCCCCGGTCGTCGGCGCCATCGGCACGAACACCGCGGTGGACGTGGTCATCGCGCAGAGCTTCGACGCCGACGCCCTGATCGTCCCCGGGTCGATAACGGCACCGGCCCAGCTGGCCGGCAAGTCCGTAGGAGTGCTCGTCGGCTCCTCGGAGGACTACGAGCTGCAGGGCTGGCTCGGCCTGCAGCACCTGACCTCCTCGGTCAAGGTCGTCCCGTTCGCCAGCGAGCAGGCGGCCGCCGCCGCCTACCTCGGCGGCTCGGTCACCGCGGCCTACGTCCAGGCCGGACCGGAAGCCCAGCTGATCGCCAGGGGCGGCCACCCGCTCACCGACGCCGAGCAGATCGCGAAACTGGGCATTCCCGGCCTGAACGTGGTCGCGGTGTCGCAGAACCTGGTCAAGAGCGATCCCGCGCTGGTGCAGAAGTACGTCTGCGCC
>Ga0335077_10011768_pt1 | contig 10931 bp, 9 predicted proteins | sample Lox_Sample_31_FD_207151 | JGI IMG/M metagenome (GOLD analysis project Ga0335077, IMG submission 207151) | Soil microbial communities from Loxahatchee National Wildlife Refuge, Florida, United States - Lox_Sample_3.1 | ecosystem: Environmental > Terrestrial > Soil > Wetlands | place: USA: Florida...
GATGCTTTGGAGAGGGAGTTGAGGGTCTGGGCACTCATGATCTCTTCAGTCTAAGCCTTACCGCTTCAAGGATCGGCCCAGGCTGTGTTTCCTTGTATTCCCACATCCGAATCGCTTCCTTCTTGTGCTCCTCATACAACTCAGACATGTACTCTTCGTATGCGTATTCGTCTTCCGACATGGACATTGCAGTATCCTCCCGTGGCGAGCGGTGCCAGATCTAGGTATCACCCTTCATGCAGCTTGGCGCGCGAACCTGTGGGGATCCAACCTAAGCTCAGCCCGCGCCAGAGTCGCGCAAGCGCACGTCAACAGGCCGAATCAAAATCGCGGCGTTTCTGCACGATTTGCTCGAGATACCAGGCCACCAGAGCGCCCACGGATATCCCCTCTTCTGCCGCTAACGCCCTAATCTCCCGGGCCAGCGTTGCATCAAGCTCGAGAGTAATTCTCTTTCTCATAGGCACGCGCTATCCGCGACTAATGATTATAAGTTCACGCCCGTAGAAGCCGCCTAGCGATCGAGCAATACAGGTCAACCGCTTCATCGAGCTCTTTTTTCTCCACGTACTCGCCTTCGGTGTGCGCAACGTGAATCGATCCCGGCCCCACCAGAAGCGGCTGACCCCAATTTGTCAGCCACGGGATGTCAGTGGTGAAAGCAGCGATCATGCTGGGTAGCCCATCGAGCGCGCGTACTCGCGCGAACGGAATCTCCAGAACAAACTCGGCCTGTGCCAGACCGGAAATAGTCTGCTCAATGTCCTTGCGGAGTTGCTCCGCCGGACCAACCAGCCGATAGAGCAATTGTGCGCGGGCATAGTCGGGAATCACGTTTGGCGCACGTCCACCCTCGATGACGCCGACGTTCAGCGTACAAGAGCCGACATCAGGGCTAGACGGGAGCTTCATTTCGCGTAACCGGTTCAGCGCTTCGAGAAGCTTGTCAATGGCCGATTCTCCCAGTTCGGGATACGCCGAGTGCGCCATCCGGCCATGCGCGGTGATTTCGACGCGCAGAGTGCCCTTTGAGGCCGTGGCTAAGCGGTTCTCTGTAGGCTCACCATTGATCAGAAATCTGCTGCCCGGGGATTGCTGGTTCGCGACCTTCGCACCCAGGCTGTCGCGTTCTTCGCCCACAAGAAAAAGCAGCCCGACGTAGATTCCTTCCTCCCGAAGGCGTTCCGCCGCCGCGATCTGGGCTGCGATGATCCCTTTCGCGTCACAGGAGCCTCGCCCGTAGATTCTAGTTGCATCTTCCGAGGAAGCAATAAACGGCGGCACCGTATCCATGTGCGTGGAGAGAACCACCGCAGGCCGCGGTTGTTGAGGAGAGATTGCGAAAACATTACTACGCTCGCCTTCCACAGCCATTTTGTTTGCTTGGTAACCAAGCCGGGAAAGTGCTCGATGCAGAAAGTCTGCGATCCGCGCTTCATTGCCCGTGATCGATTCAATGTCGACCAGCTGGCGCGTAAATGCGACAAGATCCATCGGAAAGAGAATATCTCACCTGCAGAAATTATGAGATGGGAGGGTGCTCGGCCATTGGACCGGGCAAAAGCGCGGCAGAGTTTGTTACTGTGATGTGTTGCATCGAACCTCGACGATCCGATCTTTCTTTCTCGACGGCCCTGCCGGCCGGCTTGAGGCCTTGCTCAATGCAGGCTCAGAGCATGCCACGCATGCCGCTCTGGTGTGCCATCCCATCCGCTTTATGGCGGGACGCTCCACAACAAGGTGGTCTTTCATACGATGAAGGCACTCCACAGTTTCGGTTTTCCTGTTTTGCGCTTCAATTTTCGTGGAACAGGGCTGAGCCAGGGCGAGCACGACGATGGCATTGGCGAGGTCGATGACGCGCGCGCCGCACTCGACTGGCTGGATCGCGAGTTTCATCTGCCGCTGGTCTTTGCAGGATTTTCGTTCGGAGCTGCGGTTGGGCTGCAGGCAGCGTGTCCTGACCCTCGCGTGAAAGCGGTAATTGGCTTGGGACTTCCGGTGCTGCCGGCAGAAGGACACGGTTACGATTTAAGCTTCTTGCAAACTTGCGCCCGGCCCAAACTGTTTATAAGCGGAGCGCGTGATCAGTTCGGCCCGCGTGTTGAACTTGAGCGGCTAGTCAACTCTCTTCCAGGACCGAAGAAATTCGTCCTGATCGAAGGAGCCGATCACTTTTTCGAGGGCCGATTGCGAGAGTTGCGGGAAGTGATCGAAAGCTGGCTGCGGGAAATCATCGCCACGTCATCTTCCTAGTTGTTCTCTGCGTAATCTCCGCGTGCTCTGCGTTCAAGAGCTTTTAACGCGGAGTTCGCAAAGATCTCGAACAATTCGCAGAGAAAGACGTACTGCTGGTACGCTCTAAGCTGCCGGTGTCTTCGAATTCAGATCGCGAGAGGCTTTCTGCCGAGATGCGGATCACGGCCCGGCATCTGTTCGAGCACGCATTGGCAGAATCCAAAGTCGAGCGTGCATTTCAGCGTAGCGTGCTGTGCGAACGCGGGGTGTTGCGCATCTGCGACGATCTGTACGATCTCTCTTCTTATCAGCGCGTATTCGTAGTTTCCATCGGTAAGGCTGCGCACACCACGGTGAACGCGTTACGGGCACAAGCTGGAGAGCACTTCGAAGGCATCATTGCCAGCTCCGTCGATCCCGGCGCGCAGCTCCATGGATTCCGCTATTTTCGCGGCGGGCATCCTACTCCCAATGCGGAATCGATTCGGGCCGCGGAAGCGATGCTGAAGTCTGTGCACTCGCTTGGCGAATCTTCGCTCGTCATTTTCATGCTCAGCGGCGGAGGGTCCTCCATTGCTGAGAAGCCGACCGATGATGGGATTTCCCCGGACGACTTGATTGCCGCTTATCGCGTGCTCGTGCACTCCGGCGCGCCGATTGCTGAGATCAATGCTATCCGCAAGCACCTGTCTGCGATCAAGGGTGGCAGACTGGCGCTGGCGGCCTATCCGGCGCAACAGGTCTCCCTTCTTGTTTCGGATGTGCCCGACAACGCTCCGGATGCGGTGGCCTCCGGGCCCACAATGCCGGATTCCACCTCGGTCGAGGACTGTTACAGAATTGCAGCTCAACACGCTATGAGCGGGCAGTTTCCAGTCTCGGTTCGAGGGCTTTTTCAACGGCGTGCGCTGGAGGAGACGCCGAAGTCTGACGATGCGGCGTTTCATCGCAGCCGCTGGTGGACCGTCTTGTCCAATGCTTCTTTGGTCGAAGCAGCCAAGACAGAAGCCGCACGTCGGGGATTCATGGTCGAAGTGGACAATAGTTGCGACGATTGGGATTATGTTCGCGCCGCTGATTATCTTCTGGGCCGATTGCGCGAGTTACGAGAAAAATCCGAGCGCGTTTGCCTGATCTCGGGTGGAGAAGTCACGGTGAGGGTCACGAATGGGGGCACTGGAGGACGCAATCAACAGTTCGCGCTGCAATGCGCTAGAAAAATCCCGGGTGAGAGTGTCACAGTTTTGAGCGCGGGCAGCGACGGGATTGACGGCAACAGCTCGGCGGCAGGAGCTATTGTCGACGGCACCACTCTCGCTCGGGCACAGGCCTGCGGGTTGGACGTGCAAGCGCACCTGACGAGCTTCAACGCTTATCCCTTTTTTGAGGCTCTGGGCGATGCCATCGTGACCGGGCCAACGGGAAATAATTTGCGGGACCTCAGAATCTTGCTCGCCTACTAGGAGCATCCGCCGTCATCTTGAGCGCTGCGGGAGCTTCGCAACGCGAAGCTCGTGCGGAGTCGAAGGACCGCTATGGCGACCTCGATCAGCAGCGGACAAGGGATTCTTCGACTCATGTTATGCTTCGCGAAAAAAGCACAACATTTCGCTCAGAATGACAACTGAAGGCTAGAAGAATTGCGTCACGCCCTCTTCCATCACCAGCACCCGGTCTTCAATTCCCGCCGCTTTGGCCTCGCGTTCGAGAAGCTGCAATGGCTCGTCGATCGGTTCATGCGACAAGCGAAACGTGCCATAGTGCATCGGAACCATCCAACGCGCATTGAGATCAAGGAAGGCGCGAGTAGCGTCCCTGGGATCGGCGTGGACATTGCGGAACGAGGGCGGATTGTAAGCTCCAATGGGCAGCAGCGCGAGCTCGGGAGAAAGCCGGCGTCCGATTTCGCGGAAGCCTGGAAAATAGGCGGTATCACCGGCGTGGTAGACGGAGTGCTTGCCCGCACTAAGCACGTAGCCGCCATATCCACGATGAGAATCTTTCAATATCCGGGCTCCCCAATGGCGGGACGGCACGTGAGTGACCGTCACCGCCCGATGGCGATAACTCTTCCACCAATCGAGTTCGACGACGTCGCCAAAGCCGAGATCAGAAACGAGGTCGAGCACATGATGAGGAACCACAATGATTGGCGCCTTGCCCCGTCGCCGGGCATGCTGTGCGATCTCGCGCAGCGACGGCCGGTGCAGGTGGTCAAAATGCGCATGCGTGACCAGCACCAGGTCGATAGCAGGCAGATCGCGAAGCTGCACGCCAGGCTTTCGCAATCGCTTCAAAACAAACAACCAGCGAGCAAAATTGGGATCGATAATGACATTTTGTCCGCCAATCTGCAGGAAAAAACTCGCGTGTCCAATAAACGTCAGACCCAGTTGTCCATTGCTCACCAACTTCGGCTTGTGAGTTTCACCGGTGAGGGGACTGACCGCGGAGTGTCGTACCAGGCGTCCGAAGGCGCGGGCGCGTTTGCGAAGTGCTGGATTTTTGAGACTCGCCTTTAACATCGGGGATCGACGAACTCACTCAGCCCGACTGCCCAAAGCTCCAACCGCGAGTGCTGAATTGTGAGCTCGGATGGAAACCCGTCCGGTTGAGTTGTCCCTATTCTAAGACAATCGCTATGAGATTGCTTGACCATCGGCGCCGCGTCAGTTTCTAATTCTTGTTCTGGCCTTAAATCACACACGGAGCAGGTATGCGAGTTGCTTTCTTGGGTTTAGGAATTATGGGGCGTCCTATGGCGTCCAATCTGATCAAAGCCGGCCACCAGGTGACGGTGTGGAACCGCACCGCCGGCAAAGCGGTAGAAGGTGCGACCATTGCGGCATCGCCGGCTGAAGCGGCGCGCGATGCCGAAGTGATTTGGATATGTGTCTCGGATACGAAAGCAGTGGAGAGCGTCATGTTCGGGCCGCAGGGGGCGCACGATTCATTAGCTGAAGGACAAATCATCGCCGATTCCAGCACCATCTCGCCTTCGGTGACTCGTCAATTTGCCGAGCGGGTGCGCGCCAAAGGAGTGCAATGGGTGGATGCTCCGATGACCGGGTCAAAGGCCGGAGCTGAAAGCGGCACGCTGATCTTCATTGTGGGTGGAGAAGAATCCGCCATTGAGAAGCTGAAGCCGCTATTCGCCGGCATGGGAAAGAAGTTCTTCCGCATGGGCGAAACCGGAAAAGGACAGGCCGCCAAGCTGGTCATGAACCTGCAGATCGCTCTGATTTACGAGGGGTTCGCCGAAGCCCTCACACTGGCCACCAAGCTGGGAGTGGACGCAGAGGCGCTTATACCGCTGATCCAGGCATCCATGGTCCACTCGGGTGTGGTGGAGTACAAGGCTCCCTTTGTGCTGAAGCGCGATTTTTCTCCAAACTTTCCTCTCCGGCTTATGAAAAAGGACCTTCGTCTGGCGCTGGAGTCTGCAAAAGAGGCTCGTGTGAAGTTGCCAGGTCTTGAGACCGTCGAAGAAATCTACGACATGGCCACCGAAGACGGCCATGAGAATCTCGATTACGCGGCGACTCTCACACTCCTGGAAAAATGGGCCGGCGTGGAAGTGAAGGGCGCCTCGGCTGCGTGATGAGTTCCCGATTGCGGTGACGGGCTATTTCAACCCGTCCACCACGTACAAGTCCGAGAGGATTCGGAAATAGTCGTACGCGTAGGATTTGCGGTCGGCGCTGAAGCGCACACCTCCCACGGTAACAACCCCTGCTGGGTCAGAGGGCGAGAAAGTCTTTACTTCCTCAATCTTCGAGGATCCGAGGTATGCGCGCACTAATTTTAAGGGAATCCCCGCTTTCTCCACGAGAATACTCTTGCCATCTTTTTCCCAATCGACGATGAGATCATCAGGAGAGAGCGATGCGGTAAGCGGCTGCGGATCGCCACCCTCCAGCGGATACAACCAGCGCTTTCGTTGTGAGTCTCGCGCCAGAAGGAACTTGCTATCTGGTGATACCAGCAAGCCAACGGTCCCTTCTGGTGTAATGGGTCGCGTCTTCCCGCTGTCCAAATCCATCGAGTAGGTGCGCGGCCCGTGGTTGGCGTCGTAAGCGCTGAAGACAATTGCATGTCCCGATGGCATCCAGCCCACTCGGACATGCTCTAGAGAATCATTGGTTACGGTTCGCGGTTGACCTGCGCCGGTCGGTAGCAATTCGACTTGTGCAGGAGATGCGAGATTGATAGCCGCGACCCATTTGCCGTCTGGCGACAGGGCAGGGAAATCGCCGGTACCCAAACGAACCGCGGGGCTACCGTCCATTCCGCGCATAAACACGGAGTAGTTGCTGCCTACGCCTTCTCCGCTTTCGAAAAATATAAGGTTCTTGCCATCGGGAGTGACGTCGCCCGTCAAGCTCCAATCCATCCATGAAAGGTCGCGTTCATTCTTGTCGCCATCGCGAAAACCAAGAGTGCCGAAGTGATCGCTCTCAACCGTCAAAAGAACTCGACCGTTCCGTGTGATGTCCTGCATGGTAAGCACACCCGGCACGCGGAGCACCAGGCGCTCCTTGCCCGACAGATTCATGGCATAGAGTGCTCGCGATGACCCTTCTTTCGAGGCTGTGAACCAGACTTCTTTTTCATCCGGGGACCAGGCGACGCCCTGAACGGTGATGAAGAAGCTCGAAGCGATCTTGATGTTGCCGTTCCGATCGAGAATTACAACCCGGCCATCATCTCCATTCGGCACATGATCAGCGATGGCAATCAAGTCGGCGCGTGGTGAGAACCGCACATGGCTTACCCAACCGCGAGGGCGGTAAATGACTTTTCCGATGGGAAACTCGAGGTTGCTACCTCGTCCGCCGAGCCGGACGACGGCGAGATCGGAACCGTCCGGGGTCCAATCGGCCCACGCGATGTCCTCCGCGACCTGGCGTGGCGCGCCTCCCGCCAGGGGCACTCGCCCCAGGGTTCCAGAAGCGGTGAATGGCGACACTTGACGTTGCTCCATGCTGACGGCAAGTTCACCATCGCTTGATACGCTCAGCAACTGCGTTTTTTCGAATCCCAGAGCGCGGGAATCCGTGCTGTCGAAGCGCGTAGTGAACAGTTCCGTGGGCCGCCCTTCGAGCGCGGCGCCATAGATGATCGTTTGACCGTCAGGTGAAAAACGCCCCGAGAGAATGGTGCCACGCCGGAAAGTGAGACGATGGAAGTGTGGAATCGAGGCTCGGGCCGAACCTTGGCCGGCCAGGTAAACCACTGCCAACGCCGCGCAGAGCACAACAGCGGCGGCCACGGGCAGCCGCCATGCTCGCCGTTCGCGAATCGGTGTGATCGGCTGTTTTCCTGAGGTGGTCGCAGATGAAATGCCGGTCAGCACTTCCAGGCCAAAAGCGACATCGCTGATGGAATGAAAGCGCTGCCCAGGATTCTTTTCCAGGCAGTGCCGCACAATTCGTTCCACGGCGGGCGGAACATTGAGGACAGTCTCAGTCAGTTCCGGCGGGTCTTCCTTCAGGATTGCGCTCATCGTGTCGGCGGCAGTTTCCCCCCGAAACGCCCGCTTGCCGGAGATCATCTCGTAGAGAATGGCGCCGAACGAGAAGATGTCGGAACGAGCGTCCGCTTCTTTTCCCCGAACTTGTTCCGGAGACATATAGCCGACCGTGCCCATAACCACGCCGGGTTCGGTAACGGCCTGGATGGTCGGAGCATCGCCACTGTCGCGAGCTACCTCGGGACGCGTCAGTTTGGCCAAACCGAAATCTAAAATCTTTACCCGCCCGTCGTTGGTAATGAACAGGTTTTCGGGCTTCAGGTCCCGATGCACGATGCCTTTGTCGTGGGCGGCTCCCAGACCCCTTGCAACCTGCAATGCGTAGTCAATGGCTTTACGAGTCGAAAGGCCTCCGCGCTTCAGGATTTCCCGGAGCGTCTCTCCTTCCAGCAATTCGGAGACGACGTAGGGAGCACCTTGGCTCTCGCCGATATCAAAAATAGAAAGGATGTTGGGATGGTTGAGTGCGGCCGCCGACCGTGCCTCCTGCGCCAAGCGCTGCAGCCGGTCCCGATCCGTCGAATACGAAGCCGGTAAAATCTTAATTGCTACCGTGCGATCCAGCCGGCCGTCGTGGGCGCGATAAACCTCGCCCATACCGCCCGCTCCGATCAGCGACTGTATCTCGTAGGGGCCGAGCTTAGTGCCTGCACTGAGAGCCATAGGGCTGGAATTATAGTCGAGTCGCCAGCAGGAAAAGTTTTGGAAGGCCGCATATTGGGATTCAACCAGAAACCCAGAGTACGTCCTGCGCCACCCCGCCCTGTACTCTCGTAACCTACTCGGAACGTTCGTATTACATAACTATTACAAACGAAGTCGGTTCACCCTGCTAAGGTATTCCAGCATCGGAAAAGGGAAACTCCAGCCAAATGGAACTCGAAGCTCTCAATCGCAAAGCCGCCGCTAACAACGAAATCAACTGGGTAACCACGATCTTCATGGCGCTGTTTCACGCCGGGGCCGTCGCTGCGCTTTTTTTCTTTACCTGGAAAGCGTTTTTCGTCGCGTGTTTCTTATGGTGGATCTCCGGAAGTCTGGGCATCGGAATGTGCTATCACCGGTTGCTCACACACCGCGGTTATAAAACGCCAAAATGGCTGGAATACTTTCTGACCGTTTGCGCAACCACTGCTCTCGAAGGTGGGCCGATCTTCTGGGTCGCCACGCACCGTATTCATCATCAGTTCTCTGACCAGGAAGGCGATCCGCATTCACCGATCGACGGCAAATGGTGGGCTCACATGGGCTGGATTCTCATGGGCAAGTCCATGCACCATGACACCACCACGTTGGCGAAGTACGTTCCTGACCTCGCCAAAGACAAATTCCACGTCTGGATCACTAAGTATCACTACGTTCCTACGATCGTGGTGGGTTTGGTGCTGCTGGCCATCGGTGGGCTGCCATTTCTGCTTTGGGGCACGTTCCTGCGAACCACCGTCGGCCTGCATGCCACGTGGATGGTCAACTCTGTTACTCACACGTGGGGATCGCGACGCTTCGCGACTCGCGATCTTTCCACCAACAACTGGTGGGTGGGGTCACTGCTCACGTTTGGCGAGGGCTGGCACAACAACCACCATGCCCATCCGGTGTCGGCACGGCACGGGCTTGCCTGGTATGAAGTCGACATCAATTGGTACGGAATCTGGGTTCTGAAAAAACTCGGCTTGGCCCGGCATGTGTATCGGGTGAGATTGTCGAAGCTGCCGCCACGGCCCGCACTGGTTCCTGCAATTACCACCCTCGACCTGGCCGCGACGACATCTTCCGCTGTGTCCGGCGACTAGGCGATTCGCTTTAATGTCCCGCCGCTGATGCGGCGCATTTTGCCTCCGTTGTTGGCGCCGGTCCACCCGTTGAAAATCACGTGGGATGGCTGAAGCCGATGCCCTGATACAAATCCTCTTCTTTAAGATTTTCGCGGCCAGACCCGCTTCCCTGAAGGATTACAATCTCATCATTATTCCGCGTGGGTGTGGGGCCGACACCGCGACGAAGGAGAAAATCGTGAAAGTGCTCTTGCTTTCCATGCCGGATTCCTTCGAGCACATGCCTCCCGTCGCGGTTCGCATGCCCAACGGCGCTCTCACCTCGCTGGCAGGCAATGTCGATCCCCATCATCGCGTCGCAGTTGCTGACCTGATTCTGGTCCAGGGCCGGTCGGGTGAAACCGTTACTCGACTGATGCGCGAACTCGACCCCGATGTGGTCGGCTTCTCCACGATGACGTTTCAGAGACGGACCGCAGCGCGCCTCATGGCCTTGGTACGAGAGCTCAAGCCCAGCGTTAGAGTGGTGGCTGGCGGCTACGATCCCAGCCTGGCTCCCGAAGCCTACAGTCAAATGCCCGTGGACTTCATTGTGCGCGGTGAAGGCGAACTTACATTTCGCGAGCTGTTGCGCGCCCTGGAGGGGAATGCCTGCTTCGATCGCATCTGCGGCCTGTCTTATCGAAAGGGCGACGAATGGCAGCACAATCCCGGCCGGCCGGTTTCGCGGCTGGAAGGCGATCAAGTTGGGCTGCCCAATCGCAACGCGCGTATGCTCAGCGGATATACTTTGCTCGGCCGCCAAGTCGATGTGGTCGAGACTTCGCGAGGCTGTACCTATGACTGCAGCTTCTGTTCGATCATCGAAATGCGCGGTCGCAATTTTCATACCTACAATTTCAATCGTGTCATTGCGGACATCCGCGATGCGCGCGATCACGGCGCGCGCACCATCTTTCTCGTTGATGACAACATCACCCTCAACGTGCGCCGGTTCGAAGCGCTTTGCCAGACGATCATCGACGCCAAGCTGAATACGCTCGATTACTTTGTGCAAGGGATGACCTCGGCGATTGCGGATCACGGCGAGACCCTGGCGCCGTTGATGCGCCGAGCCGGATTCCGCTATGTTTTTCTCGGCATTGAAAATATTCTTGAGAACGATTTGGAGTTCCTGAAAGCAGGCGCCAAGAACACAGAACATATCAATGGAAATCGCGGAAATGCCACCCTGAAAGCGATCGACTACCTGCACCGACACAAAATGTATGTCGTGGGTGGCCTGATTGTGGGCAATCCGGACGATACCTCTGAGTCCATCCAAGCGAACCTGGAGTTTGCCTGCAGATATGTCGACTGGCCTTATATCCAGCATCCGACGCCCT
>Ga0335077_10011771_pt1 | contig 10930 bp, 9 predicted proteins | sample Lox_Sample_31_FD_207151 | JGI IMG/M metagenome (GOLD analysis project Ga0335077, IMG submission 207151) | Soil microbial communities from Loxahatchee National Wildlife Refuge, Florida, United States - Lox_Sample_3.1 | ecosystem: Environmental > Terrestrial > Soil > Wetlands | place: USA: Florida...
TGCGAGCGTGTGCGCGCTTCTTCGCGGGGTTGGCTTGCGTCTTGGCCGTGGCCGAGCGCGCGGCTTTCGGCGGTTCCATCACCACGTCGGGCGGAGATTGACTTGCCAACTGCTGCAGTACCGCTACCGACGGCAGCTTCTGTTTGACTCGCAGCACCGGCTCAAACAAGTCGCCGTGTTGTTTGACGCGCTCCACCACCTGGGCGGAGTCGAACACTAATAGCTTCGCATCGCGTTTCTTCAGGCAGTTCTCCACCTCCCGCCAAGTCACCGGGGTCGAAGCTGTGGGCCGTTCCTTGGCGCGGAGCGAGTATACGCACACGGTCGTCTTATGGTCGTCGTTCTGGCTCCAGTCGACAAACACCTTGCCGGTGCGCAGGGTCTTCTTCATGTCCGAGACGACAAGGTCAGGATGCTGCCGCTCCAGCACGCGCGCCAGCTCGTGGGCAAACGGCTTAGTTTGGTCGTAGGTGACCGGCGTGTTCAGCGGCACGTAGATTTGCAGCCCCTTCGAGCCTGAAGTCTTGGCGAAGCTCTGCAGTCCAAGTTTGGCGAAGATGTCTCGCACCCACAGTCCCACCTGACAGCACAGAACCATATCGGCGGGTGGGCCAGGATCGAGGTCGAACACGATGAACGTGGGCTGCAGAATTTTCTTACCAAGCGACAGGCTGGTGTGCAGCTCGAGATCGGCAAGGTTGGCAGCCCACACCAGCGTTGGCAGGTCTTCGATCAGGCAGTAGTCCATCCAGCGGTTATTTCCCTCGCTCCACACCTTCACCGTCTTCACCCATTCTGGACGGTGCGTTGGGCAATTTTTCTCGTAAAAGAACATGCCGCCCACGCCGTTGGGATAGCGCTTCATGGTCAGGGGGCGTGCCTCGAGGTGCGGCAGCAGCGCGGGAGCGATGCGCACGTAGTAGTCGATGACCTGCCCTTTGGTGAATCCCACATCGGGGTACAGGACTTTGTCCAAGTTGGACAGCTTCAGACTGCGACCATCGACCTCGACTACGCTTTCGCTTTTTGGCATCGGCGCCTCGCGTGCATCTTGGAATGATGCAATCGCTCGAAACAAGTATGCAAGGCAGTGCGGAAGGGCACTTGCCGGCGGCTTCGCCAGTGTAAGCTATTCGGCAAAGCGAGGGGCCCTAGGGCCATGACCGCCGCGCAATCCCAACCGCTGCCGCGTCCGCCACTCCAGCCGCAAACCACGCGCGGCGTTGCAGCGCTGTTGCCGCTCTACTTTGTGGTCTTCGCCGGGTTCGTCGGTTACAGCCTGATGATCACCGTATTTACGCCGATGCTGTTGCGCAGCGACAGCCCGCTGATTGCCGCCCGCGATCCCATGTCGAAGCGCACGATATTGTTGGGATTCCTGTTGTGCCTTTATCCGCTCGGACAGTTTCTGGGTTCGCCGGTTCTGGGCTCGCTGTCGGATCGCTTCGGCCGAAAGCCAATATTGCTGATCTCGCTTTCCGTTACTACTGTCTGCTACGCCTTCATCGCCCTTTCGCTCAGCCTTGGCAGCTTCGCTCTGCTCGCCGCAGCATCAATCATTGCCGGTCTGGCCGAGGCCAACATCGTCACCGCTCAAAGTGCGATTGCCGATGTCTCCGCCCCACAGGACCGCAATCGCCTGTTCGGATACATCTACATGAGCGTGAGTTCGGCTTACATTGTGGGACCACTGGTCGGGGGGAAGCTGGCCGACCCGTCGCTGGTGCACTGGTTCAGCTATGCAACCCCATTCTGGATGGCCTTTGCGCTGCTGGCGCTGACCGGGGCGGCTACGGCGCTGCTCTTCTCCGAAACCCACTCCGTCGCCGACCGCCGGCCCGTGCCTTCGATGCGGACCTTCACCAATCTAACCGCCGTCATCAGCGACACGCGGCTGCGCCGGCTGTACTGGCTGAACTTCCTGTTCTATCTGGCCATTTTCGGCTTCTTTCGCTGCTATCCCATGTACCTAGTGGATGAGTATCACCTAGGTGTTTCGCGGATCTCCGAGTTCGTGGCCTGGGTAGGGGTGCCGATCGTGCTGGCCAACCTTGGGCTCACCAGCTTTCTGTCGAAGCGGGTGGCCATCAAGACGCTGGCCGTGTGGTCGGGACTGCTGACCGGCGCGTTTTGCGTCGTGGTGGTGGTGCCGCACCCGATGCGGGCGCTTTGGGTCACGCTGTTCCTGACATCAGCGGCATTGGCGCTATGCCTGCCGTCGTGCGCCACCCTGCTTTCGAATGCCGCCGGCACCGCCGATCAAGGCCGCGTGATGGGCAACAACCAGGCCTTACAGGTCGGCGCCGAAGCCCTGTCAGGGGTCGTAGGCGGTCTGCTCGCCGCCGTGTTTGTGAAGTTGTCACTGATCGTGCTTGGCGCCGTCGCTATCCTCGCTGCCCTTCTGCTCCACAGCCATCGCACGGTCCCGCCCCGCGCCGCTGGCGGACAGCAACTTTAGGAGCGCCTTCCTTTTTGACAATGGCAACAACGCCGAAGCCGTGTTTGCTCATCCAACGGTAGGCCGTGGCGACTGAAGTCCAGCTTCCGGTAAGCAGTTCCGTGCCTCCCGCTTTCCCGCCGGAGCAGCGCGCGCTATTCTGTGAAGTGCTCCAGCACATGAACCGCGCTGGCGTGCCATATGTGGTCGCCGGCGCCTTCGCGCTCCAAAAGCACACCGGCATCTGGCGCAACACCAAAGACCTCGACCTTTTCTTGCCGCCGGAAGCGGTCCCCGAGGCGCTGCGCCATTTGCAGGAGCAAGGCTTCGAGACAGAGGTCCGCGACCCCGTCTGGCTGGCCAAGGCACATCGCAAGGGCTACTTCGTCGACCTCATCACGGGCATGAGCAATGCCGTCATCACCGTTGACCAGTCGTGGATCGACCGCGGCATCGAATCAGTTGTCCTCGACGTGCCGACGCACGTGCTGGCGCCCGAGGAACTGATCACCTCCAAGCTCTTTGTCAACTTCCGCGAGCGCTTTGATGGAGCCGATGTAGTGCACATCATCTACGGCAGGCGAGGGCGGCTCGACTGGCAGCGCCTGCTCCAGCTAGTGGGTGAGCACTGGGAGTTGCTGCTATGGGAGCTTGTCCTGTTTCATTATGTGTATCCCGCGCGGCATGACTATGTTCCGCGGGATGTCTGGAATGAACTGCTGGCGCGATTGCGCGGCTCCCTGGATGAGCCGTCGTCGATGCCGTTCCGCGGCAGTCTGATTGACGAGAAGATGTTCGCCATCGACGTAAAAGAATGGGGGCTGGAGAACGTTTTGGCGGAGCAGCGCCGCCAGCGCGAACCGAAGATGGACGGCGACTCCACCCAACCCGCACATTACGAGCAAGACGAGCTATGAAGATCGCAGCCGTCGCCGATCTGCACTTCAGCCCGCAAGTTCACGACAAAGTCCGCGAGCATATGAATCGCGTCCGCGAAGAGGCGGACGTGCTCGTGCTCGGCGGTGATCTCACCAACTTCGGCCGCCCGGAAGAGATGGAGTCGCTGCTGAACGTTCTGGTTAGGCTGCGCATCCCCACCATCGCCGTGCTGGGCAATCACGATTATGAAAGCGGCCGCGCTGACGAACTGATGAAGATGATGACCGAAGCGGGGATGAAAGTGCTCGACGGCACAGCGTACGAGCGCGATGGCGTCGGCTTCGCCGGAACCAAGGGCTTCCCCGGCGGCTTCGGGCGCGGCGCGCTGACCGCATTCGGCGAGCCCGAGGTCAAAGCCTTCGTGCAGGCGGCCATCGACGAGGCGTTAAAGCTGGAGCGGGCGCTGTCGCAGCTGCGCACGCAGAAGCGCGTCGTCGTACTGCACTATGCGCCCGTTGGCGACACAGTAAAGGGTGAGCCGCCGGAGATTTTTCCGTATCTTGGCAGTTCCCGTCTGGCTGAGGTCGTGGACCGCCACGGGGCCGATCTGGTGCTGCATGGCCACGCGCATGCCGGCAGCCCCGAGGGCAAGACCACCGCGGGCACGCCTGTGTACAACGTGGCCATGGCGATCAATCAGGCACAGAACGGCACAGTGTACCGGGTCTTCGAGGTGTAGACCTACAGCTTGTTCAGCCCGTCCAGAGCTGCCACTTTGTAGGCCTCTGCCAATGTGGGATAGTTGAACACGGTATCGCGAAAATACTCAATGGTCCCGCCCATCGTTAGTACGGCCTGCCCGATATGTACGATTTCCGCGGCGCGCTCGCCGATGATGTGCACGCCCAACAGCTTCAGCGTCGTGGGATCGAAGATGAGCTTCACGAATCCCTGATCGTCGCCCAGCATCTGGCCTTTGGCCAGCTCGGCATAGCGCGAAATACCGATCTCATACGGGACCTTGTCGCGCGTCAGCTGTTCCTCAGTCGCTCCCACCATGGAAATCTCGGGAATCGTATAAACGCCGTAAGGAATCAGGTTCGGCGGAATGCAGGCGGCGCGGCCGAAAATGTGGCTGCTGGCCAGCCGTCCCTGTTCCATTGACGTGCTGGCCAATGCGGGAAATCCGATGACATCGCCGGCCGCGTAAATATGCGGCACCGTGGTCTGGAAGTTGTCGTTGACGATGAGCTTGCCGCGCCCGTCAGGTACCAGTCCGACGGCTTGTAAATTCAGCAGGTCGCTGTTAGCCTGCCGTCCCACCGCATAGAGCAGCGCCTGTCCATGCACCGTCTTGCCACTCTCCAGCTTGGCAAAGACGCGATCGCGCTCCTCGTCATGTCCAACCTGCACCACTTTTTCGCCCAGGCGAAACACGGTACCGAGTTGTCGCAGTTGGAAGCACAGACTCTCCACAACCTCCCGGTCGGCGAACTCCAACAACGTAGGCCGCTGGTCGAGAAGCGTGACTTTCACGCCTAGCGCCGCGAACATCGAAGCGTATTCCAGGCCAATGATGCCCGCACCCACGACAATCAGCTCACGTGGCAGTTCCTCTAATTCGTGCACCTGATCGGAATCGAAAATGCGTTTGCCGTCAATTGGAATGTCGGCGCTGTGCGCGGGCCTCGTGCCACAAGCCAGCACAAAGTGATTGCCGCGTAGCACGGTGTACCCTTCCTCGCTGGATACCTCCATGCTGTGGGGATCGAGGAATCGTGCATTGCCCTCGTACACCACCACGCGATTACGCCGCAGTTGCGACTTGATGACCTCGATCTCGCGCGCCATCACCGCATCGGCACGGAACACGAGGTCCTGCATGCAGATGTTTTCCTTCAGTGCGTAACCGCGCCCGTAGAACGTGCGCTGGCGCAGTCCGCTCAGATAGAGGATGGCCTCGCGAAACGTTTTGCTGGGGATTGTTCCCGTATGCACGCAGACGCCGCCAATGGTGCGCTTGCGCTCGATGACGGCGACCCTCTTGCGCATCTTGGCGGCGCAGATAGCCGCCTTCTGGCCAGCCGGGCCGCTGCCGACGACGATCAGGTCATAGATGTTGTTTGTGCCGGCGTCTGTTGCGGGCAACGTAGTACTCCTGAGTAGGATGAGCAGAGCTAGAACCTAACATCAAACGTAGCAGAACGGAAGCGGGCGCGGCAGCCCAACGGCAAATGGGGGCCGACAATTCATCGTGTATTGACAATCGCGAAGCGCTTAGAGCCTTGTCAAACAAAGGCTGCATATTTAGCCGAGCCGGCGCTTCGACTGCGCGGTATGACTGAGAATAGCCTCCCATGTTGCGCTCCGCTCCTCGCCTCTCTAGACTTGAAAGCGATGAGTAAACTCGGAACTCTCAAAGGTTATTTCTGGTGGACGTATCCGCGCGGCAGCATTCCTTACGACGTGATGGTCAGCGTCATTCTGGCGTTCATTTTCCTGGCGCCGCTGTGTGTCAACTTTCGCGACAAACCGCAGCCTCGCCCGCCGCGCCAGACGGAAGTCGTGGCCCAGCAGGAGGGGGACGGGTTTCTCTACACCGTGGACGCCTCGGCGGTGCGTGCGGGAAGCGACGCCGAAACGCGCGAGTCTCTGTTGCGCGTGATCGAGCCGATCACCGGAGAGGTTACCATCGATCGCTACACCGCCGTCCATGACCATGACAATAACGTCACGGCTTACAAGGTCTGGGCCCACCGCTGAAGTTGCGAAGCAACTCCGGCAGCGAATCTGCTCTCATTCATAAGGCATGATGAAGAAGCAATATATCGCGTTACTCAGCTGTTTCATTTTGACTGCGACGCTGGCGGCATGCGCGCAAAATCTCGAGGCGGTACTAGCCTCGATGGACCGGGCTGCAGCCAATTTCCACACGGCACAAGCCGACTTTAACGCCGACATGTACCAGAAGGTCGTAGATGAGCATGACTTCCAGAAGGGCACGATGTACTTCCACAAGGAGGGCGGCAGCATCGACATGGCTGCTGACATCACCGAACCCGACAAGAAGTACGTGCTGTTCGCCAACGGCATCGTCAGCTACTTCCAGCCTTCAATCGATCAGGTGACGCAATACAACGCAGGCAAGAACAAGGCGGAAGTCGAGAGCTATCTGGTGCTGGGGTTTGGCGGCGGCGGTCACTCGCTGACCAACTCGTATGACGTGCAGTTCGGCGGCATGGAGCAGGTGCAGGGCGTCAATGCGGGCAAGCTTCTGCTTAGCCCGAGGTCGCAGCGCGTGCACAACATGTTCCAGACGATCACGCTGTGGATTGATCCCGCGCGGGGCGTTCCCGTGCAGCAACGGTTTGACGAGCCCTCGGGCGACTACCGTATCACTAAGTACAGCAACATCAAGGTTAATCAGAAGCTTCCCAGCGATGCATTCAAACTGAAGACGAATGGGAAAACGAAAATTGTGAAACCCAATGGGTGAAAGCAGGGGCCAGGGGCTGGGGATAAGGAGTTAGCAAAACGCGTTATCGCCAATATACGAAGCCGATCACCACTCGTTAGTTTCTAGTCCGCAGACTGCGGGTTCCCTGCCCCAGCCCCGGACTCTTATTCCTTCTTCCCGTTGTCCATCGGCTGTTGTGTCTGCTCCGGCGCGTTGCTCTTCATCTTGTCGGAGTTTTTGATGAAGAGTACGCTCTTCCAGATGTCGTCGTCGGAGAGCACGCCGTCCCAGCCGGGCATGGCCGTATAGCGAACCCCATACTTCACAACGTAGAAAAGGTTGCCGTCGGGATCATCGGGCGTGTGGTTCATCAGTTGCGGCACGCTGGGATAGAACTTCCTGTGCATGAGTGATTCGGGCTGTTTCAGGTCGCCATGGCAGACGGCGCAGTTCTTGTCGTAGACCTTCGAGCCGTCGGCAATGTTCTCCATCGTGGGCTGGAAGGGATTGGCCTGCTTGGGCGCGTGGTCGTCCACCCACTCGTCGACCGACTGGTTGGCGGTGCGCCGCTCAAATGGACTCGGCGCGGGACCGACGGCGCGTGTGTCGAAGCGGCCGGTGGTGACGTAGAAGTACCCGCCGCCGAAAATCACCAGCAGCGTGAGGATGACTCCGAAGATGAATCCGCGCATTAGTCTCCTTGAATGATTGGGTATTGGCTTGTGTTTCAATACCGCCGCAGACGCCGCGCCTCGCGCACGATATCTTCCACTCTGGGTAGAAACACCTCTTCCAGCGGCGGCGAGAAAGGGACAGGCGAATCGACCGAGGCGATGCGCGTGATCGGCGCGTCCAGCGAATCAAAGCACTCTTCGTTGATGATGGCCGCAACCTCACCCGCGATACCGCCGGTCTTCGTGTCCTCGTGCAGTACGATGACGCGATTGGTCTTCTCCACAGTCTGCTTGATGGTTTGACGGTCGAGCGGAAGCACCGTGCGCAGGTCGACCACCTCCAGTTCGATGCCTTCCTTGGCCAGGATTTTCCCCGCTTCGAGCGCGGTGTAGACCATCGCCGCATAGGTGATGATGCTCACATCGCGGCCCTCGCGCGCCACTCGCGCCTTGCCGATCGGCACCGTGTAGTCCCCGGCGGGCAGCTCTTCCTTGATGCGCCTATACAAAAACTTGTGCTCGAAGAACAGCACCGGGTTGTTATCGCGGATGGCCGACTTGATAAGACCCTTCGCATCGTACGCGCTCGCTGGACAAACCACCTTCAGTCCCGGAGTATGTGCGAAATAAGTCTCGGGGTTCTGCGAGTGGAACGGGCCACCGTGCACCCCTCCGCCGGACGGACCACGCACTACCACCGGCACCGGCGCACCCCAGCGAAAATGAGCCTTGGCCAGCATGTTGGTGATCTGGTTGAAAGCGCAACTGATGAAGTCCATGAACTGGAACTCGGCAACAGGCCGCATGCCGGTAAGCGCCGCGCCGAAGCTGGCATTGATGATGGCCATCTCGGAGATGGGAGTATCCACTACGCGCTCCGGGCCGAAGCGGTCGATGAAGCCGTCGGTCACTTTGAAGGCGCCGCCGTAGATACCAATGTCTTCACCGATGCAGAAGACGGCGGGATCACGCTCCATCTCCTCCCAGAGGCCCTGGCGGATGGCTTCCAAATAGGTCACTGCGGCCATGTAAATTTCAACATTCCCCTCGTAGCGTCTTTCAATGGTACCAAGACTTACGGAGACTTGACTTGAGGGGTGCGGAACGACTTGTCTCACTCGTGATGCTGTTTGAAACTACAGCACTCCTGTTCGCGGTGTTTGTTTCGCAATCCTCTGTCCGCGGCCTAGAATCGAATAAGTATGCGATTCTCCCACCACATCAGCATCACCGGCGACGCGCTAAAGCGATGGTTTGTCGCCCAGTGCTACAACTCGCTGGCTATCGGAGCGCTGTGGTGGGCTGGACTGTGGTATCTGCATGTGCCGTTCGCGCCATTCTGGGGGATCCTTGCCGCATTTTTCCAGTTCATCCCGCACTTCGGGCCGGTGTTGGCATTCTTCGGACCGGCGCTGGCGGCGCTGTTCTCCGATGGCTTCGAAGGATTTCTTTACGTCCTCATTCTGTACGGTGCGGTCGTCGTGATCGACGGATTACTCTTGCAGCCGGCTATCATGCGCCGTACCGCGCGCGTCCCCGTCTGGGCGTCGTTGATCGTGCCCATCCTGCTCGGCATCATGTTTGGTTTTTGGGGATTGCTGCTGGCCGCGCCTTTGTTGGCAGTGATCTTCGCGTATCGCGCACACGGAAGATCACGCGTGCAGCCGGGCATGCCGCGGCAGACGCCGCCGGGTCAGGTCATAACTGGAGGACAGTTGATCTCACCTGGCGGAACGGGCGAGATTTCGCGTGATGGACGATAGAGCAGGCCTTTAGGCTCGCGCGTTGGCGGCCTTTACCGCATCGCGTCTTCCACTTCGCTGAGCCAGTCGGGGCGCTTGAGCAACTCGCGCGGCTTGGGTCCGTCGGCGGCGCCCACGATGCCGTCCTTCTCCATCAGGTCGATGAGGTGCGCGGCGCGGCCGTAGCCGATGCGCAGTCGGCGTTGCAGCAGCGACGTTGAAGCCTTGCCGTACTCGAGCACGATACGAACGGCATCCTGATACAGTTCGTCGTGCTCATCTTCGCCGGAGGCGGCGCCGTCAATGCCACCGCCCTCGCCGGAGTCGGAATCCTCACGCGGTGCTTGCAGGAAGTTTTCTTCGTATTGCGCCTGCGCCTGCGCGCGCCAGAACTCGACCACCGCCGCGATCTCTTTCTCGGTGACGAACGGGGCGTGTACGCGATGCACGCGCGCCGAGCCATTGGGCAGATACAGCATGTCGCCGCGGCCCAGCAGCGCCTCGGCGCCATTAGCATCGAGAATGGTACGCGAGTCGACCTTCGTCGCAACACGGAACGAAATTCGCGCCGGGAAATTCGCCTTGATGAGCCCGGTGATGACATCGACCGACGGCCGCTGGGTCGCCAGTACCAGATGAATGCCGACAGCGCGCGCCATCTGCGCCAGGCGCGTAATCGACGCCTCGACGTTTTGGCCGTCCAGCATCATCAGATCCGCCAACTCGTCGATGATGATGACGATGTAGGGCAGCGGACGCTCCTCGCTGTCGTCCTCGAACAGGCTGCCGCTGTTGCCGTCGAACAGCTTGTTGTACTGGTCGATATTGCGCACGCCTTTTTCGGCGAGCACTTTGAGGCGCCGCTCCATCTCGCGCACGGCATTGCGCAGCGCATTCGAAGCGAGTTTCGGCTCGGTGATGATGGGCGTGTGCAGGTGCGGCACGCCTTCGTAATTGCCCAACTCCAGCCGCTTCGGGTCCACCAGGATGAGCCGCACCTCCTGCGGCGTCGCCTTATAGAGGATCGACATGATGAAGGCGTTGATGGCAACGCTCTTGCCCGAGCCGGTCGACCCCGCGATGAGCAGGTGCGGCATTGTGTTCAGCTCCGCGGTTACAATGCGGCCGTTGATGTCCTTGCCCATGGCCAGCGTCAGCTTTGACTTGGTTCCGATGAACTCCTGCGCCTCGACCACCTCGCGCAGCCAGATGGTTTCGCGTTCGTGGTTCGGCACCTGGATGCCAACCGTTGACTTGCCGGCCATGCGCTCGATGAGGATGCTTTCGGCGCGTAGCGCCAGGCAGAGGTCGTCACAAAGGCTGGTGATGCGGCTGTACTTGATGCCGGCTTCGGGCTTGAACTCAAAAGTCGTGACCACCGGCCCGGGATTGATCTGCACGACTTGGCCCCGCACATCGAACTCACCGCATTTTTCGGCGAGGATTTGCGCCAGGTTCTTCAGTTCGAATTCGTCGATGGCGCTGTGTTCGTCCGGCCGATGCAGCAGGGTGGTAGAGGGCAACTTGTAGCTGCCGACCAGGCGGGGCATGGTGGTCTTGCCATGCGGCGTCGCGTCGGCACGCGAGGCCACCGCGATCTCCTCAGCATCCGGCACGACTTCCGGCGCAGGCGGCGCGACCGGCTTCTCCTCTGCCTCGAACATGCGCTCGATACCGCTCTTGAGCGAAGTGAGGTTTGGTAGCGGAACCGGCGGTGCAGTGTTAACCGGCGCGGGATCTT
>Ga0335077_10011772_pt1 | contig 10930 bp, 6 predicted proteins | sample Lox_Sample_31_FD_207151 | JGI IMG/M metagenome (GOLD analysis project Ga0335077, IMG submission 207151) | Soil microbial communities from Loxahatchee National Wildlife Refuge, Florida, United States - Lox_Sample_3.1 | ecosystem: Environmental > Terrestrial > Soil > Wetlands | place: USA: Florida...
GACGGGTATTCCGGGGAAGCCGGCACCCGAACCAACGTCCACAATCCGCAGAGGATCCGGCGGAAGATGGACTCCGAGGAAAAGCGACTCGCAGTAGTGACGCTCGACGGTTTCCTCAACTGACCGCACCGACGTCAGGTTGAGCACCCGATTCCATCGCGCCAGAAGTTGATAGTGGTTTTCCAGTGTAGCGATCTGATCGGCAGTCAGATGGACTATTCCGGTCAGCTTTTGGGCGAGTAGCTCAGCAAACACGAGCTAAGCTCAAATAACAATCCAGAATGGCGACGGCGGCGGGAGTGACGCCGGGGATGCGCGCGGCTTGCCCGATGGTTTCGGGACGGACGCGCTCCAGCTTCTGCTGGATTTCACGGGAGAGCCCGGGAATGCCCCGGTATTCGAACTCTGTGGGAATCCGCCGTCCTTCCGAGTTCTTCAAACGCTCGATCTGGCGCTCCTGCTGATCGATATAGCCGGAATACTTGATCTCCGTTTCGACAGTGGTCAGTAAACCCAGGGCGGGCTCGGACCCGAGCGTTTCCTCGATCCAGGGCAAAATCTCGCTAATCGACGACTCCGGCCGCTTAAGGCGTTGGCCGTGTTTATGGTCTTTTAGCGCGCGGGTTAAGCGCTCCTTTTGCGCCTGCTTGCGAACGAACAGATCCCAGCGGGAATCATTCACCAAGCCGGCCCGTCTGCCGGAGGGGGTCAGACGCTCGTCGGCATTGTCAATGCGCAAGTGAAGACGGAACTCGGCACGCGAGGTGAACATCCGGTATGGCTCGTCGGCCCCTTTGGTGACGAGATCGTCGATCATAATGCCGGTGTAGCCTTCGGTGCGTCCGACGATCAACGGATCGTTGCCCGAGAGGCGGGAAGCGGCATTGATACCGGCGATCAGACCCTGGCAGCCGGCCTCCTCGTAGCCGGACGTGCCGTTGATCTGGCCGGCGAGGTACAACCCGCGAATCGATTTCACCTCAAGGGAGTGATCCAGTTCGCGAGGATCAATGGCGTCGTACTCGATCGCATACCCAGGCCGGATCATTTCGGCGCGTTCCAGACCGGGAACGGACGCAATCACCGCGGACTGCACGTCGATCGGCATGCTGGTCGACATGCCGTTGACGTATACCTCATTTGTATCCAGCCCTTCCGGCTCTAGAAAAATCTGGTGACGAGCCTTGTCTGGGAACTTGACGATCTTATCTTCAATAGAAGGGCAATACCGCGGGCCGACGCCTTCGATCTGGCCGCTATACAGCGGAGAGCGTGGAATCGCCTCCTGAAGGATCTGCCGGGTTTTCTCGTTGGTATACCCGATGTGGCACTCGATCTGAGGGCGGTCGATGCGTTCCGTCAAGAACGAGAACGGCGTCGGAATCGCATCCCCGGGCTGCCTTTCAAACTGGCTCCAGTCGATAGTCCGGCCGTCGAGGCGTGGAGGCGTTCCCGTTTTGAGACGGGTCCAGTTCAGACGGAGAGTGCGGAGCTGGTCGCCCAGCAATTGCGAAGGGGCTTCCCCGTTACGGCCACAGCTATATTGCATTTCGCCGACATGAGCCAGACCGTTTAGAAAAGTTCCGGTGGTGACGATCACGGCGCCGGCCTGGATCGAGCGGCCGTCGCGAAGCTGAACACCAGTGACACGACTCTCCTGGAGGGTTAAGGCGGCGACTTCTGCCTGCTTGATGCGGAGGTTCGGTTCTTTTTCGAGTGCCGCGCGCATCCCGACACGGTACATCTTCTTATCCATCTGGGCGCGGGGCGACCAGACCGCGGGCCCGCGACTCGTATTGAGGAGCCGGAACTGGATTCCGACCGCATCGGCGAGTTCGCCCATGAGGCCGCCGAGGGCATCGATCTCGCGGACCAGGTGGCCTTTGGCGATGCCGCCGATGGCCGGGTTGCAGGACATCTGCGCGATGAGGTCGAGATTCATGGTGACCATGGCGGTCTTCAAACCCATGCGGGCGCAAGCGCGGGCGGCCTCGCATCCGGCATGTCCGGCGCCAATGACGACAACGTCGTACCTCTCGTGCATTGTTATCATTGTACCGACCCGATGAAAATTCTTGTGATCGGAAGTGGCGGGCGCGAGCACGCGTTGGCGTGGAAACTGGCGCAATCGGCGGGAGTCGAGGTGTTCGCGGCGCCCGGTAACCCGGGCATGGCACGTGCGGGGCGGTGCGTGCCGGGAGCGGCGCTCGAGGCGGCAGAGGCGATCGGCGCGGACTTGACGGTGGTCGGACCGGAAGTGCCGCTCGTGGCGGGCGTGGTGGATGAGCTCCGCGCGCGCGGCCGCAAGGTGGTGGGACCGAATCGCGAGGCGGCGCGGCTGGAGGGCAGCAAGATTTTCGCAAAGAACTTTTTGATACAAAGGGATATTCCAACGGCGGCGTACGTAACGGTGGACAACCAGGCGGAGGCGGAAAAGACGCTCGACCGTTTCGGATTTCCGGTGGTGTTCAAAGCGGATGCGTTGGCGGCAGGCAAAGGGGTGATCATTGCGCAGGACCGGCAGCAGGCGCAGGCCGCACTCCACACGCTCACCGGCAGACTGGTTATCGAAGAATATTTGCAAGGCAGGGAAGTCAGTTTCATTGCGTTATGCGACGGCAAGAACGTCGTGCCGCTGGCGGCGACGCAGGATCACAAGACCGTGTTCGACGGCGATCAAGGTCCCAACACGGGCGGGATGGGCGCCTATTGTGATGACGCGATCCTCAGCGAAGCGCAGGTGCGCGAAGTGATGGAGCGCATCATTCACCCGACGGTGGAAGCGACGGGGTTCACGGGATTTCTATATGCCGGCCTGATGATGACCGCGAGCGGGCCCAAAGTGCTCGAGTTCAACGTGCGGTTGGGCGATCCGGAGACGCAGCCGCTCATGCACCGCATGGTTTCGGACTTTGCGCCCGTGCTGCTGGCGTCCGCGACTGGAGAGCTCGGCGGCGTGAAGCTCGAGTGGAGGCCGGGACCGAGTGTTTGCGTGGTACTGGCGTCGGGTGGATATCCGGGAAGCTATGAAACGGGTATGCCGATTACCGGCATCGAGGCAGCAGAGGCCGGCGGGGCGACGGTGTTCCACGCGGGGACGCGCGAGGGGCCGCACGGAATCGAAACCGCAGGCGGGCGGGTGCTCGGAGTCACGGCAAGCGGCGCCGATCTGGGCGCCGCCATCGATCACGCGTATGCGGCTGTGAGGCAAATTCACTTCGACGGGATGCACTACCGCACAGACATCGGGCGAAAAGGGCTTGAACGGTACAATGGGAGAACAGCGGGGACGTAGCTCAGATGGATAGAGCGGCCGCCTCCTAAGCGGCAGGTCGGCAGTTCGAATCTGCCCGTCCCTACCATTAATCAAATTCGCGCACTGCTGCGTTCTGCTCCGGGCCGGTGCGTCCCAATTCGATTCTTGCTTTCGAATAATTCTCGCCGCGAACCGGTCCGCCGGCGAGCCGCCGCAACATCGCGATCTGGCCGACATGCGTCAACGAATCCGCGAGCGCGCCCTGAAAGAGCCTCTCCGGGGCGGCATGCAGCGGCTCGCCTGAGGCCAGATATTCATCCAGAGCGGTGGCGGCAGCGAAGAACCTCTCTGCGTCCACGGCCCACGCCTGCGGCTTCGAGTTATTCCAGTGCTCCTGGCCTCGTGCCTGCGAGAGCGCCCAATCGAGCAGGTCGCAGAGGTGTGCGAGGATCTCGCCGGCCGAGCGCGACTCGGCGCCCGGACGAAACTCGCTGAACTCAGGCGGCGCGTCGCGCAGCACCTTGGCCGCGCGATAGACGAGCGTCGCGAGCGCGTGGCGAAGCGGAAGATCAGTGCGATGTCCCTGATTCGCGGTTGCCGTGGTGCTCATGACCGAGTGATCTCTCGCGAGCGGATTTCGTAGCGGAATGTGTCCGGATCGAGGCTGTCGCGGCGGCCCTCCGCGGTTTCCGCTTCCGGGTACATCAGGAACGCCCGCGGCATCGCGGCCGAACCGGGCAGCGCGACGTCATGCGCGAAGTTGTACGCCATCCAGTTCATCTCCCAGGAACCGAACAGGCGGGCACGCGCGCTCTTCACCATCGCATCGTCGAACGGGCGATTGCCGGGCGGCTCTTCGAGCATGACTTTGCGTACGTCGGCGGGGTCGACCGGGACCCAGCCGTAGCCGCTCAGGAAGACTTCGGCGCGGCAGTGCTGCGCCTTGCTGACGATCTCCGAGGAAGCGCCCAAACTCTTGTAGCCCAATTCCGAAGGAGCGACGCGGATTCCATAGACGTCGCGCGCCGGCAGCCCGGCCGCGCGCGCCAGCCCGACGAAGAGCGCGTTGAGGTCGGCGCACTTGCCTCCGAGATCCCGCGACTCGAGCATGAACCGGATATCGCCGAGCCCGCAACCGCGCGTCTTCGGATTCCGATAGGTATTCTCAACGATCCACTCGTAGATGGCCCGGGCCTTGTCGAGATCGGTGCGCGCACCGCGGGTGATTTCGGCCGCTGTTTCTTTTACGATGCCATCCGTAGGAATCAGCCGGGTAGGGCGCAAATAATGGCGCAACGCGGCGGCGCCGGTTTGGTTCGGCTTCGCCGGCGTGGTGAGATTCACCGCCCAATCTCTCGTCGACACGCGGCTAATGACTGTCAGGACAGGCGGGACTCCCGCGGGAAACTCGGCCGCGACGATTCCCAGACCGTCATCCTCGCTGTCCAAGCGTTTCACGGTGCCGCCTTCCGCCCGGAACGTATTCGCGAGCGTCTTCTGATACGGTGTCTCGCGGAGCAGCGCCGCGGGAACCCACAGCCGGATCGCGCCGGAAGGGTCGCGGAGTTCGACGCGCGTGGTGATCTCAAATGTGCGCCACGCGGGCGCGCTGGTCTCACCACGAAGAGGTTTCGGAATAGAAAGAGCGCAGGCAGCTGCAGCCGCGCCCGTTGTAGTGAAAAATACACGCCGATTCATGTTGCTCCCCCTGGGCGCCGCGCCGAACTTTCCTGTGAGGCATCGGGCCGAAGTCTTTCATTGTACTAGCTGGACTGTTCACTTTCGACCCGCCGATCGCCACGTAGCCGGGGGTCCGCGTGTGAAGAAAGCATCTTATCAATCGCCGAGATATCCCATATCACTGCATTGCCATGGACTGATTGAACTGTCGGGGATAGAATCGCCCCATAAGCTTGGTCTCGTAGTCGGTTTTGCAGTTCTGCCCAAGAACTTCACGAAGAGGTTTTTGTCGAATGAAGAAGCAATACGCCGCGTTGTTGACTTTTCTCTGTCTCGCCGTTGCATTGATGAGCCCGGGCCGCCTGCAGGCGCAAGCGGCCACCGCCAGTGTATCGGGAACCGTTACCGATAGTTCCGGAGCCGCCGTGCCGGGCGCCTCCATTGAGATTCGAAACACCGGCACGGGAGCCACCCGAGCCGTGCTCAGCGATTCACAAGGACGCTATAGCATCCCGGATCTTGGTATCGGCACATACGAAATCCGTGGGTCGAAAACAGGATTTCAGACGGCCGTGCGCTCCGGGCTCGCTCTGACGGTCGGAAGCGCTCCGGTCGTCGATCTGCAATTGCCGGTCGGCCAGACGCAAGAAACCGTCACGGTGGAAGCCAACGCCACCCAGGTGGAGACCACCAACTCCTCGATTTCCGCGTTGGTGAATCAGACGCAGATGCGCGAGTTGCCGCTCAACGGCCGAAATTTCGAGCAACTGATCCTGCTCGCGCCCGGCGTGGCGACCTATCCCGCCGGCGGCAGCAGCGCACTGACGTCCGTTGCGAATGCTTACTCGATCTCGGGCACGCGGCCGGAAGGCTACGCCAACATGCTGGACGGCGAGTCGATGCTGAACTGGTGGCAACGCAACGCCGGCGGCGACGTGACCGGCACTTCGCTCGGAATCGAATCGATCGCCGAATTCCAGACACTCACCGGTACCTATGGCGCTCAATATGGCGGTAATGGCGGCGCCATCAATGCGGTGAGCAAATCCGGCACCAACGATTTTCACGGCTCGGCCTACGAATTTTTCCGTAACAGCGATCTGGATGCGCGCGGCTTTTTCGACGGAGGTTCGCCCCCGCCTTTCCGCCGAAATCAGTTCGGCGCCAGCCTCGGCGGCCCCATCAAGAAGGACAAGGTCTTCTTCTTCGTCAACTATGAAGGCATCCAGCAGGTGCTCGACACCACCAACGTGAACTTCGTGCCCAGCGCCAATGTGCATCAGGGCATCGTGAGCAATACCAGTTGCACGGCCGCAACCCCGTGTGCGATAAACCCGGCTTCCAAAGCGATGCTGGACCTGTACCCTCTTCCGAATGGGGCCTCGATCAGTCCCGACGTGGGCATTTACAACTACGTGGGTGCGCAGCAGTCGCCGGAGAATTTTGGCCTGTCCCGCGTGGATTGGACCATCTCCACCAAAGACGCGCTATTTGCCCGGTGGCAGATCGATTACGGCACCCGCACCACGTATGGCGGATGGGGGCTTTGGCCGACCTTCGATGTCACGCATAACAATTTCGTCACCGTCGGGGAGCGCCACATTTTTTCGCCCAACGTGACGAACCAGTTCACGTCTTCGTACTCGCGTCCGATCACCGGTGAAACCCAGCCGACCCAGCACTCGGCGCTGGAGATCTTCACCCCGGCCCGGCAGGACGCTTACGTCGCCTTGCCGAACGGTCTCACGCCGCTTGGCTCTTCGTTCATCAACCCGTTCAATTATCTGCAGAACAAATTCACAGAAAAGGACGACCTGACGTGGATCAAAGGCTCCCACACGATCAGCGTGGGGCTTGCCTTCCGGCGCGAACAACTGAATCCTTTCGCGTACACGTATTGGAACGGATTTTATGCTTTCTCGAGCCTGCCGAACTTCTTCGCCGGGAATCCGGTATCATTCACCGGCGCGCCGAACGGTGGAACCAATACCTATCGCGCTGAGCGCTTGATTTCGCTCGAACCCTACATTCAAGACGATTGGAAGATCAACAACCGGCTGACGCTCAATATCGGGCTGCGCTACGGATTTGAATCCAATCCAGTTGAGATTCACAACAACTTCTACAACGCCGTCGGGCCACCGTTTGGAACCGCATTCCAGAACGTGCCGAACGCCTATACCAGCAATCCCTCGGTCCATAACCTGGATCCCCGGCTTGGACTGGCATGGGACGTGGCGGGGGACCACAAGACATCGGTTCGCGCAGGTTTCGGGATCTTCCATGACGTGTACCAGACCTACACCTTCTCATCCGCGTATCTGACCAACCCGCCATATTTGACGACGAACCAATTCTTCGGCCCGACGGATCCCAACTGGCCGACGCCGTTCGTTGGAGGCAGCGGGACTCCGCTTCTGAGTTTGACGAACGGTACCTACTACGGCGTTCACACCACGCCGTACACCGTCGAGTATTCGCTCAACATTCAGCGCGAACTCCCCAAGAATACGCTGCTGACAGTCGGTTACGTGGGCAGCCAGGGTGTGCACCTGCTGGCGTTCCACGATTTCAACGCGCCCACTCCGACCATCGACAGCAACGGCGTGATGCATTTCTCGCATCCCGACCCGGTGGCGACGACATCGTTCGGCACACCGGTCCAGGACCAGAATCCTCGCCCCAGTCCGGCTTTCGGGGCGCTGGATATAACCAGCCACTCACATTACAATTCCCTCCAGGTGGGTTTGACACACCGGTTGTCCTCCAGTCTCGTGTTCCAGTTTTCCTACACGTGGTCGCACTGCATCGATAGCGCGTACACGTATGGCGGCCTCGGTTTCAACAACGTGTCATCCGCCAACACGAATCCGTATAACTGGAATAACGATATTGGACCTTGCAGTTACGATCTCCGCCACGTCATTTCCGGTAACGCGGTCTACATGCTTCCGTTTAAGGGCAGCCGCCTGAAGGAAGGGTGGCAATTCACTCTGGTTCAGGCGTGGCACTCGGGTGTTCCGTTCTCGCTAGGCGAGGGTTTCGACCAGGCCGATCTGGGCAACAACTTCGATACGGTCCGCCCGAACGTAGTCGGCGGCTGTGACGTCTACGCCAACCAGAATGTGCACCAGTGGTACAACCCCGCCTGCTTCACTGCTTCGGCATACGGCACCATAGGCAACATGGGAAGAAATGCGATGGTTGGGCCGGGGTTTGTGAACACCGACTTCGGGGTCATGAAGAGCACGAAGATTAACGAACGGATCAATCTCCAGTTTCGAGCCGAGCTGTTCAACATCTTCAACCATCCGAACTTCAATTTCCCCGCGACCGGCGTGTTCAACGCGGGGTCGGCTGGGACAAACTACCAGGCAACGCCGAGCGCGACCGCCGGTCAGATCACGTCACTTGTGGGTACGGCCGTCACGGGGGCGGCGCGGCAAACGCAGTTCAGCTTGAAGCTGTTGTTCTGATATGGAAGCGCGGTAAATTACCGTGGCGCCGATCGGATCGGGTACGCTCTCCCGACCGGCGGCGCCCCGACCCCAGTGATGCGCGTGCTGCTGGCGGCACAACGCTCGGCCCCATCGTCGTCTTGCGCAGCCAACTCGCGCCAATTCGGATCGCCTCAGGCGACCGACTTCGCTTTCAGATAGGGCACATATTGCTGGTCGGTGCCCATGATGTGTTTTTCCAACCAGTTTTTCAGAAAATGAAGCACATCGGTGCTCATGGCGACGCGGCCATTCGCAAATTGCTGCTGCATCTCGTGAACGCGGCGCAGAAGGGCTTCGTGCTCCGCCTTGTGGGCAGCAAAATTCGGATAATCGGCGCCCTGCATCAACCGTTCTTCTTGCTGGAAATGCACTTTGGTGTACTGCACGAGGCTGTCGAACAGTTGTGCCAGAATCGCGTTGGACTGACCGGAACCCATCGCGGCGTGCAACTTGGCCGCCAGGCGGAATAGGTTCTGGTGCTGGCCATCAATGCTGCCGATTTGGACGCTATAGCTGGGCTTCCATTCAAACATACGGCGTTGATCGGCTGATTGGGGCCGGAACATTAGGCCGTTACGGATGGTGGGGCGCGCGTCGCAGTGACTTCGCGGACTGGCCCGTTCTGAGCAACGCCGGCGCAGCCCGGATCCACGGCCGTTGCCCATGGTTCTCGCCTCTGGCGGGCGGCATTTCAAGAAGTGCGCGCGGCTATGTAAAATGAAGTTGTCCCGCCTCCCCGGAAAGTGTCGTCATGTCGTCGTTTGTCCATCTGCATTGCCATACGGATTATTCCCTGCTCGATGGGGCTTGCGATATCGACCAGTTGATGGATATCGCGGTCGAGCAGAAGATGCCGGCGGTGGCCATGACCGATCACGGCAACCTGTTCGGAGCCGTGAAATTTTATAATGCCGCGAAGGCGAAAAACATTCATCCCGTCATCGGCTGCGAGGTGTATGTTTCGCAGCAGGGACACAAGACGCGGTCCGATTCCGACCGCTACAACCACCTGGTGCTGCTGTGTGAGAACCAGGAAGGCTACCGCAACCTCATCAAGCTGGTTTCGACCGGATACCTCGACGGCTTCTATTACAAGCCGCGGCTCGACCTCGACTTGTTGTCGCAGCATTCCAATGGGCTCATCGCGCTGTCGGCGTGCCTGCGGGGCCACTTGGCGGAGACCATCCTGTCGGACAAGTATGACGACGCCAAGCGGCTTGCCCACACGTACGCGGACATCTTCGGCCGGAACAATTTTTTCCTCGAGGTGCAGGACCATCATCTCGATCAGGACAAAAAGCTCACGCCTGAGCTGAACCGGCTCTCACACGAGACCGGGCTGCCGCTCGTGGCCACCAACGATGCCCATTACCTGAAACGCGACGACGCGCGCGCGCATGAGCTGCTGCTCTGCATCCAGACCGGCAAATTCCTGAGCGATCCCAACCGGATGCATTGGAACTCGCCCGACTTTTATCTGAAATCGCGCGCCGAGATGCTGCAGCTCTTCGGCGAGCTGGAAGACGCGGTGGACCGCACCGGCGAAATCGCCGCGCGCTGCAAGGTGACGCTCGAGAAAGTCAAAGAGCCGTTTCCTAAATTCGATGTGCCCGCGGAGCACACCACCGACACCTATTTCGAATACGTCGCGCGGGAAGGATTCGAGCGACGCCGGCCGCGCCTGGAAGCGCTGCGCACGCAGGGCCGTCTGAAGCACGATCTGGCTGAATACGCCGAGCGGCTCGACCGCGAAATCCAGATGATTCAGAAGATGAAGTTCTCGGGCTATTTTCTGATCGTCTGGGATTTCATTAGGTACGCGAAAAGCAAAGGCATTCCCGTCGGGCCGGGGCGCGGTTCGGCCGCCGGCTCGCTGGTTGGCTACGCGATGTCGATCACCGATATCGACCCTCTGCAATACGGGCTGCTGTTCGAGCGCTTCCTCAACCCGGAGCGCATCAGCATGCCCGATATCGACATCGATTTCTGCATGAACCGCCGCGGCGAGGTGATCCAGTACGTCACCGAAAAGTACGGGCGGGAGCAAGTGGCGCAGATCATCACGTTCAACACGCTGGGCGCGCGCGCGGCGATCAAAGACGTCGGGCGTGTGCTCGAGATGCCGTTCGCCGATGTCGAGCGGCTTACTAAGATGGTGCCGAACGTCCTCAACATTTCGCTCGAAGACGCGATCAAGCAGGAGCCCGGGTTCGATGCGGCGGCCAAGGCAGATCCGCGTGTGGACGATGTCCTGAAAGTCGCCCGGCGCCTCGAAGGCTTGGCGCGCAACTGCTCGGTGCACGCCGCGGGCGTGGTAATCTCGCCGCAGCCGCTGAAGGAACTGGTCCCGCTGTACAAGACGAACCGCGACGAAATTGTGACGCAGTTCGATATGAGCGGGCTCGAAAAACTGCAGCTCCTCAAGATGGATTTTCTGGGGCTGACCACGCTGACGCTGATCCAGGACGCGCTGCGGCTCATCGAAAGCCGGCAC
>Ga0335077_10011773_pt1 | contig 10929 bp, 8 predicted proteins | sample Lox_Sample_31_FD_207151 | JGI IMG/M metagenome (GOLD analysis project Ga0335077, IMG submission 207151) | Soil microbial communities from Loxahatchee National Wildlife Refuge, Florida, United States - Lox_Sample_3.1 | ecosystem: Environmental > Terrestrial > Soil > Wetlands | place: USA: Florida...
AAGACTACCTCGCGGGCCGCCCTTAGGCTCATGTATCCGCCGACCGGGCTGGCGGGCCGCTGATTCGAGCCGCCAGGCGGGTTGCCCGGCCGCCGATCGTGCCCAAGATCGGCGGCCCCCGCAGCGGGGCAATAGCAGCCCACGGGGGCCGTCCATCAAGCTCGGGACGTCGGCGGTGGGCGGTAGCGTCGCCACAGGCTCGCCGCACGAAGCGGCCGCCAGGCAGCGCTGGGGCGTCCCGTGGATCTTTGGCGGCGCGAAGGTGCCGCCCACGACCCCAGACGACGACCGGGGTCGTGGGCGGCACTGCGCCGCTAGGTCCGGACAGCTCCTCGAGAACAAGCAGGCCTTGCAGATTGCCGCCTGGATCACCGCCCCCATCCACCAAGATCCACGGGGCGCCCTAGCCGTTCGGTATCTTGGGTTCAAATATGTTTCTAAAACAGAAGTATCTGGACCTGATGAGTGGGATATCGTGCGAGGCTCGTTCGAACAGCTTCTTACCGAGTCAGCCCGCCCGGATGTGATCAGGCGGGACCCGCGCGCACCTTGGCTCGCGGTAGCGGTCGTGTGTTTCGGCGCGTTCATGGGGCAGCTTGATGCGAGCGTCGTCACCCTGACGTTCCGGCCGATCCAGCATGCGTTCGCCGCGCCGCTCGCAGGTGTGCAATGGGTGTCGCTTGCGTACCTGCTGGCTCTTGTCGCGCTGCTGACGCCGGCCGGGCGAATCGCCGATACCGTCGGCCGCAAGCTCGTCTACAGTTACGGATTCGTGGTATTCACCCTGGCGTCCGCGGCCTGTGGGCTCGCGGGATCGCTCGGCGTGCTGGTGGCGTTCCGCGTTGTTCAGGCTGCAGGTGCCGCGATGCTGCAAGCCAACAGCGTTGCCCTGGTGACGACCACCGTGCCGCGGAACAAGATGCGGCTGGCACTCGGCGTGCAGGCAGGTGCCCAGGCAATGGGCCTCGCCCTCGGTCCGACGATCGGCGGCCTGTTGACCGCGACGGCCGGATGGCGGTCGGTGTTCTGGATCAACGTGCCCGTCGGCTGCGTGGCCGTCCTCGCGAGCCGGTACCTGTTGCCGCGGACCAGGCAGTTCAGGCAGGCGGGCCGGTTCGACTCGCTCGGCACGGTCTTGCTCGCGACGGCGACCACCGCACTGCTGCTCGCACTGTCCGGCGTGGGGGGCCTGCCCATCCCTGCGGTTGCGACCGCCGGGCTCGCCGCTGCGGCGATAGCGGCGGCGGCGGGATTTGTGACCTGGCAGCGGCGCGCGAGTGACCCGCTCATCCCGCTCCAGTTGCTCCGCTCGCGAGCTCTGGCTGCCAGCCTGTCTGGTGCGCTTGCCGGATACCTTGTGCTGTTCGGGCCCTTGGTCCTTTTGCCCCAGGTGCTGGCGGCCTCGCCCGGCGACCAGATACGGGTCGGCCTGCTGCTTTCCGCCCTCCCACTCGGTTTCGGGCTGGCCGCGCTCAGTGCCGATTCAGTGCTGCCCGCCTCGTGGGGCAACCGGCGCCGTGGCGTGATGGGCGGGCTCGGTTGCACCGTGGCTGCGACCGGCTTGATCTTCGCTCCGCTGACGCCGGGGTGGCTCGTTACGCTGCTCGCCGTTATCGGCCTTGGGCTCGGCGTTTACATGCCCGCCAACAACGCGGTCATCATGCGAAGCGGTGGCGTAGGTTCAGCTGCCGTACTTGGCGGTCTGGTGAACGTGGCGCGCGGGCTAGGTATGTCCCTCGGGGTGGCGCTGGTGGCGCTCGCCCTCCACCTCGGCGGGACGGGAGCGGCGGGTACACTTCACCCCAGGCTCGCCATCACGATCCTGGCTGCCGCGTCCGCCGCCCTGGTGATTGCTGCGCTCACTGGTCCCGCTGACCGGCCGACGCTTGGCAGCGGGCTCGGGCGTGCTGGCGGGCGGGGCGAAGCCGCCGAACCTCGGGCGGGATGGTGCCGACGGGCCTGAAGGGACTGCCGATGCCGTCAGTTGACCCCACCGGGTCCGAACTCGCTGACGTGGTATCGCGGCTGCGCCGCGGCATGCGCCGGGCCGCGCGTGCCGCCGACCCCTCGTCCAGCCTGTCGGTGGCCCAACTTGAATTGCTCTCCTGCCTGGCCGAGCACCCAGGTGCTCGGCCAGGGCAGCTGGCAAAACTACTGCGCCTTGCAGCGAGTTCGGTGACAACCCTGGTGAACGGCCTGCGGGTGGCGGGCTTGATCACCCGGGCGAACAACTCCGCCGACCGGCGCAGCGTGCGGCTTGATATCACCTCGACCGGTGCAGCGGCAGTCGCGGCCTGGCAGGCGACGAACCAGGCGATCGTAGCGCGCGCGCTCGGATCACTCCCCGCGGGAAGTCGCGCCGCGCTGCGAGCGGCGCTACCCGCGCTACGTGAGTTGACCGCCGCGGTTGACGCCGCGGTTGACGCGGATTCTGACCCGTCGCCGGACTCAGCTCCGGACCGGCCAACAGACGCCGCAGCCCGTTGACCTGCTCGCGCCTGCTGGCGCCCAGATGCTGTGGCCTATTGGGGCTGGCGAGCGCGGGCCACAACCCTGGTGTCTTCCTGTCGTACGTGCGTCCTGTCGTATGCGCGCGGAAAAGCACCGCATAAAGATGTCACTGCCCGCGTTTGCTGTCCGCGTACATCAGCCGGTCGGGCGGCCTGCCTCCTGCCCAGCACCGGTGGCGCCCGCTCCAGTCCCGGGCTCGTCCGCGACCGCCTGGCCGGCTCGCCCGGCCTTGTCGGCTCGCCCGGCCTTGTCGGCTCGCCCGGCCTTGTCGGCTCGCCCGGCCTTGTCGGCTCGCCCGGCCTTGTCGGCAGCGGGCTCGCCGCCGACGCCAATTTGGCGGTCCGGCCGGCTCATCCGGGATGGCCACCAATTCCACCGGCCGAGCAGCACCACCGTGGAGGGCACCAACAAGGTGCGCACCAGGAAGGTGTCCATGAGGATGCCGAGCGCGAGGCCGATGCCGATGTCCTCGATCTGGCTGCCACCCGATCCGCGGCCTGCCACGAAGGTAAGCACGAGGAACGTGCCCGCGAGGACGAGCCCGGCCGAGGTCACCGTCGTCCCGGTCGCGCTGATCGCGCGCGTGACCGCCTCGCGTAGCGGGAATTTCCTGGCCTCCTCCCTGATCCGCGTCATGACAAGGATGTTGTAGTCCTCGCCGAGCGCGAGCAGGAAGATGAACATGAGGAACGGCAGGAAGAACGTGAGCCCGCTGTTGCCGCCGATCTTGATAAATATTAGCACGGCGAGGCCGAGCGCCGCGAAGTACGAGAGGGCGACGGAGGCGATCAGGTAGGCGGGTGCGATGATGCTGCGCAGGACCAATGCGAGGAGCAGGCCGATCACCACGATCGCGAGCGGGATCACCCGGGCGAGGTCACTGTCCGAGATGGCGCTGATGTCGTAGAGCGCTGGTGCCTCGCCGCCGACCGCCGAGTCCACGGCACCGATTGCCCGGGCCACCTTGGTGGTCTCCGCGCGGATCTGCGGTACGGCGTCGAGCGCGGCCGTACTGCCTGGGTCGCCGGCCTTAAGGCCCGCGGCGTACTGTACGATGCGTCCGTCCGGGCTGACGTAGTTTGCGGTGGCACGGTAGGCCTCATAGGCGGCCAGCGGGACGTGAACGCCCGCTGGGGGCACCGACGGCAGCGCTCCCGGCGGTCCGAGCAGGGCGTGCAGTTGCGCGAATTGCGCCGGCGTCAACGATGCGCCGCCGGGATTGAGCGGGCCAGCGACCTGGGTGAACAGCCCACTGGACGACTGCAGCCGCTGCGCGGTCGCCAGCACGGCCGGATTCTGCCAGGCGGGAACCGGCAGTTTGAAGATCAAATTAGTCGGGTTGGCCGATGATTGTGGGAAGTGGCGCGTGAGCAGCGCCTGGCCAGCGGCCGAGTCGCTGCCGGCGGGCGGCGCCGTGTTGCCACCGAATCCTGCCGGTTTGTAACCCAGGGACACGATCGCGAGCGCGCCGAAAATTACCAGGCCCGAAATCAGGGTGATGGCAGGGCGCCGGACGACACGGGAGGCGATCCGGCCCCACGCCCCCGACTTGCCTGCGCGCTGGATGTTCCACGGCAGGAGCTTTTCCCTGCCGAAGGTCGAACGGAAGATCCTGCGTTTCAGGGCGAGGCCAGACAGACGGATGGACAGCAGCGCGGGCAAGAGGGTGAGCCCCGCGAGGAGCATGACGCCGATGCCGATGGCCAGTGGCACGCCCAACTGGGAGTAGAAGGGGAACGTGGCAGCCAGCAGTGTAAGCAACGCCACGATCACGGTCGCTGCTGAGAACGTGATGGCCTCACCCACCCGGGTGACGGACTTGACCACGGCTTCCCTGGGCGCCAGTCCGCCGCGCAGTTCCTCACGGACGCGGAACACCAGGAACAGCCCATAGTCCGTCCCTGCGCCGAGTACGAGCACGATCAACAGGAGTTGCGCGATCGGTGAGACCTTCAGGCCGTGCTCGCCGGCCAGGCCGACGAGAGGGCCGGCGATGGCGACAGAGACAAAGGCGGGCGCGAGCGTGACGAGCGCGAGTGTGAGCGACCGGAAGATCAGCACTAGCAGCAAGATGATGAAGAGAGCCGAGAAATCCTGCACCTCCTTGCCCGTGTTGCCCGAGGCTTTTTGCTGGTCGACCTGGGTGGCTACATCGCCGGCGAGATGTACCTGCAACCCGGCCGGCAGGTTCGCCTGGTTCAGCTTCCCGCGCATCGCGTCCACCAGGTCGATCGCTTGCTGATCGCTGCCGCCGCCGATTTGCCGCGCGAGCACGACTATCTGCTCCGCGTGGCCGTCGGCGGACCGGCCGAGGTCACGGACCCCCTCGACCAAGTTGACCGTGGTCAAGTCGTGCTGCAACCGGCTGATGGCCGCGATGTCGGCAGCGGTCAGCGGGCCGGTCGACCGGGCCGCCACCACCGGGATTGGTATCAGGTTCGCGGTACCGAACGGCGCCGCGAGGGTCTGCGCATGGATGCTGGGCGCGCTCGACGGCAGGAACTTGGTGTTGTTGTTCTGGGTAACGCTGGCTAGCGAAGGCAGCAGCGAGACGGCTGCGATCGCTCCCGCCACCCAGACCAGCACCGTCAGCCAACGGAACCTGACCGTGAGACGCCCGAGGGCGCTGAAAACCGTGTCGACACGCACGCGCCGACCCTACGCGACGTGGGTGAAATGACGTGCGCACGGCTCAGCCGATTCTCAGCTAGCGCAGCGGTCTTTTCTGCACCGGGCAGCGCGCCGCGGCGCGTGGCCCTGCGTCGCCACGCGATTGCGCGGAGCGCAACAAAAAGGTCACGTAGGAGTAACGGCCACGCCGGGCGCTGTCTTGCCGGATACTGGTGGCCATCCGGAGGTGATGACGTGATGCGGCACCTGTTCGGGATCATTCTGGGAATCGTCGCGACCGCCGCGCTTTTCTTTGGCGGCGGATGGGGGTATCACCGGCTCTCTCTGCTGATGACGGCCACAAGGCCGCACCTGACCAGCACCCGCGGGCTGACCTCGCTTGGCGCCTTGCTCGCGACTGGCCTGCTGATCGGCATCTTGATGGCGGTACCCAGAATCTCGCCCCTCGCGACCGCACTGCCGGCCGTGGCAGCGCTCGCTGTCACGGCTCTTTATGCGGCGGAGCCGGGCCGTGCGCTGCGGCTGATGCCGCTGAAGACGAGCGGCTACGGCCTCGGTGCGCACACCCTGCTTGCCGCCGGTGTGTACGGCCTCATCGGCATGGCTATGATCGTCCCGATGTTCGTGCCGTCGCGCTGGCGCAGGCGCGACGTCGAAGAGGACGAAGAGACGATCGGAATGGCCGCCGAGTCCAGCTACCTTTCCTGATTGGCGTATATACGTCCCTGGCAGGCACAGTCGCCTTTCCTGCCAGCCACCGTTGCCTCTCCTGCTCAGCGGCCCGGCCGTGATCCATCGGCTGCGGTGCCGCGGTGCCGTAACGCTAGCGTGCGCGGATCCCGGTGCCGTCAGGATGCGCGGGCGCGGTGCGCTTAGGTGCGCGATCTCAATGCCGCAATGGTGCGCGATCTCGATGAATGCGAAGGGCTTGCCGCGGATGTCGAGGGTTCTCCGCATTAACATAGGGTGACGTGGTCAGTACAATGGGTAACAATCGATCGTCACCCATGGAATCGCGAAGGAGCGCCGACGCCGGCGGACACCAGGATGGGCCTGACTAGCACCTCATTCAACGCAGTGATGGTCGCGGCGGCGGTTGCCGTCGCGGCGGCGACGCTGCTGCTCTGGAATCGCATTCCCGGTCCTATGCCGGTACGCGTGACGGCACGTCTCGGGCTCCTCGTGGCCGGCGAGGCGCTGGCGTCCGCGGCCGTGCTCGTCACGATCAACATCGCCTACGGCGGATTCTTCGTGTCCTGGCAGGATCTGCTCGGGCACCAGAGCACCGCGGGCGCGCGCTTCGCCGGCCAACCTGGGGAGCCGGGCCTGGTGCCTGGCGGGACCGGCGCCGATGTCGGCGCTCAAGCGCGTACCGGATCTGGGTCGGGGGAATCGCTACCAGCCGGATCAGCCTCGGCCGGGTCGGTACGGGCAGGATCAGTTGCGAGGGGGCGAGCAGCGACACCGTCGCGGCCAGGTCGGCCGCCAGGGTCAGCATCTCCGGGGACAAGACCAGCAGGGGCCGGACCAGCAGGGACCGGACCAGCAGGGAGGGGACCAGCAGGGACGGGACCAGCAGGGACCGGACCAGCAGGGACCGGACCAGCAGGGACCGGACCAGCAGGAAGGGGACCAGCAGGGACAGGTTCAGCAGGGACAGGCTCAGCAGGGACAGGCTCAGCAGGGACGGGATGGCCAGGGACGGGGCCGCGAGGGCAGCCAGAGCTGGCGGCGCCGGCAACGGCGCAAGGGCACGGCAGGTCAACTGCCGCCGCAGCGCCTGCCGTGCGTAAACAGTCGGCGTCGGCACGGTCGGCGTCGGCACGGTCGGTGTCGGCACGGTCGGTGTCGGCACGGTCGGTGTCGGCACGGTCGGTGTCGGCACGGTCGGTGTCGGCACGGTCGGTGTCGGCACGGTCGGCGTCCGCGCGCTCGGCGTCCGCGCGCTCGGCCGCGGCATTGTCGGCGCGGGCAAATGTGGCGTCATTGGCGGACACCGCGCGTGCTCGCCGGGCCGGGGCAGGGGGCAGGCGGCGACATGCGCCGCCGCTTGTGCCTCGCGCACAACCTGTAGTGCCCGCGAGCCGGCACGTGGCGGTCGGCGCTGGCCGCCAGCTGCCGACTGCCGGCGGCCGGCCACAGTTCACACCGGCTGGTTACGGCGGATTTGTGGGGACGACCTTCACCGGGCCCGCATCACGAATCCGTGCCCAGGTGTACGTCTGGACACCGCCGCAGTATGCGCGGAAACCGGATGAGCGTTTTCCCGTGCTCGAACTGCTGCATGGCGTGCCTGACTCGCCCGGCGGCTGGATGCGGGCCATGCACGTGGTCGCCCACCTCAACGCGGCGATCACGGCCGGGAAATCGCACCCCTACATTCTCGTGATTCCGCAAATCACCCCCTTCGCTGACCGGTCGGCGCCATGGGACAACCAGGAATGCAGCGACGTGCCTGGTGATGGCGACGTAGCCACCTGGATCACCCAGGATGTCAGGGGAATGGTGTTGAGGAACTTCCGTGCCATCGAGTCAGCGGCGGGCTGGGGGCTGATGGGCTATTCCACCGGCGGTTTTTGCGCGGCCAAGCTCCTTCTTCAGCACCCAGAACGCTTCCACGCAGCGGTCTCGCTATCCGGCTACTACGTACCCGAGTCGCGGCTGCTGACAGAGGATCGCGCGCTATCCACGCGGAACAGCCCGTTGTGGGCGATCGGCCATCAACGCACGCCCGCGGTGTCGTTGCTGATGACGGCAAGCGGCCAAGACAGGTCGGATCCGCCCTCGCAGCCACAGCAGATGATCGACGCGGCCAGGGCCAACCCGCTCTCGCGCGCCACCGAAGTTCAATCGTTCGTCGCACCGCTCGGCGGCGGCCATAACCAGGGCGCCTGGCAGAAGATGCTGCCCACGGCCTTCTCCTGGCTCTCCAGGCGGCTCGCCGGGCCAGTCCCAATCGCATCGCACCGCCCGGGAGGCCGACGGTGAGTCTCACCAGCCTTTCGCTGCGCGCCCTGACCATCGTGCTGGCGATCCTCGCCACCGCCGCCACGATGCTGCTGTGGAACCGGGTGGCAGGACCGCGCGTGACACGGGCGGCAAGCCGGCTCGGGCTGCTCCTGGCCAGCTACACCTTTACCATGATCGCGGTGCTCGTTTCGATCAATATCGCCTACGGCGGCCTGATCTCGTCCTGGGGCGGCCTATTCGACAACCTCCGCCCCGGGCCGCTACACGCGGTCGATAGGGGCGGGTCACCGCACGCGGCAGGTGGGGGCGGGTCACCGCACGCGGCCGGAGGGGGCGCGATGACGCCGGGGCGGGGGAGCACCGCACCGCTCGCCCGCCCCGGCCACGACCAGTCACGGTCCTTCAATGAGCCTCGAAGAACTGCTCGTCCTCGGTAGAGCCCGTCAGTGCAACGTGGACGAGTTCGGCGAGATCGCCGTGCTGACCAGGTCGAAATATCCGGTGCCGACTTCACGCTGGTGCCTGGTCGCGGTGTAACCGGCCTTCTCGGCCGCGAACTCCGCTTCCTGCAGGCGCGCATAGGCCGGCATCCCCTCGGCCTCGTATCCTCGGGCGAGGTCGAACATCGAGTAGTTGAGCGCGTGGAATCCGGCAAGCGTGATGAACTGGAACTTGTATCCCATCTCGCCGAGCTCGCGCTGGAATTTGTCAATCGTGCCGTCATCCAGGTGCTTGCGCCAGTTGAACGAGGGTGAGCAGTTGAACCCGAGCATCTGGTCTGGGTACTTCGCCTTGATCGCTTCGGCGAACTCCCTGGCCACAGCGAGGTCCGGGGTGGAGGTCTCCATCCACAGCAGATCCGAGTACGGCGCGTAGGCCAGCCCGCGTGCGATGGAGGCCTCAATGCCGTTGTGCACATGGTAAGAGCCCTCAGCCGTCCGCTCGCCTGTGACGAACTCGCGGTCGCGCTCGTCCACATCACTCGTGATCAAAGTGGCGGCCTGTGCATCGGTCCGCGCGATCACAATCGAAGGCACGCCACACACATCGGCGGCCAGCCTGGCCGCGCTCGGGGTGCGAATGTGCTGCCCAGTCGGGATGAGCACTTTGCCGCCGAGGTGACCGCACTTCTTCTCGGACACAAGCTGATCTTCCCAGTGCACGCCCGCGGCACTGGCCGCGATCAGCGCTTTCATCAGTTCGTAGGCGTTGAGCACGCCACCGAATCCGGCCTCTGCGTCTGCCACAATCGGGGCCAGCCAATGCGGAGCCTCTTCGGCCTTGCCCGCTGACCAGGTGATCTGGTCAGCGGGCAGCAGCGCGTTGTTGATGCGGCGTACCACCCGCGGAACCGAGTTGGCCGGATACAAGCTCTGGTCGGGGTACGTCTGGCCGGCCAGGTTGGCGTCCGCCGCGACCTGCCAACCGGAAGGGTAGATGGCCTTGAGCCCGGCACGTACCTGCTGGACCGCCTGATATGGTCTAGACCTTATGATGTTCGGTCAGCGGCTGCGCCACCTCCTGCCAGCGCCCGCCTGCGGGGCTTTCCGCGCGCTGGGAGGGCATGGCGTGGCCGTCCGCCCGTGCGCACTCGCACATTCTGTCTGCGCTGCCGACCGGCTCGTTCCCCGGCGTCGATCAGGGCGACGTGTACGATTTCCTCGAGCGGCACGACAGCGAGTGACAAACGGGGGCCGATAGGGCGTGCCGTGCTGACTAGGGTCCCGCACCCAGCCGAGGAAATATTCACACGCCTGAAACGTTTGCGCTGGTGAAACGTGTTTTCCGGGGTGTATTCAGTGGCCCGTAGAGATATCGATGCGCAGGCGTCGGAACGTGACACGCGTAGGGGGGAAGCGTTGCTGCCTGAGGTCAGGACCTGGCTGCGGGACGCCACGACGGCCGCGGCGGACTGGTCCCCGCCCGCGCTCGCAGCCGCCAAAGGGACGGCCCGCGTCAGCGTGGTGCTTCCCGCCTACAACGAGCGCCGCACGGTGGGCTCGATCGTAGCGGCGATCCGCGGCTCGCTGATGCAGGCGCAGCCGCTTGTCGATGAGATCGTCGTGATCGATTCACGATCTACCGACGACACGGCCAGGGTGGCTGCCGCCGCGGGCGCGCAGGTGTTCGCGCAGGACGACGTGCTCGCGCGGCTACGGCCAGAGTCGGGGAAGGGCGAGGCGCTGTGGAAGTCCCTCGCGGTTACCACGGGCGACCTGATTGTCTTTCTCGACGCCGATGTGCGGAACTTCTCGCCGTCGTTTGTCACCGGACTGCTCGGCCCGCTGCTGACGGACCCGGGCATCAGCTTCGTCAAGGCCAGCTACGATCGGCCGCTGGAAAGATCTGCCGACAGCGGTGGCCGGGTTACCGAACTGGTCGCGCGCCCGCTGCTAAACCTGCACTGGCCGCACCTGGCCGGTTTCATCCAGCCGCTTTCCGGTGAGTACGCGGCGCGGCGCGCTGTACTGGAGCGGGTCCCGTTCTTCACCGGCTACGGGGTCGAACTCGGTCTGCTCGTCGACCTCTTCGAGGCGCACGGCCTGGCCGCAATGGCGCAGGTGGACCTGGGCACGAGGGTGCACTCGCATCAGGGCACCGCCGCGCTCGGCCGGATGTCGAGCCAGATCATGTGGACCGCCTGGTCACGGCTGCAACGCCACGGCCAGATCGTGGCCAGTGGGGAGCCCGCGGCGCTGCTCACGCAGTTCCGCAGGAACGCGGGAGGGCATCACGCGGACGTCAGTGATGTCTCGGTCGCACAGCGGCCGCCGATGATCGAGATCCATGAGTATCTGGCTGCCCGCATGCTCGCCG
>Ga0335077_10011776_pt1 | contig 10926 bp, 9 predicted proteins | sample Lox_Sample_31_FD_207151 | JGI IMG/M metagenome (GOLD analysis project Ga0335077, IMG submission 207151) | Soil microbial communities from Loxahatchee National Wildlife Refuge, Florida, United States - Lox_Sample_3.1 | ecosystem: Environmental > Terrestrial > Soil > Wetlands | place: USA: Florida...
CTGCGCCCCTTCGCCGCGTGGCCTGGCTTTCCCGGCCTCTGACTACTACGGGCGCTCCGTCGCCATAGGGCTCGCGCCCCGCAGGCGATCCCGCGGTACGTCCTCGTCGTACGTATCGAGCACGGGTCAGGCCGCCCACTCATCTCCTTAACCGCCCTCGCTGGGCGGCGTTCCGCGTCACGGAGGGTGCCCCGGCCCACGGGTTCATGCCGGGGCATGACGCGGCACCGGTTCCAGGCGTCGTTCCGGTGGGTGCGCACATTCACCGCTGGAGATTGGGCTTCAGGCAATCCAGCTTTGGCCATACCGTGCGGGTCTAGCGGCACCCCGCCCTGGACGTCTCCAGACGGCCGCCGCGTCCCTGGCATGCTCTTGTCCCCGCCAGGTTTCCCCGCCAGGCAAGCCAGGCGACCCAGGAACATCTCCTCCGAGTTCCTCCCTGCTGAGCAGGGGATACGACGAAGCGCCTCACGGCGCACACCCGGCGTGCCCATTACTAGGCACCGGGCTCTCCACGTGTCTTACCCGCTGGTCAGCCGCTCGTGGCGGCTGCCGGTCTCGGGGTCAATGGGGTCGGAATCTTGCTGCCGCGGTAGCGGTAGCATTCCACCTTGGCGCTGGAAGCGCCGGTGAACACGACCCCAGCAGGCCACCGAAACGGCGGGACGAATCATCGCCCGCCCAGCGATGCCCACTTGGCCTGCATACTCCGTAACGTGACGCCAGCCGGAGCGAGGTCCGGCCAAGCGCACGGCGCCGGTATTCACCAGCGCACCTTCGGACATTGCCTTCCTTCCTGGAACTGACACGCTGCCGCCCTTTCCCGTGTGCGCGGCTTTCCCGCGCTCGGAGTACTACGGCGGCTCCGCCCCATCCGCGCCTTCGGCAGGCCTCGCGCCTATCCCCATCCCGGTCTGCCTGGCCGGAAGCCGGGGTGTGGAACGCACGCGGATGGTTCCCGCGTTCACTGTTGTCCGGTCGACGGGTTAGGCATCCGGCTGTGCCCCTGCGGTCTCGCCACGGCTACGCCGCAGCCAGTTCACCGTGGCCTCCAGACCCAGACTTCGTAGACCTTGCCCGGAGTTCCCCGCCCGTCATGAAAGGCGGGTGCGCACCGCCCACCAGCCCGCATCCGCCGGGTTGGAGCTGGCGCCTGTTCAAGAGGCGTAACGTAACCGGTTTCTCTCGTATACCTTCCCGTCTCGCTCACCGGGCCCGGCCCATCCGGCAGTGCTGAACCGGCCCGACTTTGTCGAGGCTGCTCCCGCCCTCCCCGGCGACCCCCGGATCAGGCTGCCTCCCGCTTCACCCCGCCGCTGCGACGGCGAGGAGATGGACGGTCTCTCACCTCCATCCGAAACAACAGCGCCTCGCGGCGCAAACGAACCGCAGGCACATGAACGGTGATCATCTCGGGCCGAGCATCAGGCGAGCAACTCTGCTGGTCAGAGCCGTGGATGCGATTCTCGGCACGCACAGGATCGGGCTGTGCCGGTCCGCCACCCAGTCCGGCACGCGGCACGGCAAGGGCAGGCAGAAGAAAGGCAACAGCTACGCCCGCGCCGCCGCCGGGGCAGGCCGCCATCGGCGCCGTCTGCACCGCCACCTTCGTCGGCGAACGGTACCGGCGCATCGCCCGCCGCCGCGGCGGGGCCATCGCCCAGACCGCCGTCGCCCGCTCCATCGTGATCATCGTCTGGCACCTGCTGTCTGACCCCGCCGCCCGCTACCGCGACCTCGGCCCGGACTGGCACGCCACCCATGTCAACCGGGACAAGAAGATCCGCAACCGCATCCGCGGCCTGCAAGCCCTCGGCCTCACCGTCACCATCACCGGCGAGCAGGCTGCCTAGACGCACGCCCGCCACCCCGTAACGTCCTGACCAGGACCGGCACCGGTTCCCTGGCCCGCTGACGCCTACCCGGAAACCAGCCGGCCGCAGCCCCGTACTGGGCCAGACCGCCGGCACGTGGCTGAGGTCCGCTGCCGCGCCCATAACCGCAGGCCGGCGTGTGGGTGAGGTCCGCTGCCGCGCTGTGGCTGGCGTGGATTTCCTTGGTCAGATCCCATGCGGCCAACACGCCGACTCCGCTTGCGGCCAGAATCCAGGCCGAGGTCTTGAGCAGCGCGGCCAGCGGCCCATACAAAGACCCGGCCGCAGCCGCCGACGCTACCACCCGGGCCGGGCCGTGGATCCGCAGCGCGGCCAGCACCGGTACACGCTGGCGCTGACGGCGAGGCGGTGGACCTCAGTCCGCCGCTGCGGTCCGCCATCCGGCCCGGCGGCGCTGCGGGTCCGGATCTCCTCCCGCCATCCAGGCGCCTCGCCATCGACGCGGTTCGCCGGTCGCAGGCGACCGCACCGGGGCTCCGGACCCGGCACCGGTGAGCGCTGACAGAAGTGCGGGACCAAAGCCCCTGTCAGGCCCTGGCCTGACAGGGGCTTACGGTGAAACGATGGTAACTCCGGGCCTCGGCTGTGAGTTGCCAGGCCCAGGCGGAATAAGGCTGGAGGGAGCAGATGAGCGGCGATGAGTCCGACCGTCTGCGAGAGCGCGTTGACGCCCTGCAGAAGCAGGTCACCCATCTGAAGAATTCCGCGGATCAAGCCCTTGAGGAAACCAGCGCGCAGGTCAGGGCGCGCATCGAGCAGGTCAAGGCAGATGTCGCTGCCGATCATGAGCCGGCCCGCGAGAAGGCTGGGCAGGCCGCCGCCCGCGCGCACGGCCAGTGGCAGTCGATGAAGGCCGATGCCGCGGCGAAGATGCGGGGCCTGCAGGGCCATATGGACCGCAAACGCGACGAGCTTGACGTCAAGATGGCAGAGGATGACGCTGAGGGCGCCGAGGGAGACGCCCTCGATGCGCTGGACTTCGCCGAATGGGCGGTCGAGCAGGCTGAGCTGGCGGTCCTGGATGCGATAGATGCCCGCGCCTGGGCTGACGAACGGGCGGCAGCGTCGCGGACGAGCTGATCGGGGCCACCGCCCCGGAACGGGCATACGGCTGCGGGTGCCGCCCACGCGGAAGTTAGCTCTGCCCGGCGTTGGTGAGATCCTCGTATGTCCGGTCAGCGTGAAGGCCGAGGGAGTTGCTGGCCCGGCCGGAAGGAAGCGCGGCCGGCCGCATGCTGGTGGGACAGGAGGCTGCCCGCCGTGCCGTAGCTGCCCGCTCTCGAGAGCCTTGAGGAGGCAAGCGCGATGAGCACCAATCCGCAGACAACGCACGACCGCGGAGACGAACTGCGATCGGAGGCCCGGGCCAGCCTGTGGCGGATGGCGGGCCCGTGGTGGGTGTTGCTGCTGACCGGGATCGCGTGGTTGATCATCTCGGTGATCGTGCTGAGGTTCACGACAACATCGGCCGCCACCATCGGGGTGCTGCTGGGGGTGGTCTTCCTGGCGGCGATGGCGAACGAGTTCTTCATCGCTTCGGTGCGGCTCCGCTGGCGGTGGGCGCACGTCCTGATGGGGATCGTCTTCCTCGCCGCAGCGATCTGGGCATTCGTCAACCCGATGGGCACCTTCTGGGCTCTGGCCTCGGTCATTGGGCTGCTGCTGATCTTGCAGGGGGGCTTCGTCCTGATCACCTCGATCGAGTCCAGGATCATCAACAGCGTCTGGTGGCTGGGCGTGGTCGCGGGGATCCTGGAGATCTTCGTCGGCTTCTGGGCCTCCCAGCAGCTGGTCACTGCCCGCGCCGCGCTGCTGATCATCTGGGTCGGAGTGCTGGCGCTGTTCCGCGGCATCACCGAGATCGTGCTCGCGTTCGAGCTCAAGAGCGCCCAGCAGCGCTGACGCCTGGCCCGCAGCTTGCGGCCAGGCATGCGTCGGCCGTCTGCCGTCGCCGCTGGCGGTTTACCTGGCGGCCGGGTGCGGAGATGGCGGCGAACGCGCGCGGCTACAAGAGGAGGCGAGGTCAGGTCAGCTTGGTCTTGGAGCAGTAGCCGATGATGGTAGGTGGGTGGCGCCAGCGCCAGCCGCCCATAATTCCACCCCAGGGCCAGGCCAAAGTGGCATTGACACGAGGTGGCGTGCAAGCCCGTGGTGGCAGGGGCGATTCGGGCGGGCGATGCCACCAGGTGCGCGCTTTCGCCAGGCAGGGCTGGCAGCGGACAAGGAGAGGGGCTCCCGTGAGGATCGAGGATTACGCGCTGATCGGTGACCTGCAGACGTCTGCTCTGGTCGGCCGCAACGGCTCGGTGGACTGGCTGTGCCTGCCCCATTTCGACTCCGCGTCGTGTTTCACCGCGCTGCTGGGAGAGGAGAAGCATGGGCGCTGGCTCATCGCCCCATCCGGGGAAATCCGCAGCGTGTCGCGCCGCTACCACGAGGGGACGCTGATCCTGGAGACCGATTTCGAGACCGCCGACGGCGCGGCGCGGGTCATCGACTTCATGCCGCCCCGCGATGGCGGCGCCCCGCAGCTCATGCGTATCGTGCAGGGGCTGCGGGGCCGGGTCCCGATGCGGATGGAGCTGATCATCCGGTTCGGGTATGGCCTGACCGTGCCGTGGGTACAGCGCGTGCCCGACGGCATCGTCGCCCAGGCGGGGCCCGACGCGGTGCACCTGAGCACGCCGGTGGAGCTGCACGGAAAGGATCTCACCACAGTGGCGGAGCTCACCGTCCAGGAGGGCGCCAGCGAGCGGTTCGTCCTCAGCTGGTTTCCCTCCTACGAGAGCCCGGGCCGCACCGAGGACGCGCACGCGGCTCTGGCCCGGACCCAGGCGTGGTGGCGGGAGTGGTCGGAGCGGTGCACCTACCGAGGTGAGTACCGCGACGAGGTCCTGACCTCGCTGATCGTCCTGAAGGCGCTCACCGATCAGGTCACCGGCGCGATCGTCGCGGCGCCCACGACCTCGCTGCCGGAGGACCTGGGCGGCGAGCGCAACTGGGACTACCGCTACACCTGGCTGCGTGATTCGGTGCTGACGCTGAACGCGCTGCTGGCCGGCGGTTACACCGACGAGGCGCTGGCGTTCAGCGATGCCGTGTTCCGGGCGACCGCCGGGCAGCCCGAGCAGGCGCAGATCATGTACGGCATCGCCGGCGACCGGCGGCTGGAGGAATACCAGCTGGACTGGCTGCCCGGCTACGAGGGCTCCAGGCCGGTCCGGGTCGGCAACGCGGCCGCGGGCCAGTTCCAGCTCGACGTGTACGGCGAGGTTATCGGTGTCGGCTGGGCGGTGGCGATGGCGGTGGGGCATATCTCCGAGCGACTGTGGCGGCAGCTTTGCGAGCTGTTGGATTACCTGGAGGGCGCCTGGCAGGAACCCGACGACGGCATGTGGGAGGCCCGCGGGCCGCGGCGGCACTACACCCAGTCGAAGGTGATGGCCTGGCTCGCCTTCGACCGCGCCATCGCGCTGAGCAATCACTTCGGGCTGGCGGGCCCGCTGCAGCGCTGGGAGCAGGTCCGGGCCCGGATCCACAATGAGATCCTCGAGCGGGCCTATGATCGGCAGCGCCACACCTTCACGCAATCCTATGGCTCGGCGGCGCTTGACGCCGGCGCGCTGATGGTCGGGCTGGTCGGCCTGCTGGAGCCGACCGACGGCCGTTTCACGGGCACCATCGACGCGGTCCGCCGCGAGCTCGGCCACGACGGCTTCATCGCGCGCTACTCGACCGATGTCACCGACGACGGCCTGTCCGGCAGCGAGGGCCAGTTCCTTGCCTGCTCGTTCTGGCTGGTCGAGGCGCTCGCGCTCAACGGCCGTGAGGCCGAGGCGCGGGAGCTGTTCGAGCGGCTGCTCGCCCTGCGTAACGACCTGGGCCTGTACGCCGAGGAGTACGACGTCACCCGCGGCCGGCAGGTCGGCAACTTCCCGCAGGCGTTCACCCACCTTGCGCTGATCGAAGCGGCCAGGGTCCTCAGCGGCGAGCGGGTAGGGACCCGATCCACAACGCCCGCGCCGCTGCCGCGCCTGCCGGCGCCACCACGCAGGCCAGCTCCCGTGACGCTGAGGCGACCATAGCATTGTGTCCGGTGTCATCCTGTCTGGTCACTATCGCCGGGTTTCTCCTGCCCGCGAATGACACGCCGGGAGACAACAGGGACACTCAGACGATGACCGGCCTCCCGGCACCCACCCTGTACCACCGATGGCTCGGCTGGCACGCCCCGCCATGCGGCGCGCACTCACGGTAGTTACCGCCGGGCTGATCGTCGCTGCTGCGCCCGGCTCGGATGGCGGCGTCCAGGGCAGCCCGGTCGGCCAGCAGCCGGGCCGTGCTCCCGACGGTCAGCCGGTGACCTGGAGGTTGTCGCGGACGTCGATGACCCCGCGGGCCATCAACGCGGCGGCGAGTACTGCGTCGTGTTCGGCCCACGTGCGGACATGGCCGGTCAGCGTGATGACGTTGTCTTTGGTGTCGGCCTTCACGTCGCTGCCGTCGGGGACCAGCGCCGAGCGGTCCAGCGCCTCCTGGACGTGTCGCCTGGGAGGCCTGCCACCACCTGCCCTGGCCCTGAACCACCCCCGATCCTGGCGGCGGGCCTGGCCCGATAATCGGCTGACACCCCTCAGGGGCCGTCCTGAGAACGATCTGCCGGCCCGCCGCCAGCCCAGCCTCTTCCCCCGCCGGGCCTGGGCCTGCCTGTCCTGATAAGAGCGTGCCCGCCCGTGGCTCATCCCTGTCCTGACGGCACCCGAGACCCGGCCGTGACCACCGGAAGGAGACAGCCATGACCGCCCCAGCCGCGGCCCGCGCAGCGGCGACGACACCTGCGACCTGAGCGACGACGCCCTCGCCGCGCTCGCCGAGCGCCGCGGCGCCTGGCCCGGCCACGACCTGACCGTCATCACCCTGATCGCCAGTGAGCTGCCGTCCTGCAGTGCTCCCTTCCTCGACTGCTGCCTGATGCTGGCGACGAGCCGCAGGTCAAGGTGGAGCGTCCGCAGCGAAGCGAGGACGTACGACCTTGACCTGCGGTGAGCGCTGCAACGATGAGCCGGCGAGGAAGGGCCAGAGTGGGGCCGAATCAAGGGCATCATCCGATCCTCGGGCAGAGCCAAATGCAAGCCGAGCCCCGTCTCAGCCCGTTCAGCCTCTCACCGGATATCGCACCTAACCTCGGCGGGAGTCCCGGCAAGGTCTCCGCCAGTCTCACCGGGTATGGTCCCGTCTCAACCCGCCTTGTCACGGCCATGGTCACAGAGCGGAGGCCGTGCTTTGCTGCAATGGTGCGGTCGGCGGGCTCGGCGAGGCGCAGGGTGGGTGGACGCGGTAGTTCTCGCGGCCGGAGCCGGGCGATTCTTATCCGCGCTGCGTGGGGGACAGCGCCCCGTCATCTTTGCCATGGCGGCGCCGGCCGACCTGCACCCTGTTGCCGCGGGTCCCACTGCCGGGGCTGGTAGGACGGGCTGGCGGGCACCGACACCACGAGCACGTCGGTTGGCTCGGTTGCCTCGACGGTCATCGAACTGGCGCCATTGAGCGAGATCACGTCGTCGCCACCGGCCTGGGCGCCGTTGATGGCCGCGGCGCCGTCGATCACGTAGGCGAGCGTGACGCGGTCGGCGCCGGCCTCCAGCACCGCCTGCGAGCCGGTCGGCACGGTAACGCGGCGGACCGACAGTCCCTGAGTGCGCGTCTCGATCGGCCCGCTGCCGCCGATGATGTCGGTAACGAGCGCATCACCGGCCGGCCGCGCGGTGAATGATGCGGCCGGGTAATCGCGGTAGGAGGGGTGCTGCCGCGAGGCGACGTCGTGGCCGGGGTCGAACTGGATCTGGAACCCGCGTGTTCCCTGGGCGGCCCGCTCGATGTGGGAGATCCCCGGTCCCGACCACATCATCTGGTAATCGCCTGCGTGCAGGGCAGCCCACCGGCCGGTCGCCGTGTCGTAGTGGCTCATCGTGCCGTCGAGGACGACGGTCAGGATCTCCAGCCCCTCATGCCGGTGCAGCTCGAACTCGTAGTCGTCGCGGTAGCGCCCGTGCGCCCAGAGGAACAGCGCCGCCGACGGCTCCCCGTCTGAGGCGTGGCCGCCGAGGACCGGGACGCTCGTCAGCGCTTCAACGTCCACTCCCGGCGTCGGCCCGGAGTGCTCCCTCCGGGGAAGGACGGTTGCGGTTGACGCTGTCATGTCGTTCTCCTTTTCTCCTTGCTGGTGACCTTGGTTACTGTGGGGCGGCGCCGGGTCCCCGGGCTGCGGGGGTACGCGCCGGGGAACCGCCGCCGCGGCTGGTCAGCCGGCCGGGGCACCGGCGGCGGGGGCGGCGGCGCTGGGCTGGACTGGCCGGGCCTGGCGGGCTAGCGGGCCCGAGCGCAGCAGCGCGCCGCAGATGACCGCACCGGCGGCGAAGATGCCCGCCGTCCACCAGAACGCGACGGTGTAGCCGTGCAGGGCGGCCTGGGCGAGCTGGAGCGGGGCGGGCCGACCGCGGACGTTGGCGGCGATCCAGGTGGTGATGGCGGTGGCGAAGATGCTGTTCAGCAGCGAGGTGCCGACCGACCCGCCGAGCTGGTTGCCGGTGCTGACGGTGGCCGAGGCCACCCCGGTGTCCCGCGGCGGCACCCCGGCGGTGCGGGTGTCGGCGGACGGGGCGAAGATGAACCCCAGCCCGGCCCCGATCAGCAGCACCGACGGCAAGATGTACCCGGCGTAGGAGGAGTGCAGGCCGGCCCAGCCGGGTCAGCAGCGCGGCGGAGGTCCCGCCGAGCAGCATTCCCGCGGCGATCGGCGGCCGCGGCCCGGTGCGCGGCATCAGCCCCACGTTGGCCAGCTCACCTACGGCCATCACCAGGGCCGCCAACGGCAAGAACGCCGGCCCAGTGATCACCGGGGAGTAGCCCAGGTTCTGCTGCATGTAGTAGTTCAGGAACAGCACGATCCCGGACATCCCCGCGCCGGCCAGCAGCATGGCCAGGTAGGCCCCGGCCCGGGTTCGGTCGGCCACGATCCGCAGCGGCAGCAGCGGCTCGGCGACCCGCGCTTCCCATAGCACGAACAGCGCCAGCAGGACCACCCCGGCGGCGATGAACGCCCACGTGGACGGGGTGGCCCAGGAGTGGGTGGCGGCGTTGGAGAACCCGTACACGATGCAGAACATACCGCCGGAGGCCAGCGCCGCCTCGGGCACGTCTACCCGCGGCCGCCGCCCGGGGATGTCCCGGCTCAGCAGCATCACCGCGCCGACGCCCGCGACCGCGGCGAACAGCACGTTCACATACAGGCACCACCGCCATGACAGGTACTCGGTCAGCAGCCCGCCGAGCACAAGGCCGACCGCCCCGCCGGACCCGGCCACCGCAGTACACCGCGAACGACTGGCGCCGCTCGTCCGGGTCGGTGAACGTGGTGGCCAGCAGCGACAGCGCGGCCGGCGCCAGCAGCGCGGCAAACGCCCCCTGCACGGCCCGGGCGCTGATCAGCATGGGGAAGCTGACCGCCGCCCCGCCGACCGCTGAGGCCGCGGCGAACCCGGTCACACCGGTCAAGAACATCACCTTGCGGCCGACCACGTCGGCCAGCTTGCCGCCCAGCAGTAGCAGGCTGCCGAACGCCAGCGCGTACGCGTCACCACCCACTGCCGGTCCGCGACGGAGAAGTGCAGCGCCCGCTGCGCCGAGGGCAGCGCGATTTTCATGATCGTCGCGTCCAGCACGATCATCAGCTGGGCGATTGCGATCACGGCCAGGATCCGCCATCGCCACGGCCATCAGCAGTATTCGGAGCCGACATGCTTCCTCCCATAGATGACGCTTCTTTCGTGGTGCGTCACGGGGGCAGCTGTGCCGCTACGGATGTCCCGTCTGGGCCATCCGGCCTCGCCCGGATCGCCGGGGTGGGGGCCCGGTAGCGAACCTCGAGCAGCTTTAGCCCGAGCGCCTCGATCTGGTTAAGCACGCCGTACAGTGCCGCCTGATCGGGCAGCGCTCCGGCGAGCACGGTCTCGCCGCCCCTGTCTCCGTCTCAAGATCCGGGAACGCGCGGAGCAGCCTTTCGCTCAGAACCCCCCCGGATACGGATCTCGTACCTATCAGGCTTGGCATCTGCGTCCACGATGGGAGAATGGCGCCCCAGCGAGTGAGCGCGCATCGCACAAATCGTGGTATCGACCCGGCGTGTTGCGGGCGTACAGTGCCCACGAGATGGTGGGTTCGCGTGGCCCGTCCGTGGTTGCCCGGCGCGAACTGTTCGGGCTCCTGTCGGACGGCGGCAGCCGTGGCGTGACGCTGCTGTCGGCGCCGGCCGGGAGCCGCAAGACCGTCCTGCTCCGGTCATGGATTGAGGACGCCGGCGTGCGGGACCGGGTCGCCTGGATGTCGGTCGAGCGCGAGGAGCAGGACGCGCAGCACTTCTGGCTCTCGGTGGTCGGCGAGGTCCGCGCCGCGATCGGCGCGGACGCGTTCGTGGACAACCTTGGGCCGGCCCCGGCGTTCCAGGGAGAGGCGGTCGTCCGGCGGCTGGCAGCCGGGCTGGGCTCGCTGGAGCGGCCGGTCGTCCTGGTGATCGACGACCTGCACGAGCTCCGGGCTCCCGACGCGCTGCGGCAGCTCGAACTCCTCATCGCACGGCGGCCTCCGCTCCTGCGGGTGGTGCTGGCGAGCCGCCATGACCCTCGACTCGGGCTGCACCGGCTCCGCCTCGCGGGCGAGCTCAGGGAGATACGCAGCGCGGATCTGTGCTTCAGCCTGGAGGAGACACGACAGCGGGCGCACCGCGGTGAAAGGGCCCAGGCCTGTGGCGGGCGGAGGATGGCAGGTGCCGTGCGACAGGTGCCACGTGGCATCGGCAAAGGTCGAGGTGATCACTCGCGCGGGCTCAGCCTTCTTGTGCTCCCACCATCACAAGATGCACCGCAACGCGATCCCGGCGGCCGGGTACCAGGTCCGGGCAGGCCTCTCGCTGGGCCTGTGACCGACGTCGGCCTTTACCGCCGTGCGGTTGCGGTGTGGACTGGTTGCGGGTGGC
>Ga0335077_10011777_pt1 | contig 10926 bp, 11 predicted proteins | sample Lox_Sample_31_FD_207151 | JGI IMG/M metagenome (GOLD analysis project Ga0335077, IMG submission 207151) | Soil microbial communities from Loxahatchee National Wildlife Refuge, Florida, United States - Lox_Sample_3.1 | ecosystem: Environmental > Terrestrial > Soil > Wetlands | place: USA...
ACGGAACCTCGTCATCTCCCTCACTGGGCACCTCGACCCCTTCCGGAGCCATCGGCGCGCCCGCACTCTTCGGCCGGCCCATGAACTGGACACGGTCCGCGACGACCTCCACAGCATTGCGCTTCTGGCCGTCCTTGGTCTCCCAGTCCCGGGTCTGGAGCCTCCCCTCCACCATGATGGGGCTCCCCTTGTCCAGATACTGACTGCAACTCTCGGCCTGCTTGCCCCACACGATAACAGTGAGGAAGGAGGTCTCCTCCCGCTTCTCTCCGGTTCGGGTCACGAAATTCGTGTTCACAGCAATCCTCAGGTCCGTGACTGCCGTCCCGTTCGGCGTATACCGGAGCTCGGGGGCTCGAGTCAGGTTACCGATGAGGAACACCTTGTTCAGGTTCGCCATCAGCTGACCTCCTCCACGGCCGCGGGCTGCGGCTTCGGCGCCGAGCGCACCCGCTTGCGTGGGGGGACGCGCGTCGAAAGAAAGCGCAGCACCTGCTCGTTGAGCCCGAGTTGACGCTCGAATTCCTTGATCGTGGCTGGCTCGGCGGAGCATTCGATGACGGCGAAGGTCCCTTCGCGCTGCTTTCGAATGTCGTAGGCGAGGCGTCGCTTACCCCAGCTCTCGGCCTTCCCCACGGTGCCTCCGAGGCCTGTAAGGTTGTCCTGGAGCTTGACCAGCAAGGCGGCGACATCCTCATCGGTCGGCCGCGGATCGAAAATCACGAGGATCTCATACGGATACACACTCCTCACCTCCCGTCCACCATCCATCGTTTGGAAAGTGTTTAGGGTACCAGAGGGGGGTCAGCAAGGCAACTCCGCGTGTAGCCGCCCCGCTCGCCCTGTCGCGTCGACCTTAGTCGCCGTCCGTTCCGCGGTCAAGACGTGGACGAATGGAGACAGCGTCGCCACCACGACCGGACCGCCCGGGGGACTCCGAGGGCACGCGCCGGCAGGTATCCCCTTGCTCTGACTGGGGCGACTTCATGGTCGACGTCTCACCTCGTGGAAACGTAAGATGTCTACATCCGGGGTGGCGGTCCTCGACCACACCAGCGTGGCGGCTCCGCATGGCTGCCGCCCGAGCCCCGGAAGAAATTCGCATGGGCTTGGGGAGATGACCATGACAGATGCCTCTCGTCGGTCCGCCATCTTCATCTCGTATCCCCTGCCGATCGAAGCACTCGAGATCGCCCGGGCCCGGGCCGACGTCGACATGCACGCCGGGCCTGACCCGCTGCCTCGCAAGGAGCTCCTGACCCGGCTCAAGGGACGGCACGGGCTCGTCAGCTTGATCACGGACGTCGTGGACGACGCTCTGCTGGCGGCGTGTCCCGACCTTCGCGTGGTGGCCAATGTGGCCGTCGGATTCAACAACGTGGACGTCGCCGCAGCGACGCGCCGCGGGGTCGTCATCACGAACACGCCGGACGTGCTCACGGACACGACGGCAGATTTCGCCTGGACGTTGCTGATGACCGCGGCCCGCCGCGTGCTGGAGGCTGATCGCTACATCCGGGACGGCCGCTGGACGCAGTGGGAGTTCATGATCTTCCTCGGCGGGGACGTGCACGGCAAGACTCTAGGCATCGTGGGCTTCGGGCGGATCGGACGCGCGATGGCCCGCCGTGCGCTGGGCTTTCGCATGCGTGTGCTCTATCAAGATGACGTGGCGGCCGACGCCACCACCGAAGCCACTCTCGGAGCCACCCGCGTCGACCTGCCCACGCTTCTCCGGGAGTCGGACTTCGTCACGCTGCACACCCCTCTGCTTCCCGAGACGCACCACTTGATCGACGCCCGGGCACTCAGGATGATGAAGAAGACCGCGTACCTCATCAACGCGTCCCGGGGTCCCGTCGTGGACGAGGCTGCGCTCGCGCAGGCGCTGAAGCAAGGATGGATCGCCGGCGCCGGCCTCGATGTCTTCGAGAACGAGCCGCAGGTCCACCCCGACCTGATCGGACTTCGGAACGTGGTGCTGGCCCCTCATATCGGCAGTGCGTCCTACGAGACGCGCGTCAAGATGGCCACTTTGGCCGTGGAGAACTGTCTGGCCGTGCTGGAGGGGAAGACCCCACCGACGCCGATCAACCCGGAGGTCCTCTCGAAGCTCAGGAAGTAAACGCCGACGTCCATCCGGGCGACGGCGCGCGGGCCGACGAGAGCGGTCACCGCGCGACCCCTTCACGCCACTCGGCTATCTCGGCAGTAGGTCAGGCCTTGTGGAACCGGTGGACGCCGGCGTCATCCACGAGGCGCGCCACTTGCCCTTTCGCCTCGAGATAATGCAGATGCGCGAGCGTCTCACCAATGGCGAACCCGAGCTGGTGTGTGTCGAGACGGCGGCGGAAGAGGATCGGCACCAGATCGGCGGCCGTTCGCGGCTCGGCCACCGCGTCCACGGTCTCCACGAGACGCTCGTCGTGATGATGGCGGAGGTAGTCGAGGCGGAGATGTAGCCCCCGGAATGGCAACCCGTGGGAGGGGAGGACGAGAACCTCACGCGGCAACGGCCGGAAGCGTCCGAGCGAGTCGAGGTAGAGGCGCAGGGGATTGGCTCGCGGCTGATCCGGCCACACGCTGACGTTGGTCGTGATCTTGGGCAGGACCTGGTCGCCCGAGATCAGGACCCCCGCGTCGGGGCAGTACAGGCAGGCATGCTCGGGAGCATGACCGAGCACGGTGAAGGCATCCCATCGGCGCCCGCCGATGGTTAGCACATCGCCCTCGCGCACCGCGCGGAACTGCGCGGCGACGGACGGCACGAGCTGCCGGTAGTGGTTGCCCCGACCCCGGAACGCCTCGATGTCAGCCTCGCTGACCCCATGCTGGCGGTAGTGGCTCATGCGCTTCTCGGCATCGTTGCCGCCCATGCCCTGCCAGCCGAGTTGAGCCATGAGCCACTCGGCCTGCGGGCACCACAGCTCCACTCCGAATCGCCGAACCAGCCACTCCGCATTGCCGATGTGATCCGGGTGAAAGTGCGTCACCAGCACCCGGACGATGGGCCGCTCCTTGAGCGCGCCGGCGAACAACGCCTCCCACAGGTCGCGCGTCGGGGGCAACCCGACGCCTGTGTCCACCACCGTCACGCCGGCCTCGTCCTCCAGGAGCCAGAGGTTGATGTGGTCGAGGGCGAACGGCAGCGGCATCCGGATCCACTGGATGCCGGGCGCGACATCGATGGTGGTCCCGCCCGCGGGCGGCTCCGGCCATGGGTGGACGAGTCCGCCCACTTCGGCGGCGAGAGGATGCTTCTCCGAGGAGGGCTTCATCGCTCCATCATGCCACACAAGCGAGCGGACGGCTCAGATGACGCCCTCACCCCGCAGCGCCACGATCTCCGCGGAAGACATGCCGAGGAGGCCGCCGAGGATCTCGTCGGTATGACGCCCGAGGGGCGGCCCGGCATGCGTCACGCGGCCCGGAGTTGCCGACAGCCGCGGCACGACTGCCGGCTGAGGCAACGGCCCGATCTCGGAATCCACGTCGATGATCGTCCGCCGCTCACGGTAGTGGGGATCGGCGAAGATGTCGGCCACGCTCATGACAGGCGCGTGCGGGATCGCGTGAGATCCGAGGTGCGCGATCACGGCGTCGAACGGCCGCGCCGCAAACCACGCATCGACCAGGGCGAGGAGCTCGCCCATGTGGGCGGTGCGTCCCTCGTGGCTCGCGAAGCGCGGGTCCTTGGGAAGGTCCGGCTGTTCGAGCATGCCGCACAGCCGCTCGAACAGATGCTGCGCCGGTGTCGTGATGACGATCCAGTGTCCATCGGCCGTGCGAAAGGCGCCGCCCGGCCAGCCAGCGTGCTGGATGCCGCCCCGCTCACGCACGACGCCTTGCCTGCCGTAGAAGGTCGTCGTGTACTCGAGGATGCGAAAGGCGGACTCGTAGAGCGCAGCGTCGATCCACTGGCCCTCACCGGTTGCATCGCGGTGACGCAGAGCCGCCATCACGCCGAAGGCCGTGAACAGCCCGGTGAGATAGTCCGGATAGACGGGCGTGGGCCGCGAGGGCGGACGGTCGGCGGGGCCGTTGACATACCAGGTCCCGCCGAAGGCGGACGCGATCGCCGCGAAGCCCGGCCCCTGGCGCAGCGGTCCTGTCTGGCCGAAGGCGGTGACACGGGCCATCACGAGTGATGGCCGGAGCTTCCTGAGGTCCTCCCAGCCGAGGCCCCAGGACTCCAGCACGCCGGGTCGGAAGTTCTCGATCACCACGTCGGAGAGCGGCACGAGACGGCGCACGAGATCCTGCCCCTTCGGCGTGCGCAAGTCGAGCGTCATCACCTTCTTGCCGCGGTTGTCGACGGCGTACCAATAGTTGCAGCCATGCTCGGTGGGCCCGAGCCGTCGAAGGTCGTCGCCTCGGCCTGGCAACTCCGTCTTGATCACCTCGGCGCCGAACTCGGCCATGAGCGTGCCGCAGAAAGGTCCGGCGACGATCTGGGCCAGCTCGAGCACTCGAATCCCGGTCAGGGGGAGCCGTGGGTCGTTCATGGCGAACGGGCGGGATTGTAGCAGAAGGCGCGGCCAGGGTCCGGCGGAGTCGAGACTGCCGTGATAGCGTTACAGGATGCCTGGCCCGGTCGACCGACATATCCGTGGGCGGTAAACTCGTACCCGAGGAGTGAGCGCATGAACGAGACCGGCTGTCCCTTCTGTCCTCTGGTGGCGGCTCTCGAGGGGGCCGATAGATACGAAGCGCCGTCGGGTAGCGTGTCCAGACGGGTCGCGCTCTTGCCGACGGCGGTGGCCGTGCTCGGGAACGACCAGTACTATCCCGGCTACACGCTGGTGATCGCGCGCCGCCACGCCACCGAGCTGTACCACCTGTCCGACCTCGAGAGCACCGCGTACTTCCAGGACATGCTGCGCGTCGCGCGCGCCATCGATCGGGCCTTCTCCCCGCGCAAGATGAACTACGAGCTGCTCGGCAACACCGTGGCGCACTTGCATTGGCACCTCTTCCCGCGCTACGCGAACGATCCCAATCCCACCCGGCCGACCTGGGAACACGTCCACCCTCCGACCGTGCTCCCCGAGGTCGAGTACGCGAGGGCGATCGACGCCATCCGGGCGCATCTCGGATAGGCGAGGGAGCGTTCGTCGTGACTCGCCCGCCCGTGCTCATCTTGCCCGGCTACGGCGATTCGGGTCCCGACCACTGGCAGAGCCACTGGGAACGCGCTGACCCTTCCGTGCGGCGTGTCGGGCAGGACGACTGGCTCACGCCCAAACTCGGACACTGGCTGGCTACGCTCGGCCAGTACGTTTCCGAGTGCGCGGCGCCTCCGGTGCTGGTGGCCCACAGCCTCGGCTGCCCACTGGTCGCGCACTGGGCCAGTCGCTCGTCTTCCTTGGCCAGGGGGGCATTGCTCGTGGCGCCTGCCGACGTCGAGTCCGAGCTCCGGACCAGCGAGGAAGTCCGGAACTTCAGCCCCGTCCCGCTCGTCCGTCTCCCATTCCCCAGTATCGTGGTGGCCAGCACGGACGATCCGTTCGTCTCGCTGGACCGCGCGGTCGCGTTCGCCACCGCCTGGGGCAGCCGATTGGTGACGCTCGAGCGCGCCGGGCATATCAACGCGGATGCTGGATTCGGCCCCTGGCCCGAAGGCCTGCGGCTCCTCGCTGAATTGATGGACGGCTGACCGTTCGCTCGAGCACGTCGTGTGAAGATCTCGGTCCTCTGTTTCGATCTCGCCGACAATGCCGTCGGGCGGGCGATCCTCCTGGCCCGGCTGCTCGAGCCGCTGGGGCACGTCGAAGTGGTGGGTCCGTGTTCCGGGCCCACGGTGTGGGAACCGATGCTCTCCGAAAACATTCCCCATCGCACCGTCCCCGCCACCAAGTTTCCACGCTTCGCGGCTTCCATCCCCGCACTGTCGAGACTGGCCGATGGCGATCTCGTGTACGCCTCGAAGCCTCGGCTCGCGACAGCAGGAATCGGGCATCTCAAACGTCTCACCGCCCGAGCGCCGCTCCTGCTCGACATCGACGACTGGGAGCTGGGATTCTTCCTGCACGCCGGATTCTGGGGCACCGTGGGACGGGCGCTCAATCTGGCCAATCCGGCGGGGCTCCCGTGGACGTGGCTCATGGAGCGGTCGGCCTGGGCTGCGGACGGCATCACGGTCGCCTCCCGGTTCCTCCAGGAACGATTCGGCGGCACCCTCATCCCTCACGTGCGCGACACGGACGCCTGGCAACCGGGCGGTGTCGACCCGACGGAGGTCCGGGCCCAGCTCGGACTGCAGAACAAGCGAATCGTCATGTTCCTGGGCACGCCCCGCAGGCACAAGGGTGTCGAGGATCTCTGCGACGCGGTGGCGCGCCTGGCTCGGCGGGATGTCGTCCTGGTGCTCGTCGGGGTGGAGCGAGCCAGCCGGGTCGCGCAGGAGATCCTCGCGCGCCATCCCGACGTCCGGACGGTGGGAAAGGTCCCGTTCGGCGCCGTGCCACAGTACCTGGGCGCGGCGGACGTGGTGGCGGTCCCTCAGCGCGATACGAGCGATACCCGCGGCCAGGTGCCCGCCAAGATCTTCGACGCGATGGCCCTGGGCCGGCCGATCATCTCCACCCACGTCTCGATGATTCCCGAGATCCTCGAGGGCTGTGGCCTGCTCGTGGAGGCCGGCGACGTGACCGCGCTGTCTCGAGGCATCGCTCAGCTCCTCGACCATCCGGACCACGCGGCCACCCTCGGCTCCCTGGCGCGGCAGCGCTGCGTGGCGCGGTACAGCTTCGCAGCGGCCCGCCGCGACCTCTTCCCGCTGGTCGACCGTGTGCTGACGCGGCATCGCTGACCGCAGCACGGGACACGCACGAGGGGTGGGATAGAATCGAACGCAGGAGCCGAACTCGGCTGGACGCTGACCGATTGCGGTCAGAGGAGACGACGCGCCAGACGTCCAAGGCGACAATCGGCGAACCGGAACCTTCGCAACGGACAGCACGGCGTACCGTGCTTCGTACCTGGGGAACAACATCATGGACAGCGCGGGCTCTCGCTCCAAGGGAAAGAAGGCGAAACCCTCGACCCCGGAGAAAACTCCGGTCCGTGGCAAGTCGGCCCCACGCGCCGACGTTGCCAGGCTCGTGGAGGTCGATCCGGACGAACGGCACCGCATGATCGCGCTGGCGGCATACTACCGGGCCGAGCGGCGCGGATTCACGAACGGGGATCCCCTGCAGGACTGGCTGGAGGCAGAGGCCGAGGTGACCGTGCAATTGCAGGGCGCCGCGACCGGCCGACCGGCATCGTGAAGTGCCGCCGATGGTGACGGGCGCTCGCAGGCGCCCCGCGCCATTCTCGCCGGTTCGATCGAAGCCTCCATGGCTTGACATGGAGATGTGGCCGGCACAGAATCTCGCCACTCGACCAGGCCGGCGTCACGTCGTCCAACGCCTCAGCGGGGAGGAACGCATGGACACTCCCGAGCGACCACGACCACTCAGCGAGATGCACCGCCGGACGTTTCTCAAGACCGCGAGCGCCGTGGCCGCCACGGCCGGGATCGAGGGCATCCTGGCCGCGCGGAGGGCCCCCGCCGTCGCTCAGACCACCAAGATCCATCTGCTCCACTGGGTGGACTTCATTCCCGAAGGGGACGTGGAAGTCCGACGTCAGGTCGCCGAGTACAACAAGCAGATGAAGGTCGAGGTCGCGTTCGAGACCATCAACGCCAACGACCTCCAGGCGCGCATCACGGCGGCGATCCAGTCCGGGGCCGGACCGGACATCATCATGATGCTGCACAACTGGCCCCATCTCTATGCCTCCGGGCTCGCCGAAATCGGCGACCTCTGCGAGTGGCAGGGCAAGGACCAGGGCGGATACTATCCGCACTCGGAAGCTGCTGCCCGACTCGGCAAGCACTGGTTGGCCCTGCCCTATACGACCGGGGCGCCGCTCATCGCCTACCGGAAATCGTGGTTTGCCGACGTCGGCGCCACCCAGCCGCCGAAAACGCTCGAGGAGTACAAGAAGATCGGCGCGGCGCTCAAGAAGAAGGGCAAGCCGGTCGGCCAGACGCTCGGCCACACCTTCGGCGACGCGCCGGCATGGACGTATCCGTTCACGTGGACGTTCGGCGGCGCCGAGACCGACCCGAGCGGGAAGAAGGTGGTGCTGAACTCCAAGGGGACGATCGAAGCCGCGACGTGGATGACCGACTTCTGGAAGCAGTCGTGCGACGAGAGCGCCCTGGCCTGGGACGACACCAACAACAACCGCGCGTTCCATGCGGGCGAGATCTGCGCGACGCTGAACGGCGCCTCCATCTACATCTTCGCCAAGCGCAATCCCGACAAGGTCAAGGACGAGAAGGGCGAACCGATGTGGCCGGACATCGGACACTTCGCCATCCCTGACGGTCCCGGCGGGCACACGCCGCCCTACGCCGTCGCGTTCTCGCACGCTCTCATGAAATATTCGAAGAACCAGAAAGCCGCGAAGGAGTTCCTGAAGTGGTTCCACGGCAAGGAGATGTTCGGAAAGTGGTTCGAGATCGAGAACGGCTACGCGCTGGGGGCCACGACCTACTGGGAAAACAGTCCGATGTGGGATCGCCTGGACGACGCGCTCAAGGCGTTCCGGACCTCCCCGCGCGGCACTCGCATGCTGGGCTACGCCGGGCCACCATCGGCCAAGGCCACCGAGGCCTACACGAAGTACATCATCACCGACATGTACGCCAAGGCCGCGCAGGGGACTCCCCCGGCGGAGGCCGTGAAGTGGGCGGACGGCGAGCTGAAGAAGGTCTACGAATCGTAAGCCCTGGACCGCTTCAAGAGGCCGCGGGGAACGCACGGGTGCGGTTGAATCCGGGGGAGAGGCTTCGGAACTCCCGCCGGACCCGCTGAGCCGACGGTCCATGCACATCGTCTTCCCCGACGGTGCGGCATGCATGCGGGACCCGTCGGAGCTCGAACCGCTGCACCGCCTGGGCGGCCGCGTGGATTTCTACGACGGACCACCGCCGGACAAGGCCTCCCTGATCGAGCGGGTACGTCCGGCCGAGGCCGTCGTGCTCGACTACTCGGAGATGGATGCTCCGGTGTTGCGGGCGTGCGATCGGCTCCGTCTCATCACGTTCCTCGGTATCGGCTACGCGAGCTGCATCGACGTCGACGAGGCCACGCGCCGCGGCGTGGCCATCGCCTACACGCCCGACTACGGCGCCACATCCGTGGCCGAGCATGCGCTCGCGCTGATCCTCGCCGTGACCCGGCACATCGGCCAGGCCTTCCAGAGCTTCCGCGAGGGTCGATGGGAGCCCGGCCGCTTCGTGGGGATGGAGCTTCGAGGCAAGACCCTGGGTCTCGTCGGCCTCGGGCCGATCGGCCAGGAGATGGCGCGACTCGGCGCGGGAATCGGCATGGAACTCATCGCCTGGACGCGTCGGGCCACGCCGGAGCGCGCGATCTACGGCTTGCGCTTCGTGTCGCTCGAGGACCTGTTCTGCCAGGCGGACGTCGTTTCCCTCCACCTCTCGTACCGTCCGGAGAGCCACGGCATCGTCTCGCGCGCCCTCCTCGACCGGATGAAGCGCACGGCGTTCTTCGTGAACTCCGCCCGGGCCAAGCTGGTGGACAACACGGCTCTCGCCGAGATTCTGGCCGCGGGCAAGATCGCCGGGGCGGCCATCGACGTGCACGAGGAGGAGCCGCCGCGCGGAGAGTACGTCTTCCGCACGCTGCCCAACGTGCTGATCACCCCGCACATCGGGTACAACACGCATGAGGCCAGCGCCAACATGCTGCGGATCGCCATCGACACCGTGGTGGCCTATGCTCGCGGAGACCGGCTCCACGTCGTCAACGGCATGTGAGGATCAACGCTCTCGGCGTGTATCGCGGTCGGCGCAGCGGATTGCGTTCCGGCGTCCCCGGGGGTTGATCGCGAGACGGCCATGAGAGTAGGATCACGTCCGTGAGTCGGCTTCGTCTCCTCTTGCTCCTGGTGACCGCGAGCCTGGCCATATCGAGTCTCGCGAGCCCCGCCTGCGCTCACCCCGGTCACGATGCTGATGGCGAATCAGCGGTCGGGGTCCCGGTGCGCCCGGCGTTGGGAGAAGAGGGCGCGGGAGGACCGCCGCCCCACGCGCCGCGCGGGCCGCGACATCATGCGCCGCCTGCCGTCGCCCTGGTCGCGGGCGCGCTGGCGCTTCTTGCCAATCTTCCGCACCGTCGGCGCACGCTCGCGATCGCCCTCGCCTTGCTGCTCGCCCTGACCGCCTTCGAAGGTGCCGCTCATGCGGCGCTTCATCTGCGCCATGTCCCACACACCGATGGCCTCGCCATCGGTGTGTCCGCAAGTCCGCAAGCGTCCGTGGACCTCGACGGCACCGTGCCTGCGGTGTCTCCTCTCGTCCCCCTGGGCGAGGTCGTCGAGCGCGGCGTGGCTCCCGCGGTGGGCGCCATCGTTGCCGCCAACCAGGGACGCGCGCCGCCCGTCTTCCCCGCCTAGAGCTTTCTCCGGCAAAACACCTCCGGCCCCTCGACGGGCCAGGGGACGATTTTCATTTTCTGCGTCGCTCAGCGCGAGAGGAGTGTTTGCGTGGTTGCTCGTGACGCGATCCGTACGTGGAGCCTCGCGTTCGGATTGTCGGTGTTGATCCATACGGCCCTAGCCGGCGCCATGTCACGACCATCGTGGCTGCTGTGGAATTTTCGCCTGCCGCAGCTCATCTCCCTGCCCGTGGAGCTCGTCGAACCTCCTCCCCAGCCGATTCCCGAAGCCCCACGCCCTGCGCCGCTCCCTGTGCCGCACCACATGACCCCCAAGGCTCTGCTTCAGAAGCTCCTGCCGCACCCGATCCAGACGAAGCCGCTCGTCGAGCCTCCGCCCCCGGAGGTCGTGAAGCGTCTTGAGGCTGTGCCCGACTCCCCACCCGCTCCCGCACCACCACGAGCCGAG
>Ga0335077_10011779_pt1 | contig 10925 bp, 15 predicted proteins | sample Lox_Sample_31_FD_207151 | JGI IMG/M metagenome (GOLD analysis project Ga0335077, IMG submission 207151) | Soil microbial communities from Loxahatchee National Wildlife Refuge, Florida, United States - Lox_Sample_3.1 | ecosystem: Environmental > Terrestrial > Soil > Wetlands | place: USA...
GTACCAGTTGTCTCGCCAGAGGCACCGCTGGGTAGCTATGTGTGGAATGGATAACCGCTGAAAGCATCTAAGCGGGAAACCAGCCTCAAGATAACTCCTCCCGGGCGCAAGCCCCTGAAGCCCCCTCGAAGACCACGAGGTTGATAGGCCGGATGTGTACGCGCCGCGAGGCGCTCAGCAGACCGGTACTAATCGGGCGTGAGGCTTGGTCTCCCTCTTCTCAGGCCGTAGGCGGCCCGAGTCGAGGCCGAGGTCGAGGCTCCGTTGGAGCCGAGATCCTCCGTCGCTGTCCTTTGCTTTCTACCCTTCGTACGGTTGTCAGGCGGCTGGACCGCCTGCTCTTTTCCAATTTGCGGTGGCTATATCGGCGGGGTCACACCCGTTCCCATCCCGAACACGGAAGTTAAGCCCGCCAGAGCCGATGGTACTGCACGGGAGACTGTGCGGGAGAGTAGGTCGCCGCCGCATTCTTCTCGGGGGCTCGCCGGAGACGGCGAGCCCCCTTTTCTTTTCGCGCTCTCGCTTCTGCGCCGGTTGCGCGTGCACGGGCTCGCCCTTGCGGCCGCCTCTACCGTCCGCGCTTCGAGGTAGACTGCGCGGCAGAGGAGGCCTCGAACCCTATGGGCGAGCTGATGCTGGGAGTCATCGGAGGGACCGGCCTCGAGGAGGCGCTCGCGGGGCTCGGGCAGGGCGAGGCGCGCGAGGTCGAGACTCCCTTCGGGAGGCCCTCGGGTCCCGTGGTCCTGACCGAGGTCGGAGGGGTTCCGGTGGCGCTGCTCAAGCGACACGGCGAAGGGCACCTCCTCAACCCCTCGGAGGTGCCGTACCGGGCCAACATCTTCGCTCTCAAATCGCTGGGGGTGACCCACATCCTCGCCACCGGCGCGGTGGGGAGCCTGCGGGAGGAACTGGCGCCTCGGTCCCTGGTCATCCCCGACCAGGTGATCGACAAGACCCACCGCCGCGACGGCACTTTCTTCGACGCGCTGGCGGTCCACGTCGAGCTCGCCTCGCCCTTCTGCCCCTCGTTGCGCAAGCTCCTTGCCGTGGCCGGGGCGGGTTTCCCCGCTCGCGTCCACCACGGCGGCACCTATGTCTGCATGGAGGGCCCGCAGTTCTCCACCCGGGCGGAGAGCGAGCTGCACCGGTCCTGGGGCGCCTCCCTCATCGGGATGACGGTGATGCCGGAGGCGAAGCTCGCCCGCGAGGCGGAGATCTGCTACGCGCTCGTGGCCATGCCCACCGACTACGACTGCTGGCGCCCGCACCCGCAGTCGGTGGACCAACTGCAGCTCATCGAGGAGATCGTGGGCAACCTCAAGGTGGCGACGCAGAACGCCCTCGAACTCATCCGCAAGGCCATCCCGCCGCTTGCGGCGCAGGCGCAGAAGGCGTGCGCCTGTCAGTCGGCGCTCAAGCTCGGGATCTGGTCCGACAAGGCGAAGGTCCCCGCCGAGGTGGCGCGGCGGCTCCGGCCGCTCCTCGGAAAGTACCTCGGCCCCCCGGGCTAGGGGGTCAGGCGGCGAGCAGGTCCCGGAAGCCCGTCGCCACCAGGTACGCGGTCAGGATGATCATGACGACGGTGGTGGTCCAGGCGATGGCGTTGAACCAGGGGCCGTTGCGGTGGTCGCCCATGAGCTTCCGGTTGTTCACGAGCAGCAGCATGAAGATGAGGATGAAAGGCAGGAGCATGCCGTTCACGATCTGCGACACGAGCATGATCTTGAGGAGCGGCAGGTGGGGGATGAGCACCACCGCGGCCCCGAGCGCCACGATGCCGGTGTAGAGCCCGTAGAACTTGCGCGCCTCCCCCCACTTCTTGTCAATGCCCGATTCCCAGCCAAAGGCCTCGCACACGTAGTAGGCGGTGGCGAGCGGCAGGATCGTGGCCGCGAAGAACGACGCGTTGAAGAGCCCGAAGGCGAAGAGCCAGGAGGCGTAGCGACCGGCGAGGGGGCCGAGCGCGAGCGCCGCCTGGTCGGCCGTCTCTACCTTGATCCCGGCCGGGAAGATGGTGGCGGCACAGGCCACGATGATGAAGAACGCCACCACGTCGGTGATGACGCAGCCGACAACGACGTCGAGGCGAGAGTGGGCGTAGTACTCGGGTTTGATGCCCTTCTCCACTACCGCGGACTGCAGGTAGAACTGCATCCAGGGCGCGATGGTGGTGCCCACCACCCCGATGAGCATGGCGACGTAGCCGCCGCTCATCTCGAAGGTAGGGGTGAGGGTGGCCTTCGTCACCGTGAGCCAGTCCGGCTTGGCGAGAAACGTGCTGATGGGGTAGGCGACGTAGAAGAGGCAAGCGACGAGGAAGACCTTCTCCACCTGCCGATAGGTGCCTTTCAGGACGAGGAGCCAGACCGCCATCGCGGTGACGGGCACCGACACCCAGGCGGGAATCCCGAAGATCGAGAGGCTGGCCGCGGCGCCCGAGAATTCCGCCACGGTGTTGCCAACGTCCGCGACGAGGAGCGCCACCATGACCCAGAAGGTCACCTTCACCCCGAAGTTCTCGCGGATGAGGTCGGCGAGGCCCTTTCCGGTCATCACGCCCATCCGGGCGCTCATTTCCTGCACCACCACGAGGGCCACAGTGATGGGGATGAGCGTCCAGAGCAGCTTGTTCCCGTACTGACCGCCGGCGAGCGAATAGGTGGTGATGCCGCCCGCGTCGTTGTCGACGTTGGCGGTGATGATGCCCGGCCCGACGACCGCCAGGAAGACGAGGACGTTCCGCCAGAGCGAGCGTCGCGGCGGTGCCGTCTTCTCAACGAGCATCCACGACCTCTGCCAGGATGTCATCCACCGTCACGATCCCCCGGAGCACCCCCAGGTCGTCCACCACCGGTACCGACACCAGGTTGTACTTGGTCGCAGCGAGCGCCACGTCGCGCAGCTTGTCGTCCACGGCCACCGTGACCGGTGCCTCTCTGGCCAGTTGCGACATGGGAGTGGCGGGGTCGGCCATGATGAGGTCGCGCAGGGTGACCATGCCCTTCAGGGCGCCGGCATTGTCGACCACGAACACCTCGTACACGAGCGGGATCTCGTCGGCGCGCCTGCGCACCTCGGCGAAGGCGTCCGCCGCCGTCTGCTCCGGGTAGAGTTGGACCCGGTCGGGCGTCATGAGCCCACCCACCGACTTGCGGGGGTACGCGAGGAGCTCCTGGACCTCCTGGGCCTCGGGCTGCTCCATCGCCTCGAGCAGCTCCTCGCGCGTCTCGCCCGGGAGCTCGGAGAGCACGTCGGCCGACTCGTCCGGGGCCATCTCCTCGAGGATGTCCGCGGCCTTTCCCGGCTCCACCTCCTCGAGGAGCTGGGCGGCCACCTCCGGGGAGGCCTCCTCCAGCGCGTCGGCGGCGGTCTCGACGTCCATTCGCTCGAGGAGCGCCTGGCGCTGGTCGCGGTCGAGCTCCTCCATGATCTCCGCGAGGTCGGCGGGGTGGAGCGACGCGAGGGCCTTGCGGGTGGCCTCGACTCGCACCCGACCCGGGGCGCTCTCGATCGGCTGGACGAGCTTCCAGGAGAGCAGACTCTCGTCCTTCAGGTAGCGGGCTCCGGGGCGGAGGAGGGCGACGACGCCGTCGACGACCGGTTGCCAGCCCATCCGCCTCACCAAGCCGCGGAAGCTGATGTCCACGTGCGCCACGCGCAGCTGCGACTTGCTCTCCAGGAAGTGCAGGTCGTTCACCCGCACCAGCTTGGCGCCCTCGATGTCGACGATCTGGCGATCGAGGACCTCCTCGCCGAGCCAGAGGCGGTCCGGCACCGGCTGCTCGGGGACCGGCTGCGGCTCGACGCCGGGGCGAAGCCGAACCTGGCCGTTCAGCGCCGCCACCGAGGACCAGCCGACCTGCCAGCGCCTCCTGCCGGAGCGCACCACGACGCTCTCCACCGGCGGGAAGGGCTCCCCGGTGACCGCGACCAGGTCGGCGACGCGGCCGAGCAGCGTGCCGTCGTCCCGGAGGACCCTCTTCCCGAGGAGGTTCGCGAAGAAGAGGAAACGGAAGCTGTCGGAGTTCGGCATGTGACGTCCCTCCGCCCGAGGCTTCGGCGGTTTACGCTGCCCGGCGGTGCCTGTCAACGCAACAGATGACCCGTAGGCGAGGCGCCTTCGGCTCCTCGCACCGCCGCCCCTGGCGCTCGCTCCCCGGAACTCCCCCCTCGGTTCGCGCCGGCACCCGGACGCTGGGCACCGACTCGCGGCCCTCAGGGCTTTGCGAGGGACGCGGCGAAACGGCGGGCGCGGCGCTCCATGGCGAGGTTGAGGAGCGGCAAGAGCGCCATCTGCCCGGGAACGGCGAGCCAGATCAGCCGCTCGCCCTTCGGGGCGAGCAGCACCACCGCGATGAAGGCTGCGAAGAAAGCAGCGTCGGCGATCCGGAGCTTCCGGCGTGCCTCCAGGAGTCGCCGCATCCGCTCGGCCTCGGCCGAGCGGTAGGTCTCCGGGGAGGTCGAGAGCCGGGTGCGCGCTTCCGCCAGGCGTAGGCGGTTGCGCCCCACGGCCCAGAGCCCGGGGACGAGCTGTAGCGCACCGATGATTGCGAGGGCGAGTGGCAGGAGGGGCTGCTGCGGGAGGAAGCGGAAGGCCAGGACCGCGCCCACGAGGTTCAGGGCGCCCCAAGACGAGAAGAGGAGCGCGTCGCGACGCTCCCCGCGCAGGTAACGTTCGGTGGCTTCGCGAATGGCCCCTTCGGAAGGGGCCGGCGGCGTGGGCATGTGTCGGGAATCCCTCCGCCAAGGATTGTAAGGCGTGGCGCGCGGCGGGAATGGACCGGGGTCAATTCGCCGCGCCCGCGGTCTCGGCGGCCCTAGTCGGGCGCCCACCTTAGGAGCGTTGCCGCCCGAGCGGCCGGCGTTAATGGAGATCGATCAACGGAAGAAGGAGGCGAATGGCGTACATCGTGGCAGAGCCGTGCATCCGGTGCCGCTACACGGACTGCGTCGAGGTCTGCCCGGTCGACTGCTTTTACGAGGGCCCAAACTTCCTCGTCATCGACCCGGACGAGTGCATCGACTGCGGTGCTTGCGAGCCCACCTGCCCGACGAAGGCGATCTTCCCCGAGGATTCGCTCCCGGAGAAGTGGAAGCCCTACGTGGCGCTCAACGCCGAGCTCTGCCGGAAGTGGCCGAACATCACCGAGAAGAAGGACCCGCTCCCGGACGCCGAGGAGTGGAAGGACGTCGAGGACAAGTTCGCCCACCTCGACCGGGGTTAGCCTTTACCTCGCCCGCCGGCCCGGGGGCGCCCCCCCGCCCTCGCCAGGAGGGCGGGAGCGATCGTGCGTGTGGGGAAGGCCCGGGGTGTAGAGGAAGAACAAGGCGGCCCAAGCCATCAACACGGCAAGGCCCCCGAGCAGGTAGAGGAACGCCACGAACTCCATGCCGGACCTCCAGGAGCGATCTCACGGCGGCGACTCGCGCGCCGCCCTTCCGCTCTCTTCGCGCCAAGTCTAGTGGACGGCGCTCTGGGGTGCCAGGGCCCGTCCCTCGCGGGTCGGCTGCACTTGGGCAGGAGCGGCGCACCCCCTCAGGGCCGGGTAGAGCGGCCCAGAGGCGCGAATCGCGACACCGCGCAGAGCAGGGTCTCGATGTCGAACGGCTTGGGCACGCAGTCCTCGGCCGGGACCTCCGCGTCCTGCAGCGCGGACATCACCACTACGGGGATGCGGGAGAGTGCGGGATCCCTCAGCTGCTCGGTGCGGAACTCCATTCCGTTCATCACCGGCATCATGAGGTCGAGGAGGATGAGCGCAGGATGAAGGTCCTCCCGCCGAAGTCGCCGGAGGGCCTCTTCGCCGTTCTCCGCCCCCACCGCGGTGAGCCCCTCGCCGCCCAGGAGCTCGATCACCATCTCGCGGATGCTCGCGTCATCCTCCACCACCATCACCGTCGCCGCCATGAGCCGCCTCCGTCTCGCCTCCCGGCTTTGCACCGTACGCCCGCCGTACGACACGTCGAGATTTTCGGATGCCCCCGTCCGGGTTGGCCGGAAAGCGCTCCCAGGTCAGCGGAACGTCGCCTCGATCACCTCGGCCCGGACGTTCTGGTGGGCGCAGCCCTCCTGGGCGAAGCGGCCCTCGAAGCACTCACGCACCGATGCTCCAGGGAGCACGACGCGCATGGATTGCAGGCTGGAGATGAGGCACGCGGGTTGCTCCGCCGGGCAGAACTCGTGCTGGGCCGTCCCAGAACCTCCGAGGAGCCGCAGGTGCGTGCGCGTGAGCGTGCCCCCCTTCGCACGGTTGAAGATGCGGAGGCAGATGCGGCGGCAGCAGTCGAGGTTGGCCTCGGTGCAGGCCGTCTGCTCTAGAACCTCCACGACGACGTCGTCCTTCGTCGGGCCGAAGACGCCCGCCGAGGCCGGCGGAGTTCCCAGGGCGGATAGGGCGACCAGAGCCGCCCCCGCTCGCCGGCGCGATGACACGAGGCAGGTCCCCCGCTACTTCACGGGTGTCGTGAGCGGTTTCCCCTTGTCGGTCACGAACACCGCCACGAGTCGCGCGGGACTGCCGCCGTCGTTCCTGGCCTCGTGGATCCGCTCCGGCTCGATGAAGAAGGAATCGCCTGCCTTGTACATCGCGGTGGCCTTGCCCTCCACGTCGAACGCGATCGTCCCTTCGATGACGTAGACGAAAGTCTCCGCTGGATGGGTGTGCTGACCCTCCCTGCCGCCTGCCGGGATTTCGACAAGCGCCATCACGCCCTCCTCTCCCGGCGCCCGGAGGTCGTGTTTCTGCAGCACCGTTCGCGTGGCTGCAGGCGCCTTCGGCGCCTGCGCGCGCGCCGGGCTCCACGCGCCCGCCACCAAGACGATGGCGAGAGACGAGATCGATTTCACCCTCATCGCTTCCTCCTCACCGGCGCCGGGCCTTCCCCGCCGGTGCCGTCGGGTTCGTCGACCGACCGTCCTCCACTAACGGCCAAAGCGCCCGTTGCCACACCGAGAAGGGCCCTGGGGTGCGTCCCCCCGGTGCGCCGACACGGCCTTGCCCCCCTCGCTACGGTGGAGCGCCAGGCCGGATGGACCGTGCCAGGCGTCGGCACCGCGATGACCTACGCGGTCTGCCTCGCCGTTGCCTCGAAGCGCGGGGCGAGTACGTGGTTCTCCAGGTGGACATGGCCGAGGACGTCCGCCTCGAGCGCGTCGAGCTCGGACAGCAGGACGCGGTAGGTGTTGCAGCCCCACTCCGGCGTTCGGAACCCGTCGGTCAAGGAGCGGATGCGCCGGAGCAGGGCTCCGACGGCCAGGTGGTCCCGATGCATCCGCTCCATCTCGCCTTGCAGGACGGCCGCGTCCGGTTGCCGGGAGATGAGGGTCGGAAAGAGGACGTTCTCCTCCTCGTCCAAGTGCGGGAGGAGGCTCGCCGCGAGCTCGAAGAAGGCGTCGCGAAGCTGCGGAAGTCGCGGGTCCCGTCCGCCGTGGACGTCGGCGACCTTCGTGACGATTGGGCCGATGCAGGGCAGTGCCTTCCTCAGGTATCCGTGGTGCCGGTCGACGATGCGCGCGACCAGCGCGGCGGTGGAAAGCGAACTGGGATCGCCGTCCGGTTCGGCGTTGCCGGCGGCGGCGACCGCCTCGAGCTCCGCGAAGAGGGCTTCGGGATCGAGGCGCTGCTCCGCGCAGGCCTCGGGCACGGTCACGTCGCCGTGGCAGCAGTAGTCGACCCCGTGCCTCTGGAAGACGCGAGCGGTGAGCGCATGTTCGGTGACGATGCGGGCGACGGTGGAGCGGTGGTCGATTCGGGACATCTCTCTCTCCTTTGACCTGCGCAAATTGCAGGGCATGTGCCGCGGCCCGTCTCGGAGAAATCCCCTGTCAAGTCATCTGCTTGCGCAGGGTTTCCGCCCACAGGAGCCTCCTCACCCACCCATGCGACGGTGGGGCCCACCGTCGGGTGGGTGGGGAAAGGAGCCGCGCCGCTCAGCGCCCGGCCGGGCGCGACGCGGGAAAGGGCCGCTCGCGCTCGGCACTGGCGAGCGTGAGGTGTGCTGCCCCGAACACCGCTGTGGCGCAGGCGAGCGCCGGCGAGTGAAGCGCGATCGAAGCGGCGAGGAGGAACACGACCGGGCTGATCGCCAACGGCAGGGGGATACCGAGGAGGGACCGGTAGAGGAGGACCGGTTGGCGCCCTCCGAGGAAATACCGGAGCCATCCCGCGTAGTAGAAGGAGAGGGAGACCGCCATCGCGCACGACGCGGCAACCTCTCCCGTCGATCGCAGCTGGTACCGTGAGAACACCGGCAGGAGGATCGCCGCCAGCCGGCTGACCCACTCGACCCCCGCGACCCAGGTTAGCCAGCGGGGGGGCGCGGCCTCCGGGGCGGCGCGACGGTTCCCACCAGGCAAGAGGGCCCAGAGGACGTTCGGTGCGAGAAGGGCGACCGTCACCCACCAGCCCGTGCCCAGGAGCGACTCGAGCGTCACCTGAGCACCCGGAACTCGGTCACCCGGCCGCGCCAGTACGTGAACGGACCCTCCGGAAGGTGCCAGGTGACCTCGGCCAAGGTCGGGACTCTCAGGCCGTCGAACGTCCGGTACTCGGCGAAGCAGCCCGACCACCGCGTGTCCACCACCGACTTGCCCACCAGCCGCGGGCGGCTCGGTGCGGTGCCTCCGAGCACGCGCCTGTCGGCGTCGACATGGAACTCGACCGCGACCCGGATCCCCCCCTCGTCGAACGTGGCGAGGAGCCGGTCGGCGGCCAACTCCTCCCAGGAGAGGGGCAAAGGCCGCGCGGAAGGCGAAGGGGCGCCAGGGCGCCTCCGCCAGCCCCCCGGAGTGCCTCGGCCTTGTCGGTGGCCTCTCCCCGGGAGCGCGCCACCGAGAAGACGCCGAGGATCCGGGCCGTCAAGCGTCCGCGGCCACCCTGGAAGGTGTCAACGACGCTTGCCGTGAACAGCGGCGCCATTCGGACCTTGGCCTGCCAGCGGAAATCGACGCCACTCCCGAGAAACCACTCCTCGGCCTCGAAGGGCAACCAGGGGCGGTCCGGGGCGAATCGCATCTCGCCCTGCTGCCGGAGCCAGCTTCCTCGGCAGCGAACGGGGCCCGAGGGCATCGAAAAGCGCTCGATCCGCGCGAGCAGCCCGTGTCCCGGCCCCGGCATCCCCGCTCTCCCCATTATACCTCCGGCGGGGGAACAGCTGCTCCGCGTTTTCGCGGCGGCAGTTGGCCCGGCTGCGGTGCAACTCCCGGACTCCGCCGCTCGTCGCGGCCGAGGCCTCCGGGGTGGGCTTCATCGGAAGCGGAGGGTGAACGGCCATGCTTGAGCGCGAGCGATCCGGTGCGCCGGTGAGGCTACCCTGGCTCTTCCCGCTCACCTACGCTCTGCACATTGCCGAGGAGTTCTGGGGGCGGGAGGGGTTTCACCGATGGATCGCGCGCGTCAGTGGGCGAACCGCATCGCCCCTTGTGTTCTGGGTGCTGAACGTCACCTGCCTCGCACTCATGGTGCTCGCCATCGCCGCCAATGCGCGACGCCCGAGAGCGTGGGTCCTGCCCGCGCTCGCCACCGTGGTCATCGTGAACGGAGCGGGACACGCGCTCGGCACGGCCATCACCGGAATCTACTCGCCGGGGCTCGTCACCGGAACGGTACTCTGGATCCCGCTCGGCGTCGGGACCCTGGTAGTGGAGAGGCGCCGCGTGGGAGCCCGCGCCCTCGGCGTCGGGATCGTCGCCGGCCTCCTCGTCCACGCCGCCGTGGTGGCGGTGGCCGCCGGGACCCTCCCCGGGCGGTAGCCCGGGCGGAGGCCGGCCCGCGGCGTGGGAGCCCGCCTTCAGCCTTCGAGCGGAGCGAAATCGTCAGTTCGGGGCAGATCCATCCATAGGGCGAGGAGTTCCGCCGGCGGAACGACCGGCCTCCGCGCCGCCAGATCGAACCAGAGGACGAAGCTCTCCACCACCGCGCACAGGGCGCCATCAGCTTTCCGGAGAAACCGGTTCCGCAACCTCATCTTGCGCCCGTCCTCGGTGATCGCGGCGAGCGCAAGATCGACCTGAAAGTGCTCGAGGAGCCTGAGTTCCTTCTTGTAGACGAGCCGGTCTTCGAGCACGACCGGGCCGATGCGACGCCGGACGAACTCGTCCATCGTCCAGCCGCGGGAGTCGAGGTATCGCATTCGCGTCTCCTCGCTGCAGCCGAGAAAGGCGGCGTTGCGCATGTGCTGGTTGAAGTCCATGTCCGACCAGCGGGCTCTGTACTCCTGGAGAAAGGGCAAAGGCATGCGATTCCTCTACAGCGGCCCCGGGGAGCGCGCACGAGGAGCGGCTACGGAGCGGAGTGGACCCCGAACGACAAACAGCCTAGCGAATCGTTCTACGGCGGCTCGCCGGGCCGTCCCAGATGGCTCCCCAGGCATGACAGGTCACGAACCAGCCGCCTGCTGCCGATGCGGGTTGTAGTGCCGTGGGACCGGGTCGCCCTCGGCCTCGAGTTGCCGGTTTTGCCGGGCAAGCCGTTACCGAACCCGGTGGTGCGCGCCAGGGAGATCCAGAGGGCGCTGGAAGAGCACGGGACGGCAGCAGATGTGGCGCGGGACCTTAGGTTCACCAACGCGGGTGTCTCGCAGTACCTGACGATCCTGCGGCGGCTGCCTCCCGACCTCCTTGACCGGGTGGAGGCGGAGCAGGAACCGAACCGACTGAAGGAGATGTCCCTGCGGAAGTTGCTGGCCATCGCCAAGGTGGAGAGGGCAGGGGAGCGGCGACAGCGGCTCCTGGCCCTGGTGAAGCGCCCGGCATCTCCGGTGAAGGCAATTCCCTAGCAATTCTCGGCATAAGCAAAATGGCAAGAAATTCTTCCTGCCATCGCGGGCTAGGAGCGTGTCGGCGTAAAGGTCCGGCCCCATTTACTTTGGGGTGGCGGCGTGATCTTTTGCGGGGGCATGAAGACCTATCGCCCGTACTCGCCCCG
>Ga0335077_10011780_pt1 | contig 10925 bp, 11 predicted proteins | sample Lox_Sample_31_FD_207151 | JGI IMG/M metagenome (GOLD analysis project Ga0335077, IMG submission 207151) | Soil microbial communities from Loxahatchee National Wildlife Refuge, Florida, United States - Lox_Sample_3.1 | ecosystem: Environmental > Terrestrial > Soil > Wetlands | place: USA...
CCGGACAAGCCGAAACGAGGAGCAAATGGCAGTTGACTTGGATGGGCCGCGCCTGGCGCCACGCTCGGGGGCGCCGCAACAACTCGTCGTGTTTCTGCACGGCTATGGCGCCGACGGCAATGACCTCATCGAAATCGGCCGCGTCTGGCAGCAGTTTCTGCCGCATGCCGCGTTCGTATCGCCGCATGCGCCAGAACCCTGTGCGCAGGCGCCGGTCGGACGGCAATGGTTCGCACTGACCATGCGCGACATGAACGAGCGCTGGATCGGCGTCAACAAGGCGGCGCCAATACTGGAGCGCTTTCTCGATTCCGAGCTTGCACGGCACAAGCTGCCACCAACAGCTCTGGCGCTGGTCGGTTTCAGCCAAGGCACGATGATGGCGCTGCATGTCGGGCTGCGCCGCGCCATCGCACCGGCGGCAATCGTCGGCTATTCCGGCGCCGTCGCAGTGCCATCGCAGGTCGATCCGAAGCGCCTCGCTCCGCATATCAAATCGCGCCCGCCGATCCTTTTGGTCCACGGCGACAGCGACACGCTCATTCCGGTGCAGGCTTTGTTCGAGACGAGCCGGGGCCTTGCTGCGCTCGATATTCCGGTCGAATGGCACGTCTCGCCCGGCATTGGCCACGGCATCGACGAAGAGGGGCTGCGCCAGGGTGGCGAATTCTTATCCCGCAGCTTTAGAATAAGACGTTGATATCACTGAATAAAATGAGATCAACTCGCCTATTTTTGTAACGATTTTCTAGCAAATTGGCTCTACACATGCAGGGGTGGAGCGATGCCTCATGTTCGCACGCCGCCTCAGCAGCTTTTTTCGCAGCGCTCGACCGCCGGGACCCTGCGCCGCCTTGCTGCGCTCGAGGAAGGCGGCCACCGCGGTCGAATTCGGGCTGGTGGCGGCGCCGTTCTTGGCGCTGCTCGTTGCCCTGTTCGAGACCGCTCTGGTCTTCTTCGCCGGGCGCGTGCTCGACGAGACCGTTGAATCGGCAAGCCGCGAGATCATGACCGGGCAGGCACAGACCGCCGGGATGAGTTCGACGCAATTCGCCACTTGGGTCTGCTCGAACACGATCGCGCTCTTCAACTGCAACAATTTCATGATCAACGTGCAGAACTACAGCTCCTTTGCCGCGGCCTCCACGACGGCGCCGACGCTGACCTTCGACGCCAACGGCAATGTCACCAATACCTGGAGCTACAACGCCGGTAACCCGGGTGACATCGTCGTGGTCCAGGTCATGTATCAGTGGCCGATTGTGCTCGGCCCGCTCGGCTTCAATTTGTCGAATCTGGCGAACGGCAATCGGCTGATGGTGTCGACGGTCGTCTTCAAAAACGAGCCTTACTGATGGCAATCGCACGCACCATTCCAGCGCTCTACTCGCTCGTTCGGCGCTTCCGCCGCGACTCTGACGGCGTCTCCGCCGTCGAATTCGCGATCGTACTGCCGTTCATGGTGACGCTTTATCTCGGCGGCGTCGAGCTCGGCAACGGACTCGCGGTGCAATTCAAAACCACGCTTGCGGCACGCACCGTGGCCGATCTTGCTTCGCAATATGTCACCATCGGCTCGACCGATGCGTCCAATATTCTCGGCGCGGCGACCACGGTGATAACGCCCTATTCGTCGGCCAACATGGTGGTGACGCTGTCGGAAGTGACCGTCAACAATGTTGGCAAAGGCATCGTGCAGTGGAGCTGCTCGCTGCACGGCACCAAATATCCGCTCAACACCCAGCTCACGATGCCGACCAATCTGCAGACCAACGGAATTACGCTGTTGTTCGGCGAAGTGACCTACCCCTATACGCCGCAATTGGGCTACGTGATCACCGGCACGATCAACATTTATCAGGGCGTCTATTTCTATCCGCGCCTGACGAGCACAGTGACCGGCCCGAGCTCATGCTGAAGGTTCTTCAGGAGCCCGCGGTGTCCGCTCCGACCTGCATCATATAGGTCTTGGTCTGGTTGCAGGTCGTGCAAAGAAAGGTGTGCCGTCGCATTCTCGGGGCTATCGGGTGCGGCGTCACTGCCGCAAGTATCATCAAGGTACCGCATTTCGGGCACGGCGCAGTCGTCGCCGCGACGTCGTTCAGTTGCAGTGCGAGTTGCATCACTAAAGGTCCGAAAGCCGTGCCGTCCTCGCCGCCAGCACGGTATCGATCTTGGATTTCAGGGTCTGCGCGTTGAACGGCTTGACGATGTAATTGTCGACGCCGGCCTTGCGCGCCGCAATGACATTCTCGGTCTTGGACTCTGCCGTCACCATGATGAACGGCGTTCGCTTAAGTGCGGCATCGTTGCGGACTTCGCGGAGAAACTCGTAGCCGGTCATCGGCTCCATATTCCAGTCGGAGATGACGAGTTCGTAGCGCTTGGCGCGCATCTTGGCGAGCGCGGTAGCGCCGTCCTTGGCGTCGTCGACGTCGGTAATGCCAATGTTGCGCAACAGGTTGCGCATGATGGTGATCATGGGGCTCGAGTCATCGACCACAAGCACTGACATCGATGCGTGCAACACCACGGCCCGTCCCCGGCGTAACCGAAAGCAACCCTGCCGAGACGCGGATCGCCTCGCCCGGCGCCTCCGCCGCGGCTATCCACCCCTCACCGAGCCGCGACGCTAGCAGAACAAGCTGAACGGGGCGTAAATCGCCTGGGCCGGACGTCCGGCGATGGACAAAATGCCCGGATTTGGCTGCCAAATCGCCCGCATGCGCAGGCTTTGCCGCCTCAGCCGGTCGGGGTGACCTCGCTGATGAACTTTGCGCCCACGTCCTGGCCCTGACGCCAGACGACCTTGTAGGTGCCGTCGCGCGCCGGGCCGCCGCTGCCGTGAAACAGCAGCACGAATTCATCGACCACATCGATGCCGTTGAGCTGCAATCGCACGCCTTCGGCGGACGTGTTGGTGACCAGCACGTAGCGCGGCGGAATGCCGACCCCGAGTTTGATGGTGGCGAGCCGACCCAGGCGATGACGCGGCGTCTTGCGCCTTTCCTGAATGTCCAATGGGCTCATAATGCACGGCTCCCAATTGCCCTGGCGATCGGCGACAGCGCCTCGCGGACGCATTGGTAATGGCCGGCGATTGAACGCCACCTAATCGTGCCGCTCAAATTCGCTTCGCATTTTTGTGAAAAACACAACCGATGGTGCGCCTCGCGACCACACCAATCGCGCGGCTATTGCGTCAGGCGCGCCGTGGCGACGGCCTGCTCGAACAGCGCGTTCATTGCCGATGTGATGTCGCCGTCCGTAGTTATCTTGAAGTACAAACCCGTAGACGCGCAGTTCTGCATGTTGGTTGCGATCTGCGACTGCCACGGCGAAATCCAGGTATTGTACCAGGCGTTCGTCGGCAACGGCAGATACTCGGTGTAGAGTAATGCGATGCGGATGCCGCGATTCTTGACCGTCGTGCACCAGGTGGTGTCGAACGGCTGCTGGCAACGCGAACCGTTAAGCGGCTTGGAGCACGTCGCCGACGTCTTGTCGTCGACGCCGTCGCTGACGATGAACAGCACCTCCTGGGGCGTGCTCGTCGATGCGCCGGTTCCCGGATTCGGCATCGTGGTGTTGATCTGCGACATCGCGGTGTTGAAGTCGGTGTCTGTGTCGCTGTTGCAATTCGTCTTGGTCAGGCAATTGTTGTCATAGACCAAGAGCACGTCGATGCCCGATGCCGCCGAAGCCGCATTGGTCAGGTTGGAGGTCAACGATTGGATCGTCGAGGTGCCGGAATAGCTGAACGTGTAGATCGCCGCCTTGTAGGTCGCGTTGTTGGTGGTTTCGGTCGTTTTGGCGGTGGTCATCAGCGCTTGCGTCGCACTCGCCATGTTCTGAATGCGCGTCACGACCCCGAGCTGCTGCGCCAACGTATAATTGTCGACGCCGCCCGGATTGCCGAGGCCGTCCGCCGCGGGATTGGACTCATGGCAGGCGAACGCGCAGCCGCCCTGCGCGGAGGTGTGCGACACCATGGTGTTGATGCCAGCCGTCGTCGCCGCGATATTCATGGACGGCGAATTATCGAGCAGCAGATAGAAATTGATATTCGGCGGCGTCGACGAAGTCGCCTGCGACGAGCCGGATATCGGCCACGTCGTGCTGCCGAGTATGTTCGGGAAGCTGTTCGTTGAGGTGGCGTTGTAGGTGACGGTGACGGTACGCGTCAGACCGCCGTTGGTGCTGTTGACATTGATGGTCGGGTTGCCGATCGCGAGCCCCGACATCGTCGAAGCCGTGGCATTGAAAATATTCTGCGCCGCAGCCTGCGCCGCAGCAGTCGTTTGCGTCATCATCGACGGCGTCACCGCGGCGAGTGCTGCGGCATCGGCGGCGGCGTTGAGCCTTATCCGCTTCTGCGTCGCCGCCGCGAAGTCGATCGCCATTCCGGTCAAGAAGACGCACGGAATGAGCGACAACGCAAAGATGATCGCGACGTTGCCTTTCTTGTTGCGTTTGAATCGACGCAGCAGCACGCCAAGCATGAACCACCTCGTGGGTGCAGCGAAATCTGCGGTTCAGTACGTCTGCTGATAGTTTCAAGACCTTGATTTTCCCTTGCGGCAATTGAAGAAAACGAGGCCTATCGGGCTGCACGGCGCCGCCGTTAACCAGGCCGGCGCGCAGCACAGCCCTGCACCGCAGTGGCATCGCGCTCGGACGATGGGACGCGTAGTCCTTGCATCAATTGTGCGGGACCGGCGGTAACCATGGATTGACCATGCGCGGCGCCATCTGCTCGGATGCCAGGGCTCCGAACGGCCGCCACGACGGATTTGACGATGCCTCAACAGCGAAACTACGACTTCATCATTGTCGGGGCGGGTTCCGCGGGCTGTACGCTCGCCGCCCGGCTCACCGAGGATGGCAATACCAGGGTGCTGCTGCTCGAAGCCGGCGGCTGGGATCGCGATCCTTGGATCAAAATTCCGCTCGGCTGGCCGCGACTGCTGCTCAAGCGCAAGCACGACTGGATGTACTTTGCCGAGTCCGAGGCCTCGACCGGGGGCCGCGGCCTCGAATGCGCGCGCGGCCGCGTCATCGGCGGATCGTCCTCGATCAATGCCATGGCCTATGTGCGCGGCCATCGCGGCGATTACGACCGCTGGGCCGCCGCAGGCTTGAGCGCGTGGTCCTATGCACATGTGCTGCCCTATTTCCGGCGTCAGGAATCCTGGAATGGCGGTCCGAGCTTCTATCGCGGCGGTGACGGCCCGCTGTCGACGCAGATGACGCGCTTCTCCGACCCGCTGGTCGACGCCTTCGGCGCCGCGGGCCAAGCCGCCGGCTACCGCACCACGCCCGACTATAACGGCGCCCAGCAGGAAGGTTTCGGCGTCTGGCAGATGACGGTACGCAACGGCCGGCGTTGCAGCGCCGCCGACGCCTATCTGCGTCCAGCTTTGAGCCGCCCCAACCTGACCGTGCTCACGCATGCTCTGACGGTGCAGATCGTATTCGATGGCCGGCGCGCCACCGGCGTCGAATATCGGCGCCACGGTCAAACCCTGACCGCGCACGCCGATCGTGAGGTCATTCTCTGCGGCGGCGTCATCAACTCGCCGCAGCTTCTCATGTTGTCGGGAATTGGCGAGCCGGACGAACTGCGCGGCGTCGGCGTCAAGGTGCGGGTCGCACTGCCTGGCGTCGGCAAAAATTTGCAGGACCACATTTCCGCGGCCATTGCCTATGAACGCAAAACGCCCGGCCCGTTCCACCGGGCCATGCGTTTCGATCGCATCGTGCCGGCTCTGGCGAAGGCCTATTTCAGCGGCGAAGGTATTGCGACCGATCTACCGACCGGCCAGATGGCATTCCTGAAAAGCCGACCAAATGCGGCGCTGCCCGATATCCAGCTCATCTTCAATGCCGCGCCGATGACGGCCACGCCCTATCTGGTGCCGTTTCGCCAGCCGTACGTCGACGGCTATGCCTGCCGTGCTGCGGTGCTGCGCCCGGAAAGCCGCGGCCGGCTCGAACTCGTTTCGGCTGATCCGCTCAGGGCACCGCGCATCCGGCAGAATTTCCTCGCCACCGACAACGATTGGGAAACCCTGCGCGCTGGGCTGCGAATCGCCCGCGACGTCTGCCGGCGGGCACCGATGCGCCCGTTCATGGCGCGAGAGATTGCGCCCGGTGACGCCGCGATCTCCGACGCCGCGCTGGACGATCACATCCGCGCCAATTCGATCACCGTTCACCACCCGCTCGGCACCTGCAAAATGGGGCTGTCGTCCGATCGCACGGCGGTGGTCGATCCCGAACTTCGGGTGTTCGGCGTCGACGGCCTGCGCGTGGTCGACGGCTCGGTAATGCCGGATCTGGTCGGGGCCAATATCAACGCGCCGATCATCATGATCGCCGAGAAGGCCGCCGACCTGATCCGCGGTCGCGAGCCGCTCGAGGCCGCACGCCTTGCCGGGGCTTCGGCGCTGTCCGGCCAATGACGATCCGGTCAGGCCCGACCAGGGCCACGCGGCATGCCCCCGCGCGGGGGGCTAAACCCCGGAGCAGGCTTCACAATCCTGTCACGCCTGCCTATAAACTACGGTCAAGGCCGCACTGCGGCATGAGTCGAGTCGAACTGGGAGCGTCCGCTTGAACGCTCACGTATCGCCATCGGGATTTCCGGCGCTGGTGCTCAACGCCGATTTTCGGCCATTGAGCTATTACCCGCTGTCGCTGTGGTCCTGGCAGGACGCCATTAAAGCCGTCTTCCTCGAGCGCGTGAACATCGTCGCCAATTACGATCGCGCGGTGCGCAGCCCGAGCTTCGAGATGAAGCTGCCGAGCGTGGTATCGCTCAAGACCTTCGTGAAGCCCTCGACGCATCCGGCCTTCACCCGGTTCAACGTCTTCCTGCGCGACCGGTTTAGCTGCCAGTATTGCGGCGAGCGCGAGGACCTGACCTTCGATCATCTGCTGCCCCGTTCACGCGGCGGCCACACGACCTGGATCAATGTCGTCGCCGCCTGTTCGCCGTGTAATCTTAGAAAGGGCAACCTGACGCCGGAAGAGTCGAGAATGTTTCCGTCGCAGATGCCCTTCCAGCCGACGGTGCAGCACCTGCACCGCAATGGTCGGCTGTTTCCGCCGAACTATCTGCACGAGAGCTGGCTCGATTATTTGTACTGGGACACCGAACTCGATCCCTGATCGATTGCGGCGAGCAGCCGACAGCATCTTAAAACTCTTCCTCAATCGGCCTGCCAGACAGTCGCCTGGCGACGTCGCTGGCGCACGACCGCGAGCCCGCGAACCGTCGACGGCGTCCGGCGTTTATCGTTGTGTCCCTGCCCGCAGGGTCCTATATGCGCCGATGGCGCCTCGGCGCCGCATGAACTGGAGTCCATAGCGCGATGGGATCGCTGGTTCTGCTGGATCTGCTCGGCGGCGTGGCCCTTCTGCTCTGGGGCCTGCACATGGTGCTCAGCGGCGTGCTGCGCGCCTTCGGCCCCGACCTGCGACGCTTGCTCGGCAGGGCTCTGCGCGATCGTTTCTCCGCCTTCGGCGCCGGGCTGTGCCTCACCGCGCTGCTGCAAAGCAGCACGGCGACCGGGCTGATGACGACCTCGCTTGCAGCCGACGGCATGGTCGCCCTGGTGCCTGCCTTGGCAATCATGCTCGGCGCCAATGTCGGCACCACGCTGATCGTGCAGGTGCTTTCCTTCAACGTCTCAGCCGTCGCGCCGGTGCTGTTTGTCATCGGCCTTGTCACGTTCCGCAGCGGTGGCAGCAGCCTGACCAAAGCGCTCGGCCGCATCGCCATCGGCCTCGGCCTGACGTTGCTCGCCTTGCACATCCTACTCGACACGCTGGCTCCAGCGGAGGAGGCGCCGGCGGCGCGCGCGCTATTTGCTGCCGTGACGGGCGATCCGGTGCTCTGCGTCCTGATCGCCGCGGCGCTGACCTGGGCGGCGCATTCGAGCGTCGCCGTCGTGCTGCTGGTGATGTCGCTTGCCTATTCGCAATTCGTCACGGTGCCGGCCGCGCTCGTGCTCGGCGCCAATCTCGGCAGCGCCATCAATCCGCTGCTCGAAGGCGGCCTGCGCGGCGACCCGGCAAGTCGACGCCTGCCGCTCGGCAACCTCCTCAACCGCCTGGTCGGCGTGCTGATCGCGCTGCCGTTCCTTGGCCCGATCGCGCGGGGATTCTCGGCATGGCAACCGGACGCGGCGAAGCTGACCGCCGAGTTCCACATGGCATTCAATGTCGTGCTGGCTGCCGCCTTTATCGCGCTGCTCGATGCCGAGGCCTGGCTGCTGACGCGGCTTCTGCCGGAGCGCAAGCAACCTGCCGACGCTTCAGTGTCACGCTATCTCGACGAAGCCGCGCTCGAAACACCGCCGCTCGCGCTCGCCAATGCCGCGCGCGAAACGCTGCGCATGGGCGACACCATCGAATCGATGCTGCGCGACGTCATGAGTGCGCTGATGACCAATGACCGCAAACTCGTCGCCGAAGTTTCGCGCCGCGACAACATCGTCGATCGGCTTAACGAGGCGATCAAGCTCTACGTCACCAAGCTGACGCGCGACAGTCTCGACGAGCGCGAAGGTCGCCGCGCCATGGAGATCGTGTCATTCACGATCAATCTCGAGCATATAGGCGACATCATCGACAAGAATCTGTGCGAGCTTGCGATCAAGAAAACCAAGGGGCGCTATCAATTCTCCGCGGAAGGCGCTGAAGAATTGACCACCTTCCACAAGCGCATCGTCGATTGCCTGCAGGCCGCGTTCGATATTTTCATGACCGGCGACGTCGAAGCGGCGCGCAAGCTCATTCGCGAGAAATCCGCGCTGCGCCGGGCGGAGTTGGATGCCGCCGACCGGCATTTCGAGCGGTTGCGTGAAGGCCGGCCGGAAAGCCTCGAAACGACCTCGCTTCACCTCGACATTTTGAGCGACCTCAAGCGCATCCATTCGCACATCTGCGCTGCCGCCTACCCGGTACTAGAAGCCGCCGGCGACCTGCCGGCGCGCGACAAGCTTAGGAGCGGTGGCGTGCCGGATGCGCTGACCTATCAGCCCAAAGCGCCATAGAGCCGCGCGGCCGCGGATCGTCTACGCCGCCTATTCGGCCGGATGCAGATCCGTGGTGCCCGGGGTGCCATTGTACTTGCCGTTACTGTCGCCGAGCACGGTCTGCGCTTGGCTCAGCGGGCTCGCGCCAGCCCCAAGAACTTCAGCCGCGGCCTCGGTGAGATTGCTTTCGCGGCGCGAGGAACCTTCGAAGCGCGCATTCTCCTCGACCGCCAGCGAGCGGTGATAGATATCGCCCTCCACGACCGAGGTGCCTTTGAGCTCGACGCGGAGCGCGTGGATCGTGCCTTTGACGCGACCGCCTACCGTCACGTCCTGCGCCACCACATTGCCTTCGACGATCGCGCCATCGCTGATCAGGAGGCTCGACGCCTGCAGCTCGCCCTCGACCCGGCCGTAAATCTTCACCGTACCGTCGCCGATGAGCTTGCCGATGACGGTGACCCCGGCGCTGATGACCGAGACCTTTTCAGCGGCGGATGTGGCGGCGGCTGCCGGCGGCGGCGTTGGCGCCACGGCTTTGGCGGCGGGCGCTGCCCCCTGATCCTTCTCGCCTGCACCACTCTTGAATTTGCCGAGCATGACGTTCTCCTTGCCGTACACAACTCATGCATTCGTCAATTCGCGTGATAGACCCGATGGAAGCGCTGGCCCAGATTACACAGCAATTCGACGCTGCTCGTCCGCGCGGCGGCGGCCAGATCGTCGATGCCTAGCCCCTCCCCGATCAGCGTAACCATTTCGCCCTGTCGCGCCAGCCCCTGGTCGGGCAGATCGGTGACGTCGATCACCATCAGGTCCATGGTCGAGCGACCGACGATCTTGCACGGGCGGCCGCCGACAAGGGCCTGCAGCGTAAGCTCGTTCGCGCCTCCGGACCGGGGATAGCCGTCGGCGTACCCGACCGGAACGATGGCGAGCCGGGTCTGCCGCTTCGCCGTCCAGCCCGGATTGTCGGCAATCGATTCACCTGGCGCCATGGTGCGGACCTGCACGATGCGGGCCTTCAGTTCGATGACCGGTAGCATGGGATTGCGAAGAGACGGTGTCGGATTGACGCCGAGCAGCGCCGTGCCGGGCCGCACCAGGTCGCAGTGCGTCTTGGCACCGAGGAAGATCGCCGCCGAGTTGGCGATCGTTGCCGGAATTCCCGCATAGAGCCTGCGCAGATCCTGGAATACGGCAAGCTGGCGATCGACTTGGTCGGCCCTTTCGAGATTGTCGAAGTGGCTCATCAGCAGCGTGATGCCGTGCGTCGGCACCGCTAATCGCGCGGCGATGGCGGCGGCCTCCTGCATGGTCAACCCTTGCCGGCTCATGCCGGTGTCGACATTGACGGCAAAGCCGCCCTGCCAGTGGCTCGAAGCGACGAAGACGTCCCATTCCGCCATCTCGATCAGGCTGTTGATCACGGGCCGCGCACTGATCTCGGCGAAGGCGGAACCGGTGCCAGGATAAAGGCCGCGCAATACGTAGATCGTCGCCTTCGGCGCCGCCGCGCGGGCGCTACGTGCCTCGTGGAGATTGGAAACGAAAAGCGTCCGGCAGCCGGCTTCGGCGAGCGTCGACGCAACCGGATCGATGCCGAGCCCGAAAGCGTCAGCCTTGACCACGGCCGCGCATTCCCCGGCCACCTGCTTGGCGAGCGACTGCCAGTTGAACCCGATCGCCGTGAGGCTGACTTTGAGGACGCCGCCGGCCTGGGCTTCCGGCGGGCCTTCGGTTTTGACGAATTCCGCGATGCCCCGGTTGTGAACGAGAAGCCTGCCGCCACGATTGACGACTTTGCCGTCGATTCCGCCCTCGATGACGACGTTGGCGCCCTTCTCGATCGTCAGGTTGCCACGCAGATTGCCGCGCACA
>Ga0335077_10011781_pt1 | contig 10925 bp, 11 predicted proteins | sample Lox_Sample_31_FD_207151 | JGI IMG/M metagenome (GOLD analysis project Ga0335077, IMG submission 207151) | Soil microbial communities from Loxahatchee National Wildlife Refuge, Florida, United States - Lox_Sample_3.1 | ecosystem: Environmental > Terrestrial > Soil > Wetlands | place: USA...
GAATGGGGTGCTTAAGGATTTGGGAAGCAGCCCCGCCGTGCACCCATTCGGTTGGCAGATTCAGGCGAATGAGAACAAGCCAGGTCAGGCGAACGGCGTCAAGCAGTCCACTTTCGGCCAGTCCTATCCGCTTAAGGATTACCCCGCCTGGAAAATCCCCGCTGCTCAGGCCCCGGGTGTTTATCGCGTGACGGTGACAACCGACGGGAGCGATCCGGCGTCGCACGCGCAAACCACGCTGGAAGTGGCGGTGAACAATCTCCCCAAGTCGCTGCTGGTGTTCTGTCCTCACGAGGACGACGAGCACTCCTACGCCGGGCTGATTCGCGCCGCGGTGGAAGCGGGGATTCCCGTTGAGGTGGTCATCTTCACCGGCGGCGACGTGGGCGCGTGCGAGCACTATTACGGGAAAGCCTGCGGGCCCAACGAGGCGCGCGAGTTCGGCATGGTGCGCATGGAGGAATCGGCGGAGGCCTTGGAACACATGGGCCTCACGCGCGATCACTTGAAGATCATGGGCCTGCCCGACGGCGGCTCGGGCGAAATCTGGTTCCACCACATCAAGGTGTCGGACCCGTTCCTCTCCATTTATCTGGCCACCGACCACGCGCCCTATGAAAACATCATCAAGCCCAACCTGCCCTTCGCGCGCGACGCGGTGATCGAGCTTACCAAGCAGATCATCACCCAGTTTCACCCGGCCATGATCGCCACCGCCCATCCCGACGAGCGCCACGTGGACCACCGCACCGCCAACTGGTTCGTCGTCAAAGCCTGCCAGGAATTGCTGGCCGAGAAGGCTATCGACCCGGCTACGGTGATTCTGGCGGACGAAGCTTACGGCGCCGGAGGCTACAAGCCTGCTCCCTACCATTACGAGAAGGCTCCGGTGTTTCTGAGCGGCGAGGCGGCCGCCTTGAAGCAGGAGGCGAGCTGGATCTATCAGTCGCAGGACGGCAATCTGAGCGAGGGCATGAGGAAGACTTTTGACGAGTTACCGCGGCAGGAGGTCCATTATCGCATCGTCGACTGGCAGGAGCACGCGGGGTGGAATGAGTAAAGACTCCAGTGGACTGTCGTCCCTGGCGCGCGTGGCAAAGCCGGGATGCTCGAAGGTTGGGGCTGCCCCTGCTGCCTACTGCCTTCCGCCTGCTGCCGACCGCCTTAGCACGCGGGGTGGAATGAATAAAGAGTCCTTTGTCAGTGGACCGTCGTCCGTGGCGCGTGTGGCAAGGCTGCCCCTACTGCCTACTGCCTTCTGCCTACTGCCGACTGCCTGCTACCGGCCGTCCCAAACCCCCGCCATGGGCCGGGACTCGAGGCGGGTGGTTCCAAAGGACGGCAGAATCGTCTGCCGGTGGACCGGCTTCGGACTCGGCCGCAGCAGGGCCCGCATGCGCATGCGAAGGCGCGCCAAGGCGGCGGCATGAACCTGCGAGATGCGCGACTCGTCGACGCCCACTCTTTCGCCGATCTCCTTCATGGTGAGGTCGTCTTGATAGTAAAGGGTGATGATCTCGCGATCGCGCTCGGAAAGGCACAGCAGCGCCCGATTCAGAAGCTCGCGCTGCTCGCCGCGGGCGAAGAGGTCAAAGGGGCTAGGCTGGTCGGCTCCGGCCAGATTCTCCAGGTCGGGCGGATTGAAGTCCTCGGCCTCGGTGGGGCGCAGCCACTCGATGCCGGTGGGTTGGATTTCCTGAACGATTTCGTACCACTTCTTCAGGCTCACGCCCATGGCGGTGGCCAGCTCGTCGTCGGCCACCGGACGCCCGAGTTTGGCCTCCAAGGCGCGATAGATCTGCTGAACCTTCTTGTTCTTTTTGCGCATGTCGCGCGAGGCGGTATCGAGATTGCGCAGCCCGTCGATGATGGCGCCGCGGATGCGATGGCGGGCGTAGGTCTCGATCTGCACGTGCTTGCGCGTGTCGAACTTGCGCACGGCATCGAGCAGTCCCAACAATCCTGCTCCCACGAGGTCATCTACCTCGACGTAGGCCGGGAGGTGTTCGCGCATGCGAAAAGCGACTTTTTTCACCAGCGGGAGAAGCTTCACCACCAATTCATCGTGATGGGCGGCCGGGGCCGAAGAACCCAGGTGCGCAGCTCGCGAATGTGCCGAGTGTGGAGCGTGTTCGAGAACCTGAGCTCGCTCGATGCGCCGTTGCGACGTCTTCCGGCTGCGCGGCTTCCGCTTGCCGCCCCCCATCTGATTTCCGGTCACCGCTGCCTGGGTCGTCATTTCGATGCCTCCTGCTTTTTGTGTTTCGCGACTTACCTGCGAGGCTATGAACAGAGCAAGCGGGGCACCTACGCGGGAGTACCGAAGTACTACCAGGGCGAGGGCGAACGCCGAAGCGCATCGGCCGCCGCTTTTGCGCGCCAGGCAGGACCCGTGCTCGAGGCGGGGGCAACGATTTTTCTCGAAGAGTGTTGGAGCTTTGGGGAGCCACGCTGCGGGAAAGAAAGTCAAACCGCATCATGGTTTACACGCGACCACGGCCCGGTGGGGCGACTCGCTGGGCCGAGAGAGTCTCTTCTACGTCCGGCAGGCGGTTCGGCAAATTCGGCGCGGCACAGGAGGGTACGAAACCGATGGGCGCGGTACCAGTGCCGTGGTGAGCTGGGGCGCATGCCGCAAGGGGAACAGTTCCATTTCGGGAATCAGTCCCGAACTGGGACCGGGTCGCGGGAAACTGTGACGATGGTGGTCGAGCTTTCCTCTCATGCGGGCGGCTCGCTCTGTCGATACTGCGAGTGGAAGAGAGGCTGCCACCTTGAATCGAAACCGGCCGAATTTGAAGTCTGCAATCAGTCGTGCGGGTGCCCACGTCAAGACGGAAACGGACGGGGTCGCGACTACGCCGGTACCCGACACGCTGCACCACGTGGACGAAGATGCTCTTTCCACGATGCAGCCCGGCGATGTCCTCATGCTCGACCGCGCGCCGTCGCTGCGGGAACAAATAGAGGGCAACTTTCTGGCTGTCCTGGCGTGTCCGCAGTGCGGCCAACTCAGCCTGATCACCCCCCCGCAGTACCTGGGCGCCATGCCCGTCCTTTGCGGCTCCGCCGCGTGCTCCTGCCGTCTTCGCATCGAGGACCGGAGCCGTTTCGTGTATCTACTCGTGAACTGACCGGCAAGACGTGTCACCACGCCCGTCTGGTGGAGCGGAGGTATTCGCTGCGCCAGGGAAGAACCGCGCCGGCGCGGCATCCGAGTCGGGCGGGGCTAACCAGGGTCAAAATACAACCGGAAATTGCAGCAACTCATCTGATCTACTACCGCCTAATTGACTTTTTGTTTCCCTGCTTACCCCTGATGCAATCGAGGAAGGGTAGTGAGGTGAGCTGGGCATTGGTGGCGGCGAAAGACGCTACATGATCCGCGAAGCGACTCAACAAATCGGAGCCGGCCGAGACTTGACGCGCACCGAAGCGCGCGCGGTGATGGAAGAGCTGCTTTCCGGCGCAGTGCCCGAGGCGGAGATCATCTTGTTTCTCACCGCGCTGCGCGACAAAGGAGAGAAGTCTACTGAGTTGGTAGGCTTTGCCGAGGTCATGCGCCGCCATGCGGCGGAGGTATTGGCGAAAGCCGGAGCGCCGGTAAACGGACTGGCTCACGGCGAGCCGCTGCTCGATACCTGCGGGACCGGCGGTCACGGACATCGGACGTTCAACGTCTCCACGGCGGTGGCGCTGGTGGCGGCGGCGGCGGGCGTGCGCGTCGCCAAGCACGGCAACCGCTCAATCTCCAGCCGCTCCGGCAGCGCCGACGTGCTCGAAGCCCTGGGAGTAGCGATCGATCTGCCGCTCGCGCGCATCCCGGAGTGCCTGGACAAGGTGGGCATCGTGTTCCTTTTCGCACCCCACTTGCACCTGGCCATGAAGCACGTGATGGGCGCCCGCCGCAGCGTCAAGACCAAGACCGTCTTCAATCTTCTGGGGCCGCTGACCAATCCCCTCGGCGCTACCGTACAACTGCTGGGGGTCTATGAGCGCGCACGCACCGAGATGATGGCACTCGCCCTTGCCGAAGTCGGCACGCAGCGGGCCTTGGTGGTGGCGGCGGAAGACGGGGTCGATGAAGTCTCCACCGCGGGTCCTACTCAGGTTTCGGAGACGGACGGGAAGAGGGTACTCACGCGCCACGTTTCGCCCGAGGATTTTGGCTTGGAACGAGCGCCGATGGAAGCGCTCGCCGGCGGCGGTCCCGACGTCAACGCCGCCATCGTGCTCCGCGTGCTCGAAGGGGAGCGGGGTTTTCGGCGCGACCTCGTGCTGGCCAACGCGTCTGCAGCTCTGGTGGCTGCGGGCAAAACGGCGGACTTCCGGGAGGGCGTGGCGATGGCCGCCGAGGTTGTCGACTCCGGCGCTCCGCGCCAAGTTCTCGCCGCCTTGGTTGAGTTCACGAGGAAACACCGTCCCTGAGAAGCCCGGCGGAAGTCTTGACGGAGGTCGAGTGCAGTTCGAAACGGAGAGGCTGTGGATGAACGAGTGGCAGGCCGGGGACTGGCTTGCTTTCCGTCCCATCGCCCAGGACCCCGACGTTATGCGCTACATCGACGCGGGCAAATCATGGTCCGACGAACGCGTTCAAGACTTTGTCCAAACCCAGATCTGGAAGGCCAAGGCGCATGGGTTTTGCCTCTGGAAGCTCATCGAAAAATCCAGTGGCGCACTGATCGGTTTCTGCGGGCTCCAGCATTACGAGGGCGAGATCGAAATCGGCTGGTGGCTTGCCAGAGCATGTTGGGGGAAGGGCCTCGGCACTGAAGCGGCGCGGGTGGCGCTTCGAGACGCGTTCGAGAGGATTCGGCTGGGGCGGGTGATCGCCATGGCGCAGCCCGCGAACCGAGCGTCCATTCACATCATGGAGAAGCTGGGAATGCAGTTCGAGCGCCGCGCGGTGCGGAAGGGAATCGAGGTGGTGGTGTATGGCATCCACAACCCTGAAGCCGTGGCGGCTGGCTAGGAATTGACGACTCCCGATTGCCGATTGAGAAGAAGGAGTCAGGAGTCAGAATCTGTGAAAAAACGCTTCTCGGCCCCTTGGGGCCTGGTGCCTTCGAGCTGCATGAGCCGGGAAGGGCAGTTTCGTGACCGTTTTGGCACCTTTCCGCGAGTCGCCATGAAGACGTCTGCCAGACTCATCAGGCCGCTCTTCCTTCTGATCCCTGACTCCTGTGTTCTGACTTCGTCTTTTCAATTCCTAGGCCAGCGCGGCTTTGCAGTAGGCCACGCACTTCTTCATTTCGGCGATCGTATCCATGCCATGCTTGCCGTATTCATACTCAATGTTGGCGGGAATCGGATAATGGTTGTCGCGCAGCAGTTGCAGCACGGCGGTGATGTTGGTGTCGCCTTGGCCGAACGGCTCGTTGGCGCCGTGGTTCTTCTTCCGATCTTTGAGGTGCAGCGTCACGATGCGATCGTGGTGCTCGCGGATGTAGGCGACAGGATCGCCGCCGGCGGCAACAAAGTGGCCGATATCGAGATTCACCCCAATATACGGCGACGCGCCGTCCATGGCCCGCGCAAACGTTTCCGCAGTGGAGAACTCGTCGGGATTGCGCGTGTTGTCGTGACCATGGAATCCCACCGTGATCTTATACTTCTGCGCGTACTGGTCCACTTTGCGGGCGATACTAACCTCGGAAGACGCGGTGATGTACTTCACCCCCAGAGCGTCGGCCATCTGAAAACCCCGATCGTACTCGTCGTCGGTCATATGCTTATTGAAGCTGTAGTTGAACGCGTAAAGCCTGACGCCGGCGTCGTCGAATTGACGGCGAATGTCGTGAAACTGGGAGAGCGGGACGGTCAGCCGCCACTGACGCAGCTTTTGGAGATCTTCCGTCGGCTCGACATGCCCCTCCCAAAGTTCACACTCCCCCAGGCCCACTTCCTGAAAGCCCTTGATGGCCTCGGCCAGTGGCCGATCTCGGAACGAGTAACTCTGGGCTCCGATCTGCACTCCGGAGAAAACCGAATCAATCCACTCAGCACCTCCGAGCGTCGCTCGCGACGCCGCCAGCCCTGCTACCCCAGCCACCAGCCGCTTGCCTGCATCCCTTCGCGTCATTCGCGCCATCACGTTCCTCCGTCCTGGAATTGCTCGTGGCCAGTATATGCGGCGCGGATGCCGCGTCGCAACAGCGAAGAGAATGCTCACGGCAAAGGAACCGCGGATCGGAAGGGAATCGGCGAAGGCAGGAGTATAAGAGTCGGCTGATCGGGCATTCGGCAGTCGCTTTCAACTGTCGACCGTTCTCTCGGGCAGTATGTTACGCTAGGTCCTCTATATGGAGCGGCAATTCGAAGCACTCTCGCAGCAGGCGTTCGACGTGGCGATCATCGGGGGCGGGGTTCAGGGAGCGGCCACGGCGCGCGAGGCGGCGCTGCGCGGCCTGAAAGTAGCGCTGGTGGAAGCGCGCGACTTCGCGTCAGGGACCTCGAGCCGTTCGTCGAAACTGATCCACGGCGGCCTGCGCTATCTCGGGCAATACGATTTCCGGCTGGTCCGCGAAGCTCGCGTCGAACGGCGACGTCTTTCGCAGATTGCCCCGCACCTGGCGCGCCCCGTCCCCTTTCTCCTTCCGATCTACCGCGCTGATCCGTATCGGCCGCTCAAGCTTCGGGTCGGGCTGACGCTCTACGATGCGATGGGCAATCTCGGCCGCAACGACCGCCATCGCTGGTTGAGCGCTGGCGAGGCTACACGCGAGGCCCCCCGGCTACAGCTCGACGGCCTGCGCGCCATCGCCGAATATCACGACTCGCTGACCGACGATGCTCGCCTGACGGTGGAGTATCTGCTTGATGCCTCCGCCCATGGAGCGGTGATCGCCAACTATGCGGCGGTCTGTGGCGTTGCCACGGCATCCCCGTCCGGCGCCAAGCGGGTGGTGGGGGCGGAGGTTGAGGACCGCTTATCGGGACGGCGGGTCGAATTGACCGCGCGCGTCTGGGTGAACGCGGCCGGCCCTTGGGTGGACCACGTGCGTGCCCTCGTTCCCGGCTTCGACGGATCGAAAACCGTGCGACTGACCAAAGGGACGCACGTCATCATCCCTGCTCCCTTCGGCAAATATGCGCTGCTCGCATCCATCCCACCCGGCGACCGTGTTTTCCTTACGGTGCCGTGGCACAACATGGCGCTGCTCGGCACCACCGATACCGACTACGAGGGCGATCCGGCGGCGGTGAAGCCCGATCCCGCAGAAGCTGACTACTTGCTGGGTGCGTTGAACCGAGTGTTGCGCCAGCCGCTCGGCCAGCGCGACGTCAAGAGCGCCTGGGCCGGTCTGCGAGCGCTGGTGGCCCAAAACGGGAAGCCCGGCAAGCCCGGCGAGACTCCATCAGCCACCACGCGTGAGTATCGCTTTCACCAGGACCCGTGGGTGGAAAACTTCATTTCGATTTGTGGAGGCAAGCTCACTACGGCGCGCGCTCTCGGCGAGCACTTGGTGAACCACATCGCAGCGCGGCCCGATATGGTGGACATTCCGGGTGCCCGTGCTTTCGATCGCCGGGTCAGCCGCACCGCTCCACTGGCTGGTGGCCAGACCGGGACGTTTGATGTTTACGTGGACTATGCGTCATGGGAGGCGGTTCGCCTCTTCGACATTCCGCATCCTGTAGCAGCGCGCATTGTCTGCACCTATGGAAGCCGCTGGCGCGACGTTCTTCAACCGATTGCCGGGGACCGCTCGCTGGCGCGGCCTCTGCCCGGCTCGCCCACTTTGATCGCGGCCGAGGTGAACTTCGCCATTCGCCAGGAGATGGCGATGGGGGTTGACGATTTCTTGTTGCGGCGCTCAGGGTTGAGTTGGACGGCGGCGCTGCTGCCTGAAATCGCCACGCCCGCCGCCGAGATCTTCGCTGCGCATTTCGGCTGGAACGAGGAGCGCAAGCAGGCGGCGGTGGCATCCGTGGATTACAACGAGTGGACCAGGAACCCGAGTCCTCGCTGAGCGTGGCTTTGCCACTTGAGGCGTCCGGTTTTGGGATGAAAGAAGCGCGCCACGGAGCAACAGCTTGTTCGCTGGCGAAGAAAGGTGACGCCGTTGGGAGTGTCGGGGACCAGTCGGTTATGGCGAGGGTGATCGAAAACCCAAACCCGAGAATTCAGGATCCTCGACCACGCCCCTTCATCATCGGTCACCGGGGCGCCTCCGGCGAGGCACCCGAAAACACCATCGCCGCGTTTGACTTGGCGATGGAGCAGCACGCGGACGGAATCGAGTGCGACGTGCGCCTGTCGAAAGATGGGGTTCCGGTGATCATTCACGATGCCACACTCCGCCGCACCACGTCGGGGCACGGTCGTGTGCGCGATCGGACGGCCGCCGAGCTGAAACAGTTGGATGCGGGCTCCTGGTTCAATCGGCGCTCTCCCGAGCGGGCTGACCCACGCTATGCGCGTGAGAAGATCCCGACGCTGGCCGAGACCCTTGCCTGGGCGCGCTCCCGGCCATGTCTCGCTTATATCGAAATCAAAAGAGGATGGCTTCGGTATCCCGGCATTGAGGAGAGAGTGCTGGCGGAGATCCACCGCGCGGCAATGCTGCCGCTGGTTACGGTGATCTCGTTTGACCTCCCTACGCTACGGCGCTTGCGTAGGATGGATCGCCAGATCGCGCTCGGAATCGACTTTACCCGGCCACTCGCGGCCGTTCGCCTTGCGCGATCGATCGGCGCGTCAGCGGTTCTGCCTCGGGCTAGATTCACCTCGCGACTATCGATCGTCCGGTGTCAGCAGGCAGGGCTCGCCGTCGTAGTTTGGGACGTGGAGCAAGTGCGGTCGATGCGGCGCCAAGCCGCCGCAGGGGTGGACGGGATCATCACCGGACACCCAGGCAACCTGGCGGCACTTCAGATGCACATAAGAGATGCGCCCGGTTCCATGGACTGGAGAGTGCGGGATTGACTTCGATGAATGTTCAAGGTTTCGAGGCGGCTTTCCGCAGGAACGGGGCGACGCGAGTTCTAACCTTGCCGGCCATTGTATAATCGCATGACCTATGGCTAAGGGCAGGCCCAAAATCGCAAAGCGGTTCGTGATCTCGGGTCGCGTCCAGGGCGTCGGCTTCAGGTACTTCGCCCAAGGCTGGGCCAACCAGCTTGGCGTCAGCGGCTACGTCGAAAACCTCTGGTCGGGCAATGTGGAGGTTTACGCAGTAGGCGATGCTGTCGCCATGGAGGAATTCAAGCGCCGGCTCGCCGAGGGTCCGCGTATGGCTCGCGTCAAGGGGTTCGAGGAAATGGAGGAGCCAGTGGATGAAAGCTATACCCGTTTCTCGATTGAGTAAAGAAGGGATCGAAGATAGTACTCAGTTCTCAGTTTTCAGCACGGCACATGCGCTTTGGGAGCGTTCGAGGCGGAAACTCGATTGGCTCGTCGGCTAAGCTTGCGGTTCGCGGCACACCCTGCTGCGTTACAAAAAGACGGAGAACTAAGAACGGGGAACTAACGTAGGAACTGAAGCTGAGAACTGATGGAGGCCTTGTGGACGACCTGAAAGGACTGATTCGTGAAATTCCGGACTTTCCCAAGCCCGGTATTCTGTTCTACGACATCACCACGGTGTTGAAGGACCCCGTCGGCTTGCACCGTGCAGTGGACGCGCTAGCCGACCACTACGTTGGCCGGACCATCGACGCCGTGGTGGGAATTGAAGCGCGGGGATTCATCTTCGCGCCCATGGTGGCTTATCGGCTCAATGCGGGATTTGTTCCGGTGCGCAAGCCCAAGAAGCTGCCGGCGGAAGTCCGGCGCGCCTCCTACGACCTGGAGTACGGCAAGGACGAATTGGAAGTACACTCCGACGCCATCCACGCGGGCCAACAGATCCTGATCATCGACGACTTGCTGGCCACCGGCGGCACGGCCAGGGCCGTAGCCGGACTGGTGGAGGCGCTGGGCGGCCACATCGCCGGCCTCGGGTTTCTGGTTGAGCTGGAGTTCTTGCGAGGCCGCGATAAGCTCAGCGGCTACGAGGTCCACTCGGTGGTGAAGTACGACAAGTGAGAACGACGATGGCCGACCAGTGAATGAATGAAGGCTGAACAGGGGGTTGGATCACTCTCTTTGTTCGTCATTCGTCATTTCTCGTTGATCCTCTTCCACCGCCTTCAAGACTCGTTCCAGGAAATGGGCCTCCGGCACTGAGCCTTCTATCACTTCCGTCTCATTGATCACCGTGCGCGGCACCGCGTAAACGTGATACTGCGTCGCCAAGTCGGGAAACTCGGTAGCTTCGATGCAGTCGGCGCGAATGTGGTCGTTTTCCAAGGCAAAACTGTGCGCCAGGCGTACCGCCCGCGGGCAGTGTGGTCAGGTGGGAGTTACGAAGACTTGCAAGTGGACCGGGCGGGTCACCGCGCTCAGCTTCTCTTTGGTCTCGACCCTGAGTTCAGACGTTCCCTGCGAGACCTCAAGGATGGCATCAAGCAGCGCGGCGAACTCATAACCCGCGGGGATGCCATAGAAGCGGATTCCGTAGTCCTTGCCGTTACGCACCGCGGTGGCCGGGACCTTGTCCACGCCGTACTCCGCCACTTTCTCGTGGTCGAGGAGAAAGTCGTAAAGTTCCAACGACAACTTATCCGAGAGCGCTGCCACTTCTTCCAACAATTGTCGCGTCTCGCGCCCATATTCGATGTTGAGCTCCTGGGTAAAATGAATCAGCTTTACCGGGTCCACCATCGCAGCGAGGCGCTGGCGGATTTCTACGGCGTCCTCTTCTCGAATCAATGCCATGGATTCTCCCAGGATTAGCAGCCAGAAGTCGGGAGTCAGAAGCAAGAAGAACGCACCAGGACCTGTTCCCGAGCTTTCGCTCACCCCTACCCCTGTTTCGATGCGCGACCGGTATCGATCGCTTCACAATTGTGCTCATGGCATCCTAGGAGGGAGGACATGG
>Ga0335077_10011783_pt1 | contig 10924 bp, 9 predicted proteins | sample Lox_Sample_31_FD_207151 | JGI IMG/M metagenome (GOLD analysis project Ga0335077, IMG submission 207151) | Soil microbial communities from Loxahatchee National Wildlife Refuge, Florida, United States - Lox_Sample_3.1 | ecosystem: Environmental > Terrestrial > Soil > Wetlands | place: USA: Florida...
CGCCGCCGAGTGAGATCGGCGGCCCGACGGATCAGCGCCGAACTCGGCAGCGCTGTCGATGACTGACCGGTTCGAACAAGCCAAGCACCTTTTCCTGCAAGGCGTGCACGACTTCGAAGCCGGACGTCTGCAAGAGGCCGAACGTGCGTTCGAAACCTCGCTCGAACTGCTGCCGGAGCGTGCCTCGACGCTCATCAATCTGGGCGCGACGAAGCTGCGGCTGTCAAAGCCGCTGGAGGCCTTGGGCGCCCTCGACCGAGCTCTCGCTGAGGATCCCGACGACCTCGACGCGTGGTGCCACCGCGGCGAGGCCCTGGCGCGGCTCGGGCGATATGAAGAGGCTATCGCCAGCTGCGACAAGGCGATCGGTATCGACGCAGGCTTCCATCCCGCGTGGCGGGGCCGTGCGATGGTGCTCACACGGCTGCGCCGCTACGAGGACGCGCTGATCGCCCTCGACCGGCTGGCAGCGCTCCTCCCCGCTCACGGTGAGACCTGGCAGCACCGCGGGCAGACGCTGCAGAAGCTGGGCCGCCATGACGAGGCGCTCGCCTCCTACGACAAGGCGCTCTCGCTGGACCGCGGCCTCGCCGAGGCGTGGACTCTGCGCGGCGGCATCCTCAAGGACCAGAGGCGCCTGGACGAGGCCGTCGAGTGCTATCGGGAGGCGCTCGCCCATGGCGGCGAGGCCGAGCTCAACGGATACTTCCTCGCCTCGCTTGTCGGCCGCGACGCGCCCGCGACCGCACCACCGCGCTACGTGCAATCGCTTTTCGATGACTACGCCGACACCTTCGACGAGCATCTGGTGAGCGTGCTGCGCTACGAGGCCCATCGTTTCCTGGTCGACAACCTGCGCGGCGTCGGCCCCGAGCGCTTCGGCGCGGCGCTCGATCTCGGCTGCGGGACCGGGCTGTGCGGGCCGCTTGTCAAGCCCGCCGTGCAGCGGCTCGATGGCGTGGATCTCTCGCCGCTCATGCTCGACAAGGCCCGCGCACTCGGCGTCTACGCGGAGCTCGTGCAGGGCGATCTCGTGGAACATCTGCGAGGCACGCTGCAGACCTACGATCTCGTGCTGTCCGCCGACGTCTTCATCTACGTCGGCGATCTGGAGCCCGTTTTCGTCGGCGTGAGCCGCGTGATGAAGCGCGGTGGAGTGTTCTGCTTCTCCGCCGAGCAGGCAGGCGAGGGGCAAACGTTCCAGCTCAACACGCATCAGCGCTATGTGCACTCGGAGCGCTATGTGCGGCAGCTCGCCGAGCGGCATGGCTTCGAGACCGTCAAGCTCCTGCATCACGCGATCCGCGAAGACCAGCGCGAGCCGATTCCAGGCCTCTACTTCTATCTGTGCAAGGCGTAATCTGGCTCCAACGTCGATGCGGAACGGGGTTCGCGCGACAATGGCGGTGTCCTGATCCCTTCGCGAAGGAGCCCATCTATGCCATCCGCTCCCGATCTCTCCGGCCGCGTCGCCTTGGTCACAGGCGCATCGCGCGGCATCGGCAAGGCTGTCGCGTTGGCGCTGGCCCAGGCCGGCGCCGACGTGGCGGTCAACTATCGTAGCCGAAACGCCGATGCGCAAGCCGTAGTCGCTGCGATTCGCGCTCTCGGCCGCCGAAGCGTTGCGCTCGAAGCCGATGTCTCCGAGAGCCACGCGGTCCGGCGCATGATCGGTGGCGTCGAGGAGGCGCTCGGCCCCATCGACGTGCTCGTCAACAACGCCGGCATCGCGCTGCGCCGTCAGCTCGAGGAGCTGACAGAGGCGGACTTCGACAATACCCTCGCGGTCAATCTCAAATCCGCGTTCCTGTGCAGCCAGGCGGTGTGGCCCGGAATGCGCGCGCGGCGCTGGGGACGCATCATCAACATCTCGTCGGGTGCGGCGCGCGGTGCCGGAATCATAGGCGCGCACTACAATGCCTCGAAGGCTGGAATGGAGGGGCTGACGCGCGGTTACGCCGCCCGCTTGGCGAAGGACGGCGTCACGGTCAATGCGGTCGCGCCGTCGCTGATCGAAACCGACATGACGAGCGCAGCCAGCCTTGCCGACGCTGCACGCATTCCGGTTGGGCGCCTGGGGAGCGGCGAGGAGGTGGCGCAGGTGGTATTGATGGTCGTAGGCAACGCCTACATGACCGGCCAGACAGTTCAGGTCAACGGCGGCCTGCACTTCAATTGAGGGTCGTCCTCACAAATACCGGAGCGAAGACTTGCAGACGACTGAACACGTGATAGAAGGCGGCCGGCATCTGCGCGGCCGCTATGCGATCGTCGGCGTTGGGGAGACGACCTACACGCGCGGTGCAGGAATGACCACCCGCGCGCTCGCCTGCTGGGCGATTCGGAATGCGATTCAAGACGCCGGGCTCGCGCCGAGCGATGTGGACGGCATGCTCTCCTACCAGCTAGGCGATTCCACCAGCTCGACGTTCGTCGCCGGAGATCTGGGCATTCGACCCGACTTTTTCATGGACGTGTTTGGCGGCGGGTCCAGCACCGAGGCGCTCGTGGGGCTGGCGATGGGTGCGATCGAGGCCGGCATGTGCTCGACCGTGGTCATCTATCGCGCCATGAACGGCTACAGTCAATCGCGCATCGGCGGCACCGGACGCCTGGAGAGCGCGATTTCGGGCGAGCAGCTCCACGATCGCCTGTACGGCTGGGCGACCCCGGGCCAACTGTTCGCGCCCACCTTCATGCGGCACATGTATGAATACGGCACGAAGCCGGAGCAGGTCGCGAGGGTGCGCGTGGCGCACAGCAAGCACGCGTCCAACAATCCCAAAGCGCTGCACCGCAAGCGCGTGACCGTGGAGGACGTGCTTGCCAGCCGGATGATCTGCACGCCGCTTCACTTACTGGACTGCTGTGTCGAGACCGACAACGCAACGGCGATCGTGGTGACCTCCATCGAACGGGCCCGCGATCTTCGCCATCCCCCCGCTGTCATCCTCGGCGTGGTCGGCAGAACCAGCAAGCCGCGGCTGGACATGCACTATCAGCACGGCCCGATCACCACCGTGGCGGCGAAGTGGGCGGCGCCACGCTTGTGGAGCGGAGCGGGACTAGGCCCGCAAGATGTCGACGTTACCGGTTCGTACGATGCCTTCACCTTCACGACCATGCTGCAGCTCGAGGATTATGGCTTCTGCTCGAAGGGCGAGGGCGGATCGTATGTGTCGAGCGGCGCGATCGAGCTGGGCGGGCGGCGTCCCAACAACACCTCGGGCGGACATCTGTGCGAGGGATACACGCACGGTGTCAGCATGGTGGTGGAGAACGTCCGCCAGCTCCGGCACGATGCCGACGATTCGTGCCCGATCGGCGCCGATGGCCGGCGCGCGCACACGTACGACTATCGCGAAGGCGGCTGCCGCCAGGTCCGCACCGTCAACGTGACGGCGAACATGGGCTGGGGCACGCCCGCGTACGGCTCGGCGCTGGTCATGGCGCGGCTGTCCTGACGGGAGAGCGCGATGGCAACTACCGGACAATATCTTGGCATGGCGCTCTCGATCGCCGAGCTCGACAGCGACAATGCAGCGTATTTCCGATTCTGCGCGCGAGGGGAGCTACGGCTGCAGCACTGCAAAGCGTGCGACCTGATGCGCTATCCACCTGGCCCGGCGTGTCCATGGTGCGCCGGTAACGCGTTCGACTGGGTCCCGGTCGGCGGCCGCGGGACCGTCTACTCCTATACCGAGGTCCGCCACCCCGTGCAGCCCGCGTTTCGCGCGCACGTACCGTATCTTGCCCTGCTGGTGGAGCTGGACGAGCAGCGCGCACGGCCGACCGAGCACGAAGCGATTCGCATGATCGGCAATCTCGCAACCCCGGACGCAGCGCTCGCTCCGCCCGAGTTGGTCCGCACCGCCGGTATCGGGTCGCGCGTGCGGGTGGTATTTGCGTCCGCCGGTCCCGATATCGCGATCCCGCTGTGGACGCTGGATGCACCGCAGCCGGCGGGCGCCGTGGGCTGGCGCTATCCCGAGCAATCCGGCTGACGGGCTCAGTCGGCCAGCGCAAACTCGGCGCGGAGCATCTTCGCCGCTTCGACCATCGCTTGGAGCTTGCCGAAAGCCACCCCGCGCGGCAGATACTTCATCCCGCAGTCCGGCGCAAGAATCACGTTCGCAGCCGGGACGTAGGCCAGCGCCTTCTTGATGCGCGCGGCCACCGTCTCGGGCGTCTCGATCGTCATGTCGTTCAAGTCGAGGCAGCCCACCATGATCTGCTTGCGTTCGAGCTTCGCCAGCACGGCGCAGTCCAGCTTCGACTGCGCCGTTTCCACCGACACCTGCGCACATGAGCAGCCGGCGAGCTCGGGCAGGAAGGAATAGCCCGAAGGCCGCTGGTGGACGATCGCGGCATAGCCGAAGCAGATGTGCACCGCGGTCGGGCCCGTGATTCCTTTCAGCGCGTGGTTGAGGGCCTTGAGGCCGAACTGGCGTGCTTTCTCCGGCCGCGCCTGCATGTACGGCTCGTCGATCTGGACGAAGTCTGCGCCGGCGGCGAACAGGTCGCGGATCTCCTCGTTCACCGCGGTGGCGTAAGCCATCGCCGCCGCCTCGTCGGTCGGGTAGTGGTCGTTCTGCGCCTGCTGGCTCATGGTGAACGGTCCCGGAACGGTCATCTTGATCGGCTTCGAGGTGTGCGCGCGCAGGAACTTCACGTCGTTCACTTCGACCGGATGTTTGCGGCGGATCGGGCCGGCAATGCGCGGCACGATGTTGGGATGACCGGTGCGATCGAGAGCGGTGCCGGGATTGTCGATGTCGATGCCTTCCAGCGCAGTGGCGAAGCGATTGGAGTAGCTCTCGCGGCGGATCTCGCCGTCGGTGACGATGTCGATGCCCGCGTCCTCCTGCGCTTTGATCGCCATGATCGTGGCATCGTCCTGTGCTTGCGAGAGAAGCGGTTCGGAAATGCGCCACAGCTCCTTGGCTCGCACACGCGGCGGCAAGCGCTTCGTGAGCTTGTCTCGATCGATCAACCATTCGGGCTGCGGGTAGCTGCCCACAAGCGTGGTGGGGAACAGCATTGTTTTGTCTCCTTCGCTCGCCCCGATGCTACAGACCAGGATCAGCTGCAGATGGTACGCCGAACCGGCACGCACTTCCGCGCGCGATGACTGCCATCGCGCCCCCTCAGCGCAGGCTGATTCTTTACTCGGTTCCGGACGGCCCGCGGCCCGCGTTCTTGGCGAGCCGGGCGATCGATGCCGCCGGTCTCACGATTAGATGCCTGACCGCGAGGCGCAATAGCGGATTTGCACGGACGCGCTTCGCAAGCGGCGGGGAGATCGTCTCGTAGAACCGCACGAGACGCGCTCCGGTACGGTTTGAAAGGAGCCAGGTGTCGCGGAAGTCGCGCAGCGCACCGACCTCCGGCGACGACTCCGACGTCGCTGCGGCCGCGATGAAACATCGTCCGGTGCTGGGCGCCGCAGGAAACTTAGACAAGACTCCGCCGAAGGCACCGAGCGCGGCGCGCACCGTCAGGCCAGAGGGCGTCACATCGATCGACCGAACCGAGAGGATGACGCCTACAGGCAGCGCGGTCACTCCGGGGCCGATCAAGCCGGCGAGGCCGGTGGACAGGACCGCGTTCACCAACCGCGGTCCGAGGCCACTGGCAAATGCCGGCAATATGGTGTTAGTGACGAAGTCCTGATATTGCTGCTTGAGGCCGGGCTCCACGTCGAGCACCGCAGCCGCTGCCGACGCTGCCGGATTGCTGCCGGAGAAGCTCACAGTGGCCGAACTGACCGGCCCGGGGTGGAACAGTTCGCCCGGCGCCGGGATGCTCGACGACGGCGTAAGCTCGAACTCGATCCGGCATGTGAACGCAACAGGCACGCCGAGCGCTTCTGTCGTCGTCCCGGCCGCAGTCACGACGAGAAACGAGCCCGAGATCACGCTGAGAAACGTAACCGTTCTCGAGGATGACATGGCTATGGGGAGGGCGGGGAGCGCGCCGGCGAAATCGGCGCGCGTCAGGCCAACCGGTGCGAGCAAGACGACGTCGATCGAATCGGTGGGCAGTGCTCCGCTGAGCTGTCCCGAGCGAAACCACCAGCCACTGCCGTTGGCGACGCGCGGGGCGTCCTGCAGACTGACGCCGATTCCCGCGCCCGGGAAGGAAGGGCCAAGCGGGAAGGAAAACGAGAAGCTGCTGCCGGAGGCTACACTATCACTGCCCCGCTCGATCTGGTTGATGAGGGGCGGCAGCGAAACCAGCATCCACAGGCGCGCCGTCACTGGTGGCCACGTGCCGCCCTCCAGGGAGGTGAGGCTCACCTTGTTGGCGTAGGACATGACGTGTTCATGGTCTCGGCAGGTGATCTCCAATAATAACCGGAGGTCGCGGTCCTACCAACGTCTCATACCAATGGGTGAGGCCACGAAGGGCAAAATCATGGACACTGTCCCTACTCTCTAGAAGATCCGCGCCCTATGAAAGCGGCCCCTAATACAGTGTCGCCCGAACTCGTCAGCATCGAGGAAACACGCCTGTTCGCGGCCGACATGGGGACGAAGGTCCTGGCGTCCATGCTGGGCGCCCTGTGCGTCATGATTGGAACGTGGCCGTATACCTCCGTGCCGCTGCGCATCGGCTGGGCCGTAGCCATCGCAGCGGTGTATTCCGGAGCGTGGATGTCTGCTGCGGCGTTCAGCCGCTCCTCTCAAACCTATGCGGAATCCCTGCGGGCGCGCCGACGCAACACTTGGCTGGCTGTCGTGGGGGGATTCGCATGGTGCGCGTTGCCGGTCATTGCCTGGCCGCAATTCGATGCCTACATGCACCTGACGGCTGTTCTGGCCATGACTCTCGTAGCCTTGAGCTCGGTGGCCTTTGCGTTTGCCATGCTCCCCGTCTTGTACTGGTTCTCGGGCTGCATCCTGGTCCCTCTGGCGATCGTGCTGTTCCTTTCAAACGATCAAAACGGAAGGGTCGAGGCATTCGGCCTGATGATCGTCTGGGCCATGATCATCATCGGAGGGCGTCAGATCAATCGTCTGTCGCGCCGCGGCATAACGCTGGCGTTCGAGAAGGAAGCGCTGGTTGAGCAGCTGCAGGCCTCGCACCGCGCCAGAACGCGTTTCTTCGCCGCTGCCAACCACGACCTCAGGCAGCCGATACATGCGCTGGGCCTCATGGTGGGGGCGCTGCGAGAGCACGTCGAGGGTGTCGGGCAGGTAGCGCTGGCGCGCGTGCAGACCAGCATCGAAACGATGAGTCAATTTCTCGACGCGCTGCTCGAAGAATCGCAGCTCGAATCGGGTGTCGTTGCGCAGCACGTTCGGGTGTTCCCTCTGCAGCGGGTATTGGCGAAGATCCAGGCCGACTTCGAAGTGGAGAGCCGGGCGAAGGGTATCGGTCTGCGCACGTTCCCCACTCGAGCCGAGGTGATGAGCGATCCTGTGCTCCTCGAGCGCATCCTGCGCAATCTCGTCGGCAACGCGGTGCGCTATACGAAGAAAGGCAGAGTCGTATTGGGTTGCCGCCGGCAAGGCAACTCTCTGCGCATCGAGATATGGGATCAAGGGCCGGGCATCCCCGCTGCACAGCTCTCGCGCATTTTCGAGGAGTTTGTGCGCGGCTCCGACGTGGAGTCCGGCTCGATAGAAGGCTGGGGCCTCGGGCTGTCGATTGCGCGACGCTACGCGCACCTGCTGGGGCACGAGCTGAATGTCAGGTCGCAAGTCGGAGAGGGCTCCGTGTTCACGGTTACGGTCCCTCTTGCCAAGCCCGTGATCGCACCGCAGGCGGACAAGCGTGACGATGCCGAAGAAGCGCCGCATGAAAGCAATGTGGCGGGAAGCTTTGTCCTCGTGGTGGATGACGATGACAATACCCGGATCGGCATGTCGTCGCTGCTCAAGCGCATGGGCTGCCATGTCTTGACCGCGGGCTCCGGGAACGAGGCTATCTCGGGGCTTCGCGAGCATCTTCGGTCACCGGACTTGATCATCACGGACTTCAATCTGGGACCCGCCGAGACCGGACTGGACGTGCTCCGAAACGTCTGGACTCAGGTCGGAGAGCGGGTCCCGAGCGTGATCGTGACGGGCAGCCAGACCAGCGCATTGAGAACGATCGCCGCCGCCGAACGGATTCCGGTGATACTCAAGCCGGTAGGAGAGCGGCGGCTTCGCGAACTGCTCGTGCGGGAAATACAGCGCGACGAGGAGAGCGGCAAGCCTCGCTGACCAGGCGAGCTAACTGGTGGGGTTCGCGAATACGAGGCCGAGCTGATGGCTCTTGATGACGGCCTCGGTCCGCGTCGTGACGTTGAGCGCCCGCAGCACTGCGGTCGTATGGCTCTTGACCGTATTGTCCGTTAGATCCAGCAGTCGGGCGATGGCCTTGTTCGACTTCCCCTGCAGTAGCCAATAGAGAATTTCACCCTGCCGCGGGGTAAGGCCCAGCGCGCCGGGCGCGATGGTCGAGGCAGGCGTGCCTACCGTGGTCAATGGCGCCGGGCTCGTCGGTTCGCTCAGCAGCAGATCAGGCGGCAGATAGATCCCCTTGTGCACGAGAATCAGCTTCAGTGCGCCGATCATCGTGTCGGCGGAATGAGTCTTCGGAATGAACCCCATTGCGCCGTTTCGAATTGCCGTTCTCACCGTCGTGCTGTCGACCGTGGCGGAGACGACGACGACCGGGATGTCGGGATGCGTCTTTCGAAACAGCGGCAGGGCTTCTTGACCCGAAGTCCCCGGCATCTGCAGATCGAGCAGAACCAGGTTGACGTCGGGGTTGCTGGTCAAGGTCTGCAGAGCTTCGTTCGCATCGCCGGCCTCGATCGCCTTCACGGACGCGTCCATGCCGCGCAGAATCAGCGCGATGCCCTGCCGCACGAGCGCGTGATCGTCCACGATCAAGACCTTCAGTGCTCCAATCACGCTCTGCTCCTGAGCAGCGCGCCGCTTCTGGCTGTGCGGGCCGCCCGCATCCTCAGGCATCACGCGGTAGGCGCGAACCAGACCGGCAATGTTCTTGACCTCGTGCTCGCCGATGAAATCGAAGCCGAACTGCAGACGGTTCCTCACCTGGTCGAACACGGTTCCGGAAACCGTGACGCCGCCCGGTTCGCTGATATCCTCCAGGCGGGCCGCTACGTTGACACCGTCGCCATACACGGTGCCGTCCTGTCTTTCGATGACTTCTCCGAGATTCACTCCGATGCGGAACGGCATGCGGCGAGCTGCGGGCAGAACCTTGTTGCGCTCGCCGAGTTCCACTTGAATTTCAAATGCGGCGCGCACGGCTTCTGTCGCCGCCGGGAACACGGCGAGCACGCTGTCGCCAGCCATATCGACGACGCGGCCGCGATGAGCTTTGATCCTCTCGCGAAAGACGCTGCGGTAGTCTTCAAGCGTCGCGACGGTCGCCTCGTCGTCGTCCTGCATTAGACGCGAATAGCCCGCGACATCCGCGGCGACAATCGCCTCGAGCTTTCGAGTGCCTTCGTACTCGGCCATGGCTGGCCCGTCTCAACCAAACGATTAATGTAGCACGACGACACTCGAGGCCGCGTCGATCAGAACGTATAGCTGACCTGCGCAGATAGTACGTTGGCAAAATTCTTGTACTCGCCGTTCACGGTGCTGGTACCCAGCGCTGCCGACACCCCAGGCTGGGTCTGCGTCATGTTGATGGAGGTCGTGGGAAACCAGATGTAGGCGTAGCCCACATCGAAAGAGAGATTCTTTGTCGGATGATAGCCTGCACCCACCGCGAGCCAGTAACGGTCGTTGTCGGGCAAGCGCACGGTGCGAAACTGATCTTGCTGGGGGGTCTGATCCCATGCGATGCCACCCCGCAGGATCCAGTTTTCCGAAAGATGATTGTTGACGCCCAGCGAGAGCCGCCACGCGTTGCGGAAATTCGCGATGAGCTGCTGGGCAATCGTGTTGGTAGCCGTGTTGACGATATTGATCTGCTGCAGGACGTCCCAGCGCGTGAAAGTGACTCCGCCGAGCACGTCCCACTTGTCGCCGAGTCTCTGCGTGACCCCCAGCGTAAATACATCGGGAAACGCCACGGAGGCAGTAGCGGCGAAGCTGCCGCCGGGGACAGGCGTACCGCTGGAGGCGAACGTCGTATTGACTGTGCCCTGCAGATCGTAGTTCAGCCTGGACCGGTAGCTCACTCCGATGCGCGTATTCGCGCTCACCTGAAAGAGGGCGCCCACGTTCCAGCCCCATGCCGCGTCCTGTGCCGTGATCCCCGTGCGGCCTTCGCCGAAGGGCGTGGCAACGGCGTTGGTGAGATCAGTCTGCAGGAACTGATAGTTCACGCCTAAACCGACGGAAATATCGTTCGTGATCTTGTACGCAACCGCTGCGTTGTAGTTGATGGCAGTGAGCTCGGATTTGATGCCCTGAAAGCGCCCGATCCAGTCGTCGTCGTAGACCGTCTGCAGGCCGAACGGAACGTTCACTCCGAAGCCGAGGCTGACTCGATCTCCAACCGGCAAAGTGCCGTAGAAGATCGGAGGCGGAAATACACCTCCCGCATTACCTCCGTTGCCGCCTGGCTGCGATCCCGTCGCCGTCGCGAGCGCCGGTATGGAAGACCCGTTATTGCTGAACTTGATGGAGCTGTCGATGACAGCGACACCGAGCAGTACCTGGGGCCCCGGCAGGAACGGCATGCCAGCCGGGTTGCTGAAAACGGTGGAGGCATCCTGCGCCAGCGCCGCCTCGCCGGCAAAGGCGTTTCCGAAGCCGCTGGCGCTCTGCTCCTGGAGCGCGAATCCGGCTGCTCCGGCAGATCCGGCGCAGCCCGCCAAGAGCGCCGCTACAGCTAGACGGGCCATCGCACCTGCTGATTCAGCTTGCACAATCCCTCTTCTCTGCATGGCTTCGCCCTCCTTACTCGATCAGGTTACTGGGCTTTGACTTACAAATCCATT
>Ga0335077_10011784_pt1 | contig 10923 bp, 12 predicted proteins | sample Lox_Sample_31_FD_207151 | JGI IMG/M metagenome (GOLD analysis project Ga0335077, IMG submission 207151) | Soil microbial communities from Loxahatchee National Wildlife Refuge, Florida, United States - Lox_Sample_3.1 | ecosystem: Environmental > Terrestrial > Soil > Wetlands | place: USA...
CCCAATCGCGATGATGGTCGCGAGCTCCCCGTAGGTGAAGAAGAGGATCTTCGCCAAGTCAGTATGCTCGCTCCTGTTAGGCGACCGATTTCGGATATAAGCGCCAGCCGCCAGTCGAACCGCAGACTAGGCATCGTGCCGTCTCTCAGCCGGCTGGCACCGCAATGTTGGTCTTGTAGATCCAAGTCTCTTGAGATATCTTCCACACTCCGTCGGCATAGACGAACTGGTACTGGGCCGCGACGGTCCCGGTGACCTTGCCTTGGGCGGTGGTGTTCGAGACTGAGAGCGTGGCGTCGACACTCTCGATGCCCGGTCTCGGCGATGGATTGACCGTGAACGACTCTATCGCCACAGACAGGTTGCGGGTCGATTGAGCGATGCTCGCGACGAGATTGTGGATTGCGGTAGGGCTGTCGTAGACTCCGGTCTGTCCCGGAGAGGGACCATACCAGGTGACCACAGCGTAGTAGACGTAGTCCGTGCAGACCCCGCTCACGTTCAGTTGCTCCAGCTTGTTCAGGTGCGCCTGGAGTACTGACTGATTCAATTGCGGAGTTGCCGAGCCCGCCCCGGATGCGTTGCTAGTCAGGGACTGGGACAATAGCAAGACGACAAGGAGTATCGCCATCGAAACTATGGCGACCCCGAACCAGGCCATGGCTCCCTTCGCGATCCAAGGAATCGGCTGGCCTTGGTTTCGGGCGCCTTCCCTCGACATGTGTTTGACCTACCTCAGTTTCTTCTTGACCGCGTACACGAGGAAGGCCAACCCCGCCAGGAAGAGAATGATCGAGAGGGCGCGAAACGCGACTATGAATCCGAAGAACCCGACCAAGAAGCCTATCGAGACCGCGGCTATGCCATAGCCGGCATGTTCCATGGCATGGTTCGTCCCCATTATGGCGGCGCGGTTGGACGGATGGCTAGCCTCTCCAAGAATTAGGAGCTGGCTGATTCGAATCATCGCAATGAAGATCCCGTGGGCGAACGAGGCGGCGAGGAACGTCGGAAGCGTCGAGTTGAAGAAGACTGCTGCGATGGATATCGAGCTTCCTATCAAGCCCGCCACGAGGATCGGCATCCGCCTCTTTCCCTGGTCCATCACGTGCCCTAGAGGAATCATGAAGCAGACGACCGTGATGGCCATTATCGAGGGGAAGTAACCGTAGATCTGTCCGAAGATCGGGATCGCGCCCCTCAGCGTGTTCGCGTAGATTGGCACGAACTGGAAGAACCCGGCAAACCCTATCGCGCCATCGATCGTGGTCAGGAGCGCGACGCTGACTATTGGAGTCCGAAAGGCGTTGATGTAGTCGCCCCAGGACGCGCTGTGGGCGTGCTCCTCTTCGTGAAGCGCATCAAGGCCGAGCGGATGCGACTCCACGCTCACCGGGCTGGCCGCACCGTGACCTGCCGTTGTTCTGTATGAGGCGCCCTTGATCTCCGGCATCAGGAAGACCGCGATCACCGCAGAGGCGAGCATTAGGAAGAGCGCGTCTTGGAAGACCGCTATCCTGCTGCCGGTGAGGACCGCGACCGCAGTGCCGAAGGCGGGACCGAAGGCGAAGCCGGCGAACTCCGCCCCGTCCACCAGGCCGTACGCCTTACCCATCTCCTGGTACTTCTCCGCCAGGTCCCCGCTGTACGACAGAGTGCTCGAGGTGTAGGTTCCGTGCGCTATCCCGAGGGCGCAGAGAGATATCGTCATGGCAACGAGGAACTCCGTAAGGTCGGTGAACTGGTTGGCCACGATCAGTGAACCCAAGGATATTGCGCCGAGCACGCCCCCGAAGATTGTGAATCTCTGACGCCCGTACTTGTCGCAGAGGTGACCCATCGGGACGGAAATCAGCCCGGAGGTGACGAGATAGATGCCCGAAATCGAACCAACGAAGACGTACCCAATCGTCCCCAGCCGGAAGGTGACGGTGAGCTTGTCCGAGAGGAAGACCAGGACGATGATGAACGAAGAGTACTCGGCCACGTGCGTAAGGAAGCCCACCGCGCCGACCCCAGCGAACAATTTCACAAAGTGCAAGACCGCCGTCGCGCGGCTCTTCTGGCTAACGTTCGCCTGCATCTAACTCAACCGCCCGAGCGTGGCGTACGAACTCGCGGAGCTCCGGAGAACTCATCAGGGATAATAACATATGGTCAGGATATCCATAATAAAGATTATGATTTCATAATATCCTATTAAGAATCATACTTAACAACGACCAAGTGATACTCGCGTCGGTACCCTCTCGAAATCCGCACCAGGCATCTGCACGCCGGACGCGGCTGCGCCACCGACGAGAAGAATTTCGACCTAGGGATTTGAGATGAGACGGTCCTTGGCTTCAGCATCAGGCGGACGAGCCTGACCAACAAGTGGAGACCGAATGCTTCCGCCGTTGTGAAGCCGACGGGACACGGGCGTGAAGAACGAGATGAACAGGCCAGACCACGTTGTCCCCAGCGGAATCCCGACCGAGACGATTATCGCCCGCTCTGATCGTCCCGCCATGCACTGCGTTGTCGCAGCGGGAGTGACCACCAAGGACAGGATGAGGAGGACACCAGTCACTTGCACGGAGAACGACACAGCCACTCCACGACGATCATGAAGGCCGTTCCCGGGGAGAGCATCGGCATCCCCTTGGCCTCTGCGACGTCTTCATCGAGAGACGAGAAAAGAAGGGGTCGGTAAAGCAATCCGACGAACGCAAGAATCAGCAAACAGGCCACAGCGCCAGGATGACAGTGCTGATGCCCAAGCCCAGGATTTTCCCCGAACCGAATCGAGTCGGCTTCAGTCTCACACCCGGCATGGAGGCTGATGAATAGGAGGCCGAGCATTGAGAAAGCGAGGACGCGATTGGTGGTTCGGCGTCCTAGGCCGCATTCGTGAGGCCGCCGCGATTGAGCCCGCCAGAAGACCCTCGATTGGAGCGATTTTCAGCAGGACGGAAGCTGCCTAGCCGGCGAAGCCGATTTCCGAGAACGCGTGGGCCGTGAACGCCGAACGCCGGAGGACAACAAAGCAGCCCGTCACTCCCGCAAAGATTGCGATTTTCGTTCCCGCCTCAAATTGGTGCTGCAAGGATTGATGCGCCAGCATCTACTGTAGGTCGCTGACGGGGTTGATGCACAAGCCCACGCTACTCGCCGCCTTCAGCAGCGTGGTGCTCTTCGATGCCGATTATTGCGACGTTGCCATGTGGGTCGCGAAGGACCTCGACCTGGACTCCATACAGCGCCGTGAGGCTCTCCGAAGTCAGGACTTCGCGGGGCTTTCCCGTGGCCACCTTGCCGTTCGCTATGTACACCACTTGGTCAAGGTGGGGGAGGAGAGGGTTGATGTTGTGAGCAATCAACATCGCGGTGACCCCTCGCTTGCGCACAACGTCGTTGACGAGGTGCAGCAGTTCGGTCTCCCTCTTTATGTCGAGATTCGAGAGCGGCTCGTCGAGGAGGAGGAGCTCGGGGTTGCTGACCAACGCCTCCGCGAGGAAGATCCGCTGGAGCTCTCCCCCCGAAAGCACCCCCAAAGGGCGCTTTGCAAGCTCCAACGCGCCGACGTCCTCTAGCGCCTTTCGCGCCGCCTGATTGTCCCAGTGGGAGAAAGGGTTGAAACCCCAGCGTTTCCCCGAGAGGCCTAGGCGGACCAGCTCCTGAGACTCCACGTTGGTCTCGCTGTCAACGGTGTGTCGCTGAGGGACGTACCCTATCCTCGGACTGCCGCGCTTTGGAGGGACCCCGAACAACCTGAGGGTCCCTCCGATCGGGGGCTGGAGGCCGAGGAGCATCCTGAAGAGCGTGGTCTTCCCCGCGCCGTTTGGGCCGATGACCGCGATGAACTCGCCCTTCCCGAAGGCGAAGTTGGCGTTCCTCCAAACCAGCTTCTCGCGGTAACCCGCCGCGAGGTCTTCCGCCACTATGAGGTCGGATTGCAACCCTGAGACCAGACCCCTCAGGGATTATATCCATTTGTCAACATCTGCTCGGGTACACGCTCCCTGTGCGTGAGGGTCTACGAGAGCACGTCTCGTCAGTCGTTCAACTCCCTGATAGATTGATTAAGCCGTAAGGTGGGTTACACCTTGACGCTTGCGATGGCGCAAGGCGAGACGGAGCGAAGGCTCGAGGATGGCTCGGGAGGCGTCGCTGGGGCCACCGCCGTTGTGCGTAGATGGGGATGGCGCGCCAGCCTGAGTGCGTCCTTCTCTTGCATCCTTGCGGCGACGTTCTTCTATGCCGAATTCTTCGGGGCACCATCGTCTCAGCATATCTACGGGGTCTACTACGCCCTGAGGACCAACGGCGACCTTTCCGTCGAAGGGGCAATCTTCTTCCTGTTGGTCGGCGTGTGGATGAGGCACTTCAGCCGCAGGTCGGCCCTTGTAAGCGCTATAGTGGTTCCCGTCGTTGTCCTCAACCTGGCATTCGCCTGGACCAGCGGCGTCCTGTTCTATTTCCTGCTCTTCCTGCCAGGATGGCTGCCGCAGGGAGGATTGGTGGCGTACCTCGGTTACGTCCAATTCCCCGCTGTCCGCGGCACTCTAGACCTGTACTACCTAGGGTGGCTGGCATGCCTCTTCGTCCTAGCCATGCTGACCTTCGAGGGGGGCCTGGTCAGGAAGGCGGTGCGTTCGCTCGAACTGGTCCTCTTCGTCTTGCTACCGCTTCCCACAGAGGTGTTCCTCTTCGACAGGAGCGAGTTCGGCGTCCACGTTACGGATGCTCAGATAGGGACCCCGCTGCAGTGGTTCACGAACGCAGACCTGTTGGTCGCCCTCTTCGCAGGGCTCTCCATCCTCGGGATGGCGACTCGCCTCTACCCCAAGGGCGGGGGGCGACGCCATGGGAGGCGGGAGCCGTCCTTGAAAGGTCCCTCGTAGCCGACCCGCGGTCCTTAGGCCGCCAGCTCTTCTTCGGTGGGTTGCTCGCCCTTCCTGTGCAGGTGAGCCGGCCCCCGACCCAGATGGACGAGCCTCACCACGAGATAGAGCCCGAACACCTCGGCCGTGATGAAGAAGCTCACTGGGTACGGCGTGAAGAAGGCGATGAAAAGACCAGACCAAACGGCAATGACCGCGATGACAACGGAAAGGATAATCGCCCGCTGCGGGCGCCTCGCCACGTACTGGGCCGTGGCGGCAGGAGTGACCATCAGGGAGAAGATAAGGAGGACCCCGGTGACCTGAACCGCGAACGAGACGGCGACCGCCACGATCACCATGAAGACTATTCCAAGCCAGAACATCGGCATTCCCTTTGCCTCGGCCACATCCTCGTCGAGAGACGCGAAGAGCAACGGACGATAGATGAGAGCTGTCACGCCAAGGAGGAGGACGCTCGCAACGACTGTCAACGAGACGGCTCCGGCGCTGATGCCGAGGATCTCTCCGAACAAGATCGAATAGGCTTCAGTCTCGTAGCCGGCATAGAGGCTGATGAAAAGGAGACCCAGGCCGAGCGAGAATGCGAGGACAATGCCAATCTGGGTGTCGCGGTTGGTGGCGCGGCGCCCCAGGGCAGCAATGGCCAGGCCGCCTGAGATGGAACCGCCCAAGAGCCCGGCTATCGGGGGGACGTTGACCAGTATCGAGAACGCGGCTCCCGCGAAGCCTATCTCAGAGAACGCGTGGGCCGTGAACGCCGAGCGGCGGAGCACCACGAAGTATCCTGTAACCCCCGCGATGAGCGCGATGAGGGTGCCCGCCTCGAAGGCGTGCTGCATGAACTGGTACTTCCACATCTCCTGGAGGTCAACGACCGGATTGAGGTTGATGCTGAAGAAACTGCTCAATCCACTCGCCCGCTCCCGTGGTGCTCCTCGACGCCTATGATAGCAACGTTCCCGTGAGGGTCGCGGAGAACTTCTACCTGGATCCCGTACAGGGCGGTGAGACTTTTCGACGTCAAGACTTCCCCCGGCGTGCCGGTGGCCACCCTGCCGTTCGCGATATACATAACCTTGTCCAGGTGAGGAAGGAGAGGGTTGATGTTGTGGGCGATGAGGAGAGCCGTCACCCTTCGCTTGCGCACAACGTCGTTGACGAGGTGCAGGAGTTCCGTCTCGCGCCTTATGTCCAGGTTCGATAGAGGCTCGTCCAACAACAGGACATCCGGGTTGCTCACCAGCGCCTCTGCGAGAAAGATCCTCTGCAATTCCCCTCCTGACAGGACGCCGAGTGGCCGGCGCGCAATCTCGGTTCCTCCCACCGCCTCCAAGGCCTTGTCCGCTGCTTCTCTGTCCCAGTGGGAGAAGGGGTTGAATCCCCAGCGATTTCCCGACAGCCCGAGGCGAACGAGCTCCTGCGACTCGACATTGGTCTCGGCGTCGATTATGTGGCGCTGGGGGACATATCCTATCCTCATGTTGCCACGCCTCGGCTCTGCCCCCAGTATCCTGATCGACCCGCGGATGGGCGGCTGGAGGCCCAGCAGCATTCTGAACAGCGTCGTCTTCCCGGCGCCGTTCGGCCCTATGACGGCGACGAACTCACCCCGCCCGAAAGAGAAGCTGGCGTTCTCCCACACCACCTTCTCCCTGTAACCGGCCGAGACGTTCTCCGCCACGATGAGGTCGGAAGAAGCTCCGACCTCAAGGGGTGGGGCCTGTGCCGGGTCCATTCGGTCACTGACCGAGGGCGGCTGCATTCAGGCAGTTTGCCAGGTTAGCAACTTCGCCCTGCATCCAGCTCTGGAACGAGAGATTCGGCGGCTGTATTGTCTCTGAGACCTGGGTGGTTGGTATTTCGTACTGAGCCGCCTCGGCCTTTAGCTGCTGTGTGATGGGGGTCACTGTCTGCACATTGTAGATCAGGCAGCTCACGGTGCTGTTACCCTGAGCGAGGTCATTCTGGAACGTCGCAACATCTGCAGGGGAAGGGTCGTCCCCTTCGGCTACTGCCCTCAAGAATGATTGCGGCGTGATGACATTCAGCCCAGTTGCATTCGCCATGAAGATGAATATGCTCTCAGTGGCCGCGACGTTCGTTCCGTTCTTGGCCGTACCATCCCCATAAGGAGTCCCTCCCCACTGGGCCTTGATTTGCTCCTCTGCTTGCATGTAGTCGTGGTAGAGCGAGGAGTTCAAGCTAGCGTAGTTCGAGTTGAAATATGATGTATCTGTGGGATCGATCTTCACGAGGGCATTGTAGAACGCATGAATGCTGTCGTTGACATAGAAGGGACTGTACCAGAGGTGGGGATTTACCACCGAAGTCACCCCGTTTATCGTCTGCTCTGTGTCGGGGGACTTGATGCCCACGACTTGTTGGACGTTAATCACAGTCTGGCCCGGAGAGTTGCTCGCGTTGATAATCAGCTGCGCCCAGGTGTCGTAGTTCATCCCATTTATGATGACGAGCTTCGCGTCGGCAATCGCCTTTGCGTTAGCAGGATTGCTCTGGTATTCGTGCGGGTCGGTATTGGGGTCAGACACTATGCTGGTCACATTGCCGTGCACCCCCGCAAGTTGCGACACCAGGCTGCCCCAGAAGTTCTCTGCGGCAACGATCTGAATCACCGTACCTGAACCACCGCCTGTTGATGTGTTAGAGCCCCCCGCCGTCACCGTGACGGTTGAGGTCGAGCTCGAGCCCTTGTTCAGATACAGCCCTGCCCCTATTGCCACCACCAATAGGATGGCAATTATCACCGCCGGGAGTATCAGCCTGTTGCTTGACTTGCCTGTGCTGCCGGACATCGGCATCGCTGAGGCCTGTCGGGTTAATAAGTATTCTTCGATATGTAATAATTAACAGCACCTTTAGCGCCTACGGGTCAGTAACTATTAAGGATAGGACTGCTAAATCATCACAATCTCACCCTCGAACGATAGCAAAGATTATGAAAGCTCGGAACCCAGCAGTTCAACGGCTGAATCGGCACATTCCAGATGCAGCTGAAGCACGGAAGAGGAATGGTCCGCTAGATTGGCACGAATTTCGTGCTCTTCATCTTGTCCTCTGCCTGGAAGGACCTGCTCATGGCGTTGATCTTCTTGGCGTCGCCCTGGAGCATGAAGAGCTCTATGCACATCGATGTCTTGGTCTTGTTGTGGACGTGGGTCGTGATTATGTCCTCGTACTGGTGCTTCAGCTTCGTGACCGGTGCCTCCTCCTCTTCGTCGTGGGTGACTATCAGCAGGCCGTTCATGTCGCCGGTTGCGTTCGCCTTCTCCCGGGAGTCCTCCAGGAGCATCCGAATTGCAGCGCGAACGAGCTCCGACCTCCCTGTGAACCCGGAGGTCTTCTGGACCTCGTTCATCTCCTTGAGCATGTTGTCCGGAAAAGAGAGGCTTACCACGGTCAAGATTGAATTTGTATCATCGGAAAGAGGTTAATTAAGTTATGTTTCTATTAATAACCGGCCATGTTCGGCGAACTTGGCGGCAATCTCGCCTCCAAGGACTTGGCTGCCTCCTCGATCGTTAGATGGGTTATCTTGAGTTGAATGACACCGTTCAGGTTTCTCAGCCGCTGCTCAAGCGAGGCGATGTCAGCGACTCTGCCGCTCACGACCATGATGTAGAGATAGTTTGGTTCCGGCAGGTGGACATGAACGGTCGACACGACAACCGTCCCGAACGTGTGAATAAGCCGCGTGATATTCTCGACACTCCTTCTCTTATGGTCGAAAAGGACGAGTATCGTTCCCGCGGCACGCGCCTCCTGCGATTCGTCATTCCGAGACTGGTCGACAAAACGTCGTACGGCACTTTGGAACGCCTTTGAGCGCTCTTCATAGCCTTCGCGTCTCGCCACCTCGTCGAACTCCTTCAGCAGTTCGGGAGGGATAGAGATGCAGACTCTTGCCGAATACTCCTTCTTGACCCTGGCTTCGAACGGAACCTGTTCCACATCTACGGGATTCACCGAGTCCCCTCACTGGCTGTTGTGCTCTGTGGATCTACTGTTTGATGATATCCTTCTGATGATCTCGGGGCTAAAAAGGAGCGCCAAGAAGACGACGACTGGAAGGGCAATCGACGCGAGTATTCCGAGCGACGCCACCGAGTCGGGAGTGGACGAAACCGGTGAAGGATAGTACCAAAGCTCGTACTTGTACGGGCCGCCCCAATGAAAGGAGAGATATCCCAGTGTGAAGTAAACAAGCGTGGAACCCAACAGGACCGCCAGGACCGCCATCCCTAGTCTGGGATACTTCACGCCGAATACCGTTGTTAATCAAACTGGCCCGTCATTTAAACTTTTAATAATATTTGTCTCCATGCTATTAATATCAAGTTAGCTTCTCGAAGGAGAATAACATCCCGTCCGAAGAGTCCGCTCACCCTCAGGCACGCCCTGGTGGCGCCAAAACTATTAATGCCAACCCCTCCCCCTGGAGGGCATAGTTGACAAACCACAAGAGAAAGGAAATCGAGACGAGGGTTGCGAAGATTCACGGCCATGTTCAAGCGATAAAGACGATGCTTGAAGACGGTAGGTCCTACCCCGAGGTCGTCCACCAAATCGTTGCTGTCAGGTCTGCCCTGGACAGTGTCGTACAGGTCGTCCTGGATGATCTGGTTGAGGACTGCGTCGTAAAGGCCGAGCAGAAAGGCGCCGTGACAGACAGCTTGGTGGAGCTGCAAGAGGTCGTCGCCTCTATTCGATGAAGACGGATGCGAGAAAAGTGAAGGTCGACCGGGCCATGGCAGAATCGGAGTCAGAGGACGTCAACACGCGCGCTGACCTGGTTCGCCTGTGCATCATCGCCGCCGCCGCAGTTTCGAGCGGGATCGGGATCTGGCGGCAGCTCCTTCCAATAGACGTCGTAGCGATAGCGGCAACCCTCCTCGGCGGCTATCCAGTGTACAAGGAGACGGCTACGGCCCTCAGGCATGGGCAAGTCAACATGGAGGTCTCCATGGCAGTCGCCATCTTCGCGTCGCTGCTCGTCGGACAGTTCACGGTGGCCGTAGTGATCACCTTCTTCGTGCTCCTCTCCGAGTACATCGAGACCTACGCCGTGGACAGAGGAAGGCAGACCATCATCCTCCTCGAAAAATCGGCGCCCAAGGTCGCCCTCGTAAGACGAGGGGGACATGAAGAGGAGGTGGACGTCGGGAGGCTGGAGCCCAGAGACGTGGTCATCGTAAGGGACGGCGAGCGTGTCCCTGTCGATGGGACCATCGTTGTAGGTTCGGCCTTCTTGAACCAGTCATCCATAACCGGCGAGTCCGCGAGGGTCGAGAAGGGCCCGGGCGAGAAAGTCTACGCTGGAAGCGTGGACGAGTCAGGGCTAATCGAGGTGCGCGCTGAGAAGGTGGGGACGGAGACCGTCTTCGGGAAGATCATAAAGTTGGTCGAGGACGCCGAGAACAGAAAGGCGCCGATACAGAGGCTGTCCGACAGGCTCGCGACGTGGTTGGTGGAGTTTGCCATCGGGTTCGCCGTCCTCACCTTCCTTGTCACCAGAGACGTGACCTCAACCCTCTCCGTGGTAGTTGTCGCGGGTGCTTGCGGCGTCGCCGCCGGGACCCCCCTGGCGATAGTTGCGATAATGGGAAAGGCGGCGAAGAAGGGCACGATCGTCAAGGGCGGCGCATACGTTGAGGAGATGAGCAGAGTCGACACGGTCGTGATCGACAAGACCGGGACCCTGACTTTCGGCGAGCCTCGGGTCACCGCCGTAGTCGGCTTCGATGGCACGACAGAACGGCAGGTGTTGGAATACGCTGCCGTGGCGGAGAGGTATTCCAACCACCCGGTGGCGCGGGCAATCATGGGCAGGGCTGCCGAAGTCGGAATCGTGGTCCCCGACGGCATCGCGTCCGCTTCATCAAGCTACATAGTAGGGAAGGGGGTCATCTGCAAGTACGAGGGAGGACAGATAATCGTGGGGAACGAAGCATTGATGGCAGAGAGGAATATTGGGTTTCCAGGTAGCGGCCTGGAACAATCTCAGTCGGCCCGGTTC
>Ga0335077_10011786_pt1 | contig 10920 bp, 7 predicted proteins | sample Lox_Sample_31_FD_207151 | JGI IMG/M metagenome (GOLD analysis project Ga0335077, IMG submission 207151) | Soil microbial communities from Loxahatchee National Wildlife Refuge, Florida, United States - Lox_Sample_3.1 | ecosystem: Environmental > Terrestrial > Soil > Wetlands | place: USA: Florida...
GATCATCTGCGCTCGCTGGAGTGCAGCCCCGCTGGCACTTGCCGCCCTGGCGGCGTTGCCAGCAGGCAGCCGGGCTGGGGCCGCGGACGCTCCGAGCGAATCCCCGGGGCCGGGGCTGCAGGAAGTGGTCGTCACCGCCGAGAAGCGCGCGGAGAACCTCCAGGACGTTCCCATCTCCGTAATCGCACTCTCCGGAGAGCGGCTGCAGGATGCCGGCGTCACGAACATCAAGAACATGCAGGTACTCACGCCGGGCCTCACGGTGACCTCAACCACCTCGGAGGCATCCACCACCGCGCGCATTCGCGGCATCGGCACCGTCGGTGACAACGTCGGCTTGGAATCCTCGGTTGGTGTCGTCATCGACGGCGTCTACCGTCCTCGCAACGGCGTCGGCTTCGGCGATCTGGGCGAGATCGACCGGATCGAGGTGCTCGAGGGACCGCAGGGCGAGCTCTTTGGCAAGAACAATGATGCAGGCGTCATCAACATCATCACCAAACGGCCGTCGATGACTTTTGGGGTGATCGGCGAAGTCACGGGCGGCAACTACGATGATCAGGAGATCAACGGGTCGCTCACCGGTCCCATAGGTTCGATCTCCGCCTTCCGGCTCTATGCGGGATACCAGAAGCGTGACGGGTTCCTGGCGCTGGCAACTGGACCGGGACCCAACTCCGACACGCGCGCGAACGACCGCAACTTCTATACCGTGCGCGGCCAGTATCTGATCAATCCTTCCGGCGGGTTCAGCATCCTGTTCATCGGCGACTTCACGCGGCGAGTCGAGGTGTGCTGCCAGGCAACCCCTTCGAGTCCCGGTCCCTTTGCGGGCATCGTCAATGCGCTCGCGAGCATCCCGCAGCTAGGTGGAACGGAAAGCCCGAGCAGCGCCTTTCCGGTCACGAATCAGAACGCCTTCAATCAACAGTCCTGGGCCAACTGGCCGATCTCGCAGCAGGTCTGGGACCGGGGCGTTTCCGCCCAGCTCGACTGGGACTTCGAGCGCGCGAAGCTAACGTCCATCACTGCGTGGCGCGACAACACGGTGATAGCTGCCAATGACGTGGACTACTCGGAGGTACCGCTGATCCAGGAGCCAGCCAACAACGGCAACATGACGGACTTCAAGCAGTTCAGCGAGGAGCTGCGCCTTTCCGGCAAACTCGATCGGCTCGACTGGCTCGTCGGCGCCTTCGTCAACAGCGAGATCCTCATCACGAACTCGACCATTTTCGCGGACAATGATTTCGATCTCTACATCGGTGGCGTCGCCAGCGCAGCCGCCGGTGTCGTCCCGCCCAATTTCCTGCTCGTGCCCGAGCTCACGGGTCACCCGCCCGGCGGCACATTCATACCGGGCGTCTCCGGGCAGGCGGACCAGTTCAGGCAGACCGCAAAGAGCTATGCGCTCTTCACCGATGAGACCTACTCGCTGACGAAGCAGCTCGATATCACCGTCGGGCTGCGCTGGACGCACGAAAAGAAAGACGAGACCGCACAGTTCTCCAATCCGGACGGTGGCGCGGCCTGCGGGCAGTTGCTGAACCCGGTCGGCGCTCCGACGACGCCGTTCGTTCCCGCACTTTTGCTCGGATACGGATGCTCGACCATCTTCAATCCCTTCTTCAATGGCATCACGCACGGGCAGTCACTGAGTGAGGACAACCTGAACGGCACGGTGAAGGTGGCCTACCACTTCACCGATGATCTCATGGGCTATGCCTCGTGGGCCGACGGCACCAAGGCTGGCGGCTTCAACCTCGCCCGTGTGACCAATCCGGCCGCCGCCAACCCGCTCGCCCCGATATTGGACACCTCCTTCCCGCGCGAGACGGTCAACTCATACGAGATCGGCATCAAGAGCGAGCTCGCGCAAAGGACCGTGCGCGTGAATGGCGCCGTGTTCGACCAGAAGTACAACAACTTCCAGCTCAACACCTTCACGGGCATCGTTTTCGTCGTCAGTTCGATTGAGAACGTCGAATCGAAGGGCGCCGAGCTGAGCGTCGACTGGGCAACGCCGCTTTCCGGCCTGAGACTCTCGGGTGGTGTCGTCTACGCCGACACGCAGATCACGAACTTCGGCGACTCGGCGCCGCTGTTCGACCCGGCGCGACTCAACAACCGGCTGTCGTTCGCGCCGTTGTGGTCGGGTGTGGTGTCCGCCGCCTATCAAGTACCCCTCTCGTCCACACTCGCGCTGCGCATGAGTGCGGATGAGAAGTACAACTCCTCATACAACACCGGCTCGGATCTGGACCCGCGCAAACTGCAGGGGGCCTACGGACTCTTGAGCGCGAGGATCGGCATCGGCGCGCCCGACAACAAGTGGTCGTTCGAGATATGGGGCCAGAATCTCACCAACAAGGGCTACTTTCAGGTGGCCTTCGATGCCCCCTTCCAGGGCATCCCGGGCAATCAGCAGATCGACTCCTTCGTGGGTGATCCGCTCACCTTCGGTGCCACGTTCCGCGTGCAGCTCTGAAGGGCCTCAACGGATCATCACGACCAGCTTGCCGCGCGCCTCGCGCGCGGCAAGCCTGACGAGGGCTTCGGCACCGCGCTCGAGTGGGAAGCGGGCGGTGATCGCGGGCCGGATGCGGCCGTCGCGATAAAGCGCCATCAAGGCCGCGACATTGGCCGCGTGCAACTCGGGGGCGCTCTGCATGAACTCCCCCCAGTACACGCCGATGAGCTGACATCGTTTGAGCAGAACCAGGTTGAGGGGCGGCCGGGGAATGCCGGCCGTGAAGCCCACGACGAGGTGCCGCCCCTGGCGTGCGATGGCGCGCAGTGCCGCTTCCGTGTAGTCACCGCCAACCGGGTCACAGATGACGTGCGCGCCTTCGGCGCCGCAGGCAGCCTTGAAGCGCTCGGTGAGTGCGCGCGCCGCGCTCTTGTCGAGCGCCGTCGGTGGATAGAGCACCGTTGCATCGGCGCCGCGCTCGCGCGCCAGGGCGAGCTTTGCCTCACTCGAGGCCGCGGCCACGACCCGTGCGCCTGCCGCCTTGCCGAGCTCAACCGCCGCAAGCCCCACGCCGCCGGCGGCGCCGAGCACAAGCAACGTCTCGCCGGCTTGCAGGTGTGCGCGATCCGCCAAAGCATGCTGCGAGGTGCCGTAGGTCATGAGCAGCGCAGCCGCCTCATCGAAAGGCATCGCATCGGGGATTTTCCAGCAATTGCTGGCGCGCCCGAGCGCCTTCTCCGCCATGCCGCCGCGGACCGGACTTGCCAGTACGCGATCGCCGGCGCGCACGTGCGTCACTCCGGTGCCGACCGCATCGACCACTCCGGCCACTTCCGACCCTGGAGCGAAAGGGCGCGGAGGCTTGTACTGATAGAGGTCCTGAATGATCAGCAAATCAGGGAAATTCACCGCGCAGGCGTGGACGGCCACACGCACTTCTCCCGCGCCCACGCTGGGCTCGGGCAGCTCCTCCATCCGCAGCGTGTCCGGTCCCCCGGGCTGGTGGCTCAGCAGCGCTCTCATGGGACGCGCGCCGGTGGGCCCGCAGCACTCTCTCGGTCCTGCAGCTCGCGCCAGTTGATCTTGCCCGAGCCCGACTTCGGCAGCGCGGCGACGAACTGCACGATGTGCGGCACCTTATAGGCCGCCATGTTCCCACGGCACCAGTCGATGATCTCTCGCGCATCGATGCGGCCTTGGAATTCGTCCCGCAGGACGATCACGGCCTTGACGGTCTCGCCGCGATAAGCATCCGGCGCGCCGATCACACAGGCTTCGAGTACGGCTGGATGCTGGTACAGCAGTGTCTCGATCTCGCTCGGCCAGACTTTGTAGCCGGATGCGTTGATCATGCGCTTGATCCGATCGACCATGAAAAAATAGCCGTCCTCATCCACGCGGCCGAGATCACCGGTCCGCAGAAATCGCTTGCCGTCGAGCTCGATGAATGCCTCGGCGGTCTCGCGTGGCCGGTTCCAGTACCCAGAGAATAGCTGTGGGCCGTGCGTCACGATCTCACCGACCTCGCCGGCAGGCAGCTCACGCAGGGTCACCGGGTCCACCACGCGCGAGTCGACATCGTAGATCGGAATTCCCAGGCACTGGGCCTTGGCACGATCGGGTGGATTGACGTGAGTGGCCGCCATGGTCTCGGAAAGTCCGTAGCCTTCGAAGTAGGTGATGCCGCGCGCCTGGAGCCGCTGGGCGACGGCGGCCGGCATGGCCGCTCCCCCGCCGCCCAGGCGACGAATCGACGACAGATCGAACCGATCGATGTTCGGGTTGGCAAAGAAGTCCTGCACCATGGTCGGCACGCCGGTCCAGCTCGCAATGGCGTAGCGCTGCACGCACTCGGCGACGACCTCGCGATCCCAGCGCGGCAGCAGCACCACTGTGTTGCCGTTGTACAGTGGGCCGTTCATGCTGCCTTGCATGCCGGTTACGTGAAAGAGTGGCGCCACCGCGAGCAGCGTCAACTCCGGCTGCGCGTAGAACCAGCGCATCGAAGCGACCAACGTATGCATCGTGCTGCGATGGGTGTGCATGCAGCCCTTGGGCACTCCGGTGGTGCCGGAGGTATAGGGCAGGACGCACAGCTCATCCGGTCCGGCGATCAGGGGGCCCGGTCGCGCACCACTGGCGAGCGCCTCACTCCAGAGCGCCACTCGTGGCTGCCCGAGCGGCACGCGCGGTGACCGTACGAAGTCGGGCACCGCCAGCGCCGTCGGGCGCTTCAAGTAGTCCGCATAGGCTGCGACGATCACGTGCCGCAGATCTTGAGTGGCCATGAGGGGCTCGATGCGCGCAAACAGCTCCTGCGACACGATGGCCGTCGCCGCGCCCGCGTCACGCACGCAACGCTGCAGCTCCTGCGTCAACAACATGGGATTCAAAGGCACGACGACGGCATTCGCGCGCAAGATGCCGTAGTAGCCGATGACGAACTGCGGGCTGTTCTGCAGGAACAGCGCTACTCGATCGCCCGGGCGCACACCGCATTCCCGCTCGAGAAAGCCCGCCAGCCGCTCGGCTTCATCGACAAACTCAGCGAAGCTGACCGGAGTGTCATAGAACACGATGAAGGGTTTGCCCGGATAGCGACGCGCCGAGACCTCGGCGTTGTAGAACACGTTCGTCGCCGGTGCATCCAGGTGATGCAGCGCATGCGCGGGCCAGAATTTGAAATGCTGCGTCGACATACGAGCTCGTACAGCAGCGTGCCGGGCGCAGCAATGGGAAGTCAAGCAGCGCCGGCGGGGCAGCCGTGCGCGCGTAGGACCTGCGTCCGCCTGGAGCCCTAACTCCCCCGGCGCCATGCAGGACCGTCAGTGCCCTGCAGGTTCAAGGCGGTGTTGACGAGTGCGAGGTGCGAGAGTGCCTGGGGAAAATTGCCCATCAGCTCCCGGCTTGCGGTATCGAAGGCTTCCGCGAGCAGGCCCAGGTCATTGCGCAGCGCGAGCACACGCTCGAACGTGGCAACCGCTGCGTCCCGGCGCCCTATCATCAGCAGCGCGTCCGCGTACCAGAGGGAACACACGCAGAAGACGGCTGCGTCCGCTTCGCCCTCCCCGTCCGCGCGGTGACGAATGGTGAGACCGTCGCGCTGCAGGTTGCGGCCGATCGCCTCCACGGTCCCGATGATGCGCGCATCGTCGGGCGGCAGGAAGCCGATCTGCGGCAGCAGCAGCAAGCTCGCATCGAGCTCCCCGGAGTCGAAGTCGCGTACGAACGTGTTGCGATCCGGGTGGAATGCGCTCCGGCAGACCTCCGCATGGATCTGCGCGCGCAGTCTTTTCCAGCGCTCGAGCGGGGCTTCCAATCGCTCGGACTCGGCGCGCCGTATCAGGCGATCGAGGGCCGCCCAGATCATCGCCTGTGAGTATGTGAAGCGCCGGGGCGTGTCCCTCACCTCCCAAATGCCGTTATCCGGCTGCCGCCACACCGTCTCCAGATGCTCGACCATCTTCAGTTGCATGCGCCAAGCGGCCTCGCTGAACTTGATCCCGTGCGCATGTGCCTGTTGGAGTGCATCAATCACCTCGCCATAAACATCGAGCTGGTGCTGGCTGAAGGCTGCATTGCCGAAGCGCACCGGCCGTGCACCGTCAAAGCCCGCGAGCCAGGATGCCTCCCACTCATCGAGCCGCGCCTCGCCGGCCATGCCGTAGATCGGCTGCACGCGTGCCGCCTCGCCGCCGACGGCGCGCAACAGCCAATCCCTCCAGGCGATGGCTTCCTCGCGGTAGCCGGAGTAAAGAAACGCCAGCAGGGTGAATGTCGCATCACGCAACCAGCAAAAGCGATAGTCCCAGTTGCGCGTACCGCCGCGCCTCTCCGGGAGCGAGCTGGTGGCAGCGGCCGCGATGCCACCGCTCGGCCGGTAGGTGAGTGCCTTCATGGTGATGAGTGAGCGCACCACGGCATCGCGCCAAGGTCCCTGATAGCTGCAGCGTTCGACCCACTGCGACCAGAAGCGCTCCGTCTCTGCGAGGGCCTGCTCCGCATCGACCGCGGGTGGCTCGCGCTCGTATGAGACAAAGTAGGTCAGCACAAAGACTCGCTGCTCGCCGGCGCGCACCGCGAACTCAGTCTTGCAGCGCCCATCCGCCGTGCAATTCAAGGGCACGTCGGCCGCGAGACGTGCCGCATGCGGGCCCGCGGTCGCGATGACGCACTGAGCGGAATGCCCGATGAAATGCGGGCGCCGTCTGCCGTAGTCGAAGCGCATGCACAGATCGCTGCACAGCCGCACGACCCCCCGCTCGCCACGCACGATGCGCACGACATCCGATGCCTGCCCGCGCACGGGCATGAAGTCGATGATTTTGGCGCTGCCATCGGCGGTCTGGACGCGGCTTTCCAGGATCAGGGAATCGCGTCGGTAGCAGCGGCTGCGGCTACCGGGCCCGGTACTCGCAAGCCGCCAGTAGCCGTTCTCGTCCGAGCCGAGCAACGCGGCGCAGCAGGCTTGCGAATCAAATCGCGGCCAGCACAGCCATTCAATCGAGCCCTCGCGATCTACGAGGGCCGCCGTCTCGCAGTCCCCGATCACGGCGTAATCCGCTATCCGGCGCGCCGACTTGTCCCGGCGATGGCGTTCCATCCGATGCGCACAACGAACTGGCCCGGGTCAAGTTCCGCCGCGCCGCGGGATCGGCCCAGCTCTAGTCAAACGTGATGGCGGCAATCAGACCGAGCGCGTTGATCGCTCCGGGATGACTCAACTTGTCGTCCTGGCGCTGATAGTAGAGCTTGAGTCCCGTGCGCTTGCCGAGCAGGAAATTCATGCCAGCCTGAAAGCGATTGCGAAAGAACTCGTTGTTCGAGAACTGGTAATAGACCTCGTCATTCGTGAACAGATACGAAATCGGACCGAGATCCGACGTTTTCCAGCGGTACTCCGCCCGCACGCGCATGCGGTATGGATTGCTCGAGGCCGTGATGGTGTCCTCGAAGCGGGCGCGGATCAGAACGGTGCTGCGCCCGAGCTGCCACGCGCGGGTCGCCATGAGCAGCGCGATCTGTGTGACCTTCGGATCGACGGTGCGGTGGCCCGTGAGCTGGTGGCGATAGCCGGCGGCGAACGTCCAGGCTCCGTCCTTGTAGTTCAGATCCGCTCCCAGGGCGCTCAGCGTCGGATTGTCCAGGCTTTCACTGACACGGACCTGTCCGATCCCCGTGACCGATAGCTTGTCGCGCAACGGGGCTATGACATCGAGCTCCGTCCACAGCTGCTCGTCGGGAACCCCCGTGCCCGCCCACGTCGAGAAGGAAGCGGCGAGCGCCAGAGCGGCAACCCAACGGGCAACTCTCGACTTGGACATTCCGCGCGGGCTCCGTGGTTCATCGTGCGTGCCGCATGACGGCGCAAGCGCGCGCTGCGATGATTCGGCGCTGCCGCCAACACCGGAATGGGACTTAGGTCCGACTGCCGCGCATAATGTGGCGCTTCGGGGTGGGAGAGTGGCCATGAAGAGTCTGACCCCTGCGTCCGCACGACGCCGCGCCTGCTCGACGGGGTGCTCGCTGGCGCTCTTGCTCAGCGCGGCTGCGGCGCACGGCCATCACAGCAATGCCATCTACGACAGCAAGCAGACGCTCACCGTGCAGGGGATCGTCACCAAGTACGAATGGGCGAATCCGCACGTCTATATCTACATCGAGCAGCGCACGGCCGCAGGTCAGAAGGTGGAGTGGAAGATCGAGGGCAGCCCGCCTTCGATTCTGCGCCGCCTGGGATGGTCGTCCGCCACCTTGAAGGCGGGTGACTCGCTCACGGTAATGGGCAATCCTGCGCGGGATGCGAGCGACAAGACTCTCTTTCCCATGCAAATCAAACGGGCCGACACGACACTCTTCGATCGCAAGGCGGAAGTAAGCCAGCTGGCAAGTGCCGGTGCCGCTCCCACGGCCGCCGCAAAGAGCCTGGAGGGCACCTGGGTGACGCTGCTCGACTTGAAGTCAGTGGCAGCGCTGGATGATCCCGACAAATTGCCGTTGACCGCTGCGGGTACGGCGGCCCTCAAGCGCTTCGACGAGAAGACGATGCATCCGGGTGTCAACTGTGTGCCGTTTCCCGCCCCCGTCTTCATGGTCACGCCCGATCTCAAACGGATCACGAAGGCGGACGGAGTGCTACTCATCGACGGTGAGTTTGACGGCGCACAGCGCACCGTTTACATGAACGTCGCGACGCACGATGGCGTACCTCAATCGATACAGGGGCATTCCATTGGTCGCTGGGAGGGCAAGACACTGGTGATCGACACGACACAATTCGCCTACCACCGGATGGGCAACGCGTACGGCCTTCCCTCGAGTTCGCACAAGCACCTGGTCGAGCGGCTGACCCCCAATGACCAGGCTACCAGCCTTACTTATCATTTCGAGCTGACGGACCCGGAATATCTGACGAAAACGGTGAGCGGCGACGTTCAGTGGGTATTTCGTCCCAATGTGAAATACGCACCGGATAAGTGTAACCGCGAGAACGCGCGCCGCTTCCTCGAGCAGTAATGCCACGCGCCACGGCATCAAGCTGCGGTAGGTTCCTCGACCGCACGCAGCGGGTTCACGCAGCCGATTTCTCCCGGAGATCCAGGCCGCATGTCATGCTATGCGGCGATTTCACTCCTCAAGGTGCTCTATGAGATACCGAATTTGGGCCTATCTGCTCGCAACGGGCGTCGCACTACCTGCCCTCGCCGCATTGAAGGCGGGCGACCCCGCACCGGAATTCACCACGCAGGCCTCGTTCGCCGGCAAGGCATTCAAGTACTCGCTCAAGGATGCGCTCGCGAAGGGACCCGTGGTCGTCTACTTCTATCCTTCCGCTTACACGGGCGGCTGCAATATCCAGGCGCATACCTTCGCAGTGAACAAGGACAAGTTCAGCGCGGCCGGCGCGAGCATCATCGGGGTGTCCCTCGATAGCATCAAGCGACTCAATGATTTCTCGGCCGATCCCAACTATTGTGCCGGCAAGTTCCCGACTGCTTCCGATCCCGACGGCAAGATAGCCGAGTCGTATGAGCTTGCCGTCAAACAGGGACCACCAGGGCTCAAAGACACGCGCGGCGTCGAGATTGACCATGCCTTCACCGAGCGTACGACGTTCATCGTCACTCCCGACGGCAAGATCGCTGCGACGATCGGTGGACTGCCGCCCGACAAGAATGTCGAGCAGGCTCTGGATGCCGTGCAACATCTTGGCAAGGCCAAGAAGGCCGGCGGCTGAGGCCAGGTCGCGCGATCGAGCACGGGGGGCGTTGCCCGCGCTCATAGGGCCGGGCATGCTCGCTCATGGGGACGAGCCGCCTCGAGGCGTTCAGCGATGGCGTCATCGCCATCATCATCACGATCATGGTGCTCGAGCTCAAGGCACCCATGGGCAGCGGTCTCGCAGCATTGCGACCGCTCATCCCCATGCTGCTCGCGTACGTGTTGAGCTTCGTCTATCTCGGTATCTATTGGAATAACCATCATCACATGCTGCATGCCGCCAGGACCGTGACCGGCGGTATCCTCTGGGCCAATCTGCATCTGCTCTTCTGGCTATCCCTGATTCCGGTGACGACCGCATGGCTCGACAATTCGCACGCGGCTGCGGCGCCGGCGGCCACTTACGGTTTCGTGCTGCTGATGGCCGCCATCGCCTACTGGATACTGCAGCAGCGAATCATTGCGGCTCAGGGTCCCGGGTCGGTGCTGAGAGAGGCCGTCCGCGGTGACTGGAAGGGCAAGTGCTCTCCCCTGCTCTATGCGCTTGCAATCGCGGTTGCCAGTCGCTGGCCCGCGCTGTCGCTCGCGATCTATGCGCTCGTTGCCCTCATCTGGCTCGTTCCGGACCGCCGCATCGAGCGGGCGCTCGCGCGCTCCACCGATCGGCGCTCACCTGAATAGTGACAGATCGATTGATTTGGCCATCGCCGTGTAGCCGGCATCGCTGCCGTGCAAGTGATCTCCCGCCTGCAGCGCCGTCGCCATCCGAGTCGCATCCTGGGAGTCGCGCAGCACCGCATCGAAATCGAGCACGCCATCGAACTCTTTGCCGGTGCGAATCCACTTGTTGATGGCTGCGCGCTGTGTCTCGCCCTCGGGCGAGTAGTAGCCCGCGCCCCCATAGGGCGCAATCGTCGCGCCGAGAATCTTGACGCCCCGCGCGTGCGCGCGGGCAATGAGCTGGCGATACCCCGCGATCATCGCCTCTGCGGTCGCCTTCTCGGCCGGCATACGATTCTTGAACAGCTCCGCCATCGGCCCCTCGAAGTGCCCGAAAGATAAACCGAGGTCATTGACACCTTCGAAAACGATGACATATGCAACGCCGGGCACGGCGAGCACGTCCCGATCGAAGCGGGCGAGCGCGCTTTGGCCCGCGCCGTCGTTCAGGATGCGATTGCCGCTGATGCCCATGTTCGCCACGGCCCAGCCCGCGTCGCGGTGCGTGG
>Ga0335077_10011788_pt1 | contig 10920 bp, 11 predicted proteins | sample Lox_Sample_31_FD_207151 | JGI IMG/M metagenome (GOLD analysis project Ga0335077, IMG submission 207151) | Soil microbial communities from Loxahatchee National Wildlife Refuge, Florida, United States - Lox_Sample_3.1 | ecosystem: Environmental > Terrestrial > Soil > Wetlands | place: USA...
TCGTTGAGGTTCATCTCCACCAGCACGTAGCCGGGGTAAAACAGCTTGGGGGTCACCACTTTCTTACCCTGGCGCAACTCAATAACGTTCTCGGTGGGCACCATGATCTGGCCGAACTGGCCGGCGAAGCCCTCGGCTTCGACACGGCTCTTCAGGGTCTCCGCCACCTTCTTCTCGAAACCCGAGTAGGTGTGAATAATGTACCAGTTCATCGTGTTGATCACGCCTTCGCTCATCGTCGCTTCCACAGCCACTTCGCGCCCGCTCCCTAACGGCCCAGAAAGTACTTCAGGATCTTCGACACCGTACTCGAAAACACCTGGTCGCAGATATAGAAGAAAACGGCAAAAAAGAATGTTGTGACAATCACCATCATGGTGGTCCCGTAGACTTCTTGCTTGCCGGGCCACGTAACGCGCTTCATCTCGACTCGTATCGAAGCGACGTAATCACGAAAGCGTCGCCACGGGTTCTTCTCGATTAACAGTTCGTCAGCCATGCTTAGTCTCAGTCGTCAGCTTCAGCACTCACTTCGGCGCTGCAACAACGTCCTGCCTATGTCTCTTGGCAGGGGCGGAGGGACTCGAACCCCCATGACCGGTTTTGGAGACCGGCAGATTAACCGTTGATCTGACGCCCCTGCACCTGATACTTGGACGCCGATTTGCGTCCACCGGTTACCAGCCCTGTCTACTTGACCTCTTTGTGCGCTGTGTGCTTTCGGCACGAAGGGCAGAACTTCTTCAGCTCCAGACGATCCTGGTTCTTCTTCTTGTTCTTGGTCGTCGTGTAATTCCGATTTTTGCAGTCGCCGCATTGCAGCGTAATGATTTCTCGCATTGCGATCCCCAAGCACCCAGATCAGAATCCGGGTGCTTCCTTATTGGATGACCTCTGTCACGGTACCGGCGCCCACCGTGTGCCCGCCTTCGCGAATCGCGAACCGCAACCCCTTCTCCATCGCGATCGGCGTAATCAACTCGATCGCCAGGCTCACGTTGTCCCCGGGCATCACCATCTCCGTCCCCGTCGGCAGCGTCGCCACCCCCGTCACGTCCGTCGTCCGAAAGTAAAACTGCGGCCGGTACCCGTTGAAGAACGGCGTGTGCCGTCCCCCTTCTTCCTTCGTCAAAATGTATGTCTCCGCTTTGAACTTCGTGTGCGGCGTGATCGATCCCGGCTTTGCCAGCACCATCCCCCGCTCCACCTCGTCCTTTTCCGTCCCACGCAGCAGCACTCCCACGTTGTCCCCCGCCTGCCCTTCGTCCAGCAACTTCTTGAACATCTCCACGCCCGTCACCACCCGCTTGAACGACTCCGGCCTCAATCCCACAATCTCGATTTCTTCCTGAATCTTCACCTTGCCCCGCTCGATCCGCCCCGTCACCACCGTCCCCCGCCCCGAGATCGAGAAAATGTCCTCGATCGGCATCAGAAACGGCTTGTCGATCTGCCGCACCGGCAGCGGAATGTAACTGTCCACCGCGTCCATCAACTCGTGGATCGACTTCTCCCACGTCACGTCCCCGTCCAGCGCCTTCAGCGCGCTTCCCCGGATCACCGGTATCTTGTCCCCAGGAAACTGGTACTTGTTCAACAGGTCCCGTACTTCCATTTCCACCAGGTCCAACAACTCCGCATCTTCCACCGCGTCACACTTGTTCATGTACACCACGATGTACGGCACGTTCACCTGCCGCGCCAACAGCACGTGCTCCCGCGTCTGCGGCATCGGCCCGTCCGTCGCCGCCACCACCAGAATCGCCCCGTCCATCTGCGCCGCCCCGGTGATCATGTTCTTGATGTAGTCGGCGTGCCCCGGACAGTCCACGTGCGCGTAGTGCCGGTTCTTGGTCTCGTACTCCACGTGGGCGATGGCAATCGTGATCCCCCGCGCCTTCTCCTCCGGCGCGTTGTCGATCGAGTCGAAGGGCCGAAACTTGATCTTCGGGTTCTCCTTCGCCAACACCTTGGTGATCGCCGCCGTCAGCGTCGTCTTGCCGTGATCGATGTGCCCGATTGTGCCGATGTTCATGTGCGGCTTGGATCGATCAAATTTTTCCTTCGCCATACTTCATTGCCTCGCTGCTGGAATGTGAATCAGCTCCCTAAAAAGCTCAAACGCTACTTTGTCAACGCGCGCCCTTGCACACGCGCAATCACTTCCTCCGCGATATTAGCCGGCGTCTCCTCATACCTCAGAAAATGCATGGTGTACGACGCACGGCCCTGAGTGCGCGAGCGCAAGTCGGTCGCATAGCCGAACATCTCCGCCAAAGGGACCTTGGACCGAATGATCTGCGTTGAGCCTCGTCTCTCCATGCCCTCGATATGGCCCCGTCGGGCGCTCAGATCACCCAGGACGTCGCCCATATACTCTTCCGGAACCACCACTTCCACCTTCATCACCGGTTCGAGCAGAACCGGCTTCGCCTTACGTGCTCCATCTTTGAAGGCCATGGACGCCGCTATCTTGAACGCAATCTCGGAGGAGTCCACTTCGTGATAGGAGCCGTCGTACAGCGCGCACCGGACGCCGGTCATCTCATATCCCGCGAGCACCCCGGTTTCCATCGCCTCGCGAACGCCTTGATACACCGGCGCAATAAACTCACGGGGCACCGAGCCCCCTACGATCTCATCGATAAACAGCAGGTTGAGCTCGGCATCGAACTTGTTTGAAGATTTCTTTTTGGAGAGCTCAGCGATTTCGGCGGTGTCAGGGTGAGGCAGGGCTTCGATGCGCAAGTTGACATGGCCGTACTGGCCTCGGCCGCCCGTCTGCTTGATATACTTCCCTTCCGCTTCCGCCGACCCGCGGATGGTCTCGCGATAAGCAACTTGCGGCCGACCGACGTTGGCAGCTACATTGAACTCGCGCATCATGCGGTCGACCAGAATTTCGAGATGCAACTCACCCATGCCGGAAATCAGAGTCTGCCCGGTATCAGGATCGGTGTGGACCTTGAACGTCGGATCTTCCTGGGTGAGTTTGCCGAGCGCCGCACTCATCTTTTCCTGGTCCGCCTTGGTCTTGGGCTCAATGGCGACGGAGATGACCGGCGCGGGGAACTCCATGGCCTCCAGAACAATCTTGTGCTCCTCGTCGCAAATGGTGTCTCCGGTGGAAACGCTCTTGAGGCCTACCGCAGCGGCAATGTCGCCGGCGAACACCTCGTTGATCTCTTCGCGCTTATTAGCGTGCATCTTCAGGAGCCGCCCGATGCGCTCGCGCCGGTCGCGGCGCGGGTTGTAGACCGTATCCCCGCTCTTGAGCGAGCCCGAATAAGCCCGCACAAAGGCAAGCTGGCCCACGAACGGATCGGTCATAATCTTGAAGACCAGCGCGGCAAACGGCGCGTCGTCCGCCGCGGGCCGCGTCACCCTCTCTTCCGTGCCCGGAACCAGACCTTCTATCGGCGGGATATCCAGCGGAGAGGGGAGGTAGTCCACCACCGCGTCGAGAAGCATCTGCACGCCCTTGTTCTTGAACGCCGCACCGCAGACCACCGGGAACACCTTCATCGCGATGGTATTGCGGCGTACGCTGGCCCTGATCTCCTCCTCGGTAATGGGCTCGGCGTGAACGTACTTCTCAAGGATGTAATCGTCAGCCTCTCCCAGCGTCTCGATGATCTGCTCGCGATACCGGCGCGCCGCTTCGGCATACTGAGCGGGGATTTCCACCTCTTCGTAAGCGGCGCCCAGGGTCTCGTCTTTATAGACGATGGCCTTCTGCGCGACCAGATCAATGACGCCCTCGAACTGGTCCTCAGCTCCCAGCGGCAACTGGATCACGACCGGGTTCGCATGCAACTTCGAGCGCAGTTGTTCCACACACTGATCGAAATCGGCGCCCACCCGATCCATCTTGTTGACAAACACGATGCGCGGCACACGGTACTTGTCCGCCTGGCGCCAGACCGCCTCCGTTTGCGGTTCGACGCCTTCTACTGCCCCCAAAATAGCAATCGCTCCGTCAAGAACCCGGAGCGATCGCTCAACCTCTGCCGTAAAATCCACGTGGCCCGGCGTATCGATAATATTGATGCGGAAATCGTTCCAGAAACAGGTGGTCGCCGCCGAGGTAATGGTGATACCGCGTTCCTGCTCCTGCTCCATCCAGTCCATCACGGCGGTGCCTTCATGCACCTCACCCATCTTGTGCGTGATCCCCGTGTAATAGAGGATACGCTCCGTGGTGGTCGTCTTACCGGCATCGATGTGAGCCATGATGCCGATGTTCCGGGTTTTGTCGAGCGGCATTTCCCGCGGCATAAACTTAACTTAGCAACGTGCTCGCAGACCGAGACCGAGCCTCGACCTTCATCGCCCACGATGGGGTCGGGCAGTCTCAAACGTCTGTTGAGAAATAATGTCGCCGTCGGCGACAGCGAAACGGATCGTGGCCCTGGGTGGACCGCATCCCGTTCCAATCAGGCTGGTCCCGAAAACTCGGATTTACCAGCGGTAATGGGCGAAGGCCTTATTGGCCTCGGCCATGCGGTGAGTATCGTCCCGCTTCTTGATGGCTCCGCCGCGGTTATTCGCCGCGTCCAACAACTCCGCTGTCAGCCTCTCCACCATCGATTTCTCGCTGCGCTCGCGCGCATAACCAATCAGCCAGCGAAGACTCAACGAAGCCTGCCGGTTCCGGTTCACTTCCACCGGAACCTGGTAGTTGGCGCCCCCAACGCGCCGTGTCTTCACTTCCAGCGTTGGCTTGACGTTGTCCAAAGCCTTCTTAAACACTTTCACCGGATCGTCGCTCGTCTTTTGCCTGATCTGCTCCAGCGACCCGTAGACAATCCGCTGCGCCACCGACCTCTTCCCGTCGTGCATCAGGCAATTAATGAACTTTTGAACCAGAAGATTCCCGTGCACCGGATCCGGCGCTACCTCGCGACGTTCGACTGTTCCTTTTCTCGGCATAGCAAAACTTCCGCCCCGGCCGCCCTCAGAGGCGGCGTCACCTTAAGATGCCTTGGGCCGCTTGGCCCCGTACTTCGACCGGCCTTGACGGCGGTCCCCCACCCCGGCAGAATCGAGCGTCCCCCGAATGACGTGATAGCGGACGCCCGGCAGGTCCTTCACACGCCCGCCGCGGATGAGCACAATGGAGTGCTCCTGTAGGTTGTGACCAACACCCGGAATGTAGGTGGTCACCTCCATGCTGTTGGTAAGGCGGACGCGTGCCACCTTCCGCAACGCCGAGTTCGGCTTCTTCGGTGTCTGCGTATAGACGCGAATACAAACCCCGCGCTTCTGCGGGCATCCCTCCAGCGCCGGGCTCGAGGTCTTGTACCGCGGCTGCTCCCGCCCTAGGCGCACCATTTGGTTGAACGTTGGCATTCGTAATCTCTCACGCACCCTCGAATGATTTTTACAACTCGTGGGCGACCTGACAAGGAGGCGACTGCCCCACCGTCAATCCTTACAAGCTTAACAGATCGTTTCGGCATCTGTCAAGCATAACTGCAAAATCAATTTCGCAACTTCCGAAACTCGAAAATCTGCCCAAACCAAGCCTCATCCTCAAGTCCGTTATTGAACTTCGAGATTCGAGTCTCCGGACCTAGCGCAGCTCCAGGATCTCCTTTTCTTTTGTCTTACCGTGCTCGTCCAGCTTGGAGGTAAACTCGTCCGTTATTTTTTGCACGTCTTCCAGTGCCCGCTTCTCATCGTCCTCAGAAATCGTCTTGTCCTTGAGTAGCTTTTTTAGCGATTCATTCGCATCGCGCCGGATGTTGCGGAGGGCGGTGCGGTGGTTCTCCATAATCTTGTGCAGATGCTTCACCAGTTCCTTGCGCCGCTCCTCGGTCAACGGTGGAATCGGTACCCGTAAGATCTTGCCGTCGTTCACCGGATTCAGGCCGAGGTCAGAGGAACGAATCGCCTTATCAATGACGGACAGCAACGTGGGATCCCACGGCTGAACGGTCAGCATGTTCGGCTCCGGCACACCCAAGGTCGCCACTTGACTCAGCGGCGTCGGAGAGCCGTAGTAGTCCACCCTTACGTGGTCGAAAAGTGTCGTCGACGCCCGCCCGGTCCGGACCGAAGCCAGTTCATGACGAAAGTCTTCCAACGCTTTGGTCATGCGGGTCTTCGTTTGTGCCAGCGTTTCCTTAGTCATACTGTGACCTCTCCGCGCGACACCAGCGAACCGATCTTCTCTCCCATCACCACCCGCTTCAGGTTCCCCGGCACGTTCATGTTAAAGACGATGATCGGCAATCCGTTATCCATACACAGCGAGACGGCGGTGGTGTCCATCACTGCCAATCCATTGGAAAGAACTTCGAGATAGCTGATCTGGCCGTACATCTTGGCGTTCGGGACCTTCTTGGGATCGGCGTCGTAAACGCCGTCGACCTTGGTCGCCTTCAGGATCACGTCCGCCTTGATTTCCATCGCCCGCAGCGCCGCCGCCGTGTCTGTGGAAAAGTAGGGGTTGCCGGTTCCCGCCGCCAGCACCACGACCCGCCCTTTCTCCAAGTGCCGAATGACGCGCCGGCGAATGAACGGTTCAGCAATCTCTCGGATCTCCACCGCTGTAACCACTCGCGTGAACGATCCGGCCTTCTCCAACGCGTCCTGCAGCGCCAGGGCATTTATCACGGTGGCGAGCATTCCCATGTGGTCCGCCACTACCCGATCCAGACCCTGCGCCGACGCCGCCACCCCGCGGATGAAGTTTCCCCCACCCACCACGATCGCCACTTGCACGCCCAAATCGTGAACCTCGTGGACTTCCGCAGCGATGCGGTTGACCACGTTAGGATCGACGCCGAAACCCTGCGTACCCAGCAAGGCCTCACCGCTCAGCTTCAAAAGAATGCGTCGAAAGATCGGCTCAGACATGAAAAAATCGAAAGTCGAAGGTCTAAGGTCCAAAGCCCCAGCCGGCCTCTTCACCTTTGCCTTTTGACTTTTTGCCTTTGACTTTCTTTAGGAACCCGCTGCCGATTCGTCCAAACCCGCGCTACCCATTCCTTCCCCCACCTTGAAGCGCGCAAAGCGCCGCACAGCGATGTTCTCCCCGAATTTCGCAATCTTGGCGTTAATCAGTTCGCGGATCGTCTGCGCCCCCGCCTGCTCCTTGATGAAGTGCTGCTCGTAGAGGCAATGATCCTCGTAAAACTTGGCCAGCCTTCCTTCCACCATGCGCTCTACCACAGCGTCGGGTTTCCCCGATGACTTTGCCTGGTCGAGTAGTATAGCGCGCTCACGATCCAAGGCCGCCGCGCTCACATCCTCCTTGCGAAGGTAGCGCGGGTCAGTGGCGCAAATCTGCATCGCCAGATCGTGAGCCAACTCCTGAAACTCTTCCGTGCGGGCCACGAAGTCACTCTCGCAGTTAACCTCGACGATCACGGCAAGCTGCGCGCCCTGGTGGACGTAGGAGCCGATCAACCCTTGCTTGGTGGCGCGCCCTTCCTTTTTCGCAGCCGCCGCCTGCCCACGCTTGCGAAGAATCGTGTACGCCTCCTCGATATTGCCCTGCCCCTCTTCGAGAGCGCGCTTGCACTCCATCATCGGAGCGCCACTCATCTCCCGCAGTTGTTTCACCATGTCAGACGAGATTTTCATTCCAGCTTCCCATCCTCTGAACTCGTTCAGCACCACCACCGGTCGTGGCCTCACCAAGGCTCCCTACGACTTCGACGCGACGCTACCGCGAGTCATTGGCGCCCTCTTCGTTCAATTCGTCGCCGCCGCGCCGGCCGCCCACCCTCCGTCGAGTCTTAGGGACCCGGACGCGGCCGTCGGCCACCTCTTCCGCCGCCACCACGCTGGATGGAAGAGAATCCTTGAAAGCGAATCCTTCTCCGCCCGCGCCGGCCTCGGACCGCATACCTTCGCCAATCGCCATCGCCTCGCGCTCGCGCTCCAGCTCTTCCGCCCTCTGCTCGGCCGCGATCTTCTCCGCCTCCAACCTCTTCTCTTCCGCGGCTCGCCGGCCTTCGATCACCGCCTCAGCGATGCGCGAGGTAAACAGCCGGATCGACCGCAACGCGTCGTCGTTGCCGGGAATGACCCAGTCCACCAAATCCGGATCGCAGTTCGTATCCACGATGGCCACCACCGGGATCCCCAGCTTGCGAGCCTCGAGCACGGCAATCTCCTCGTTGCTGGAATCCACCACGAAAAGAGCGTCCGGCAAGGCCGACATTTCCTTGATGCCCGACAGGTTCAGCTCCAGGTGCTTTCGCTCCCGCTCCAGGTGCAGCACCTCCTTCTTGGTCAGCAGCTCGTAGCGCCCGTCTTTGCTCATCTCTTCCAACTCTTTCAACCGCTGGATGGACTTCTGAATGGTGGTGTTGTTCGTCAGCAGGCCGCCGAGCCAGCGGTGATTAACGTAGTACATCCCGCAACGGATCGCCTCTTCGGAGATAGCTTCCTGAGCCTGGCGCTTGGTACCCACAAACAGGATAGTCTTCCCCTGTTCGGACATCTCCGAGACGACTTTTGCGGCCTCCTTAAAAAGCTTAAGGGTCTTCTGAAGGTCGATGATATAAATGCCGTTGCGCTCCCCGTAGATGTATTGCTTCATCTTCGGGTTCCAGCGCCGCGTCTGGTGGCCAAAGTGGACCCCCGCCTCCAGGAACTCCTTCATACTGATGTTCGCCAAATGACCTCCCTTAACCACAGTGGCTAGTGGCTAGTGATTAGTGGCTAGCCAAGACCACTCACGGGTGGCAGCGGCTTGCGGCTCTTCACTAGTCACTAGCCACCAGCCACTAACCACTTGCTTTTCTAACGCTTCGAGAACTGGAACCGCTTGCGGGCACCCTTCTGCCCATACTTCTTACGTTCCTTGGCGCGAGGATCGCGTGTCAGGAAGCCTCCCTGCCTCAGTTTGGGGCGCAACTCCGGATTGAACAGGAGCAGCGCGCGGGCTATTCCTAGCCGCGCTGCCCCGGCCTGACCGTGGATCCCGCCTCCGTGGGCGTTCACGATCAGGTCGAACTTCCCACTCGTTTCGGTCGCCACCAAAGGTTGCATCACTTCGATGCGCAACGCCTCCGAGGGAAAGTGATCTCCAAAGGCGCGGTCGTTCACCAACACTTTGCCTTCGCCCGGCCTCAGTATCACCCGCGCGATCGAAGTCTTTCGGCGTCCCGTTCCCCAGAATTGTTCCTGCTCGCTCACGCTCACTCCTTATGTTCGCCGATTTTCGCCTGACAGTTGCCGATTAAGGGAATTGCACTCCCCATGGCCCCTCGGCAACACAAGCCACGGGATTGCAATTGGGTTTTGCCGATCGACCCCAAGGGCAGGCCTACATCGGCAGTCGACAATCGACAAGTGGAGAATTCCAGCTATCGACCAAGGGAGAGCGGCTCCGGATTCTGGGCCGCATGCGGGTGCGTGGATCCTACATACACCTTCAGCCGCTTGGCCATACGCTCCCCCAGACGCGTCTTGGGAAGCATGCCCTCGATGGCCTCACGGATCAACCGCTCGGGGTGGGTTGCAAGCACCTTGCGCGCCGACGTCTCTCTCAAGCCGCCGGAGTATCCCGTGTAGTGCCGGTAGATTTTGTCGTCCAGCTTCTTGCCAGTCAGGCGCACCTTTTCCGCGTTGACTACGATCACTCCGTCGCGATGCTCCACACTGGGAGTGTAGTCCGGGAAAGCCTTTCCCGTCAGCACCAGCGCGGCACGAGCCGCCAGGCGGCCCAGCACCCGACCTTCCGCATCAATAACCCGCCACCGGACTTTACCCCGATGGACTTTCTGAAAGTAAGTTCCCACCACACTCTCCATCAAAACAGCCAAACAACAAACCTAAATGCTAACAAACCTCGCCACCCTTGTCAATGTCTTTTGCGAACTTTCTCGTCTACCCGCTCTCGCCGCTGGTCTCTGCTTGCTCAGGATGATCTTCCCCTTGCCGCACGGGAAATCTTGAAGTCTGAATGATGAACAAGAAAAGGGAGTCAACAATCAGAATGGAGAGCGCGTCTTCTCTTCATTCTGACTCCTGACTCCTGACTTCTGACTCCTTGCTCCTCTCAAACCGTGCCGTGAAATGGCGCAAAAACGGCGCCTGGTACGTCAGTCTCAGGCCGCGGATCTGCTCGCGTCGCCGCCACACCTCCAGGATCACCTCGATGACGTAGTCGATGTGGCTTTGCGTATACACGCGACGGGGAATCGCCAGGCGAACCAAGTCCATCTTGGCGGCTTCGGCAAACATCAGCGTCCCGATCTCCACCGATCGGATGCCGCCCTCCAGATACAACTCGTCCGCCAGCGCTACGCCAGGAAACTCGGCGGGCGGGACGTGCGGCAGAAAGGCGCGCGCGTCGAGGTAGATGGCGTGTCCGCCCGGCGGCCGCACAATGGGCACGCCGGCGTCGGAGATATGCTGACCGAGGTAGGCGGTGGAGACGATGCGGTAGCGCAGGTAGTCTTCGTCGAGTGCCTCCTCCAGGCCCACCGCGATCGCTTCCAGGTCGCGGCCGGCGAGCCCGCCATAGGTGGGGTATCCCTCGGTAAGGATCAGCAGGTCCTTCTCCTGTTGCGCCAGCGTATCGTCGTTGGTGCAGAGGAACCCGCCGATGTTGGCCATGCCGTCTTTTTTCGCGGACATGGTGCAGCCTTCCCCCAGCGCGAACATTTCCTGGGCGATGGCGCGTGGCGTCTTCGCCGCGTAGCCGGGCTCCCGCAGCTTGATGAAGTAGGCGTTCTCGGCGTAGCGGCAGGCGTCGAAATAGAGCGGGATGCCATAGGTGCGGCAGATGGCGCTCACCGCCCGCGCGTTTTCCATTGAGACCGGCTGCCCGCCGCCGGAGTTGTTGGTGACGGTCAGCATCACCAGCGGGACGCGCTCGCGCCCGACGCGCACGATCAAGGCTTCGAGCCCCGCCAGGTCCATGTTGCCCTTGAAAGGATGCGAGCTCGACGGGTG
>Ga0335077_10011790_pt1 | contig 10918 bp, 8 predicted proteins | sample Lox_Sample_31_FD_207151 | JGI IMG/M metagenome (GOLD analysis project Ga0335077, IMG submission 207151) | Soil microbial communities from Loxahatchee National Wildlife Refuge, Florida, United States - Lox_Sample_3.1 | ecosystem: Environmental > Terrestrial > Soil > Wetlands | place: USA: Florida...
TCATCGCGGACGGGGTGCCCGAGATGCCGGACATTTCGGAATTGCCGCCCTTTGTTCCCTATCCTCCGCTAAGCTCCGCGACTTCACCTGGAGCAGCCGCCTGCCGAGAGGAGTGACCGTGCGTACCACCACCTGGACCTGAGGGATTTCCAGCCGCCCGGCTCGCGGGCCGGTGCGGACCTGGCAGCAGCCGATCAGGAACCCTGCGCCTGGCGGAATACGCTCGGTGTCTCCTGACGGTCGTTCGCGCCGCGGCCCGCGGTACCCGTCCCGGGGCCGCTGATCGCGCTCAGGCCCCTGGTCGTGCTGATCATTTGCACCTGATCCCGGCCGCCGGCCTTGGCCCGGTACAGGGCCGCGTCCGCCGCCGCCACCAGTTCGGCGAGTTCGCGTTTGCTGCCGCTGTCCAGCGCCGCGACCCCGATCGAGACCGTCACCTGCACCCGCTCTCCGCCGGCGGCCCCCGGGGCGATGATGCTCAGGCCCGCGACCTTAGCGCGCACGCGCTCGGCGATGCGGAACGCGTCCACGGCCCGCGTCTGCGGCAGCAGCAGCGAGAACTCCTCCCCGCCGAACCGCCCGGCCAGGTCGTAGTCCCGGAGCATGGTGTTGAGCGTGTTGGCGATCTCCTTGAGCACCTGGTCGCCGGCCAGGTGACCATAGGTGTCGTTGACCGCCTTGAACTTGTCGATGTCCACCATCGCGATCGCGAGCGGCGACTGGGTTCGCACCGCCCGGGCGACCTCGACCGCCGACTCACGCTCCCAGGTGGCCGCGTTCAGCAGCCCGGTCTTGGCATCATTCCGCGAGTCGATTACGAGTTGGGCGTGCCGCACCGATCGCTGGAGCAGGGTAACGACTGGCAGCGCGGCCAGGGCGAGCAGCGGATTGCCTGCCACACCGAAGGTCACCAGGACACCTATGCAGATCTCAGAGGCATCGTGGTAGAGCGGCTCGCCGCTGAGAACCGCCGGACGGATGCTCGCGTAGGGGTTGGCCCCCTTGGCCGCCGTCAAGATCAGGGCCTTATTGAGTACCGACTTGACCAGTGCGCTGACCACCACCAGCAAGGTCCACGCGGTCCCATGGCCGAGCGTCCCCGTCGTATCCTGCGACAGCAGCCCGGACAGGCTGTGGAAGGTGACGGACGCGGCACCGTAAGACAAGCCGACCGCCGCGCCAGTGAAAACCCGCCGGTAAAGCGGCGCACGCCGAACCCGCAGCTGCGTCAGCGTTATCCGGGCGATCGGGCTGATCAGCGCGAAGAACGGGGGCAAGAGGATGGCGACCGGCAACTCCCAGACGCCCTGGGCGTCTTTCGTCGCCCCGCTGCCCTTTTCTCCTGTCTTCCTGGTTAGTTCGACAGCGGCCGCCGTGCAAGCCATCAGCAGGCCAAACAGAGCCAGATCACGTCTGGAGAAGGCGGAAACCGACGCCGCGGCGCCCATGGCGGCGAGATCCACCGCGATGACCGTGAGCACGTAGGCGGTGAGCCACCGGGGCAGGGACCAGATCGGCCAGTCACGGATGGCCGTCATTCGCAGCCGGCGAGGAGTCGTGCGCATCAGGGCCTCCTCATACCGCCTGTCGCCTCGCCACCTACGCAAAGCTGGCACCCATTCTCCCGCATTATCGGTCCCCGGGGAGCGCAAACTGTGAAAACGCGGCTACTCACTGGCAGAACAATACCCTCTCTGATGAACTTGTTGCTCACGAGGCCCTCACAGCAGTACTGCAACTACGAAGGGTAACGCCAGACCCCCATTTATTTCCCGACATTAGGCACAAACTCCCCCTCGTTCGCAATTGCGGGCACAATGGGTAGCCGCGACGCCCGATCGAGGGCGCGACCTACCGAATGGGAGCAGCGCCGGACGCGGCGAAAGTGAACCACCACCCCTCGGTCGGGCCGTTTGGTTTGGTTACTCAGCGAACTCAACCGAGCACTCAGAGAGAGGGGCACGCCATGCGCGACGAGAACTGGCACTGAGCCCCCGGACCCTCCCCCTGCTCTGGGAAAGGAGCACGCCATGCGCGACGAGAACTGGCACTGACCTAAGCCTGCTGATGGCGCTCCATGGCCGGTTCACCACCGTCGCGGGACCAGCTGATCACGACCGCCAGGGCGGCCAGGGCGCCGATGGCGCCGCACACTGCGATGACCCGTGCCGGCGCATGGGGCTGCGCTGCGGCACCCGCCAGGATCATGACTGTTCCCTGGCCTAGGCTCATCCCACCTTGGGCCAGGCCGAAGGCCTGACTGCGCTGTGCATGCGGCGCTGCGCTCACGAAGGCGGCGTTGGCGGCGAGCTGATATGAAGCACAAAGCCCCGATGCGGACAGCAGCAGCAGCGAGGCGGGGAGATCAGGCTCCCAGAAGAACAGGATGAGAACCGCGCAGGCGGCGATGGCTAGCGGGCCCATGAGGCGCAGCCGTGTCGGCGGCGCGAGGAAACGGCTGAACATAACCGCGCCGACGGCTTCCCCCAGGGAATTGGCGGCCAGGATCACGCCCACCACGGCCGCGTCGCCGCCCAGCGCACCAGCAAGCGGGGCGGCCACGCCCTCCGGAGCGTTGTAGAAGGCGGCCAGCAAGCCGAACAGCATCGGGGTACGCAGTGCCGCCCGCGCGACGACCAGCCGGGCGCCGGCGAGAATATCGGTCAGCCGGGCGGACTTGCGCCGGCCGTCGGCCAGCGCGGGACGTGACCGTACCCAGGCCCGGACGATGAGCGCCGAGCCGGCGAAGGTCGCCGCATCGACAAGGAGGGACTTCCCCGCGCCGAAGAACCCGACCATAGCGCCCCCGGCCGCGAAGCCGAGGACCTGCGCGAACTGATAGGTGGTAATTGCCACTGCGGTACCCATGACGTACCGGTCGCCCGTCAGCACGTCGGGAAGGATCGCCGCACGCGCCGACGCGAACGGCGCCCCGACGAGCGTCACGAGGAAAAGCAGCGCCACCATGGCGGCCAGCGGTATGCCGGGGATGGCCATGACCAGGACCAGCAAGCCGCGGATGACGTCGCAGGCGATCATTACAGCTCGGCGCGGGTACCGGTCCGCCAGCCAGGCCAGCATCACGCCGCCGATGAAGGTGGGCACGATGCTGACCACGAACGTGATCGCGGCGAGCAGCGCCGAACGGGTCCGGTCGTAGACGAGCACGGTCAGCGCCACGCGGGCCAGCTGGTCGCCGACCACCGACAGCAGCTGGGCCAGCCACAGGGCACGAAACTCGGCTATCGCGAATACCTCGCGGAACGGGGTCCTGGCGGCCTGCCTCGTGGCGTCCCGCCGGGCCGCCGCTTGCCTTGTTATATCGTCCTCCGGCTCAGCCTGCGCTGCGGTATTCGGGTAATCACATCCTGACCGACAGTTGCCTCCTGTTGCAACAGATCAGGTCACACGGCCCAGTGCTGCGGCCCGGGTCAGCCGCTGCGCAGGACCGCGCCCACCCGGCGCTGAGCCTCGGTCACGGCCGCGTCCCGGGCCTCGGCGACCTCCGCCGCGGTGAGCGTGTGGTCCGGGGCGCGGAAGCGCAGCGTATAGGCCAGTGACTTGCGGTCGTCCCCGATCTGGGCGCCGGTGTAGACGTCGAACAGCCGGACGCTCTCGAGCAGGTCCGCGGGCGCGCCGGCCATCAGGGCTGCCTCCACCGCGGCGGCGGGCACCGCCGCGTCCACGATCAGCGCCACGTCCTGGATGGCCAGCGGGTAGGCCGACAGCTGGGGGGCCTGGACGGCGCCGATGTTCTCAGCCGCCGCGAACAGGACCGTCAGGTCGAGCTCCATGGCACAGGTCCGGTCCGGCAGCCCGAAGGCCTGGATCACCCTGGGATGCAGCTCGCCGGCGTGCCCGGCCGGCCACTCCCGCGTCTGCCCGTTCCCGGACGGCCCGTGTCCGGACTGCGCGTCCAACCGGACGTAGATCGCCGCGCAGCGCCCGGGGTGCCAGGGCGCATAGTTGCCGGCCCGGACGTCGATGGGCACCCGGCAGATCCGCCCAGCCGCGCGGGCCGCCTCGATCGCGTCGGCCCACGACCACGCACGGCCAGGTCCCCACCATCCGTCCAGTTCATGGGCGCCCGCCAGGACCGCCGCCAGGTGCTGCGGCTGATCCGGCAGCGCGGCCTCCAAAGCGGCCAGTTCGGCCGCGGTGGGGCCGCGGTCGACGGCCAGGATCGGGGCGGCGGGAGCGGCGCCCGGCCGCGGCCGGAAGACCAGGCCGATCTCGAACAGTGCCGTGTCGGCGAAACCCCGGCCGGCGTTCCTGGCCAGGACCCGGAAGAGCCCGGGCAGCAGCGTCGTCCGGAGCAGCGGCTCGTCCTCGCTGAGCGGGTTCGCCACCACGACCGCCGGGCGGCGCCGGTCCTCGGGCGGCAGGCCGAGCCGGTCCGGGTCCGTCCGCGACGCGAACGGCGAGGACAGCACCTCGACGTACCCGGATTCGGCCAGCGTCCGCCCCACCGAGCGGCGCAGCCGCTGCCGCGCGGTCAGCCCCCGTCCAGCCAGCGCGCGGGGCGTCCGGCTCGGGACGCTCTCGTAGCCCTCCAGCCGGATCACCTCCTCGGCCAGGTCGGCCGGATCGGTCAGATCGGGCCGCCAGGACGGCGGCGTGACGTCCAGGACGGACACCGAAGCCGGGAGCGATTCCGGAGCATCCGGGGCGGCCTCGCCTGTCCCGGTTCCAGTCCGCCAGGGCGCGATCGTCGGCGGGGCCGTCCGGGTCTGGGCCACCGTGCACCCCACCTCGCGCAGCCGCCGGACGACGGTGTCCCGGCCGTACACCACCCCCGCTACCCGGTCCGGGTAGTCCACTGCCATCGAGATCACCACCGGCGCCACGTCGGCTTGCGCGTGCGTGCAGCCCGGCACCACGTGACCGCTGCCGAGGCCGGACAACAGCGCGACCGCCTTAGCGCTGGCGCGCAGCGGGAGTTCGCGGTCCACGCCACGCTCGAACCGGTAGGACGCCTCGCTGTGCAGCTTGTGCCGACGGCTCATCTTGGCCGTGCCCCGGGCATCGAAATGAGCGGCTTCGATCACCAGATCGGTGGAGGTGCCGTCGATCTCGGTGTTCAGGCCGCCCATGGTGCCGGCCATGGAGATCGGCCCGGAAGAATCGGTGATCAGGATGTCCCCGGGGTCCAGGGACCTGACCACGTGATCCAGCGTCTCCAGCTTCTCGCCCGGCCTGGCCCGCCGCACCACGATCTCGCCGTTCAGCTTGGACCGGTCGAACGCGTGCAGCGGCTGGCCGAGTTCCAGCATCAGGTAGTTGGTCACGTCCACCGCGAGCGACACCGGCCGCACGCCGCACCGGGCCAGCCGGACCCGCATCCACAACGGGGTCTGGGCCTCCGGCGAGAAACCTCGCACCTCGCGCAGCACGAACCGGTCGCAGGCGTTAGGGTCCTCGATCCGGGCCGGGTAGACGTCCGGCCCGACGAAGTCCAGGGGTCCGCCCAGCAGCGTCGCATCGGGCAGGGCGGTCGAGGCCGGATCGGTGAAGGGCACGCCGTACGCGCTGGCCAGCTCGCGGGCCAGCCCGCGCACGGACACCGCGTAGCCGCGGTCGGGCGTCACGGCGATCTCGAGCACCTCGTCGCGCAGGTGCGCGTAAGCGACGAAGTCCGCACCGAGCGGCGCGTCGGGTGGCAGCACGAGGATCCCGGTGTGATCGTCGCCGATGGCCAGTTCGCTGGCCGAGCAGATCATCCCCTCCGATATGTGGCCGTACGTCTGGCGCGCGCCGATCTCGAACCCGCCGGGCAGCATCGCACCGGGCAGCGCGAGCGCGACCCGGTCGCCGACGGCGAAGTTGACCGCGCCGCAGATCACCCCGGACGCCTCGTCGGGCGGAGCGTCGAGCTGCGCCTCGGAGACGGCGACCCGGCAGTACCTGATCGGCTTCTTCAGGTTCAGGGGTCCGGTCAGCTCCTCGATCGAGAGCACCTGGGCGACCACGACGCCACGGATGTCATACCCGACCGATTCCAGCGATTCGACCTCGAGCCCGGCCGCGGTGAACCGACGCGCCACCTCCGTCACGTCGACCGGCTCGGTCAGCCGCGTGTACTCGCGCAGCCAGGAAAGCGGCACTCGCATGTCAGATCTCCATCCCGAACGCCCGGCTGAACCGGACGTCGCCGTCCACCGCGTCCCTGATCTCGGTCAGCCCGTTCGCGATCATCAGGCTGCGCTCGATGCCGAGCCCGAACGCGAACCCGCTGTAGCGGTCGGGGTCGATGCCGCAGGCCACCAGTACCCGGGGGTTGACCATGCCGCAGCCCGCGATCTCGATCCAGCCCTGCGACCGGCACACCCGGCATGGATCGCCGCCGGGCTTGGCCGAGGCGCCGCGGCAGACGTGGCATTCCATCGACACGTCGCCGGAGGGCTCGGTGAACGGGAAGTAGTCCGGCCGGAACCGCGTGCGCAGCCCGACGCCGAACATGGCGTCCACGAACGCCTGGATCGCCCCGCGCAGGTCGGCCATGGTCAGACCCTCGTCCACCGCGAGTCCCTCGATCTGGTGGAATATCGGGCTGTGCGTGGCGTCGAGCGCGTCGTGCCGGTAGGTACGGCCGGGGCTGACCACGTAGAGCGGCAGCGGGCGGGTCAGCATGGACCTGATCTGGACCGGCGAGGTCTGAGTGCGCAGGACCATGCCGGACTTGCGTTCCGGCCCCGCCGGGCTCTCTATGAAGATCGTGTCCTGCGAGTCCCGGGCCGGGTGGTCCGGCAGCATGTTGAGCGCGTCGAAGTTGTACCACTCGGCTTCGACCTCCGGTCCCTCCGCGACCTCGTAGCCCATCGCCACGAACACGTCGGAAAGCCGGTCGGCGAGCATCGTGACCGGATGCCGGGCACCGGGCGGCACCCGGCCGCCGGGCAGGGTCACGTCGACCGCCTCGGTGATCAGAACCTGCCGGTCACGCTCGGCTTCGAGCTGGGCCTGGCGCTGCCTTATCGCCTCGCGTACCTGGCTGCGCGCGGCGCCCACCCGCCGTCCGGCCGCGGCGCGCGCCTCGGGCGGCAGCGCGCCGATCCCGGCGCTGGCCAGGGCCAGCGGCGACCGGTCGCCGTCGTGCGCCAGCCGCGCTGCCTTCAGCTCATCCAGCGTCCCGGCGGCGGCGATGGCCGCGAGGGCCTCCTCGAGGGCCCGGGCGGCATCGTCGGGGCCCTGGGAGGCCGGCTGGTCATTTTCGTTCTCTGCGGACATGAAGGTCCTGCTTCCTGCGGGTCCTACGGACCCGTACATGCGTACTGCTCTGCTGGGGTTCCGGCGGATCTTGGTACCGAACGAACGGTGGTGGCAGCCCACGTCAACCGCGGAGCGCCGGGTGGCTACCCCGCGGCGGCAGCCGCGAAGACAGCCCCGCGAGGGGCATGAGCGCCCGCCATCGCGGTGTGGATAGCCCGAAGGGACATTACCGTACGGTGCTTGGGCGCGTAGCGGCCGGGCGACGCGCTCAGCCCGCGGCGGTCCCCGCGGGCACGATAAATCGGAACTCGGCGCCGCCGCCCGGGGCGCACCGCACGCCGATCGTGCCGCCGTGCGCCTCGACCAGACCCTTGACGATGTAGAGACCCAGGCCGGTGCCGCCGCCATGCTGGCCCCGGCGGCCGCCGCGGGGCTTGCCGCGCCAGAACCGGCGGAACACACGGGGCGCGACCTCCGGAGAGATGCCCTCGCCCTGGTCACGCACGGAGATGACGGCCGCGTCGGGCACGCCGGCCGCCTGGTCATCCATCCGTGCTGGCTCCACCACGATTGTCACGATACCAGCGCCGTGCCGGACCGCGTTTTCTACCAGGTTACCGAGGATCTGGTCGATCTTGTCGGCGTCCAGCCAGGTCTCGGGCAGACCGCCGTGCACCTCCAGCCGGAAGCGGTCCTCGGCGTCGCCGGCCGCGACCCGGCCCGCGATGATCTTCCTGGCCCGGTCGGGCAGGTCCACGAGCTCCCGGTGGACCTCCATCCGGCCGGATTCGATCCTGGACACGTCGAGCAGCTCGGTGATGAGCCTGGTCACGCGGTCCGCGTCGGCGTTCACCGTTTCCAGCATCACGCGCTTCTGGTCGTCGGTGAACCTGCCCCACTTGTTCAGCAACGTAGCCGTGAAGCCCTTGACGCTGGTCAGCGGTGAGCGCAGCTCGTGCGCGACGGTCGACACGAGCTCGGCCCGGCTGCGCTCGAGCCGTTCCCGCTGCTGCGCGCCGCGCAGGCTGATGACCAGCCGCCTGACCTCCCTGGCCTGGTCCCGCACGTAGCCGACGGAGACCAGAACCTCGCTCCCGTCCGACAGGTACAGCGAGCGTTCGGGGTGGCGGGTGCGGGTGGCCAGGCCGTGGTACGGGTCGGCGTAGACCCACCAGTCCCGGCCGTCGCCGTCGTGCAGCGGCAGCACGTCGAACACGAACTTGCCGATCACCTCGGTGGGGTCCAGCCCGGTCAGCCGGGCGGCGCACCGGTTGAACACGATGATGCGTCCGGCTTCGTCGGCGACCACCACCCCGTCCGGCAGATCGTCGGCGAAGATCAGGCTCCCCATCGGGACGGGACCTTCAGGGACCGGGCTGCTAATGGAGTCACGACCGTCAGTGGTCTCGCGGTCCGGTGTGGGCGAAGCCGCACCGCTCGTTATGAGCTCGTCCACTTCAGCGAAGCCTCCGTCCGGCGAGACCGCACGCAGATCGTCCGGCGGCCGGATGTGGTCACGGTTCGGGTGACGGATTGTGATCAGACTCTAGCGCTTAAACCGTGGTTGTGACAGTCCTGAGACGCGAATTCTCAATGTTGTAGACCAAGTACTCCATGCCACCGGACATTACTTACGTACCAGCTTGCCCGGTTACGCCGGGTACGCGTTGCGCACGCGCGGAGGCGTAGAGACACACCGCCGCCGCGGCGGCCAGGTTGAGGCTCTCGGCCCGACCGTATATGGGCACCGCGACCGTCTCGTCAGCCAGCGCGACGAGATCGGGCGGCAGCCCCCACGCCTCGTTGCCGAACACCCAGGCGGTAGGCTCGCCCAGCCGGGCCTGGACGCCCTGGTCATCCAGGGCGCGCCCGGCCCGGCCGTCGGCGGCGAGGATGCGCAGGCCGACCCCGCGCAGGGCGGCCACGGCTTCCCCGAGCCGGCCGCCGGCCACCAGCGGCAGGTGGAACAGGCTGCCCGCCGAGGCCCGCACGCACTTGCCGTTGTACGGGTCGACGGATGCGTCGGCGAACACCACGGCCTGCGCCCCGGCCGCGTCGGCGGTGCGCAGCACCGTGCCGGCGTTGCCCGGGTCACGCACGTTGGCCAGCAGCGCGGCCAAGGTGGGCGCGGGCTGCGTCACCGCGGCGATGGGGACGTCCACGAACCCGCAGACGGCCAGCACGCCCTGCGGGGTCACGGTCTGGGCCAGATCCCCCATCACCTCACCGCTGACCACGTGCACGGGGACGCCCGCCCCCTCGGCGGCGGCGACGAGATCGGAGTACCTGCTCCGGGCGGGCACGGTCACGAACAGGTCGGTGACCTGGGCCCCGCAGCTGAGCGCCTCCGCCACGGCCTGCGGGCCCTCGGCGAGGAAGGCCCGCTCACGCTGGCGGAAAGCACGCTTCGTCAGACGCCGTGCTCTTGTTAGCCCAGAGGAGGACAGTGTTGGCCCAGGGGGGACTCTTATTGGCCCAGGGGGGGCGACCCCCCTGGAACCCCCCGCATGCCCGCTGCGGTTCCCGCCGTCGTATCGCGCGGATAGGTGCCCGTCGGGCTCCGCAGGCCGCGCGATGGGGCTACGCCCCCGCGGCACTTACGTCCCCGCGGCACCCACGCCCTGCGGCACCCACGCCCTGCGGCACTAAGCGGCTGCCGACCCGGATGCGTCGGGGAGGGCCTTCTTGGCCACCTCGACCAGGGCCGAGAAGGCCGACTCGTCCGCGACCGCCAGCTCGGCGAGCATCCGCCGGTCAACTTCGACCCCGGCCACCCGCAGGCCCTGCACGAACCGGTTATAGGTAATGCCGTTGGCGCGGGCCGCGGCATTGATCCGCTGGATCCACAGCCGCCGGAACGCGCCCTTGCGGTCCTTGCGGTCGCGGTAGGCGTAGGTCATCGAGTGGAGGACCTGCTCTTTGGCCTTGCGGTAGAGCCGTGACCGCTGCCCCCGGTAGCCGCTGGCCCGTTCGAGGACAACCTTGCGCTTCTTGTGGGCGTTCGTCGCCCGCTTCACGCGTGCCATTGTTCTGTCTCCCTCGCGCGGGCCGGGCTACTTGCCCAGCAGCTTCTTGATTTCCCTGACATCGCTCTTCGCGACCGGAATCTCCCCGTAAAGCCGCCGGGTCAGCCGGGACGACTTGTGCTCAAACATGTGGTTGCGGTTGGCGCGGCGGCGCATCACCTTGCCGGTGCCGGTCAGCTTGAAGCGCTTCCCGGCGCCGCTGTGGGTCTTCATCTTCGGCATGGTCGCCGTCGTCTCCGTTTCTCTGTCTCACCGCGGCGTTCACCGCGGTCTGCCAAGGCAGGCAGCAGTCACCGTCCCCGGCACTAGCCCCGAAGAGCCCGTCGCCGGGGATCGTCCGGCCGGGTGTTGCTACCGGCTAGGCCGGACCCGGTACCGCGGCGCCGTCGGCGGCAGGCTCGCCCGCCGCGGGCTCGGCCCCCGCTGTAGCGACCCTGCCGCTGGGAGCGGCGGGCGCCGCGGGGCGCGGGCTGGGCACCGACTTGCTGTGCGACTGCCCGGCGTGTGCCTTGGCCTCGTTCTTCTTCCTGTGCGGGCCGATCACCATGATCATGTTCCGCCCGTCCTGCTTGGGCTGCGACTCCACGAAGCCGAGCTCCTCAACGTCTCCGGCGAGACGCTGCAGCAAGCGGAAGCCTAGTTCGGGTCGTGACTGCTCACGTCCCCTGAACATGATCGTCACC
>Ga0335077_10011791_pt1 | contig 10918 bp, 10 predicted proteins | sample Lox_Sample_31_FD_207151 | JGI IMG/M metagenome (GOLD analysis project Ga0335077, IMG submission 207151) | Soil microbial communities from Loxahatchee National Wildlife Refuge, Florida, United States - Lox_Sample_3.1 | ecosystem: Environmental > Terrestrial > Soil > Wetlands | place: USA...
CTGAGCGGGAGCGAGCTGGCCAGCCTGCGCGCGGCCGCGGAGGCGGTCCGGGCCAAGCAGGCGGACGTGGCCAGCCTCTAGCCGGCGAGCCTGAGCGCTATCCGCCGCGCCTGAGCCGCTAGCCGCGGGCATGCGGGCCGGGGGCGCCGCGGCGTCCCCGGCCCGCATGCGCCGGGAGAGCGTCAGCCCGCCGCCAGGCGGCGCAGGGCGAGTTCCGTGTACAGCGCGGTGCCGTCGGTGAGCACTGCGTCGTCGAACACCGCCTCGGCCGAGTGGTTGAACGCGGCGGTGAACGGGTCGGTGTCCGGCGGGCAGGCGCCGAGCATCAGGAACGCTCCCGGCACCTTGTCCAGCACGTAGGAGAAGTCCTCCGAGCCGGTCAGCGGGTTCGGCGCGGCCAGGTAGCGGTTGTCGCCCAGGACCTCGGCGACGGTCTGGGCCGCGAACGCCGTCTCCGTCTCAGCGTTGACGGTGACCGGGTATCCGTCCACGAACTCGGCCTCGGCGGACAGGCCGTGCGCGGTGGCGACGTCGCGGCAGACCCGGGGCGCTGCCGCCTGCACGGCCGCCCTCGCCTGCGGGGAGAACGACCGGATCGTGGCGGCGAACTGCGCCTCGTCGCTGATCACGTTGTCCGCGGTGCCAGCGTGGAACGTGCCGACTGTCAGCACGATCGGATCGAAGACGTCGAACTGGCGGGTGACCATCGCCTGCAGCGCCAGCACGATCTCGCAGGCGACCGGGATGGGGTCGCCGGCGTGGTGCGGCTGGGACCCGTGACCGCCACGGCCCCGCACCGTGACATGCAGCGTGTCCGCAGCCGCCATGATCGGCCCGGCCCGGCTGGCGAGGAGCCCGAAGGGCAGCAGGCCGGAGGCGACGTGCAGGGCGTAGGCCGCGACCGGCAGCTCGCCGGCGGCGTCGAGCACTCCCTCCTCGACCATGATCCGGGCGCCACCCGGCCCCTCCTCGCCTGGCTGGAACATGAAGATGACGTTCCCGGCAAGGTCTGCCTGCCGGGCGGACAGCAGCATCGCCGCCCCGGCCAGCATGGCGGTGTGCAGGTCGTGGCCGCAGGCGTGCATGGCGCCGTCGATCCGCGACGCGAAGGGCAGCCCGGTGCGCTCGGTGACGGGCAGCGCGTCCATGTCGCCCCGCAGCAGCACGGTGCCGCCCGGCCGGCCGCCGCGCAGGACCGCGGTCACCGAGGTCAGGCCCGCTCCGGTGCTGATCTCCAGCGGCAGGCCATCGAGGGCGTCCAGCACCTTGCGCTGGGTCCGCGGCAGGTCCAGGCCGATCTCGGGCTCGGCGTGAATGGACCTGCGCAGCTCGACCAGGTCGGCGGACATGGCAGCTGCCTCGTCCCGGATCTCGGCCACCGGCTCACCGTCTCTCTTGTTCCAGATTTCAGTACTTGTAGTGCTATTCAGTAATCCGGCTGGCCGTGAGCCGACCCGCCGACGCGCCATGCCGGGTGAGTACGGCCCGTCCGTGCGGGCAGACTGCTTAGACTATTGCAAACTACCGCGCGGCCCGGCTGGCGCCGCGGCCGGGATCTTGGCGGCGTGACGCGCTTGTCGGCCGGGACCGCGGGGGCGCGACTGGACGCCGCGCACGCCAAATGACGAGGTCAGGGATCCGGACGTGAATGTCGGCTGGAGCATCCTCCTTGTCCTTGCGGTGATCTTCATAGGCGGTTTCTTCGCCGCTGCCGAGATGGCGCTGGTGTCCCTGCGCGAGGGCCAGGTCCGCTCGCTCGGCAGGCGCGGCAAGCGCGGTCAGCGCGCCGCCAGGCTGGCCCAGGACCCGAACCGGTTCCTGTCCTCGGTCCAGATAGGCGTCACGCTCGCGACGCTGATGTCCGGTGCCTTCGGCGCGGCGCTGCTGGCGGACAAGCTGGCCCGCGCGCTGACCCCCCTCGGGCTGTCCGAGGACGTCGCTACGCCGCTATCGGTCGTGGTGGTGACGCTGATCATCTCCTTCTTCACGCTGGTGCTAGGCGAGCTGGCGCCCAAGCGGCTCGCGCTCCAGCGGGCCGAGCGGGTCTCGGAGTTCGCCGCCCCGGTCGTGGACCGGCTGGCCACGTTTGCCAGGCCGCTGGTCTGGCTGCTGTCCAGGTGCACCAACCTGGTCGTCCGGCTGCTCGGTGGCGACCCCAGGGCGGCGCGCGGGGTGATGACCGACGAGGAGCTGCGCGACCTGGTGGCCGGCCACCAGGCCCTGAGCCCGGACGAGCGGCATATTGTCGGCGAGGTGTTCGACGCAGGCAAGCGCCAGGTCCGCGAGGTGCTGGTGCCGCGGACCGAGGTCGAGTTCCTGCCGGCCACGATGCCGGTCGGGGACGCGCTGGCGCTGGCGGAGCAGGCCAGGTACTCGCGGTTCCCTGTGTACCAGGAGTCCTACGACGACGTGATCGGGTTCGTGCACACCCGGGACCTGCTGGACAACCGGTCCGAGGCGGCGGGAACCCGGGTCGGCGAGGTCTGCCGGCCGGTGAAGTTCCTGCCGATTAGCAAGATGGTTCTGTCCGCATTGTCGGAAATGCGGAAGGATCGTGCGCACCTCGCCATCGTCGTCGACGAATACGGGGGAACGGCGGGCATCGTCACGCTCGAGGATCTCGTCGAGGAGCTCATCGGGGACATCCAGGACGAGTACGACGAGGATGTCTCGCATCCGCGCCAGCTGCACGGCGGGGAGCTGGAGGTGGACGGCCTGCTGAACCTCGACGAGTTCGCCGAGCAGACCGGCATCGAGCTGCCCGAGGGCCCGTACGAGACGGTCGCGGGCTACCTGCTCGCGGTCCTTGGCCACCTGCCGGAGGACGGCGAGTCGGCCGAGGTCGCAGGCCGCAGGCTGACCGTGACCCAGCTGGACGGGCGCCGGATCGCCCGGCTGCGGGTCAGCCCGGCAGCCGCCGGCGCGGAAACGGCACCCGCCAGCGAGCCCGGCCCGGTGGGCTAGCCCGGCCCGGCCGATAGGTGGGCTAGGCCGGCCCGGCCGATAAACTGCGCGCATGTCAGCAGGGGAGCAGGCGCTGCAGGATGGCACGGGGGCCCCGGCATCGGGTCCGGTGCTGGTGGTCGACTTCGGCGCGCAGTACGCGCAGCTGATCGCGCGCCGGGTCCGCGAGTGTCACGTGTTCTCGCAGATCGTGCCCAGCACCATGGCAGCGGCCGACATGCTCGCGCTGCGGCCGAGCGCGATCATCCTGTCCGGCGGCCCTGCCTCGGTGTACGCCGACGGCGCCCCGCCCGCCCCGGCCGGCCTGATGACGAGCGGGCTTCCGGTGCTGGGCATCTGCTATGGCTTTCAGCTGATGGTGCGCGATCTCGGCGGCGAGGTCAGCCGCACGGGGGCCGGCGAGTACGGCGCGACCGCGCTGCACCTGGCCGAGGACGCCGGCGTGCTGCTCGAGGGCCTGCCAGCGCATCAGCAGGTCTGGATGTCGCACGGGGACACCTGCGCGATCCCGCCGCCGGGCTTCGCCGTGACCGCGAGCACCGATGGCACGCCGGTGGCGGTCGCCGAGGACGCCGGTCGCCGGCTGTTCGGCACGCAGTTCCATCCCGAGGTCCTGCACACCGAGCAGGGCATGGTCATGCTGCGCCGCTTCCTGGCGGCCGCGGGCTGCCGGACCGACTGGACGATGCGCGGCGTCATCGGGGAGCAGACCGAGCGGATCCGCGCGCAGGTCGGCGACGGCCGGGCGATCTGCGGCCTGTCTGGCGGGGTCGACTCCGCGGTCGCCGCAGCTCTGGTCCAGCGGGCTATCGGGTCGAGGCTGACCTGCGTGTTCGTTGATCACGGGCTACTGCGTGCGGGCGAGGCTGACCAGGTAGAGAAGGATTTCGTCGCCGCTACCGGCGTCGAGCTCAAGGTCGTGGACGCCGCCGCTGACTTCCTGGCAGCGCTGAGCGGCGTCACCGACCCGGAGTCCAAGCGCAAGATCATCGGCCGCGAGTTCGTGCGCGCGTTCGAGCGCGCCGCGGCAGAGATCGCCGGCGAGCACCATGAGGCGGCCGGCTTCCTCGTGCAGGGGACGCTCTACCCGGACATCGTCGAGTCCGGCGGCGGCACCGGCACCGCGAACATCAAGTCGCACCACAACGTCGGCGGGCTGCCGGAGGACCTGGCGTTCGAGCTGGTGGAGCCGCTGCGCGATCTGTTCAAGGACGAGGTACGGCAGGTCGGCGCCGAGCTGGGACTGCCGGATGCCATCGTCTGGCGGCAGCCGTTCCCCGGACCGGGGCTGGCGATCCGGATCGTGGGCGAGGTGACAGCCGAGCGGCTGCGCACGATATCGGCCGCGGACGCGATCGCCCGGGCCGAGCTGTCGGCGGCCGGGCTGGACCGCTTCATCTGGCAGTGCCCGGTGGTGCTGCTCGCCGACGTGCGCTCGGTGGGCGTGCAGGGTGACGGCCGCAGCTATGGCTACCCGGTGGTCCTGCGGCCGGTGACCAGCGAGGACGCGATGACCGCAGACTGGGCGCGGGTGCCGGAGCCGGTGCTCGCGAGGATCTCCACCCGCATCACCAACGAGGTGCCCGAGGTGAACCGCGTGGTGCTCGACATAACGAGCAAGCCGCCCGGCACGATCGAGTGGGAGTGACTCGCCGGTTGTTCTGCGGCTTTTGCGCCGAGTCTCAGCCGATGTCGTGGCGGTGCGCGTAGCCGATGGCCGCGGCCCGGTCCCTCGACCCGGTCTTGGCGAAGATCCTGCTGATGTGAGTCTTGATCGTGTGGTTGCTGAGGTACAGCCGGGCGGCGATCTCCGGGTTGGTCAGGCCGCGGGCGATGAGCCCGAGGATCTCCACCTCGCGCGGGGTGAGGTCATCCGGAGCCGGCGCGGACGGGCCGGGGGCAGGCTCCGGGGCCAGCAGCGTGGCGTGCACGCGCGGGTCGATGACGGTGAGGCCGCCGGCGGCTGCCTGCAGCGCCTGCGCGATGTGCGTCCGGTCGGCGTCCTTGGTCAGGTAGCTGCGCGCGCCGGCATGCAGGGCATCGAGCACGGACCTGTCGTCGGCGTACGTGGTGAGCACGACGACGGCGACGCCGGGATGCTCGGCGGCCAGCCGCCTCGTGGTGCTCACTCCGTCCAGCACCGGCATGTGCAGGTCGAGCAGGATCGCGTCGGGCTCGTGCGCGGCCACCAGCGCGAGGGCCTGCTCGCCGTCGGCGGCCGCGCCCACCACGTCGATGTCGGGCAGCCCGCCGAGTAGCAGGACGAGACCCTCGCGGACGCTGGCCTGGTCATCAGCGATGACAATGCGCAGCGCGCTCACTGGTGCGCGCCCTCCGGCTCGGATCGGGGCAGCTCGGCGGTCACGATCCACCGATCGTCGCTGCGGCCCGCCCGCAGGCTGCCGTTCAGCAGCCGCAGCCGCTCGCGCATGCCAGTTAGCCCGTAACCACCGTTAACGGTACTTATACCGACCTGGTCACTAGTGGCCGGGCCCGGCGCGAGGTCGTTGCTGACGGTTAGCCGCACCTCGGCGTCGCCATAGTCGAGGCGCACCGCGACCGGCTGCCCGGCGGCGTGCTTGGCGGCGTTCACCAGCGACTCCTGCGCCACCCGCAGCAGCGCGACCGTGGCATCCGGCGGCAGCGGCCGAGCCACGCCGCCGCTGTCGAACGTGGCCGCGACCCGGTAGCGCGCGGCGTGCGTGTCGCTGGCCCTGGCGAGCTCGGCCGCCAGCGGCAGGGTGTCCTCGCGCAGCGCGTGCACGGCCCGGCGGGTCTCTACCAGGCCGTCGGCCGCCATCCGCTGGGCGGTAGCGAGGATCTCGTCGGCTCGCCGGAGGTCGCCGTGGTCTGTGAGCACCGCGCGCGCGGCCTGGATCTGGATCCCGAGCGCGCCCAGCGAGTGCGCCAGCACGTCGTGGACCTCGCGGGCGATGCGCGCGCGCTCGTCGAACAGGTCCGCGCGACGGTGCTCGGCCGCGAGCTGCTCGCGCTGCGCGAGCAGCAGCCGCGCCTGCTCGGCCTGCACCCGGTAGGCGCCGCGGTTGTTCCCGATCGCCAGACCGGAGATCACCAGCAGCGGGAAGCCCAGCAGTACCTCGATGCTCGCGCCGGACACCAGCCCGCTGACCTCGACGGCCAGCACGCCCGCGGCCGCCACCGCCACGCCGCTGGTGAGGCTGATCTCGCCGGCCGCCATCATGGCCGCCACCAGCGCGAAGAAGATCAGCGCGCTGGCGCCGTCACCGGTGCCGGACGCGACGCCACCCGCGACCGCGATCAGGCCGAGGAGGACCGACTGCGACCAGCCCCGGTAGCGGGCGGCCGCCGGGCGCAGGTCCATGACCGTCAGCGTCACGATGGCGAGTCCCATGGTCGCGTAGCAGGCGGCCTGCACTGCGGCCGCGGCGGCGTCGTGCGGCGGGAAGATGACGAACGCGACCAGCCCGAGCCAGATGTAGCCCACCACCCGGACGACGGCGTTGAGAGCGGACAGCGGCAGCACGGCGCCGCCCTGGCCGGCCGGCCGGCCCCAGATCCAGCTCTGATTGCCCATCTTACTGACGGTACGACACCGGCGGCGTGCTCGCGTCAGCCCGCGGGCCGAACCGCGGCTGGTACCGCCTGGTACCAGGCGGACCGCCCCGTGTCAGGCCGGCTGCCATCCCCTGCTCCGATCCGCTCGCGGCCAAGGTCGGGGAGCGTGGAGCCATCGACACCGACAGTCCCGGGAGGACGAGATGATCTCCGAACTAACCGAAGCAATGGTCGTGAACGGCGCTGTGCTCGCATCCGTGCTGGCTACCGACCTCGGGCCGGCTCGCAAGATCGGCAGGGCCCGGCTGCTCCGCCCGCTGATCGTGGCCGTGGCCGTGCCGGCGTTCCTCCAGAAGCCGGTCGGCACCGGGAACGGCCTGGTCGTGGAGCTCGCGGGCGTAGTGGCGGGAATCCTCGCCGGGCTCGCGGTGGCGGCACTGATCCGGGTGTACCGCAGCCCGGAGACCGGCAGGCCGGTGAGCGGGGCTGGCGTCCCGTACGCGGTGCTCTGGGCGCTGATCATCGGTGCGCGGGCAGCCTTCTCCTACGGCTCCGCGCACTGGTTCCCCGACCAGATCGTGAGCTGGGCAGTCGCGAACAACGTCGCGGAGGCCGCCATCGTGGACGGGCTGATCTTCATGGCCATCGCGATGGTGCTCGTGCGGACCGCGTCGCTGGCCGTGCGCGCGTCCCGCCTCCCGGCTCCGGCGGTGGCGCCGGCCGAGCGGGCCCGTGCCTGAGCCTGGACCGTGCTGAGCCTGGACCGTGCTGCGCCTGGACCGTGCTGAGCCTGGACCGTGCTGCGCCTGCACCGCCCCGGGCCTGGACCGCGGCGAGCCTGCACCGCCCCAGGGCCCGCACCGTCCTGAGCAGCACGGGAGGCGCGCCCTCCGGCCGCCGAGCAAGGTCCGCCCGCCGGGTAGCTACCCGGCGGGCGGACCGGCGTCTGCGCGCGCCGTCGTCAGGTCGCCGCCGATCACGATCTCGCCGCCGAAGTGCGCCGCCGCCAGCGACCGCCAGGCTTCCTCGTCGCCGGGGGCGATCGCGGGCAGGAAGTGCGTCGGCAGGAATATGCGCACGCCGGCCCGCTCGGCCGTCTGCGCGGCCTGCTCGATGGTGGAGTGATAGGTCAGGATGTCGCGCAGCCGGGCGCTGCCGACGCGGTCGATGAGATCCGCGCGTGCGACCGTCTGGACGTAGACGTCGGCGCCGGCGCACAGCTCATCCAGCCCGGCGCAGGGCACGCCGTCGCCGCCGATCACGACCGCGGTGCCGGCGTGCTCGATGCGGTATCCGACGGTGGGCCGGACCGGCCGGTGGTCGGTCGCCGCCGTCAGCACGCGCGCGCCGCGGATGTCGAGTGCGGCGCCGGGGCCGATCTCGGCGACGGCCACGTCGATCGGGTACCGCAGGTCCGCGTGGTGTGACCGCCGGTAGCCCTGGTCGAGGGCCAGCATCGCGAGGATGCCGTCCACGACCTGCCGGGTGCCCGGCGGGCCGATCACGCGCAGCGGGGTCGGCCCGCTCGTCATCACCCAGTGCGTGGTGATCACGTCGTTGAGATCGCAGATGTGGTCGCTGTGCAGGTGCGTCAGGAGCACGGCGGACAGCCCGACGGGGAATACCCCGACCGCGGCCAGCCGCATCACGACGCCGCGGCCGCAGTCGGCCAGCAGGACGGCGTCGCCGGCCCGGACGAGGGTGGCAGGCCCGGCGTGCTGCCCGGTCGGCAGCGGGCTGCCGGTGCCGAGCAGCGTGACCGTCGTGCCCGACTCCGGGGCGAGCGTCACATCGTGAACCGGAGATTGCGGGCCGCGCGATCGCCGAACTCGCCGTTCCCCTTCCAGGTGACCTTCCCCGCCTCGATCTGGGCCTGGGGGTCGATGCGGCCGCACGCGAGCTGCATGAACGTCAGGAAGTCCGTGGTCACCTCGACGTCAGGGCTGGCCAGGCCGGCCACCATCTTCGCCCGGCCGTCCACCACTACCGCCAGGTCGCGCGAGACCGGCCCGGTGAGGTGGAAGACGATGCTCGCGCCGTCCGGCAGGCCGATCCGCTTGCCCACGATGTAGCCGAGCGAGCCGGTGACCTCGGCCAGGGAGATCTCCGCGCGCGGCCCGGTGTCGTCGGTCGGCCAGCCGAGCGGCGTGGTGATGTCGCGCTCGTGCACCCAGAAGTCGAAGACCCTGATCTCCAGGAACCGGCCGAACGTCTTGACCCCTACCGGCGTCCAGGACGGGCGGTCCATGTCCTCCTGGGTCAGCTTTGCCAGGTCGCCGCGGCGTACCGCGAAGGTCTCCGTGACGAGGCGGGCGAAGTCCGCGTCGGCCAGCGAGTCCGCCTCCGGGTCGAAGGACCCGACCCTGGCGAAGTCAGGAAGCTCCTCGGAGTCATCCGGCAGCCAGCCGGCCATGACCCGCTCCATCATCGCCAGGTGCTTGACCACGTCGCGGACCGTCCAGTCCGGGCACAGCGACTGCACCTGCCACTGCTGCGCGTCCATCCTGGCGCACAGGGCCTCGATCGCGTCGTAGGACTGCAGCAGCGCATCGCGGGTCCGGGCGAGGTCGGTCATGGCGTCTCCTTCTGGATCGTGATCCAGTCCCTGGCCTCAAGGTAGGGCCTGAATGTCTCGGCGATCGCGCGCAGGTCCGCCTGGCTCTTGGGCCGCTGCACCTCGTACAGGGCGGGGAACTCCAGCCAGCCGGTCAGCAGCCGCCACAGGCGCACCGCCGCGGGGCCGGACGGCGGCTCGATCAGCACCGGGCCGAACAGCGCCCGCTCGCCGTCGGCGGAGCCACCGCCGCCTGAGCCGCCGTCGCCCGGATCACGGGCGAAAACCAGCGTAGGCACTCCCCAGCCGCCGAGGCGAGTCACCCGCTCGTGGTCGGCGCGAACGTCGTCGTGGGTCGCCGGGTCATCGATGGCCTGCCGTACCAGCGCCGGGTCCAGGCCGAGCTCGGCGATGAGCTCCTCCGCCACTTCTGGCCGGTGGGGCTTGCGCCCGGCTACGTGCAGCGCGGTGCCGGCCGCGTAGTACCAGCGATCGAGGAGCTCGGGATCGATGCGGCGCAGCAGCGCGCCCACGCGCATCATCGACCAGCCGTAGGACCACTCGCGCTCCCACGGGTGCTTCTTGCCCTCGGCCCGGTTGATCTCCTCCAGGCTGAAGAACCGCCAGCCCACATCCAGCTTCAGCTGATCCCTGACCTGCCGCATCCACAGCGAGGCCTGGTATGCCCACGGGCACATGATGTCGAAGTGAAAGTCCACCGCGGTGATCTGCTCGGTCATAGCTACGCCTCCGGAGTGACCACGCCTTCGAGCATGGCGCTGATCGCGCCGGCGAGCACCTGCTCGGCGGCGGCGCGGGTCAGGCCGCGGTCGTGCCGCAGCAGCTCGTAGGACTCGAACGAGCAGAGCACGTCGACCGCGGGCAGCAGCGCGCCGGCGGGCGTGTCTGCCTCGGGCGCGAAGACCGCCGCGAGCTGAGAGCGGAAGAACGATCGGTTCCGGGTGAGCTCCGCCGCGAGCGGGGGATGCTGGTGCGACGAGGCGCGCAGCGCGCGGCCGGCAGGCCCGATCTGCTCGAACAGCCGGGCTCTGGCGCGCACGACGGCGCGGACCTTGTCCGCGGTCGGCAGGCTCGGGTCGATCTCCAGTTCCAGCAGCGGCAGCACGAGCGCGATCTGCCGGATGGCTGCCGCCTTGTGCAGGTCGTCGACGTCGGCGAAGTACCGGAACACCGAGCGCAGCGACAGCCCTGCCCTGGCCGCGATCTCGGCGGTGCTCGGCTGGTAGTTGCCGTCCCGGAACAGGGCGAGCAGCGCGTCTATCACCGCTTCCCGGTTCTGGGAGCGGCGCAGGCGCCGGCCGTCCGGCGACTGCGTGCCGCCGGGCTGCGGCGCGGCCGGGTGCGGCTGCGCGACTAGTTCTGCCATTCCCACCGTTCGACTCCCGGCTCGAGCAGCAGGACCTGAGTGTCACGGCGCTGCTGCAGCAACGGTAGCGGTCTGGCCGTATCTTGCCACCTACGGGACCATAAACATCTGGCACTATGAGTGTCAATTACCGAGAGGAGCCAGCCATGGCCGCAGCTCCGAACGAGCCGGATTTCGGCGGCCAGATCGGCCGCACGTACCACGATTCGACGCCCTGGTGGCCGGATCCGCCGGCCGGCCTTGGCGGGCCGAACGTCGTCATGGTCGTGCTGGACGACACGGGCTTCGCCCACTTCGGCTGCTACGGCTCGGAGCTCGCCACCCCGCACATCGACCGGCTGGCCCGCGGCGGTCTGCGCTACACCAGCTTTCACACCACCGCGCTCTGCTCGCCTTCGCGCGCGGCGCTGCTGACCGGCCGCAACCCGCACGCGGTCGGCATGCGCGGCGTCTCCAACTGGAACACCGGCTTCCCG
>Ga0335077_10011793_pt1 | contig 10917 bp, 9 predicted proteins | sample Lox_Sample_31_FD_207151 | JGI IMG/M metagenome (GOLD analysis project Ga0335077, IMG submission 207151) | Soil microbial communities from Loxahatchee National Wildlife Refuge, Florida, United States - Lox_Sample_3.1 | ecosystem: Environmental > Terrestrial > Soil > Wetlands | place: USA: Florida...
CGATCTGCCGGCGCGCACGTCCAAGCTGGATGCGGCGACGGGCACCGACGACTTCGTCTCGCCCTTCGAGGAGGAGTACGACGTGCCCGCCTTCATCCGCCGCACGCGAGAAGCGGACTAGAGGCGAGTTGCACGAGTGGAAGCGGCGCGTGGGACGCGCTTCGGCGCGGTGCCTCGCGCCGCTTCTGTTCTGTGCGCTCGCGGCATGCACGTCGACCGACGGCCCGCCCTCCGAGCGCCCGCCGTCCGAGGGCGTGCCGCCCTCGACCTCGCCCTTCTTCGATTACAAGCCGCTCGACCCCACCACCGTGCACGTGCAGCCCGAGGGGCTCACGGTGGAGCAGAGCTGGGTGCTCGACCTGTACACGCTCTTCCACTCGCGCGACTACAAGGCGTTCCGGATCGTCCTGACGGACGAGTCGGGCGAGGAGCGGATCGGCCATCTCCTCCTGCCGCCCGGTGAGGGGCCGCACCCCTGCGTGGTGGCGTTCGAGATCCTGGACGGACCGAACGATGTGTCCGAAGGCTTGGCCAAGGCGCTCGTGAGCCGGGGCTACGCGGTGGCGCGCCTCGAGCGCCGCAACCTGGATCTGGCGCACCAGACCAACGGCGACGTCGTTCGCGAGCGGCTGCGGTCCGGCGTGATCGACGGACGGCGCCTGCTCGATTGGCTCGTCACGCACCCGAAGATCGACGCGAAGCGGCTCGCCACGGCGGGCGTGTCCGTCGGCTCGATCCAGGCGCTCCTGCTCGCGGAGTGCGACCCGCGCGTCCGCGGCGGGTTCTACGTGATGACCGGCGGGGACGTGGCCAAGATCCTCTACGACTCCAGCGAGAAGCCCGTGCGCATCTTCCGCGACCGCATCATGGCGCAGAACGGTTGGACGACCCGGCAGGAATGGATCGCCGGCGTCCGTCCGAAGACGGCCGCCGTCGACCCGCTCACCTATGCGTCACAGGTCGACCCGAACACCGTGATGCTCGTCTCGGGCCGCTTCGACACCGTCATCCCCTCCGAGCGCGCGCAAGAGCTGTGGCAATCCCTCGGCCAGCCGCGCTGGTACAAGCTCCCCTGCGGCCACTACACGGTGTTCCCGTTTTTCTGGTGGGCCGTGTCGCGTGGTGCGGATCACCTCGACTCACTCATGCGCAACTAGGGGATCGGGTCGGCTCGGCCCTATAGCCGGCGCCGAACTCTTCCGAAGGAACACTCGATGGAAGCCGCCGAACACATTCCGGAGACCGAGAGCAACCTGCGCCGCAACCTCCTCCTGGTGGCCTCCTACGTGATCCTGATGTTGCTCATCGCGATCGGCTACGGGTCGTAAGCAGCGCCCCGCCGCGTCGCGCCCGCACGAGCTGGCTCACCTGAGCGAGGCGCGTCGGAGTCCCCGAACGACCTCTGCGTAGGAGCGCCTGGCGTGCGCCCCGCGCAGCGAAGCTTATGCCGGCGCTCTCATGGCCGCAGGCGAGGACGAAGAAGTCCGCCGGCATCGCTGAGCGGCGGGGCGCACCCAGGCGCTCCGGCAAGTCGAGTCCGCTCCGGGGCTCCGACTCGCGCTAAGCGACCATTTCCCGCTTGTGCTCGAGCTCTTTCTGGGCCCGGATCGCCTCTCGCTGCTCGTCCGTCAGCAGCGCCGTGGCGACGCTCGGGCGGAGGATCGAGTAGAAGGTCGGCACCACCGTGATGGCGCCCAGCATGTTGATGATCATGAGGATCACCAGCAGGTAGGCCATCTCCGCCTGGAACCGCAGGTTCGAGAAGGTCCAGAGCACGATGCCGCCGACGACGGTCGTGGCAGTGAACGTCACCGCCATGCCGGTCGTGCGGACCGCGCGCCGGATCGCTTCGTCGATGTCCGCGGTCTCGGCGACCTCCTGGCGGATGCGGTCGACGATGTAGATCGCGTAGTCGACGCCGATGCCGACGCCGACCGCCTGTACCGGCAGCGTGTTGATGTTCAGGCCGATTCCGCGGATCGCCATGTACGCGAGCGACAGCATCGTCGCGGTCGCGATCTGCAGGAAGATGATGCCGCCGCTCGACACCGACTGATACGTGATCGAGTGCAGCACGAAGATGACGAAGAAGATCAGCGAGATCGTCGCCACGTGGCTGCGCTCGACCTCGTCGTTGATCGCGGCGAGCGTGCCCATCTGGCCGCCGGCGAGCACGAACTGCACGCCGCGCGTCCACGACTTCGTCGGCTGGTACTTCGGGCCCGACAGGCCACCGGGCTTCACGACGCCGCCCTGCCCGCGCTTCGCGACGGCCTTCAGGTCCTCGACGATGAGCTCGTCCGTGTTGACGGCGACGGCGCGCACGCCCTTCTCCTGGCTCTCCCACCAGCCGTTCACGTTGCGCTCGTCCCACGAGCCGAGCTTCGCGGGCCAGGTGAAGATCTCGCCTTCCTTCATGTTGGCCTTGGTGGCCTCGTAGTCGGCGATGGCCTTGTCGCGGAACTCGCCGATCCACGGCGGGGCAGAGGCCGTGTTGACCTCGAGCTCCTTGTAGCTGCCGTCCGCTTCGCGCTCCTGCACGGTGAGCGTGTGCGCGCGGGTCGGCAGCATCGGGCCGATCATGTAGTACCAGGTGTCCAGCAGCTTCTGGCGGTTGTAGAACGGCGCGCCCTTCGGGGCCTTGTCCTTGTCGAGGCGGATGATGACGTCGCCGATCGGGTTCCTGTCGACGAAGTCCTCGGCGGCCTCGACCGCGGACACGATCGTCTCGCCTTTGTGGTCGGGATAGAAGAACTGGATGTTCGCGTCGCGCCCGTTGTCGGTCATGAAGGGGCGCAGGAAGCCGGGCGGGCCGTTCGTCTGCAGCTGGAAGATCATGGTGCGCACCGACCCGGGCGCATCCGGGATGTACTGCCACTTCGGATCGCCGTAGTGGAGCTGCTGCCACGTGCCGCGCAGGAACGGCACGAGCGACACCGTGGCGCCCACGCTCGTCTGCACCTGCATGAAGCGGCCGAAGTCCTCCATGCGGCGGATCGGCTCGGAGTCGGTGCTCGCGTTGTCGCGGTCGCCGTTGAGGTACACCACGAACGAGTCGACGCCGCCGAAGCGGTGCGCGATCTCGGCGGTGGCCACGTTGAACGGGTGGTTGGGCCAGAGCAGCGACGTGCCCGGGCTCGCCTCGCCGATCTTCGAGTGGAAGAGCGTGATGTAGACCGACGTCGAGAAGATGGCGATCGTGCCGCCCGCGAGGACCCACTTCCAGGTCGGGTGCGTGGTCGCGTTCCCGATGAAGCGAGTGAACGCGATCATCGACTTGGGCAGGAAGTGCTCGCTCTCGTGCGGCGCGGGCAGGTAGCAGATCATGATCGGGTGCAAGAGCTCGACGGTCGCGAGGATCGACGTGACCCAGAAGGCCCCGAAGATCGCGAGGTCGCGCATCTGTGGGATGGACGTGACGAGGATGACGAGCAGGCCGCCGACGTCGACCAGGATGCCGAGCGTGCCCGGCACGAGCACCTCCGCCATGGCGACCGTGGCGGCTTCGACCTTCGCCACGTTCGGGTCGCCGTAGCGCGGCAAGAGCAGCTCGTAATCTTCGAAGAAGCGCTCCGCCATCTGCACCGTGTGCGACACGGCGCGCGCGGTGATGATCATGGGGATGACGAGCACGAGCGGGTCGAAGGTGATGTGCGTCCAGCCCGTGAAGCCGAGCCCCCAGATGACGGTGATCACCGCCGCAATCGCGGGGATCAGCACGCCGTGCAGGCGCCGGAAGTAGGCGAGCAGCAGCAGGAACACCATGACGACGGTGCCGACCGTGTACTCGACGACCTCGGCGGCGTGGCGCTGCACCCAGCCAATCAAGATCGGCACGCCCGATACGTACAAGGTCACGTTGTCGTCGTCCTCGTCCGCCTTGATCTTCTGCACGTAGTCGAACACCGCCTTGTAGGTCTCGCGCTGGGAGAGGCGGTCGGTCACGAAGCCCGCGGTGACGAGCGCGGCCTTCTCGTCGAGCGACACGAGCCGCCCGTAGATCAGCGGCGGGTTCTGGCGCACGAGCTCGCGGATCTTGTCGGCGTGCTTCTGGTCGTCCGGGATCTCCTCCATGAGCACGTTCGATTCGACCGAGCCGTCGGGCTGGATCTGTGTCACGCGCGTGGAGCCGTGCGCGATCGACTGCACCTGGTCGTGGTTCACCGGATACGGCGGGAACTTGCGGTCGAGCTCGGCCAGGATCTGGTCGTGCGAGAGCGTGCCCTCGCCTTCGAGCTTCTTGCGCAGTTCCTCGCGCTCGGCGGTGTGCGAGTCGTAGTTCTCGCCGTCCAGCGCCTTGGTGATGCGGTCGATCTTCTCGAGGACCTCGGGCGTGAAGATGTTCCCGTTCTTCACCTCGACCGCGATCGCGACGAGCGACGACGTGCCGAAGGTGTTCGCGAACTTGTCCTGCGCGTTGATGAACGGGTGATCCGGGTACTGCGAGCGCGCCGAGGTGTTCACGCGCACGATCGGGCCGGGCAGCTTGTGCCCCGTGGCGTAGAGGACCGCGTTCACGATCGGGTACATGAAGAAGAGCGTGGTGGCCGCCAGCAGGAGCGCGATCGGCAGGCGATTGCGCGTCACGAAGCGTGCGAAGCGGAGGGTCGCGGTCTCGCGGATGTGATGCTGCGGGATCTCGGCCATAGCGGTTTCTTCGAGCCTTTCTGTTGCTGGCTGCTCTTGCTGGGGGCGCGCGGAGCCCGGCGCAGTATAAAGCCGCGGGCCGAAGAATTACGAGCTGGTCTTTCGCTTCGCATGCGGTGCCGTCGCCGGCAACTCCGCGGCAGGCGAGCGGACGACTAGCGGCGTACGAGCTCGGTCGCGCTGAAGAAGTAGGCGATCTCGGTGCGCGCGTTCTCGGCCGAGTCGGAGCCGTGTACGGCGTTCTGCTCGATGTCGGTCGCGAACTTCTTGCGAAGCGTGCCGGCCTCGGCCTTCGCGGGGTCGGTCGCACCCATGAGCTTGCGGTAGCGCGCCACCGCGTCCTCGCCCTCGAGAACCGAAACGACGACGGGTCCCGAGGTCATGAACTTGACCAAACCCTGGAAGAACGGCCGCTCGCGGTGCACGGCGTAGAAGCCCTCCGCCTTGGGCACGTCGAGCTGGACCATCTTGGTCGCCACGATCGAGAGCCCCGCGGCCTCGATCTGGTCGAGAATCGCGCCGAGCTTGCGGGCGCGGACTGCGTCGGGCTTCACGATCGAGAGCGTGCGTTCGGTGGCCATCGGGCGGCGGAGCATAGCCCGACACCGGCGAGCGTCAACGCGGCTCGGCGAGGTCCTCGGGCGTGTCGAGGTCGCGACCGCGCTCGGGCGGGAGCTCGACCGCGCGCACGAGCTCGGGGTGCGCGGCGAGCACGTCGCGCCCGCCCTCCTTGCCGCGCAGCTCGAGCAGCTCGGCGAAGTGCGCGCGCGCGAACAGCACCGGCGAGCCCGGCGCGCCGGCGTACTGCGCGCGCAGCATGCCGCGCGGCTCGGCGCGAAACGCGGCGAGCAGCGCCTCGAAGTCGCCCGGCTCGAGGAACGGCTGGTCGGCGAGCGCGACGAGCAGCGCCGCGCTCGCGGGGCTCGCCGCGCGCACCGCTGCGCGCACCGACGCGGCGCGGCCTTCGTCGGCGCTCTCCGCCGCGAACGCGGGCACGCGCAAGCGCGCCGCGAGCGCGCGCCCGCGCTCGTCGTGCGGCGCGAGCACGACCGACACGCGCGAAGCGCTCGTGCCGCGCAGCGCGCGAACCACGCGCTCCAGCAGCGTCGCGCCGTCGAGCTCGAGCAGGTGCTTGGCGCCGCCCATGCGGCGGCCGCGGCCCGCAGCGAGCACGACTGCCTCGAGCGCCAGCGGCTCAGTCGCGGCGCAACCCCAGGATCCGCAGCAGGCTGCGCCACACGAGCTGGACGAGCGAGCGCCCCTGCGACGGCGCGATCGGCGCGTCGGGCGCTTCCGGCCGGTACCGCTCGAACGCGGCGAAGAACTGGCCGGCCATCTCGCGCGTGACGCCCGACAGCATGCGCTGGCCGAGCCGCGCGACCTGGCCGCCGACCTGCACGTCGGCGACGTACGCCACGCTCGTGCCGTCGTCCACGGGCGACAGCTCGAGCGCGACCTCGCCGTCGACGAAGCCGACCGAGCCCTTGCCGGCGAGCCGCAGGCGCAACAGGCTCGCCGGGCGGCGCTCGAGGAAGTCGAGCGTGCCCTCGAAGCGGCCCGAGATCGCGGGCAGCTTCACCTCGAGCACGGCGTCGTAGTGGTCGGCGTCGCGCGGCTCGAGCTTCTCGAGGCCGGGCGTGCACGCGCGCAGCACGTGCGGATCCTGCAGGCGCTGGTACGCCGCGGCCTGCGGCAAGCCGACCTTCTGCTTGCCCTCGAGCCTCAATTCGCCGCCCGCTTCGCAGCGGCGAGGAGCGCGCGGGCCGCGAACACGCCCACGAGGTGCGCGCGGTACGCCGCGTTGGCGTGCAGGTCTTCCAGCGGGTCCGCCTCTTCGATGCGCGCGCACAGCCGCGCGAGCGTCGCTGCGTCGGGCGTCTCGCCGGCGAGCCGCTTCTCGAGCGCCGCCGCGCGGAACGGCACCGGGTTCACGCCCGTGACGCCGACGGTCGCGCGCTCGATGCGCCCGCGCCGGTCGAGCGTGACCTGTGCTGCGACGCCGACCACCGCGAAGCCCGACGCGGCCTGGCGCAGCTTCTCGTACGCCGTGCCCGCGCGCTTGCGCTCGACCGACAGGCGCACCTCCGTCAGCACCTCGTCGCGCTTCACGGCCGACTGCAGCATGCCCGTGAAGAACTGCGCCGCGGCGATCGTGCGCTCGCCGCGCGCGCCCGCGACCACGGCCTCGCCATCGAGCGCGAGGAACACGGCGGGCCAGTCCGCCGCCGGATCGGCGTGCACGAGGCTCCCGCCGATCGTGCCGCGGTTGCGCACCTGCACGTCGCCGATCGCGCCCGCGGTCTCGCGGATCGCGTGCACGTCGGCGAGCTCCTCGCTCTCGGCCAGCGCGCGGTGCGTGTTGCGCCCGCCGAGCGCGAGCACGCCGCGCCGCTCGGAGATGCCTTCGAGGTCCGCCACGCGACCCAGGTCGACGAGCGCCGCGGGCGTCTGCAGGCGGTGCTTCAACGCGGGGATCAGGCTCATGCCGCCGCCGAGCAGCTTGGCGTCGGCGTTCCTGCCCAACAGCTCCACGGCCTCGCGCACCGTGCGCGGCGCGAAGTACTCGAACTCGGCCGGGATCATTTCGCGGCTCCTTGCAGCGCGCTCCACACGCGCTGGGGCGTGAGCGGCATGTCCACGTGAGTCACTCCGCGCGGGCGCAGCGCGTCGAGCACGGCCGAGACCAGGCACGGCGTCGCGCCGATCGTGCCCAGCTCGCCGATGCCCTTCGCGCCGAGCGGGTTCAGGTGCGTGGGCGTGCACGTGGAGTCGAGCTCGATGCGCGGGAACATGTGCGCCTTGGGCATCGCGTAGTCCATGAGCGTCGCGGTCAGGAGCTGGCCGCTCTCGTCGTAGCGGACCTCCTCGCACAGGGCCTGGCCGAGCCCCTGCACGATGCCGCCCAGCCGCTGGCCCTCGGCGAGCAGCGGGTTCACGATCTTGCCCGCATCGTCGACGGCGACGTAGCGGACGATCTCGATCTCGCCCGTGTCGGCGTCGACCTCGACCTCGCACACGTGTGCGCCGAACGGGAACGTCGTGCCCGTGGGCTCGAAGCGCGCCACGGCCTCGAGGCCGGGCTCCTCGCCGGGGACCGGCACGTTCCACAGGTGCGCGGCCTCGGCCACCTGGCGAAACGTCAGCTTGCGTTCGCCCCCCGCCACGCGGAACGCCTCGCCGTCCCAACTCACTTGATCCGCCCTGGCATCGAGGAGATGTGCGGCGATGCGCGCGGCCTTCGCCTTCACCTTGTCGAGCGCCATGTGCACGGCCGTGCCGCCCACGACGAGCCCGCGGCTGCCGAACGTGCCGACGCCGTGCGTGACCACATCGGTGTCGCCGTGCAGCACCTCGACATCCCCGATGTCGACGCCGAAGGCGTCGGCCGCCAGCTGCGCGAACGCGGTCTCCTGACCCTGGCCGTGGGGCGACGCGCCGGTGGTGATGATGACGTTGCCCGTCGGCTCGACGCGCACCATGCCCGACTCCCAGCTGCCCGTGCGCTGGATCGGCGACGCCGCGGTGCTGGGGCCGAGCCCGCAGATCTCGGTGAACGTGGCCACGCCGATGCCCGCGAGCTTGCCCTCGGCGCGTGCGCGGTCGCGGCGCAGCTTCGCGCCCGCGTAGTCGAACAACGCCTGCGCCTTGTCGAGCGACGCCTCGTAGTCGCCCGAGTCGTAGACCGCCCCCGACGCCGTGGTGAACGGGAACGCGTGCTTCGGGATGAAGTTCCGGCGCCGCACTTCGGCGGGATCGATGCCCGTGCGCACGGCGATCTCGTCCATCACGCGCTCGACCGCGTACGCGGCCTCGGGGCGGCCCGCGCCGCGGTAGGCGTCGGTCGCCATCGTGTTGGTGTAGAGCGCGACGACTTCGACCGAGAGCCCCTTGAGCTTGTAGCAGCCGGGCATCATGAGCGGCGTGAACGTGGCGATCGCCGGCCCGAAGAACGACGGGTAGGCGCCCACGTCGGACAGCACGCGCCCGCGCAGCGCGACGAGCTCGCCGTCCTTCCCGTAGGCGGCCTCGAGCTCCTGGATCTGCGCGCGGCCGTGCGTCGTGTTCATCAGGTTCTCGGTGCGCGTCTCGGCCCACTTGATCGGGCGCCGCAAGCTGCGCGAGATCCACGGCAACAGACACTCTTCTGCGTAGACCGGGATCTTGCAGCCGAAGCCGCCGCCGACCTCGGGCGCGATCACGCGGATGCGCACCTCCGAGATGCCGAGGCACTGCGCGAGCTGCTGCTTCACCAGGTGCGGCACCTGCGTCGAGGTCCACACCGTGAGCTTCTGCGGGCCTTCGTCCCAGCTCGCGAGCACGGCGCGCGGCTCCATCGACACCGGCGCGACCTTCTGGTTCACGAGCCGCAGCTTCACCACGCCCTCGGCCGCGCGGAACAGCCGGTCGACCTCTTCCGCGTTCGCCGCGGGCACCGCGAGCGACACGTTGTCCGCGTGGTCGGCGTACACCTTGCCCTGCGCCGGATCGAGCGCGCGCTCGAGGTCGATCACGGCGGGCGTGGGGTCGATGTCGACCTCGACGTCGAGCGCGCCGTCGCGCGCCACGTAGCGGTCCTGCGCGATCACCACCGCGACCGGCTGGCCGACGTAGCGCACGAAGCCGTCGGCGAGCAGCGGGTGCTCGACGTCGCGCGCGGGCTCGGGCCTGGCCACGCACGGCGTGCGGCCGACCTTGCCGCGCAGGTCGTCGAAGGTGTAGGCCGCGACGACGCCTTTGCGCGCGCGAGCCTTCGACAGGTCGATCCGGCGGATCTTCCCGGCGGCGTAGTCGCTGCGCACGAACGCGGCGTGCAGCATGCCGTTCAGCTTGATGTCGTCGGTGTACGTGGCGAGCCCGCGGATCAGCCGCGGATCCTCGCGCCGCTTGATGCGCTCGCCGACGCTGATCGGTCGAACCGGCATCTAGCGCCCTCCTCGCTGCACGCGCGCGGCGCGCTGCACGGCGTTCACGATCTGCTGGTAGCCCGTACACCGGCAGATGTTGCCTTCGATCGCATGGCGGATCTCCGCTTCGCTCGGGTCCGGCTTCTCGGCGAGCAACGCCGACGTGGTCATGATCATGCCCGGCGTGCAGTAGCCGCACTGGAGCCCGTGCTCCTCCCAGAAGCCGCGCTGCACGGGGTGCAGGTGCTCGCCGTCCTTCGCGAGGCCCTCGACCGTCGTCACGCGCCGGCCGTCCGCCTGCACGGCGAGCAGGGTGCAGCTCTTCACCGCGCGCCCGTCCACGTGCACCGTGCATGCGCCGCAGATCGTCGTCTCGCAGCCGATGTGCGTGCCCGTGAGCCCGAGCGTCTCGCGCAGGAAGTGCACCAGGAGGAGGCGCGGCGCGACGTCGCGCTCCTGGACTTCTCCGTTCACCTCGACCGAAATCTTCACCCTGCGATCTCCTCGACGAGCTCGGGCACCTTGGCGTGGACGTCTTCCGGCACGCGGAAGGTCGTCATCTGCGAAAGCACCGAGAGATCCCCACGCTCGACGCGCTCGCGCCCGGCCAGGAGCGCCCTGCCCCGCAACAGCTTCACCGCCTTCACGAGGAAGCTGCGATCGGTGAGCAGCGAGTTCGTCTCGTCGCAATGATAGTCGACCGAGAGGCGCCGCAAGAACTCCACGAGCCCGTCCTTCACGGCGCTCGGGACCTCGATCTTGCCGAGCTCGGCGTACAGCGCGTCGAGGTCGGCGCGCGAGAGCACGGCCTCGGGCTCGGGCTGCTCGACCACGCTGCCGTCGGCGAAGCGATCGACGAGCGCGCGCGCCTGCGCGCGGTCGCCCGACTGGATGAGCCCCGACACGCGGAGCTGCAGCGCGAAACGGTCCAGGTTCGCGGGGTCGAGCGGCTCGTTGTAGTACTCGTCGCGCAGCGGGTTGCTCGTGGCGATCGCGGTCAACAGCGGAATGTGTCGCTCGCCGAACTTCCGCTCGTTCAAGACGCGCAGGAGCACGTTCAGCGCCTCGCCCGGCGCGCGCGAGATGTCGTCGAGCACGCAGACCTCGGCCGTGAGGATGCCGCCCGGCTCGATCGCCTGGTGGATGCGCTCGCCCTCCGCGTCGGGGAGCGGGCGGCGCTCGAGCACGACGTCGCCGACGAGCTCGGCGAGCCGCGTGTCGCGGTGCATCTGGTAGAAGAAGAAGCCGAGGCTCGCACCGCGCGCGGCGAGCTCGGCCATGCGCGTCTTCGCCGAGCCCGGCGGGCCCTCCAGGTAGATGTGCTCGCGGCAGACGAGCGCGAGGAGCAGCGCTCGCTTCGCGTCGT
>Ga0335077_10011795_pt1 | contig 10917 bp, 8 predicted proteins | sample Lox_Sample_31_FD_207151 | JGI IMG/M metagenome (GOLD analysis project Ga0335077, IMG submission 207151) | Soil microbial communities from Loxahatchee National Wildlife Refuge, Florida, United States - Lox_Sample_3.1 | ecosystem: Environmental > Terrestrial > Soil > Wetlands | place: USA: Florida...
GGGGGTGGGGGGGCCGGGGGCGGGTTGGGCCCCGGGGGGGGGGGGGGCGGGGGGCGCGGGGGGGGGGGGGGGGGCCAGCGTGGTGGGGAGCTTGGTGAAATCGGGCGGGCCGGATTCGCCGGAGCCGAACTTGTGTTTCTGCGCTTCGCCGGCGGCCTGGTATTCCAGGCGCAGCTTGTCGGCGTCGGTGACGGGCGCCGGCGTGCCGGCGGGGGCGAGGGACGCGGGCTTGGATTCATCCGGCGGCGGCGGGGCGATGTACACGGGCTGATCGGCCACCGGAGTGGGCGGGATGTCCTGGTGCACGCCCTGGGTGATGATCAGGACGTCCTCGAGGCCGTGCTGAAGGCCCGCCGGGTCGACCAGGATTTCCTTGAAGGGCTGCGCATCGCGCACGGAGCGCACGATGCCGACGGGAAAGCCGCGCGGGAAAATGCGGTCGTCGCCGGAAGTGTAGAACCATTGGCCGGGCTGCACCTTTTCCTGGATGGGCACGTAATCGACTTTCAGCAGCGGGGTGCCCTGGCCTTTCAGCGTGCCGCGCACGGCGCCATCCTGGGAAACCACGCCGGCGGCGAAATCGGAATCTGTGGCGAGCAGGATTTCGGACGCGGTGGGGTACGCCGCGATTACTTTGCCGACGATGCCATCGGGCGTCACCACGGCCATGCCGCGCTCGACGCCGCGCGCGCTGCCGGCATCGACGTAGACCACCTTGGCGTTGGAGCCGGCGCCGGTGCCGATCACGGTGGCGGCCAGCGTCTTCGACGGCGTACGCGCCTGAAACACGCTGAGCGCCTTGCCGCGCTCGGCCGTGTTCAGCTCGTTCTTGAGAAACACATTTTCCAGCTTGAGATGGCCCAACTCGTCGCGCAGGCGGCGGTTTTCGGCGTCCTCGTCGTGGAGCAGGATGTAGTTGCGGATGAAGCCGACGCTGCCGCCGCGCAGCAGCTCGACGACGCGGGCGAAGGGAGTGACGGCGGTGACGGTCCAGACGCGGATGATGCGCACGTCCTGTTCGTTCTTCACCTGCACCGCCAGCAGCAGGAATTGCGCGAAGATCACCAGCAGGAGGATGGTGAGGTTGCGGTAACGGTTGACGAACGACTCCATAAGCGCGTGCCGCGCTACCTTCAGTCTATCGAAATCTTACGCAGCAGCCGGAAATCGCTGAGCATGCGGCCGGTGCCCAGGACCACCGACGCCAGCGGGTCGTCGGCGATGGAAACCGGGAGGCCGGTTTCCTCGCGGATGCGCTTGTCCAGGTTCTTGAGCATGGCGCCGCCGCCGGTGAGCACGATGCCGCGGTCGCTGATGTCGGCGCTGAGCTCGGGAGGGGTGCGTTCGAGCGCCACGCGGATGGCGTTGACGATGGTGGCGACGCATTCGGAGAGCGCTTCGCGGATCTCGGCGTCGTTGACGGTGATGGTGCGCGGCACGCCCTCGATCAGGTTGCGGCCCTTGATTTCCATGGTCAGGGGCTTGTCGAGCGGGAAGGCGGAGCCGACTTCGATCTTGATCGCCTCCGCGGTGCGTTCGCCGATCAGCAGGTTGTACTTGCGCTTGAGGTACTGCATCACGGCGTCGTCCATTTCGTTGCCGGCCACGCGCACGGAGCGCGAATAGACGATGCCGGAGAGCGAGATCACGGCGACGTCGGTGGTGCCGCCGCCGATATCGACCACCATGTTGCCGGAGGGTTCGGTGATGGGCAGGCCGGCGCCGATGGCCGCGACCATGGCCTGCTCAACCAGGTGCACTTCGCTCGCCTTGGCGCGGTAGGCGGAATCCATCACCGCGCGTTTTTCCACCTGCGTGATTTCGCTGGGAACGCCGATCACGATGCGCGGATGCACCAGCATCTTGCGGCCGTGCGCTTTCTGAATGAAGTAATTCAGCATGCGCTCGGTGACTTTGAAATCGGCGATGACGCCGTCCTTCATCGGCTTGATGGCGACGATGTTGCCCGGCGTGCGGCCGAGCATTTCCTTGGCTTCCTTGCCGACGGCTTCCACCTCGCCGGTGGACTTGTTGATGGCGACGATGGAGGGCTCATTGACGACAATGCCCTTGCCATGAGCGTAGACGAGGGTGTTCGCCGTGCCCAGGTCGATAGCGAGGTCCGAAGAGAACAAACTGAAAAGAGAACGTAAATTCATTGAATAGGATTAGTCCGCGTCACGCGGGACAAGCCTGGGACGCCGCAGCGAAATCCTTAAGAATGATAACACGATTCCGCGGAGCGACGGTCTTTTGGGGCGGAAACTAACCAATGGCGGACGCCCAGGCGCCCGATTATGATCGAGTAACACGCGGCCGGGCGGCCGGTGCACATCGAGGCGCCGGTCTATTGCGACAGAACGACCAGGAAGCCGTCTTTGACGCCGCCGCCATAGGCGCCCTGCACGGCGTTGCCGGTGGTGGTGAGCACGCCGCCGGTGAAGCCGCCGATGTAAATGGTGCCGTTCGGCGCGACGGCCAGGGCCTGCCCGCTGTTGATGCTGCCTCCGCCGAAGTAAGTCACATAAGCGAATCCGCCCGCGCCGGCTACGTGCGGAGTCACCTCGGCCGCCACAATGTCAACCCCGCCCGGGTAATTGGGTTCGGGCGCGTTTTTCGTGGTCGGGAAATCGCTCGAAAGCGTGTAGCCGGTGACGTAGACATTATTCTGGGCGTCGGCGCCGATGGCGTAACCCACCTCGGTTTCGGAGCCGCCGAGGTAAGTCGAATAGAGCAGGAATTTCGGCTCGAACGGGTTAACTACGGCAATGAAGATATCACCGTTTCCGCCGTAGGACGCCTGGGCGGCGTCACTGGTAACGGGGAAATCGTTCGAAAGCGTGTAACCGGTCAAGAGGATGTTGCCGTTGGCATCCACCCCCATGCCGCGCACTTCATCGCTGTCGGAACCGCCGAAATAGGTGGCGTAGATCAGCGATTCGGTCCCGAACTGGCTGGGGTCGATCACGGCGAGGATGCCGTCGTATCCACCTTGCAAGCTGCCTTGATAGGAGAATCCGGCCATGGGGAACTCGGTGGATTCGGTGGAGCAGGCCATATAGACGAGGCCGTTCGGCGCCACAGCCACGGCAGTCCCGGTATCGTCCAGTTCGCCGCCGAGGAGAGTGGAATAGATGGGCGTGGAGACCGCGGTGTTGATCTCGGTGAGAAACGCGTCCTGGCCGCCCCAGAGCGCGGTCTGGTAAGCGTTGGCGGTGAGCGGGTAATCGCCGGTCAGAGTGGTGCCGGCGATGTAGATATTGCCGGCCTGATCGAGATCGATGGCGTTGCCGTAAGTGGGGCCCAGAGTGCCGCCGAGGAACGTGGAGTACAGCAGCGAGACCTCGCCGTAAAGAGCCGGGTTCAACTCAAGAACGAAGGCCTGGTTGAACGTGGTTGGGGTGGTGTAGCCCGAGGCGGCAGCGAGCGGAAAAGTGCTGAGAATCGAGTTGCCCGCCACGGGGAAGTTCGAAGAAGTGGTGGTCCCGGTGAGGTAGACGTCGCCCTGCGCATCGACGGCCATGGCCAGCGGCATGTCGACGGCGGATCCGCCCAGGTAGCTGAAATAAACCGGCTGATACCCGTTGCTGATGTTGAGAATGGTGACGAAGATGTTGGTCGTTCCCACGCTCACGTTCGAATATGCGCCGTTGATGTAAGGCATGTCGCTGTTGTTGGTGTACCCGGCGACATACAGCGTTCCGTTGGGACCGAATTTTACCGAATTGACCTGGTCGTCAGCCGAGCCGCCCATGTAAGTCGAGTAGACCAGCAGCGGATCGATGACCAGCGGGCGGCTGCGATCGTAGCGGCCGATGCGGAAGGCGGCGACATTGCGCGCGAGAAGCACATAACTGCCGGCAACGGGCGTATCGCCCTGGCGCACGATGGGGCGCTTTTCGACGAGCGTGGCGCCGCCGGCCTCGACTTCCAGGTCGCCTTCCGGCGTGATGCGAAGCCGGTCCGCGCCGCGGAAGCGCATGCGAATGGAGCGCGCGTCGGCGCCGGGCGCGACCAGGAAGTCGTACTCCAGGTGGCCCTGGTTTCCGTAGTAAACGGCGTCGATGCCGGGGTAGACCTGCGCGTAGCGCACGCGCTCATAGCCGGGGACGCCGGTGCGCCAGTTGGAGCGGGCGCCGATGAAGTAGTCGGTGCGGGCGGCGAGCGGGTCGAGCGGCTGCAGGCGCGCGGCGCCGGCGCCTTCGAGCACCAGGTCGACACGCGGGGCTCCCGGCAGGCCGATCGAGGGGCCGCGGTCGGTGAGGGCGACCTTCGCGCCGCCGGAGCGCGCCAGGTAACGCACCTCGGAGTTCCACTGCCCCCGGTTGGCCTCGAACCGCAGCGGAAGGCCTTCCAGCGCGGTGCGGGCCAATGCCGGCGACGGCACGGGCGGCGGCGCGGCCGCGAGGCAGCCAACTGCCAACACCGGAAGCGACAGCCAGACTCGGGATCGATTCATGAAACCTCTATTAAACCACGCGTGGCGGCGCCGGAAAGTGGGCCACCCCGGCACAGGCGGCGCACAGGCGCTACAGTAAAAATATGCGGCATCTTACCTTCATCGCATTGACCCTGCTCGCCGGAGCATGGGGTGCGGAGCCTGCGCTGATCCAACCCAGGGAACTGGCAGCGCAATTGGCGAGCCATCGGTCGGCCATCACGATTCTCTACGTCGGTCCCAACGTTCTCTACCGGAGCAGGCACATACCGGGCGCCATTTACGCCGGCCCGGCGAACCGGCCCGAAGGACAGGAACTGCTGAAAGCCGAAGCCGAGAAGCTGCCCAAGAACCGCGAGATCGTCATCTACTGCGGCTGCTGCCCGTGGGACCACTGTCCGACCATCCGTCCCGCGGCGGACCTGTTGCGATTGATGGGCTACACGCACGTGCACGCGCTGTACCTGCCGAGCAACTTCAAGCTGGACTGGATCGACCAGGGATACCCGGCGGAGTAATCGGGCAGCCCGGCGGGCGAAGACGACGATCCTGCCTCGCGGTTGCTACCGGTTGTCCGGCGCCAGCCAATATCCGGGACGGACCTGGATGCGCCTGGCGAGCGGCGAATTCACATAGACCGAGATCCGGTGAAAGCCGCCTTCCAGCCGGTTGTTGGGGCTGTAGCTGATCAGGTAGTCGCTGTGCAGTTGCTCGCCGATGCGCTCGATGGCCTCCTCGAGGCCGTTGCGCCGGTAATAGCTGAACTGGCTGCCGCCGGTGCCGTTGGTGAAAATCTCGACCGGATTGCGTTTGAAGATGGCCTTGGCGTCGCGGTAGATCTCCATCATCAGCGGAATGAAATCGGCGCTGTCGCCCTGCGTGCCGTAAGTCTGCATCACGGTGTTGGGCGTGGCGGGCACGTTGGAAGGCAGCGGATACATAGCGGGCGGCAGGCGGTCGGGCGTGGGCACCGGCGGCGGCGCGGTGAGCTTCTCGATGATGCGCGACATATCCACCGCGTACATCGTGATGTTGTTCAGCTGCATGCTGATCAGCGTTTCGCGCCCGCGCGCTTCACTGCCGACGTCGCGTGTTTCGCCGATCAGCAGGATGATGCGCCGCCGGCTCGGCGGGCGGTGGCGCAACATGAAGATCGCCTGCTCCACGGCGTCGACCATGTGGCTGGAGCTGCTGCCGGGTGTAATTTTGCGCACCGCCATGGTGATCTTGTCGGGGTCGGAAGTGAAGTCCTGCAGGGTGCGGATGCGGTGGTCGAAGGCGATCACCGCCGCTTCGCCCTGCCCGCCCAAAATGATGGGCTGGATTTCGTTGCCGATCTTGTTGATCGCCGGCAGCATTTTTTCCACCGCCGAGTTGGCCTGCACCAGGATCACCATGGAAATCGGCTGGTAAGCCACATCGACGCGGATGTTCTGCTCCTTGTCGTTGTCCATCAGGTGAAACTGGTCGGGCCGCAGGCCGTTGACGAAGTTGCCGTCGCGGTCGTAGACCAGCACCGGGGCGAGCACGTTGACCAGTTCCGTGACGAAGTGGGGGATTGCCTGATCCGGTCCGGGCGGCGGATTGTCCGGGTCCTTTGCGGGCTGCTGCGCGAGCAGCGTCCCGGCGAGCAACATTACAACCAACGGTCGAAGCATTTCAGTCCTGTGCGGCGGTATGGGCGGTCTGCCCCTGGAGCAATTGCAGCACGTGGGGCACCAATTCAACGATAGCATTGAGGCTCTGCACCGCGCCTTTCGGCGAGCCGGGGAGGGTGACGATCAGCACCCGCCCGCGGGTGCCGGCGAGTGAGCGCGAAAGCATGGCCAGCGGCGTGGACTCGCGGCCGCGGGCGCGCATCAGCTCGCCGAAGCCCGGTATTTCGCGGTCCAGAACGTCGCGCGCGGCTTCCGGGGTGACATCGCGCGCGGCGACGCCGGTGCCGCCGGTGGTGAAGATTGCGTCGGCCGCGCCGGCATCGGCCAGTGCGGCGAGGCGGGCGGCGATGGCGGGACGCTCGTCGGGAAGCACTTCGGTGACTGAGACAAACCATCCCAGTTGTTCCAGGCGTTCACGCACGGCGGGGCCGGAGAGATCGGCGCGCGCGCCGGAGCTGGCGGAATCGCTGACGGTGAGAACGGCGGCGCGGATCATGATGTCCCTTTGCGGCGGAAGGTGCCGCTTTTGCCACCGGTTTTTTCGAGCAGGTGGATTTCGCCGATTTCGATGGACTTGTCGAGCGCCTTGGTCATGTCGTAGACCGTGAGCGCGGCCACGGCGGCGGCGGTGAGCGCTTCCATTTCGACGCCGGTGGGCGCGGTGGTGGCGGCGCTCGATTCGATGCGGACGCCGCCCTTTTCGACGGTGACCGCCACGTCGGCGTGCGTGAGCGGCAGCGGATGGCAGAGCGGGATCAGCTCCGCGGTGCGCTTGGCGGCGACGATTCCGGCGATGCGGGCGATCTCGAGCGGATTGCCTTTCGGGTTCTTCGGCAGCCAGCGCAGCACGGCGGGGCTGATGTGGACGAAAGCGTGGGCGCGCGCAGTGCGGTGCGTGGGCGGCTTGCCGGTCACATCTACCATGTGAACCCCGCCCGTGGAATTGTAATGCGAGAGCTTCTTCATCGGTGCGCTTTCTTATTTGAGCAAAACGCGGATCCATTCGCCCGCGGCGTACGCTTCGCGGCCGGCATCGGCGACCAGGAACGCATTGGCGCGGGCCAGCGCGGGGATGTCGCCCGAGCCGCGCCACGGGACGGGCGTGACCTCGGCGCCATCGGCGCTGAGGAGCGCGGGAAGAAAGCGCGTGAGGCCGGTTTTGTGGCGGAACTCGCGCGTGAGGCGCGCCCATGGCATCGCGAGCGCGGTCTCGGTCTGCCCGGCGAGCAGCTCGAGCGCCGCGCGGGCGAACAGCTCGAACGTGACCATGGTGGACGCCGGATTGCCCGGCAGCCCGAAAAAGAATTTGCCGCGCGCGCGGCCGAAGACCAGCGGCTGGCCCGGCTGGATCAGCACGCGGTCGAAGTAGAACTCGGCGCCGCAGCCGGCGAGCACGTCCTCCACCACGTCGTACTTGCCGGCCGAAACGCCGCCCGAGACGAGCAGCAGGTCGGCCTCCAGGCCGCGGTCTATCGCTTGCCGGGTGTGCCCGGCCGTGTCGCGCGCGAGCGGCAGAATCGCGGGCGCGCCGCCGGCCCGCGCCACCTGCGCGGCGAGCGAATACGAGTTGGAATTGCGAATCTGGAACGCTTCGGGCGTTTGATCCACTGCGACCAGCTCGTCGCCGGTGGAGAGGATGGCGACGGCGGGGCAGCGGTAAACCGGGACGCGGGAACGGCCGAACGCGGCCAGCGCCGCGATACCGGTGTAATCGAGCCGCGTGCCGGCCTGCAGCACGATCTCGCCCGCCGCAGCCTCCCCGCCCCGCCGGTTGATGGCCTGCGCCGGCTGCGCGGCGCGATCGATCCGCACGCGGCCGTTGGCGGCGCGGGTTTCCTCCACCATAATGACGGCGTCCGCGCCTTCGGGCACCGGAGCGCCGGTCATGATCTCGACCGCCTGGCCGGACGCGACGGCGCCGGCGAACCGCTCGCCCGCGCGGACTTCGCCGATCACCGCGAGCTCGCCCGGCACGTCGGCGGCGCGCACGGCATAGCCATCGCGCGCCGAGCGATCGAGCGCCGGCGAATCGCGGTCTGCCGCCATGTCGGCGGCGAGCACGCGTCCGGCCGCGCGGTCCAGGGCAACCTCTTCCACGGCCGGGATTTCGCGCGCCCGCCGGACGGTATCGATCACCTTCGCCCGCGCTTGGGGAAAGCTGAGCGGAGTCACCCCATTATTCTATGCCGGGGGGCGCGGACGGGCCATGGCCGGCGGGCAAGGCGGCAAAAAACCTTCATCAGGTGAGACAAGAAGGCCGAAAAAGTTGCGAGTACTTTCGGTGAACTGCGCCGGCGCGGAATCGCCTTCCGGATTCTCCCGGCTTGGCCGCGCCGGCGAGCCACAGTGACCGGGTCGACTGTCCAGCTCGACCCGGATCGCGGAACGTCCGTTTCCGCGAAAGCGTGGGCGCGGAGGGCCCAACGATGGCAGACAACATTTACCTGCGGCACTTCGGTGCGGATGAGATCATCATCACCGCCGACGACGCAAATCTGATCCTGCGGTTTTTTTTCGGAGACAACGTGCCGCCGGCTGATCAGCTCGACGCCGACGACATCGGCTTCGCGCAGGCTCTTTTCCTGGAAGCGATCGACAAGAGCTACGCGATGGGATACGTGCACATCGTTTACGACTGCTTCTACATGAAGATTCCGGGCTCCTTCGATTCGGTGAAGGACATGGCCAAGGACTTCGTCAAGAAATCGGCGAAGCACTGGTGGGACCACGCCACGGGCAAGGACATGAACAAGCCGGAGATCTACGCGGCGATCCGCGCGGTGATCACCGTCAAGTTCCGGTCGGTCTGGGAAATCCGCATGCAGGGCGGCGGCCTGACGTACTGAGCGCCGGTTTCACGCGCGCTGCTCCTGTCCGAACAGGATTGGAACACCGGCGCAAAAATGTTAGTGGTTGAGAGAGGCGGTGTTGTGCTTACTCCGCGCCGCGGAAGGGGAAGTGGCATGCTGTCGACCTTTGCCCGGCGCAACGCGTCTCAACAAGAGTGAAGACTCTGATCGTGGTCTTACTGGCCGCCGCGACGGCGGTGGCCGCGGTTCCGCTCGGCTGCATCGGAAGCACGAACCTGGGCACCTTTCAGCTCTCGGTGCGGCCGTTTTCGCGCGGGACGGCGTTGCCGTTGAAATCGGTGGGCGAGGTGCCGGCGGGGTCGCGCCTGGTTTGGAACCCGGTGCACCTGACCGAACGGGCCTCGGGGAGCGCGGAGGTGACCGCGGTCGTGGTGCCGGCGTCCGACCGCGACATCGTCGTGCTCGATCCGCGCAAGGCGGCGGCGCGCACCGAGTGGCAGTTGCTGGAGAGTCCCAAGGTCGTCGCGTTCGTTTTCGGGCCGCACGGCCTCAGCGAGGGCAAGATCAAGTCGCTGGTGACGCACAACCGCGACCTGGTGCGGCAACTGGCTGACTACGCGGTGGAGAGTTCGCAGGTCGAGACGCTGGTGCAGCAACTGGCGGACGCCGAGGAGACGGGCGGCGATGCCGACGCGGTGCTGAAGGGATTCTCGTCGCAGTACGGCTCGAGCCCGCAGAAGCTGGATGCCGCTTCCGGCCAGCAAACGGCGCTGCTGCTGCGGACGCTGCTGCCGGCGTCGAACGCCTACGATCCGCTGGCGTCCGGGAGCGCGCAGGTGCAGCAGACCGGCGGACTCGCGGCATCCGTGGCGGGGTTGTTCTTCGGCAACCCGGTGGGGCTTGCCGCGGGCGGCGCCACGCTGTTTCAGAATCTGAAAACGACGCTGTTCCCGAACACGGAATTCCGCTCCGCGTTCACGCAGGCCGCCGACAAGAACGACATGGCATTCTGCGCGAAGAGCGCGGCGGCCAAGGCCAAAACCCGTATCGCCTACCTGTGGGCCTACCGCGTTCCCGGCTATAAGAAGCCGGCGGTCGCGCTGGCCGGAGCGGCGCACGAGCCGCTGGCGGCGAAGCTGACGCTGGAGCTGAAACTCGACGCCGGTTCCGCGGCCGGCACGCTCGAGCCCGCGCGCGACTGGCGATTGACGCCGGCCGCGGGCGGCAAGGCGGTTCCCGTGGAGGCCAAGCTTAGCACGGCGCACGCGCTCGAAATCGATCTCGCCAAGGCCAAGCTCGCGGCGGGCGACTATCGACTGGCGGCCACCTGGGACTGGGACCCGCTGCCCGTCGCGGGCACGCTGCACATCGACCCCTACGGCGATTTCACGCGCGTGACGCTGGCGCCGGCGGAGCACGACAAGCTGATCGAGGGAAACGGCAAGGTCGCGGTGAAGCTGACGGGAACCGATTTCGAGTTCCTCGAAAAAGCCGCCATCGAATCCACGGCGCGCGATGCGAAGCCCGATGCGGTGGAATTCACGCTGCCTTCGGGCAAAGGCGCCGGGCCGCAGAATTCGGTGACGGTGTACCTGGACACCGCGAAACGCGGCTCGTACAACCTGCTGCTGACGCAGTCCGACGGTGTGGCGCACAAAATCCCGCTGACGGTTCTGCCGCCGAATCCCAGGATCGCGAATCTGCCGATTCACCTGAACGCCGGTGAAACCAAGGAGGCGATTTGCCTCGAGGGAAGCGGAACGGATCGCATCGATGCCGTCACTTCGGAGGCGGGCGAGATTGCGGGAGCGCCGGATGCGCGCGGCTGGAGCGGCACGATCCGGTTGAAAGCGGGGCTGCGCGAAGGCAGCACGTTCGCGCTGGCGCTGAAAGTGAAGGGCCTCGATAGACCGGTCGCGGTACCGGATGCGATCGAGATCGTCGGGCCGCGGCCGCGGATTCTCTCCGTGCTGAAGTCGCTGGCCGGCGCCTTCGGCATCGAGGTCGGCGC
>Ga0335077_10011796_pt1 | contig 10917 bp, 8 predicted proteins | sample Lox_Sample_31_FD_207151 | JGI IMG/M metagenome (GOLD analysis project Ga0335077, IMG submission 207151) | Soil microbial communities from Loxahatchee National Wildlife Refuge, Florida, United States - Lox_Sample_3.1 | ecosystem: Environmental > Terrestrial > Soil > Wetlands | place: USA: Florida...
GCGCGTAGAGATCCGAGCGCACGCCCTCGTCGATGTCCTCGCCCACCATGAAATAGCGGGTGATGATCGTGACCCGGCAGCCCTTGCCGGTGAGGAAGTCGGCCGTGGTGGGCGCGGTGAAGTGCCCGTCCTCGTCGACCACGACGCAGCGAGGGCCCGGTCGCACCTGTCCGGTGAGGACGTCGTGGGCGGTGGTGACGTGAGACAGGCCGACGCCGGGGATACCGGGCACCCGGGGAACCGCGCCGGTGGCCACCACCACCGACTCCGGATCGAGCGCCAGCACGTCCTTCGCCTCGGCGAAGATGTTCAGACGAACCTCCACACCTGCCTTCCGCACCTGACCGGCGAGCCAGTGAGCGATCGCCGCATAGTCCTCGCGCTTGGGCGCCCGCGCCGCGATCAGGACCTGCCCGCCGAGCTCTCGCCCGGCCTCGAGCAGCGTGACGTGGTGCCCGCGCAGCGCCGCGATCCGCGCCGCCTCGAGACCGCCGACGCCGCCGCCCACCACCACCACCTTCTTCCCGCGGCTCGCGGGTTTGATCTCCGATAGCTCCTGTTCGCGGCCGATCAAGGGGTTCTGGACACAGGTGATCGCCTTGCCCTGTCGCAGTCGTCCGATGCAGCCCTCGCTCGCGCCGACGCAGGTGCGGATGTCGTCGAGCCGCCCCGCCATGGCCTTTCGGGGCATCTCCGGATCGGCGATCATCGCCCGCGTCATGCCGACGAGGTCGCAGACGCCCGAGGCCAGCAAGGTCTCGGCCTGCTCGGGGGTGCTGACGCGTCCGGCCAGGATCACGGGGACCTTCACGACCGACCGCGTGGCCGCCGCCAGATCCGCGTAGAGCGCGTGCGGATGGTACAAGGACGGCGTGACCATCGCCTCGAAGCGGAGCGTCTCCGAATTCGATCCGCTCACCATCCAGTAGTCCGCGATGCCCAGCGCGTCGGTCCGCCGGGCCACGTCCAGCAGCTCCTCCTTCGTCAACCCGCCGGGGACGAGGTGATCGCCGCTGTGACGCACACCGATGATGAAATCGCGCCCGACCGCGTCGCGCACGGCGCGGAGCACCTCGTGCGCCAGGCGCATGCGATTGTCGAGGCTGCCCCCGTACTCGTCCGTCCGCGTGTTCGCGAGCGGCGAGAGGAAGTTTTCGAGGAGATGCCCGCCGTAGAGGGGAATGTCGCAGCCGTCGTATCCGCCCTTCTTCAACCGGATGGCCGCCCCCGCCCAGGCGTCGATCACCTCGCGGATCTCCGCCTTCGTCATCACGTGGGGCCACTCGCGGTGCCGCTCCTCGCGGGTGTCCGAGGGCGCCCAGAGCGGCGTGCCCGAGAACCAGGAGTGGCCCCGCCGCCCCCGGTGCGAGATCTGCGACAGGCAGAGGGCGCCGTGCCGGTGAATGGCGGCGCTCATCTGCTGGAACTGCGGGACGATGGTGTCGTCCCAGTTGTTGATCTCGGCCCAGTCGTTGACGGAGGTGGGATGAATGCTCGACGAGCCGAACATCATCACCACGCCGCAGCCGCCCTTGGCCTTCTCCTCGTGGTAGCGGATGTAGCGGTCGGTGAGGCCACCGCGCTCGCCGTACGCTGCCCCGTGCGGCGTCGAGACGATCCGGTTCTTGGCCGTCGTGTGGCCGAGTGGGACGGAGCTCAGGAGGTGCCGGAGTGTGGTCGCCACGGTTACTTGAGCCTCGCGTCGTAGAGGAAGAGCATGTTGTCGACCCAGGGCTTCCAGTCGAGCCGGTTGCTGACGCCGAAGATATGCGCCTGCTGGTAGGCCTTGATGATGGGCGCCTCCTCGAAGATGAGCTCCTGCGCCTTCCAGTAGAGCGCCTTCCGGCGCTCGGGATCGTTGGTGGCCTGGGCGTCCTCGAGCATCTTGTCGAGCGTCTCGTTCTTGAAGATGGCCAGCGCGGACTTGGAGTTGACCGAGCTCGACAGGAGATCTCCGTCGAAGACGCCCGCGCCGCCCCACGCCACCATGTACGCGGGCAGCAGCTCGCGCTTGCGCCACTTGGTGGTGTAGACGCTCTGCTCCCAGACCTCGACCTTGGCCTTGATCCCGACCTTGCCCAGCATCTGGGCCATGGCCTGCATCACCTCGACGTCGTTCATGTAACGCCGGTTGGGGGCATGGAGCGTCATCTCGAATCCGTTGGGATAGCCGGCCTCGCGGAGCAGCGCCTTGGCGCGCTCGGGGTCGTACCCGTACCACTTGACGTTCGGGTTGAACCCGAACGCCTCCTTCTCGAGCGGCTCGCCCAGCACCTGCCCGTAGCCTTCGAGGACCGTCTTGATGATCGTGTCCATGTCGATGGCCAGGTTGATGGCCTTGCGCACGCGCGCGTCCTGCCACGGTCCCGGCATGAGGTAGTTCGTCATCTTCACCATGATCACGAAGCCGCCGAGGGTGCTGATCTCCACGCGCGCGACGCCGCTCGACTGGATCTTGGCCGTCTGGTCGGGCGGGACATCGCTCACGAGGTCCGCCTGGCCCGAGAGCAAGGCCGCCACGCGCGTGGTCAGCTCCGGTACGGGACGGAAGACGAGCCGTTCGATGGCCGGCGCCCCGCGGTGATACTCCTTGTTGGCCTCCAACACCAGCCGCTCGTCCTTGACCCACTCGACGAACTTGTACGGCCCCGTGCCCACCGGCTTGACGGCGAAGCCGGCGTCGCCGACCTGGGCCAGGTACTTCGGCGGCACGATCCCGACGGTGCCGCAGTGCCCCGGGCTCATCCGCACCGGCAGCAGCGGGAAGGGCGCCTTGGTGACGACGTTGACCGTGTAGGGATCGACCACGTCGACGTGATCGATGGTGGCGATGCTCGTGCGTCCCGGCGCGCCCTGCTTCGGGTTGAGCATGCGCTCGATGCTGAACTTCACCGCCTCGGCGTCGAACGGCTCGCCGTTGTGGAACTTCACGTTGCGCTTGAGCTTGAACTGCCAGGTCGTGTCGTTGACGACGCGCCAGGACTCGGCCAGGTTGCCCTCGAGCTGGAGCGTCTTGCCGTTCCGGCGCAGCAGCGTGTCGAAGATCTGCCGATCCGGCTCGTGCGCGTTCTTGTCGCAGTGCATGTGCCAGTCCAGCGTCGCCGCCTCGCCCGATTGCACGATCACCACCGGCTTCGGCTGAGCAGACACCCGCGGAGTGGGAACGAGGGGACTCCCGCACAGCAGCAGGACCCCCAGCAGGACGAGGCAGATGTGGTTCCGTCGCGTCATCGGCGATTCTCCTTGGTCGGTCATCAGAGTTGCTCCAGGCTACCGCGCGCGTACAGATACGGGTCGAGGGCGTCCCGGAGCGCGTCGCCCACGAGATTGATGGCCATGACGGTCACGAACAGCGCGGCGCCGGGGAAGAGCGCAAGCCAGTAACGGGTATCGACGTACTGGCGGCCCTCGGCGAGCATGCCACCCCACGACGGGATGTCCACGGGCACGCCCAGCCCGAGAAACGACAGGCCGGCCTCGGCGAGGATCGCCCCGGCGACGCCGAACGTGGCGACGACCATGAGCGAGGCGCTCACGTTGGGCAGGATGTGGCGGAGCACGATGCGATGGGCGGGCAGTCCGAGGGAGCGCGCGGCCTCCACGTACGGTCGCTCCCGCACCGCCAGCGTCTCGGCCCGCACGACCCGCGCGTACGCCGCCCAGTTGCTGAGGCCCACCACGAGGATGAGGTTCCTGATCCCGGGCCCGAGAATGCCGATGACCGTGATCGCCAGCAAGATGAAGGGAAAGGCCAGCTGCATGTCGGCCAGGCGCATGACCGCGTGATCCCACGCCCCGCCGCGCATGCCGGCCAGGAGCCCGAGCGACGTGCCGGTGAGTCCAGCGAACAGTACCGCCGAGACGCCGATCAGGCTCGAGGTCCGCGCCCCGTAGATCAGGCGGCTCAGGATGTCCCGGCCCAGCTGATCCGTGCCGAGCAGCGCGAACGTGCCGTCGAAGGTGCGCGTCATCGGCGGGGTGAATCGCGCCAGTAATTGCTGCTCCGCGGGGTCGGCGGGGGCGAGCCGATGCGGCACCATCGCGCACACGCCGACGATCGCGAGAATCACCGAGCCGAGCCGAGCGGAGCCCGAGCCGAGCAGCGGCTTGAGGGTGCGCGAGAGGCGGTCAGCCAAGGCGGACGCGGGGATCGAGGGCGACGTAGGCGGCATCGAGAACGATGTTGACGAGCAGGACCGCGGCGGCCACCGTGAAGACGACAGCCTCGATCATGGGAACGTCCTTGTTGATGACGGCCTCGACCGCGAGACGGCCAATCCCCGGATACGCGAAGACCGCCTCGGTGACAACCGCGCCGCCGAGGAGATTTCCCAGTTCGAGACCGAAGGCCGTGGCGATGGGGATCGCGCCGTTGCGCAGCGCGTGGCGGAGCACCACCGCCCATTCGCTCGCGCCCTTCGCCCGCGCTGTTCGCAGGAAATCGCCATGGAGCACGTCGAGCATGCTGGAGCGGGTGATCCGGGCCGTCCGCGCCATGGCCCACACGCCGAGCGTCACCGCGGGCAGGACGATTGCCGCAACTCCCTCGCCGCCATACACCGGAAACCACCGCAGGTGCACGGCGAAGACCAGGATCAGCAGGATGCCCAGCCAGAAGGTCGGCAGACACTGGCCGGTCAAGGCGAACATCATCCCGCTCGTGTCCAAGATGGACTTGCGGTGGAGCGCCGAGAGGATCCCGAGCGGAAGAGCCAGGACGAGCGCCAGGGCCATCGCCGCCACGGTCAACCGGATCGTCGCCGGAAGGCGCGCCAGCACCATGGGGAGCGCCGGCTGCTGGTGGCGCAGCGACCGGCCGAAGTCGCCGTGGGCGGCCCGCCACAGGAAGCGCCCGTACTGCTCGGGGAGCGGACGGTCGAATCCGAGCGCGGCGCGAAGGATCTCGTAATCCTCCTTGGTTCCCTCCGGGCTCATGTAGAGCGCCGTCGGGTCACCCGACGCATGCACGAGCACGAAGACGATGCCCGTGATGCCCACCAGCACGAGCGCCGTCCACGCCAGGCGCTTGCAGAGATATGCGCTCACGTCCGACTCCGCGTCAGGCGCCGATGATGCTCGATTCGATGAACGGGTCGGACAGGTTCAGGAAGGCGTCGCTGGTGATCACGTGGCATGCGGCGGCAATCGCTCTCGATGCGCCCGAGAATCTGCTCAAAGCGGCATCGTGTCAAGCCTTGACACGCGGTCGGCCTCGGGCAGACTACAGGGGCCACAGTGGTTCGATCTCGACTCGCATCGACGACGGAGAGGAGCGCATGGTGCCACCCGCCGAGCCGGAGCTGCCGAAGGGCGCGGCGCTTCGCCTCGAGCGTCTCACCAAGCGCTTCGGGTCGGTCGTCGCCGTCCGGGAGGTATGTCTCGACATCCCGGCCGGCTGCTTCGTCACGCTGCTCGGTCCAAGCGGCTCCGGCAAGACCACGACCCTGAATCTCATCGCGGGATTCGTCCTCCCCGACGCCGGCGAGATCTACGTCGACCGCCAGGCCATCTCGGGCGTCCCGCCCCACCGGCGCAACGTCGGGATGGTGTTCCAGAACTACGCGCTCTTCCCTCACATGACGGTGTTCGAGAACGTCGCGTTCCCGCTGCGCATGCGCACGGCGCTCGCGGGCGCCGCGCTTGGACGCCGAGTCGAAGAGACGCTCGACCTCGTGCAGCTCGGCGGGCTCGGCGCCCGGTATCCCCGCCAGCTCTCCGGTGGCCAGCAGCAGCGCGTGGCGATGGCCCGCGCGCTCGTCTCCGACCCGCGGCTGCTGCTGATGGATGAGCCGCTGGGAGCGCTCGACAAGAAGCTCCGCGAGCGGCTCCAGCTCGAGATCAAGGCGATCCACCGGCGCGTGGGCGCCACGATCGTCTACGTCACGCACGATCAGTCCGAGGCCTTGACGCTCTCGGATCTCGTCGTCGTGATGGATCGCGGCCGGGTGGTCCAGATCGGGTCGCCGCGCTCCCTGTACGAGGCGCCGGACACCGGCTTCGTGGCGGACTTTCTCGGCGGGGCCAATCTGATGCCGGCGCAGGTCACCGGCGCAGCGGGCGAGGATGTCATCGTCGCGCTGCCGGGCGGCGCGACGATCCCCGTTCGTCCGAGCCACCAGCCGATCGGGGCGCTCGGCCCGGTGCAGCTCATGATCCGCCCGGAGGACATCGAGGTGTCCCGATCCCACCAGAACGATCCCGAACGCGTGGCGCTCGCGGGCGAGGTGGTGGAAGCCGCCTACCTCGGCGATGCCATCAAGCTGGTCGTCGCGGTGAGCGGTGGCCTGCTGACCGCGAAAGTGACGGGACGCCGGGGCGCGGAATTTGCGCCGGGCGACGCGGTCACCGTCGGCTGGCCGCGGTCGGCGACTCGGATCCTTCCGGCCACGTCGACCGAGGCGGCCGACTGATGCCGTCCCCGCGCGAGGTGATGGATGCGCTGCCCGCCGAGGATGCCAGGCTCCTCCCGACGCCCGCCGCGGTGCGAGCGCCGCGGCCCGGCCTGCTCCCGCTCCTCCTGCTCGGGCCGGCCGTGGCCTGGACCTTCCTCTTCTTCCTCCTTCCCCTCGCGGTCATGGTGTGGCAGAGCGTCCAGCACGACGGGCTCTCGCTCTTCCACTACCGGAAGCTCCTCTCCACGCCGCTCTACCTGAGCGCGATCATGACGACCTTTCAGATCTCGCTCGGCGTGACGGCGGGATCCCTCCTCCTCGGCTATCCCGTGGCCTACGTCATTGCGACCGCGGGCCCTCGGGTGCGCGGGCTCGTCCTGTTGCTCGTGGTGATCCCGTACTGGCTCGACTACATCGTCCGGAGCTACTCCTGGATGGTGCTGCTCGGCCGGATGGGTCTCGTGAATCGATCCCTGATCGAGATCGGTCTCATCTCCGAGCCGCTGTCACTCCTCTACTCCATCTGGAGCGTGAACATCGGCATGATCCAGATCCTTCTGCCGCTCATGGTCCTCACGCTGTACGGGGCCATGCACGGCATCGACCAGCGCCTGGTCCAGGCCGCCGCCATCCACGGCGCGGGCCCGTGGCAAGCGTTCCGCCGCGTGTTCTTCCCGCTGAGCCTGCCCGGCGTCTACGGCGCATCCCTGCTGACCTTCGTCGTCTCGATGGGCTTCTACATCACGCCTGCTCTTCTCGGAGGCCGGAAGCAGACGATGATCTCCCAGCTGATCTACACGCTGGCGAGCGACATGCTGGACTGGCCGCTCGCCAGCGCCGCCTCCGTGCTCCTCCTGATCCTCTCGCTCGCCATCGTCCTCGTCTACAACCGCCTGTTCAGCATCGACCGTCTCTGGGGCGGCGCCACGTCGTAGCCATGCGCACCGGTCCACCGCGGATCGCGCTCGGCGCCGTCGTCACCTGCACGCTGGCCTATCTCCTGTTCCCGGTGCTGGTGGTCGTGGTCATCTCGTTCAGCTCGGTGGGATATCTTCGCTTCCCGCCGCCCAGCCTGTCGCTCCGCTGGTATGCCAAGCTGCTGGACACACCGGCCTGGATCGAATCCTTCTGGGTGACGCTGGAGGTCGGCAGCCTCACCATGGCATTCGCGACGCTGCTCGGCGTGCCGGCCGCCTTCGCGCTGCTGCGGCTCCCGATCCGCGGCAAGGCCGCGCTGAACGCGCTCCTGCTCATGGCGCTCATCACGCCCTCGATCATCAAGGGGCTGGCGACCTATCTGTTCTTCGTGCCCTACGGACTCATCAACAGCGTCGTGGGGCTGGCCTGCGCCCAGACGGTGTCGGCCCTTCCCTACGTGGTGATCAACGTCGGGGCGAGCCTCAAGGGCTTCGACGCCACGCTCGAGCGGGCCGCGATCATCCACGGGGCGCGTCCGCTCACGGCGATCCTGCGCATCACCCTGCCGATCATCGCTCCCGGCATCCTGGTCGGCGCGGTGTTCGCCTTCCTGTCCTCGGCGCAGGAGCTGCTCGTCGCGATCTTCCTGCTCGGCACCGTCCGGAAGCCGCTGGCCGTGAAGATGTGGGAAGGCGTGCGCGAGTCCGTCGATCCCACCATCGCGGCGGCGTCGAGCGGCGTTATCCTGATGGCGGTGGCGCTGTTCGTCGTCGCCGCGCTCCTGCAGAAGCGTGCGCGCCGCCTGTACGCGCGCTGAGGAACCACCACACACGAGGAGGAATGCCGATGTGGACCGACGAAGAACGCGACCACGGACTCAGTCTGCTGCGGCGCATCCTGGAGGAGACGCGGGGGATGAGCCGACGGAGCTTCCTCGAGAGGCTCGGCGGAGCGGCGGCAGGGTCGGCCGTCCTCGGCGCGCTGGGATCCGCCCTCGGCGGTCGCGCGGAAGCGCAGGCCAAGCCCGTCACGACCATCGGCTGGGGCGGCGCCTGGCAAGATGCGTGCACCAAGGCGTATTTCGATCCCTTCACGAAAAAGACCGGCCTCCCGGTGAAGTACGTGGCGCCGTACGACTTCGCCAAGGTCCGCGCCATGCACCAGGCGGGCCGGATGGAGCTCGACGTGATGGAGCCCGGCGCGGTCGACACGCCGCGGGCGATCAAGCTCGGCCTGTGCCAGCCGATCAATTTCAAGCTCATCGACAAGTCCGCGCTCACGCCGAACCAGCTCAAGTACGGCGACTGGGGGATCGGATCGATCACACTCTCCACGGTGCTCGCCTACAACAAGACGAAGTGGCCGGGCGCCGACCATCCGAAGAGCTGGGCGGACTTCTGGGACGTCAAGAAGTATCCGGGTCCGCGCTCGCTCCAGCGGCGCGTCTATCCCAACCTGGAGTACGCCCTGATGGCGGACGGTCTGCCGGCCGATCCCAAGAAGATCTATCCCCTGGACGTGGAGCGGGCGTTCAAGAGCCTCGACCGGATCAAGCCGCACGTCAAGGTCTGGTGGACCACCGGGGCCCAGACGCAACAGCTCATCCAGGACCAGGAGGTGGATCTGATCGCGATCTGGAACGGCCGCGCCAGCGACTCGATCCTCAACAACGGCGCGACGTGGGAGATCGTCTGGAACCAGGCCGCCTACAATGGCGAGATCGAGGCGTGGGTCCTCATGAAGGGCGCGCCGAACCCGGAGGGCGGGCTCAAGCTCCTCGACCTGGTCGGGCGGGCCGAACCCCAGGCCGCCTTCGCCCGGGCGCTGTTCTACGGCCCGCAGAACCTGAAGGCCTACGAGTACATCGAGAAGAAGCTCGGAGAGCAGCTGCCCTCGTACCCCGCCAACTCGGCGATCTCGCTCCTGATGGACTACGACTGGTGGCTCGACCGCATCGATCCTCTCACCGAGCGCTTCGAGCGCTGGCTCCAGAGCTGATCGCGCGGCGTGTGGTCGACGACCCGTCTGCCCTGAGGCCGCGCAGGACACGTTCGTGAAGGCGCTCCCGCCACGAGCGGCGAGCCGCGAGGAGGCATGACCATGCCGACGTCCGAGACCGGGCGAGATCCGGTGGCAGGAAAGATCGTCAGGACCGTCGAGATCCCGGCGCGCCACGGAGCGGCCGTCGAGTTGAAGCGCGGGCAGGTGGTCCGCGTCATCGACGTGGATGGAGCCCAGGTCGGCGACCTCGTGTGCTTCAACCGGCAGGATCTCGGCGAAGCGTATTCGCCCCAGAACACCGTCCTGTTCAACCGGACCATCTACCCCAAGGTGGGCGCGGTGCTGGTGTCGAACCGGGGCCGCCCGCTGATGCGGCTCGTCGCGGACACGGTGCACGTGCACGACCTCATCTGCGGGTCGTGCAGCGACGAGTACTACCGGAACCGCCTCGACCACCACGCGCCGCACCGAAGCTGCCGGTCCAATCTGGCCGAAGCGATGGCGCCCTGGGGCGTCGCCCCGAAGGACATTCCCTTCTCGTTCAACGTGTTCATGCAATGGCCCGTACAGGCGGACGGCACGGTGACCCCCATGCCCGCGCCGTCCGTCGCAGGCGACTACGCCGACTTCCTCGCGGACATGGATGTGATCGTGGCCAACTCCGCCTGCCCCTCCGATATCACGCCGACCAACGCCCACCACCCCACGCCGATGCGGTTCGTGGTGTACGAGCCTGACGAGCGGACGCGCCGGTGAACGTCGCGCGGGAGGAACATGCTCGTGGCGGCGCATTGCTCGAACGTCCGATCCCGAAGACCGGTGAGATGCTTCCCGCGATCGGACTCGGCACGTGGCAGGTCTTCGATGTCGCGGGCGATGCCGGAGCGGTGACCCAGGCAAGAGCCACGCTCGAGGCGTTCGCCGAGCGAGGGGGGCGCGTCCTCGACAGCTCGCCGATGTATGGATCCGCCGAGTCGGTGACGGGGCAGCTCGCCGCCGCGCTCGGTCCGCGGGTGCGACTGTTCGTCGCGACCAAGGTGTGGACGACGGGCAAGCAGGCCGGCATCCGTCAGATGGAGGATTCGGCGCGGAAGTTGCGCGTCGCGCGACTGGATCTGATGCAGGTGCACAACCTCGTCGACGCCGACACCCACCTCGGCACCCTGCACGAGTGGAAGGCCGCCGGACGGGTCCGCTACATCGGGATCACCCACTATCACGCCGGCGCGCACGTCGAGCTGGAGCGATGCCTCACACGGCACGCGGTCGACTTCGTCCAGGTGAACTATTCCCTCGCCGAGCCCGAGGCCGAGCGTCGGCTCCTCCGCGCCGCCGCGGACCGTGGCGTCGCGGTGATCGTGAACCGTCCGTTCGCAGCCGGGGCGATGTTCCGGCAGGTCAAAGGAAAGGTGCTGCCCGACTGCGCGGCGGACATCGGCTGCGCCAGCTGGGCGCAGGTCTTCCTCGCCTGGATCCTCTCGCACCCGGCGGTGACGTGCGTCATCCCCGCCACGCGCAATCCCGCGCACCTCATCGACAACCTGGCCGCGTCGTCCAGGCGGCTTTCGGACCCGTCGGTTCGCCAGCGGATCGAGAAATCTTGGGC
>Ga0335077_10011797_pt1 | contig 10917 bp, 8 predicted proteins | sample Lox_Sample_31_FD_207151 | JGI IMG/M metagenome (GOLD analysis project Ga0335077, IMG submission 207151) | Soil microbial communities from Loxahatchee National Wildlife Refuge, Florida, United States - Lox_Sample_3.1 | ecosystem: Environmental > Terrestrial > Soil > Wetlands | place: USA: Florida...
CTACCGGCTCGCACCGCTATCTTCGTGGCTCGTCGTTCCTCGCTTTCTGCCACTCAACTCCGCCTCCAACCCCATTGCTCTCAATCGCTTCCGCACAGTTTCCGTCACCACGGGGTGGGGGGTGGATCGGGCCTTCCACCGCTTGGGCCCGGCATCGCTCGCCGCCGGTCCATCCTTTGCTCTGCCCGTATCCCCTTTTTTTTCATATTCTTCCCCGACGCCTCACACCTAACTCCTTCTCCTACATATTCTTGCAAAAATAGGCTAGGGGCAGGGTACCCTCCCATCTATTCCGGTAGCCCCGATTCCTCTCAGCGGCTCGGCCCATTGCCATTCCGGTTGCCTCTGGCGAGCTCTGCCGCGTTACCTTCACCTATCTCCTCTGCCTCCTCTACCTCTCTTACCGCCCCTGCTACACTACCGCTCTCCATGCCTGCGCCCTTCTGCAACGTTGCCCTGCCCGTCCCCCTCCGCACCACCTTCACCTACTCCATCCCGGAAGCGCTGCGCCCTGCCGTGCAGCCAGGCTCTCGTGTCTTGGTTCCCTTCCGCAAAAAATCGCTGGTAGGCGTGGTCGTCGACCTGGTCGAAACGCCGCCGACCGACGCCCAGCTCCGCGACATTGCGAAAGTCATGGAGCCGCGGCCTGCGCTTTCACCGAAACTCATCGAACTGGCGCAGTGGATCGCCACCTACTACCTCGCGCCCCTTGGCGAAGTTGTTCGGTCGATGCTCCCGCCGATCACCGAACTGAAATTCCAGCGTGAAATTACGCTGACCGCCGCGGGTCGCGCCGCCCTCGAGAGTCTCGGCGCTGGCGAGATTTCTCACGGTCTCTCCGTCACCGAGTCCGTGTTTCTGGCCAAGGCAAAGAACGGCCCGGTGATTTTTTCCGGTGCTGCAAAAGCCGGCATTTCTCTCGAAGCGCTGCAACGCTTGCAGCACCGCGGCTTTCTCGCAATTCGCGAAAGACTCAGCGAAGCCAAGCGGCGTTCGCACACCATCGTCGCGTGGAAGGGCCACTCGCAGAGTACGGCCGCCAACGAAGCCTCGACGAATCCCGAGTCGCGCGCCTTGAACGAAAAAGAAGAACGCATTCGTGCGTTGCTCGAAACCGAACGTGGCCCCCTTCCCTTGCCGCAGCTACTCAAGCTCGCGCATGTCACGCGCGCGTTCGTAAAACGCTTGCTCGTCGAAGGCCTTCTCGAATCCTGGGGAGAGCCAATCGATCCCGCCGAAGATCCGTTTGACGCGGGTTACACGCCCGCTGGCCACGAGTTGAACGCGGAACAGGAAAGCGCGATGAAAGCGATTCGCGCCCGCTTCGAGTTAGGCGAGTTCGGCGTGCAGCTGCTGCACGGTGTTACGGGCAGCGGCAAAACGGAAGTCTATCTGCGCGCCGTCCAGGAGACTCTGGCGCGCGGCAAAACCGCCATCGTGCTGGTTCCCGAAATTGCGCTCACGCTGTGGATTGGCCGCCAGATGCGCGCGTGGTTCGGCGCCCAGTACGAAGGCGTCGCCGTGCTGCATTCCGCGCTGAGTGATGTCGAACGCGCGCGCGAATGGTGGCGTGTCCGCAACGGCGAAGCGCGCGTCGTGGTCGGCACGCGTTCTGCGATTTTTGCGCCGCTCGAAAACGTCGGCCTCATCATCGTGGATGAAGAGCAGGAAACCAGCTACAAGCAGGAAGAAACGCCCCGCTATCACGGCCGCGACGTCGCGATCGTTCGCGCTAAATCCGAGAATGCACTCGCACTGCTCGGCTCCGCCACGCCTTCGCTCGAGACCTATCACCATACGATGACCGGGAAATACGATCTGCTCGTGATGGCTTCGCGCGTCGCCGACCGCCAGCTTGCCAGCGTTGAAATCGTGGATATGCGCCAGGATTTTCAGCAAACGCACAAAGCCAGCCCAATTTCATCGGTTCTCCACTCCGGGATTCAGGAGTGCCTCGAAAACCAAACGCAGGCGCTCGTTCTAATTAATCGCCGTGGCTATTCCTGGTCCGTACTTTGTCGCAGTTGCGGCAACAGCGTGCAGTGCGCGAATTGCAGCATCTCGATGACCTACCACAAGCACCGCAATCGTCTCGAGTGCCACTACTGCGGCTCGATTCAATCCGTCCCCAAGCAATGCCCCAAATGCCAGTCGCAGTACGTCTATTTTTTCGGCGAAGGCTCGGAACATCTCGAAGAGCGCCTGCGTAAAGACTTTCCTGGCGCGCGCATCGCTCGCCTTGATCGTGACACCGCGCGCACCAAGCGGCAGTATCAGGAAACGCTTGGAGCGTTTGCGGACGGCGCGCTGGATATTTTGGTGGGCACGCAGATGCTTGCCAAGGGACACGACTTCCATCGCGTCACGCTGGTCGGCGTCATCTCGGCGGACTCTTCTTTACACCTGCCCGACTTTCGCGCCGCCGAACGCAGCTTCCAGTTACTCACGCAAGTCGCGGGACGCGCCGGACGCGGCGACCTTCCGGGCCGTGTCCTTATCCAGACCTACTATCCCGAGCACTACGCCATTCAAGACGCAATCAAACAGGATTATTCCGCCTTCTTCGAGCGCGAAATGCATTTCCGCCGCATGCTCGCCTACCCGCCGCTCACTTCGCTGGCCAACGTCATCGTGCGCGACACCAGCCTCGACAAAGTCATCCGTTGGTGCCGCACACTTTCTGAATATTTCTCGCCACACGACGGCCATCAGGTCCGCATTCTCGGTCCCGCTACCGCTCCGCTGGCACGCTTAAAAAAAGAGCACCGCTTTCAATTCCTATTAAAATCGCCGAAGCGCTCCGTGCTCACAAAACTGCTGACCGGCGCGCTCGCCTATTGCGACGCAAAAGAAATTCCGCAAACGGCCATTCACGTCGACATGGATCCACTGAGTCTATTTTGAGTATAAGTGCGCGACGGAAACTAAATGCTGATCAGCGCGATACCCGCAAAAATGAATACAATGCCCAGCCACTGCCAGCGCGACACATGCTCGCGCAAAACGAGCGCTGCAAGCCCTACGGTAATCGCTCCGTACAACGACGCCAGCACGCTCACCACGGAAACTTGCTCGATGCGCATGCCGATATTGTTCAACACAAACGCGCCGGTATCGGTCAGACCCATGGCGAGAACCCAGCCGCCGACCCGGCCCGCAGGAGGCTGGATCGGTTTTCGCGCCGCCAGAATGATCGCCGCAGTTAGGAGCGAGCAAGTGAGCCGCAAAACCCAGACGGCTTGCGGTGCGCCGGTCGCCGGAATGATCCGCGTTCCGAGCAGCCAGAACAACAAGCCAAATCCCACTGCGGAACACAGCGCCCAGCCCATGCCGTTTTCGTCGCGTCGCGTGGTGTCAGGTTCTTCCGTTGCGGCAGGTCTTTCTCCTGCCGCCACCAGCACGACGCCGAGGATCGTGCACGCGATGCCTGCCACGCGTCCCGGCCGCAGATGTTCGCCGCTGGCGAGGACCGAGAGCAGCACGGTCAATACCGGATAGCTCGACGAAATGGGCGCGACGACAGCCAGCTTGCCGACTTCAAAGGAACGATACAGCGAAAGCGTACCCACGGAATTCAGCAGGCCCGCAGCGGCGCCCCAGGCCCACGGTCGCCAACCGGATCCATCGGCGAGATGGCCCCAGCCGCCGAGCCACGGCAAGGCAATAGTCAGCAGAAGAAAACCCGTGAACTGCATATACAAGGTGGTCCGCAACGTGCCGATGCGATGCGTGGCAAAGCGCGCGAGAAAATCCGAGCCACCCCAGGCAAACGCGGTGAGGATGCCAAGCAGAATGCCCATGGCAAACTACACACGTCCTTCGCTGGAGCAATCACTCGGCATGAAGAATCAGGATCAAGCCTCTGCGGATTTTTTCTTAGGCTGCAGCCCAAGGACGGCCATGACTTTTTGCAGATCTTTCCAGACTTCGCTCTTGGCGCTGGGATTGCGCAGCAGGTACGCCGGATGATATGTGGCCATTAATTTTTTGCCGCGGAAATCGAGCCACTGCCCGCGGAATTGCGAGATGCCGCGATTCGTTTCGAGCAGCGTTTGCGCGGCGCACGCGCCAAGGCACACGATGACTTTGGGATTGATGGTGTCCAACTGTCGCAGCAGAAACGGCGAACACTCGGTGATTTCGTCTTTCTCCGGCAGGCGATTTTCCGGTGGCCGGCATTTCACCACGTTGCAGATGTACACGTCTTGGCGTTGCAGGCCCATCGCTTCAATCATCTGCGTCAGTAATTTTCCGGCACGCCCCACGAACGGCAGGCCTTGGACGTCTTCGTCGTGGCCGGGACCCTCGCCCACGAAAACCAATTCGGCTTTGGGATTGCCGTCGGCAAAGACGATAGTGTTGCGGGTCTTGTGCAGTTTGCAGCGTTTGCATTCGCCGAGGTCACCGCGAATCTTCAGCAGCGTGTCGCCCTCGATTTTGTTCACCGCTTCAAACAGCGACGGGCCGGAAGGAGTTGGCAACGCGAGCGATTTTGCGGCGGTGGCGGATGAAGCCGACGGCGGCTTCTGCGGTGCGTGTAGCGGCGGCCGTGTTGTTGCTGCTGAGGTCGGCTTAATAGGAGGCGCGGCTGAAGTCCGAGAAGGTTTGGGCAAGGAGGAATCCTCAAGAGAATTTGGCTGTGGCAAAGCAGATATCGACAGGTTCGATTCGCGGCTGGGGGAAGAATCCGCAGCTGCCGAAGTGATCGAAGCAGAGAACGAAAGTTCCTCGGGCGGAACGCTCGACCTGATGCTGTAGAAAGAACGCGATGTGTAGAACAAGCGGATGCCGACATCGTCGTAAAAAGTGAGACGTTCAGAAATTTTTTTCTTGAGGGAATCGGAAAGCCGATCGGACATGCTCCGCATGATACAGGAGCGAGCGACGCGTTACACCGAAGAATGTTGAGCGCTGTGGATATTTTTCAGGCGCAGCATTTCGTCGAGAATGCGCTGCGCGACTTCAGCTTTGCTGAGTTTTGGGAGCGCGAGGTCGCGGCCGTCGCGCGAGAAAAGCGTGACGATGTTGGTGTCGTGATCGAAGCCGGCACCTTCGGCGGTGACGTCGTTCGCGACGATCAGGTCGGCGTTCTTAGCAGCCAGTTTTTTGCGAGCGTTTTCGGCGACGTTTTGCGTTTCCGCTGCGAAGCCGACAATGAGCCGTTCACCTTTGGAGCGCGTCGCTTCTGCCAGAATGTCGGGAGTTGGCTCGAGCTGCAGGCTCAGCGAGTCTTTGCTGCGCTTGATTTTTTCTGCTGCCTGCTGTGCTGGGCGATAGTCGGCAACGGCGGCCGCGAAAATCGCGACGGAGCAGTCAGAAAACCTAGCGTTCACCGCGCCGCGCATCTCTTCGGCGGTGCGCACGTCGACGCGCTGGACGCCAGCAGGCGTGGCCAAGTTCACAGGACCACTGACCAAAATCACTTTCGCTCCGCGGCGTGCAGCGGCTTCGGCGACGGCGTAGCCCATTTTTCCGGAGGAACGATTCGTCAAGTAGCGGACGGGATCGAGGTCCTCGCAGGTCGGCCCGGCAGTGACGAGAATGGTGTGTCCGCGCAAATCCTGCTGCGCGTGCAACACTTCGCGTACCGCAGCAACGATGCTTTGCTGGCTGGCGAGACGACCGGCGCCGGTCATGCCGCAAGCGAGATAGCCTTCGTCGGGACTGACGATGTAGACGCCGCGGCGGCGCAGCGTTTCGATGTTCTCTTGGGTAGCCGCGTGATTCCACATATTGACATTCATCGCGGGCGCGACGACAACCGGAGCCGTGGTGGCGAGATAGAGCGTGGTCAGAAAATCGTCGGCGGTGCCTCGCGCAAATTTCGCGAGGACATCCGCCGTGGCCGGAGCGACGAGAAGAAGATCGGTGCGTTGGGCAACGGCGATATGTTCGACCGCACTTTCGAGGTTGGCGTCGCCGCCCTCGGCTTTTTCAAACAGGTCGGTGATGACTTTCTGGCCAGAGAGCGCGGCAAACGTGAGCGGGGTGATGAATTCGCGGGCGCCGCGGGTCATCACGACCTGCACAGTGAAGTTGTCTTGTTGGAGCAGACGCACCAGTTCGGCGGCTTTGTAAGCCGCAACGCCGCCGGTAACTCCAAGAGTGATGCGCATGTGGACTGGCTACGCTTTGCTGAAATGGAGCGCAGCATGCTGTGCCCCTAAAGTTCCATTTAGTCCGACGAGCAGCCATCCTCACAAGAAGCCATCCTCGCCAGGCGGTCGTCCTCAGAAGGATGACCCTAAATTTGATGCGACCGAGCTACTTGCGGCGCTTGTTGCCGTCCTTGTCCACGTCGATCGAGTCGGGCTCGGTAAAGTCGTATTCGAGCAGATCGTGATCGACTTCCTCACAGGCGATGCGCGTGGGCTTCAGGGTCCTGGGATTTTCAATGAGCGACGGCGCACCGGCCATGAGCTGGCGCGCCCGGCGGGCGGCAAGCACGACGTAAGCGAACTGGCTCTCCGGAGCTTTGGTCTGCGCGGTCATAATCAATCTTTCCCCCCAAACGATGCCAGAAGTTCTTCGACCCGTGGTTTGCGCCGCGTGCTCGAGCAGCGCAGCGCAACGACAATAGCTTGCGCTTCGCGGCCGGCGCGCTCGACGTCGTCATTCACGACGCAGTAGTCGTAATACTTTCCAAACGCCGAAATTTCGTCGCGCGCTTTGGCCAGGCGGCGGGCAATCTCTTCATCGGAATCGGTACCGCGATTCCGCAGCCGCCTTTCCAATTCTGCGCGAGTTGGCGGCAAAATGAAAATAGCCACCGACTCGGGCAGCTTTTCTTTTACCTGCGCCGCACCCTGCACGTCAATTTCTAGGACCAGATCAAGATTCTTCCGGCGCGATTCTTCGAGCCATTTTTTCGGCGTGCCATACGAATGCTTGCCGAAAACGCGCGCGTATTCGAGAAAGTCGCCGCGCGCGACCATGGCATCGAATTCCGCCTCGGTGACAAAATCATAGCACTTCCCAGTCGCTTCGGTCGCGCGACGAGGCCGAGTAGTACATGAGATGGAAGGCATGGTGCCGGGAAGTTCGAGGATTCTCTGCACTAGCGTGGATTTGCCGGAGCCGGATGGGCCGGAAACGATAAGCACCATCGGAGGCAGCGCGCGATCGTTGGTCATTCGATGTTCTGCACCTGTTCGCGCAATTTTTCGATTTCGGCTTTGATTTCGAGAGCGAGCCCAGTGATGGCCAGCGCTTCGCTTTCCACGCCGGGAGTTTTGGAGAGCAGCGTGTTGGCTTCGCGGTGCATTTCCTGAAGCAGGAAGTCGAGCTTTTTGCCCATTTCGCCGGCGCCGTCGAGAAGCTTGGCGAATTGTGTCAGATGGCTGCGCAGTCGGTCCAGTTCTTCGCTGACGTCGCCACGCTCGGCGAGCAGAGCAGCTTCCTGAGCAAGCCGCGCGGGATCGAGATTGACGCCGCCCAGAAGATCTTTGAGGCGAGCTTCGAGACGACGGGCGAAGACCGGACGCAGCGTGGCGGCGAGCTCACGAACCTGATCGGCATGCTCACCAATTTGCTTGAGGCGAAGACGCAAATCTTCGGTGAGATGTTTGCCTTCAGTGCGGCGCATTTCATCGAGCTTAACGAGCGCTTCAAAGAGGCAAATTTCGAGCGCCTGGCCCAAGCGCTCCTGCTCATCTTCGGCTTCAGGAACGGCGACAGAAAGACCGGCAATGACACCCGGCAGTCGCAACAGCGAGACAACGTCAATGTCCGCGCCTAATGAAGATTGTTGATGCATTTCTTCCGCGACGCGTAGATAGGTTTGCGCGAGCTCGCGATTGACCTGAACCGGGGCGGCGGCAGCCGGATCAACACTGACATGAACCTCGACATGGCCACGATGAATGCGTTCGCGAAGAATCTGGCGCAAACGCAGCTCGTAAAGATCAAAACCCTCAGGAAGGCGCAGTTTCAAATCTAAAAAGCGGTGGTTCACGCTCTTAACGCTAACGCGAACGGCGTAGCCATTTTTTTCCGTGCGAGCTTGGGCGAAGCCGGTCATCGAGAGGCATTCGGCGGGCTTTTTGGAAACGAGCGTGGATTGCGTCATAGAGATTCCGCTGGCGTCACGCTGGCCGGCGAGGACGCAGCGGGCGCAAGAAAATCATCGTCGGCAAACTGCAGATCGTGCAAGCGCGCGTAGATTCCGCCTTGCGCGATCAGTTCGTTGTGTGTGCCGCTTTCGCGAATCTGGCCCTCCTCAAGAACAAGGATTTTATCCGCACGGCGAATCGTCGCCAAGCGGTGGGCGATGACAAAGGCGGTGCGGCCAACCATAAGGTTCGCGAGTGCCTTTTGCACGTACATTTCGGATTCGGTGTCGAGCTCGGAAGTGGCTTCGTCGAGGATCAGGATGGGCGAATCCTTCAAGATCGCGCGGGCAATGGCAATGCGCTGACGCTGGCCGCCGCTGAGGCGGTTGCCGCGTTCGCCAATGACGGTGTCATACTCCTGGGGTAGTTCGGAGATGAAGTCGTGAGCGAGCGCGGCTTGCGCGGCCGCAACGACTCGATCTTTGGGAACGTTGGAGAGACCGTAGCAGATGTTATTCCAGACGGTGTCGTGGAAGAGGATGTTTTCCTGAGTGACGATCGCGATTTGCGCGCGGAGAGAGCGGATGGTGACTTCGCGAATGTCGGTACCGTCAATACGGATCGTACCGGAAGACAGTTCGTAGAAACGCGGGAGAAGATTAACGAGCGTGGTTTTGCCCGCGCCGCTGGAGCCGACGAGCGCAATAACTTCGCCGCGCTGAGCGGCGATGTTGATCTTTTCGAGAACGATAGCGGAGCCGTTTTCGTAGGAAAAGTTCACGTTCTGAAATTCGATGAGGTGAGAAAACGGGGGCAGCGTGGCAGCACCGAGCTGTTCGAGATTTTCTTCGCGGCGATCGAGGTAGGCAAAGACCTGCGTGCTGGCGCCCTGCGCGGATTGAAATTGCTGGTAGACGTAGCCGAGGCGCTTTAGCGGCATGTAGGCGCTAAACAGCGCATAGACAAAGGCAAAGAAAGTACCGGCAGTCATTTCGTGAGCCCGGATACGATCGCGGGCGTAGAGGAGAAGCAGCGGAATGACGATGGCACCGAGCAGATCCATGAGTGGAGGCGTGACGGCGGCGGCGCGGACCCAGCGCATGTTGTCGCGCAATAAGCGACGAGCAGTTTCGGCGAATTTGCGAATTTCGAAATTCTCCATGCCGAAGGCCTTTACGACCCGGTTGCCCGTGGTGGTTTCCTGAAGAATCTGGCTGAGGTCGGCGAGGCGAGTCTGGCTATTTTCGGCGGAGCGGCGAATTTTGCGGCCGAATTTTCCAACCGGAAGAACGACGAGAGGAAGAAGGATGATGGAGGCGAGGGCCATCTTCCAGTCGATCCAGAAAAGAACGACGACAAAAACGATCAAACCGAAGCCTTTCTGAAACAGGTCAGCCAGATATTCGGAAAGGGCGACGCGGGTGCGCTCAACGTCATTGATGGTGGCGGAGAGCAGGCGGCCCGCCGGGTGGTGCTGAAAGAAGGCGATGGGCTGGCGAATGATTTTGCCGTAGACCTGATTGCGAAGATCGGTGATGGCGGAATGGCCGACGTACTGAATTTCAGTGATGCCAAGATATTCGGAGATGGCTTTGGCGAGATAGAGACTGGGCAGAACGATGAGAAAGATGGTGGCGACGTTGTGAATGCTGGAGGGAAGAAAATCGTTGAGGTAGATGACGTGACCGCCGGGGAGCATGACAAGCGGGAGTCTGGTGACGGTAACCGCGGGGTTGAGGACGTAGTCGACCGCGATTTTCACCATCAGAGCGACGATCCCTTCGGCGATAGCGACAAACGCTAGGAGGATCACGCCGAACAGAAGGCGCACGGCGTAGGGCCGCACGTAGCCGAGAAGCCGTTTGAGTTGTGGTGAAAGCAAAGAAGGCACGCCTCAAATTCCCCCGAAGATACCAGTAGTTACGCTATGCGCCGATATGCGGCGTGTCAAGGTTGGTCGGAGAGCGACAGTGTGTAAGTGGAACGCGACAGGAAACGAGGTGCCAGCAAGCAACAGAGCACGATGAATCGTGATCGCCTACAAGTAGGGCCGACTATTTTTCGATGTCACGGTGCGTAACTTTGGAGGAGAAGCCGCGCTTCTCGAGAGATTTTCTGAGTTGTTCGGCAAGCATGACGGAGCGATGCTTGCCGCCGGTGCAGCCGATGGCGATGGTGAGATAGCTCTTGCCTTCGTGGATGTAGTGCGGGATCAAATAAACCAGCAGGCTTTCGATGCGGCGAAGAAATTCGCCGGTTTGCGGGAAGGATTCGATGTACTTGCGGACTTTGGGATCCTTGCCGGTGTAGCGGCGGAGGCCGGGGACAAAGTGCGGGTTGGGGAGGAAGCGGACGTCGAAGACGAGGTCGGAGTCGGAAGGAACGCCGTACTTGTAGCCAAAACTAACCAGCCCGACGAGCATAGGCCGCTTGTCCGGACTTTTGAAGCGCTCGGTGATGAAGGTGCGGAGTTCGTGGACGTTGAAATGGGTAGAGTCAATGACCACGTCGGCGAGCTGGCGAATCGGCTCCATGATGTCGCGTTCGTGGCGGAGACTTTCGCGGACGGAAAGTTCTTTGCCGAGAGGATGCGGGCGGCGCGTTTCACTGTAGCGGCGGAGGAGCGCGTCGTCGCTGGCGTCAATGAAGACGAGCGTGATGGGGTGGTCCTTGCGAAGATGCTTGAGGAGCGCGGGAAGTTTTTGCAGTTGGGCGCCTTCGCGTGCATCGACCAGGAGAGCGGCGCGAGCGAAGTCACCTTCCCCGACGGAATGCAGTTCCGCAAAAATCGGGATGAGCTCGACGGGAAGATTGTCCACGCAGTAGAAGCCCATGTCCTCGAAGGCGCGAAGCACGGTGCTCTTGC
>Ga0335077_10011798_pt1 | contig 10916 bp, 8 predicted proteins | sample Lox_Sample_31_FD_207151 | JGI IMG/M metagenome (GOLD analysis project Ga0335077, IMG submission 207151) | Soil microbial communities from Loxahatchee National Wildlife Refuge, Florida, United States - Lox_Sample_3.1 | ecosystem: Environmental > Terrestrial > Soil > Wetlands | place: USA: Florida...
CGCTTGTTTGAGGAGCAGGACACCCGCGCCGGCCATGAGCCCGTTACCGTGCTGACAGAGGCATTGTGGCGTTCGAGCTTCGCAGGCAACCCAGCCATTATCGGTCAGAGCATCATCCTGAACGGCGCCCATTACACCGTGATCGGGGTTTTGCCGGAGAAGTACCGCAGCTTCTCGCAGGAGCAGATCTACGCCCTCCTCGACATGCGCACGCCCGAAGCGCTCGAGCGTGGTTCCCGATCGTTTGGCGTGGCGGGAAGACTCCGCCCGGGCCTGACTCTCGAGGCGGCGCAGAAGCGGATGGATGACATCAGCCGCAATCTGGCTGGGCAATTTCCGGAAGCGGATGCCGGCAACGCCGCCGTTCTCCAGCCGTTCGAGGAAAGTCAGGTGGAGGATGTGCGCGCCCTGGTCCTGGTTCTGTTCGGCGCCGTCGGATTTGTGCTCCTCATCGCGTGCGCCAACATCGCCAACCTGCTGCTGGCGCGGGGCACGGAACGGGCAAAGGAGATGGCAGTCCGCGCCGCATTAGGCGCCGGCCGAAGAGCGCTGGTCAGCCAACTTCTCACCGAGAGTATCGTGCTGGCTTTGCTGGGCGGCCTGCTGGGACTCGTCCCCGCACTCTGGGGCACCGATTTCATCGCCTCGTTCCATTTGGACGCCATGCCCGATGCGAGCCAGATGCATATCAATGCCGGGGTTCTGGCCTTTACGTTCGCGTTGTCTATTGCGACCGGCGTGTTTTTTGGCATCGCGCCCGCATGGCAGGTCTGGAAAACGGACGTAAACGAGACTCTCAAAGCTAGCGGGCGAACGAGCATCGGCAGCGTTTCGCAACGTCTGCGCGGCATTTTCGTCACCGCGGAGATTGCGCTTACGCTGGTGCTTCTGGTGGGTGCCGGCCTGATGCTGCGGAGCGTCTGGCAATTCCAGACGACGGCTCCGGGGTACAACGCCAACGGCGTGTTGACGGGAAGAGTGGTGCTGGCCGATAGTCAATACGACACACCTCAAAAAAAGGTGGCGTATTTCGAAGAGGCGGTGCGGCGGATCGGCCAGGTCCCTCGCGTGCTCGCGGTCTCGGCCGTCAATGAACTGCCTACCAGTGACGAGCTCCACGGCCGCGGCCTCCGCATTCAGGGCCGCCCGGAACCGAAACCAAACGAAATTCCCGTTGTCTTGGTGGAGACGGTAATGCCAGGCTATTTTCGCGCCATGCAGATCCCGATCTTCCACGGGAGAGACTTCAGCGACTCCGATCGCGCGGGACGTCCCAACGTGGCATTGGTGGATCAATGGACCGCCGCTCACTACTGGCCGAACGCCAATCCCGTAGGCCAGTCCATTCGCTTCGGCCGCAAAGAAGAACCGCTACAGATCGTGGGTGTGGTTGGTGATGTGGAAGAGAGTGTGTTGATCAGAATTCTGAAGGGACGTTTCGGCGTGGTCTACACTCCGTTCGCACAGTCACCGGATAGCGCCATGTCACTCGTGGTAAGAACCGGCGGCGGTTCATCCACTGCGGCGCCTGCCCTGCAAAAGATCGTTCGCGAGCTCGATCCCGATCAACCGCTATTCGACCTGCGCGGTTTGGAGGAAGCACGCGGTATCAGTGGCGCTCCGCAACGCTTGGCCGCTGTATTGTTGGGCGTGTTCGCCGCAATGGCGCTGCTGCTGGCCGCTATCGGCATTTATGGCGTAGTTTCCTACAGCGTGAATCAACGCACGCGCGAGATCGGCGTACGGATGGCGTTGGGCGCCGGGCGCGCCGATGTTCTGCAATTGCTGCTACGGCAAGGGCTGATACTAACGGTGGTGGGCCTCGGGGCCGGTTTGGCGGGCGCTCTCGCGCTCGTGCAAGCCCTGAAAAGTCTGGTATTCGGCGTGGGCCTCGCCGATCCTTTGACCTTCGTCCTGGTGGTGCTGACATTAGGCGGCACGGCCCTGGTAGCGACTTATGTTCCCGCTCGCCGAGCCACTCAATTAGAGCCGATGTTCGCCCTGCGCAACGAATAACGGCTCGCCCGCGCCTCCTTCGAAACACTTTCGTAGTAAATGGCACTAAAAATGCTAAGAGGTGGGCCGTTTTGGCCTCTCGAATGCGTATCTGGAGTGATATTATGGAGGGCAGATGAGCCTGCTGTCGCCCCGACTTCAACTAAAGGTCGCACAGAAGCAGATTCTGACTCCTGGGCTCGTCCAGATGGTCACGGTGCTTCAGCTTAATCGGCTGGAGCTAAAGGAGATGATCACCCAGGAGATCGTCAAAAATCCGGTTCTCGAAGAGTCGACGGAGGAACCGGGCGAAGAGATCACGGCTGAGGAGTTATTGCCACTGCTGGAACCGGATCGGGTGGCCGAGCCGGCCGATCAACAGATCCTGGACGCGTCCGTTTTGAGCGAAGCGAGCGCGCTGGATGGAGCGCTCAGCGAGTCCGCCATCAACGGCAGCGTTTTAGCCGATGCCGAAGAGACGGCCGCGGCGGTGGCGGTTCCAGAGACGGTTTCGCCGGACCCGGTGGAAGCGCCGACCTCTACCGACCCCTTCGACGAAATTGATTTCGGTTCGTTTTTCGACGATTACCTCGATCCCGGTTATAAGAGCCCGGCTTCGGAATCGGTGGAAAAACCATCGTTTGAAACCTTCCTCTCGGCTCCCTTCACCCTGGGCGACCACCTGCGTTCGCAACTGAGCGTAAGCCTGATCTCGGATGAAGTCCGCGACGCCGCCGAATCGATCATCGGCAACCTGGACGAAGACGGCTACTTGTCGGCTTCGCTCGAAGAAATCGCCGCGGCCGGCCGGCATACACCGGAAACGGTGGAAGAAGGCCTGCGGGCGGTGCAGTCGCTCGACCCGGCCGGGGTGGCCGCTCGCAACCTGAAAGAATGCCTGCTGCTGCAGATTGAAAGCGACAATGGCAAGGGTGGCGTGGCGTGGCAGATCGTTTCCAACCACCTGCGTCTGCTCGAAACCCATCAATTGAAGGAAATTGCCAAGCTGATGGGACGGCCGATGGAACACATCGAGACGGCCGTCGCCGCGATCCATCACCTGAATCCGCGGCCCGGACTGCGCTATTCGGGCGCCGGCGCGCGCGTGGTGGAACCCGACGTCTATTTCATCAAAGACGGCGACGATTACATCATCCAGATGAACGACGATGAGGTGCCGCAATTGCGCCTCAACGCGCAATATCGCCGGATGCTGGACCGCGACAACGGCGCCACCAAAGAAGTGCGCGACTACGTGCGGGAGCGCTACACCTCGGCGATCCAGCTGATGAAGAATATCGAGCAACGCAAGCAAACCATTCTCAAGGTTTGCCAGGCGATTGTACGGCGCCAGACAGAGTTCTTGAGTCATGGGCTCGACTCCCTCAAGCCCATGATGATCAAGGAAGTCGCCGAAGAGGTGGGCGTGCATCCTTCGACCGTGAGCCGCGCCGTGGCCAGCAAGTACGCGCACACGCCCCAGGGCGTCTTTGAATTGCGCTATTTCTTTTCCGAGGCGGTGCAAGGCCCTTCTGGCGGCGCCACGCCCTTGTTGCTGTTGAAGCGCAAGGTGAAGAAGATGATCGAGGAAGAGGATCGCTCACGTCCCCTCACCGACGAACAGATCACCGCGCTTCTGCAATCGGCGGGCATCAATGTCACCCGGCGTACGGTCGCCAAGTACCGCGAAGACATGAAGATTCCCTCGACGCACCAAAGGCGCTTGCGGAATTAGGGCTGGCCGCGTTGTGCCCTTTTGCGGCGCATTCCGCCGCAATAAGCGTTATAAAGGAGTAGGAAGGGTTTTTTGGTAGCCCGAGACGGGTAAACCCGAAAACGGGCAACCTCCCACGGAGAACCCATGAAGATCACGTACACCGGTAGACAGGTGGAACTGGCACCGGCCCAGTTGAAGAAACTCGAGGCACGCTTCGCCAAAGTCGGAAAGCTGCTGGATGGCCGCCGAGAATCGGAGGCCCACGTGATTCTGTCCCTGGAGCGCCATCTGCACCAGGCCGAGGTGACGGTGAATTATTACAATCACCAGTTTGTCGGTATCGGAGCGAGCAACGACTTGTTCGCTGCCATCCACACGGCCATCGAACGGCTGGAAAAGCAGGCGCTCAAAGAACGGTCCAAGTGGCGCGACACCAAGCGTACGCCCCGCAAGGCAGAAGCGGCCGAGCGCGAAACAGCAGTAGCTCAAACCCCGCCCGAGCCGCCATCGGAGCGGCGCGTGCACCGCGTGAACCACCACCAAAAGCGGAAGCCGATGACGTTGGATGAAGCGGTTCTGGAAATGGACAAGAGCCGCGATTACCTGGTTTATCGCGACGCGGATACCGACAAGGTCACGGTTCTCGTCCGGCGCCGCGACGGCAACTTCGATCTCGTGGAAGGATAACAAACAGAGGATGGCGCGCAAGAGTTTTTCCGCGGGCCATCCGAAGAAGGATACCGCCGAAAAACCGGCATTAGTCGCCATCACCGGCCTGAGCGGCTCGGGGAAGGCCTCCGTGCTAAAGGCACTCGAGGACCTGGGTTTCTATTCGGTGGACAATCTGCCAGTCGAGTTAATTCCCAAATTTGTCGAGTTGCTGGGCGACAACCCCGCGGTGCGGCGAGCCGCCATTGTGGTGGACATCCGGGAGGGCACGGGTCTGGAGCGGTTCCCAGAAGTGTACGCACGGCTTCGCCGCCTGGTGAATCCCCAGCTGATTTTTCTCGAAGCGGATAACGACGTGTTGCTGCGGCGATTTAGCGAAACGCGCCGGCCTCATCCGTTGGGCACGGGGCGCTCTATTTCCAAGAGCATCGCGATGGAACGGGCGCGCCTGGCGCCCATTCGCGCCACCGCCGATCTGATCCTCAACACTTCCAAGTACACGGTACACCAGCTCCGCGAAGTGATCGCGGATCGGTTCCGCAAGCGGCGTGAGGGCTCGGATATCAGGATCAACGTCACCAGTTTCGGGTACCGCAACGGTGTGCCCGCCGATAGCGACCTGGTGTTTGATGTCCGATTCCTACCCAACCCCAACTACATTCCCCGCTTCAAACACCTGACCGGTCTAAACCCGGCGGTAGCGCGGTACATCCGGTCGTTTCCCCAGACGGTGGAGTTCATTGAGCGCATTTCCGAGCTCCTGGTGTATCTGCTGCCTCACTACATCCGCGAGGGCAAAAGCTATCTGACGATCGCTTTCGGCTGCACCGGCGGACAGCATCGCTCGGTGATGATGGCCGACGAGATCCGGCAGCGATTGGTCAAAGCGGGCTTCGATGCCAAGGTAAGCCATCGGGACATTTCCCCACGGCGGGAAGCCGGCGCCGAGACGCGGGGAAAGAGAGTTCCACAAAAGCGCAAGCCTGGAGGCCTGCGCTACGGGGCTGTGTGAAAATGGGCTAAGTGGAACGCGTTTATTTTGACCATAACGCCACGACGCCCCTTGCTCCTGAAGTATTGGAAGCAATGGTTGCGGCGTTTGGTCAGACTTTCGGGAACGCATCGAGCATCCACCACTTTGGGCAGGCTGCCAAGCAACGCTTAGAAGCCGCCCGCCGGCAGATCGCTGCTGCCATCCATGCCAATCCGGCCGAGGTGGTATTCACCGGCGGTGGGACGGAATCGGACAACCTGGCGATTTTGGGCGTAGCGCGCGGCGTTTCGGGCCGGCGGCATGTCATCACCACGGCTATCGAGCATACGGCTGTGCTTTCGACCTGCGCGCAACTGGAGCGGGAAGGCGTGGAAGTGACGCGTCTGCCGGTGGGCGCGGCGGGCGTCGTCGATCCCGAGAGCTTGCGCCGCGAGTTGCGGCCCGAGACGGTTCTGGTTTCGGTGATGCACGCCAACAACGAACTTGGCACGGTGCAGCCGATCGCGGAAATCGCTCACATCACGCGCGAGGCTGGCGTGGTGTTGCACGTGGATGGCGTGCAGGCTTTTGGCAAAATCCCGGTGGACGTGAAGGCTCTCGGCGCCGACCTGTACACGATGAGCGCACACAAGCTTTATGGGCCCAAGGGCGTGGGCGCGCTTTATGTGCGCAAGGGAACGAAGCTCGCCCCAGTCGTGTTCGGCGGCCATCACGAGCGCGACCGGCGGCCCGGGACGGAGAACGTGCCTGCGATTGTGGGCTTCGGGGTTGCGGCGGAGCTGGCTTCGACAAACCTGGCGGCGGATAGCGAGCGGATCGCTGGCTTGCGCGACCGGCTGGAAACGGCCGTGCTCGATCGCATCCGGGAGACTGGCATCAACGGCGCGCGCGAAGAGCGCACGCCGAACACGACCAACATCTATTTCGACGGCATCGACGGCGAGGCGCTGGTGATTGCGCTCGATCTACGCGGTTTCGCGGTTTCCACCGGGTCGGCGTGCTCGAGTGGCGCTGTTACCCCATCGCACGTCCTGACGGCTATTGGCCGCTCCGCTGAGCGTGCGCGCGCCAGCATTCGCTTTTCGCTGGGAACTTCCACGACCCGCCAGCAAGTGGATGCGCTGGTGGAAGCGCTGGAAGCTTCCGTCGTCCATTTGCGCAGAATCTCTGTACATGCCTGAGTCTCCCATCGCGGTCGCGATGAGCGGCGGCGTCGATAGTTCCACGGTGGCCGCGCTCCTGGTGCGGCAAGGCCGCAGCGTGGTCGGTTTGACCATGCAGCTCTGGAACCAGCGGCGGCTGCCCGAGCTTTCGACGGAAGGCGCCACGGGGCGCTGCTGCTCACTCGACGACGTTTACGATGCGCGGCGCGTCGCGGAGCAAATCCGCATTCCTTACTACGTAGTCAACTTCGAGCGGCAGTTCGAGGAGCAGGTGGTGAAGCCGTTCGTGGCAGAGTATCTGGCAGGCCGCACGCCCGTCCCTTGCACGCTCTGCAATAACTACATCAAGTTCGATCGTTTCCTGGAAATGGCGGACGCGGTGGGAGCGGAACACATTGCTACCGGACACTACGCGCGCACTCGTTATTGCGAGGAATCGGGCCGGTACCAGTTGCTGCGGGCCGTGGATGGCTCGAAGGACCAGACTTACTTTCTGTTTGGCTTGACGCAGGCGCAGCTTGCCCGCACGCTGTTTCCCCTGGGAGAGATGACCAAGCCCGAGGTGCGCGAGCTGGCGCGGTCGATGGATCTTTCGGTGGCTGCGAAGGGCGACAGCCAGGAAATCTGCTTCGTGCCCAACGGCGACTATGCCGCTTTTATGAGCGCGTATCTCAAGGACACGGGCGTGGAGCCGGAGCAGACGCGCGGGCAGATTGTGACCACGAGCGGCCGGACGCTCGGAGAGCACCAGGGTGTGCATCACTTCACCGTCGGGCAGCGGCGTGGCTTGGGCGTTGCGCTGGGCGAGCCGCTCTACGTGATTGCCACGGACCCCGAGACGCAACGCGTGGTGGTAGGCGGCAACGACGAATTGCTCTCGGCACGGCTGGTTGCCAAGGACGTCAACTGGATCTCCATCGCGGGCGTACCGAAGCCGATTCGGGCGCAGGTGAAGATTCGCAACAAGCACGCGGCAGCTTCGGCGACGCTGCAGGCAGGGGCCGATCCGTCGAGCGTGGAGGTACTGTTCGATGAGCCGCAACGGGCGGTGACTCCGGGGCAGGGGGCCGTGTTCTATGATGGCGAGATGGTGCTGGGGGGCGGGTGGATCGAGTGAAGGTACGACCGATAGGGACACCGTTAGCGATCGGTTACGATGAAGGAGGGTAAGAGCGTGGCAACTCTTGACTGGTCGCAGTGCCCGGCTGTGGAGAGTGTTCCCGGAAAGCGTAGCGGTGCATGGGTGTTCAAGGGTACCCGTATGCCAGTTTCTACAGTTTTCGAGAATCTTCAGGACATGACCGTCGACGAACTCGTAGAAGAATTTGGTGTTACCCGGGAGCAGATTGAGGCGGTTCTGGGATTTGTCGCACAGAGTGCGGAAGCACCAACGGGGCAGCATTAGCCGGCGGGTATTTCGACTTCGGTATAGCTGCCTGGCTTTGCAGCATTAACGGCGGCAATGATGTCCGTAATTTTATGCTGGATGAGAGTCCAACGTCCTTTTCCCAAGACTACAACGGCAATCTTGCGTCCTGTAAGGTTTTGTTGATAGCGCAGATTGCGGTCTGTGCTCACTAGTACATCGAAACCCGCGGCCTCGGCGACCGCCAAGAGTTCGCCATTTTCGAGCCGGTCCCATTCTCTCGCACGAGCCTCAGTGACGGTGTGTTGATCGATTAGGTACCGCGCAAGCGTGCGCGGCGTTCCGTTGTCGAAGAGAACGAGCATGTTGGCGGCGTTTCTGTTAACTACTTGGCGAGCAGTCGCCGCCGAGAAACTAACCGGCGATAACCCAAACCCTTGCCTCCGTTTCGGATTGACCTCTGAAACATACCGTCTGAAGGCCACGCGCCTTCACCATCTGTTTGAATTTTCCGATGGACCCAACCGGAAGGACTACACTTTCACCGTCGCGTCCACGCTTGGCCATCGTTCCGGGCTTTATTTGCTCCGCAATGCGCCTAAGCTCCCCCGCCGCTATTTTTCTGGTGTAAACGGTTGGACTTCGGTTTGGCATAATTATCCCCTTTTCAACCTTAGGAACGTATACCTCGACCTTCATTTATATTCCCTTCGCAACTGTAATCAGTACAGCTATAATCATTACATCTGAGCCTTTTAGAGTCAAGGATCGCTGAGGCCGTGTACGCGTCTCTGCTTAGTGTTACGTACGAAACTCCAGCCAATGGGACAATGGTCCGAAGAGTGGACGAAGTTCACGATCTGCGCCGCCGCTCCGGAATTCGGAATGCTCTCGAATACCTCGCGGCTCTGGCTGCCCTGAAGTCGCTGGAATGGCTGCCGCATTCACTGGCCCGGCCTCTCGCGCGCGGCTATACGCGGCTGCTCGACATTTTTGTTCCCCGCTTGCGGCGCGTGGGCGAACGCAACCTCGCTCTGGCGATGCCGGAGCTCGGAACCGCCCAGCGCCGCGCCATCATCGATGGAGTATTTCGATCCATCGCCCGCCTCCTCGTCACCTTCGCCAAGTTTCCCTCGATTCGCCGCCAGAACGTCGACCGGTGGATCCGCGCGGAAGGCTACGAGCACTTTGAAAACGCTTTGCGCGCCGGCCGCGGTGTCCTCTTCGCTACTGCGCATCTCGGTAACTGGGAGCTGAGCGCGTATGCCCATGCGCTGCTCGCCTCCCCGATGAACGTCGTGGTCCGGCCGCTCGACAATCCTTCGATCGACGCGCTGGTGGAACGGCGGCGCACTCTCACGGGCAACCGCATCCTGGGCAAGAAGGATTTTGCGCGCTCGATCTTGAAGGCGCTCGCGGCCAATGAAGCCGTCGGCATTCTGGTTGACCAGAACACGGCAGTCGAGGCAGCGGTTTTTGTTGACTTCTTCGGGCTCCCGGCGGCGGCGGCCAGCAGCTTCGCCAAGCTGGCCCATCACAGTGGCGCGGCGGTGATTCCGGGTTACGCGCTGTGGTCCGATGAAGAGCAGCGCTACGTGCTGCGCTTCCGTCCGCCGATTCCGATGACGGGAGACGCGACTCGCGATACGCAGGCCATTCACAGCCAGTTGGAGGCGGAAATCCGCGCGCATCCCGACCAATGGCTTTGGGTCCACCGGCGCTGGAAGACGCGCCCGCCCGGCGCCCCAGCGTTGTACGGAACCGTACCCGCCCACACGAAAGCGTGTAGTATTCTGTAGCCGGGCCGGGCCGCGATGAATCCCCTGAAACGCTCTCCGTTGTACAGCAGCGTCTTCGCCCTTTTCCTGACGGCCGCCGCACTATTTGTTTCCCTGTTGTTGCGTCCTTATCTGGCACAAGATTTGTCGTTGCCGTTCCTGGCCGCGGTCTGGCTGAGCGCCTGGTATCACGGGCTCGGGGGCGGCTTGTTAGCCACGGGTTCGTCCGCCGTTTGCATCGTGTATTTCTTCCTGCGTCCCGATTGGACGAGCCAGCCGCTCAGCAGTGCGGTGACGGGGATCGTGGCGTTCGTGGTGATTGCGCTGGGGATCACAGGGATGACCTCGCGGTGGCGCGATAACCATCGGCTGCTCGTGGCGACACTATCCGGCATCGGAGACGGAGTGGTGGTTACGGACCGGGCGGGCCGCATCACGTTTCTGAATCCTGCAGCCGAAAGCCTGACAGGCTGGCCGGCTGAAGAAGCGCGCGGTAAGGCTGCCGGCGAGGTGCTCCGCCTCGTCGACCAGAAAAGCCACGAGACCATCGAGAGCCCGCTGACGCGCGTTCTGCGCGAGAGCGTGGTCGTTTCGGTGCACGAAAACCAAATATTGGTTTCCCGCAGCGGGACCGAGCTGCCGATTGAACAGGGCGCGGCTCCGGTGCGCGACGCGGCGGGGCGGCTGCGCGGCGCGATTTTGGTATTTCGCGACGTCAGTAAACGCCGCCAGCTCGAAGAACAGGCGGCTCACACGGAAAAAATGGACGCGGTGGGCCGCCTGGCAGGCGGAATTGCGGGCGACTTCAACAACGTCCTCACCGTGATTTCTGGATATGCCGAACTGTTGCGCGGGGAAACGCCGGTCAGCAGCCCCTTACGGCGGTTTGCGGATGAGATCATCTACGCCGGCGAGCGAGCCGCCACTTTGACGCGGCATCTGCTGGCCTTCAGCCGCGGACCGGGCGTGCAACCCCGGCCTCTCGATCTCAATGCCGTCATCACCGGCATGGAACCGATGTTGCGCCGCCTGTTGGGACAGAGCGTGGAGTTGATTCTGCTGCCCGGTTCGGGGGTGGGCCGAGTGCAGGCCGACCCGGCGCAAATCGAGCAGGTGATCGTCAACCTTGCTTCCAATTCGCGCGATGCGATGCCGGAAGGCGGAAAGCTGGTAATCGAAACCGACAACGTCGAGATCGAACAGGCGGGCAGCGAAAACCTGGGCGTGCCGCCGG